>Ga0164242_10003169_pt1 | contig 18832 bp, 16 predicted proteins | sample OricomgcompostMG_FD_108783 | JGI IMG/M metagenome (GOLD analysis project Ga0164242, IMG submission 108783) | Miracle-Growth compost microbial communities from Emeryville, California, USA - Original compost - Miracle growth compost (MG) ... | reverse complement strand
TCACCGCGATCGCCGAGCGGCGCCCCGCGGGCCGCGGCGAACTCGCGGCGATCCCAGGCATCGGGGCGACGAAGCTGGCGCGTTACGCCACTGCCCTGGAAGCACTGATCGCAGGGGCTGAACCGGAGGTGGTGCTGGCGGCGGCCACGCAGGACGGTCGCGCCGATGCGGACGGCACGTCGTCCGCGCGTGACGGAAATTAAGTTGATCGTGCCGGGTGGGGCGGGCTAGCCTGCTGACGGTCATCGAAGGGTAATGTCCCCGCACGCCGCGGGACGATCACGCAGAGGAGGTGGGCCTGGTGAAGATCATCGCTGTTAAGCGGTTGGTAGCGAAGCGGTTTGCGACGAAGCTCTCGGGCCTGCTCGCGATGCGTGCCGTGACGCCGGCCATGCGCCCCTGGCATCGGCTCGACAAGCCCGTCGCGGCGGGTTTCGCCCGTTGGCTGGCCGTCACTGCCGATGCCGAGCTGGCAGCCCTGCACCTCGCTGCCACGGGATCCCCGCCTCGAATGCCGTCTCCGGTGTGATCACACACCGGTTCCGGCACTTCGAGGCCGCGGTATCCCGATTGGGATCCGCGGCCTCGCTGCTTTTCCGGCCCCGCCGACGTCAACAGTTTTGTCAGTGCCAACCGCAACCCTGCAAGTACGACCGCCATCCACCACAGCCCACCGGCCCCGACCCCGTCCGGCACCACCACACCGTTTCGGAGCACATCGAATGTCACCGCCCGCATCTCCCGTGGACTCCGTGTCCGCTTCTCTACTCACCGAACTCGTGCGGCCTCCGGCGCCCGCGCGCACGGTCCGTCCGGCCCGTCGCACTCTCGATCTTGCCGACTGCACCAGCATCGAGGACGTCTTGGCCGCCGGCGTGGCACTGCCCTGTCACGCCGTCGACCCGGACCTGTTCTTCGCCGACAGCCCGGACGAGGTCGAGTCCGCGAAGGCACTGTGTGCCGCCTGCCCGGTCCGCGACCTCTGCCTGAACGCCGCGATCGAGCGCCGCGAGCCATGGGGCGTCTGGGGCGGCGAGTGGTTCGCCGGAGGCAAGGCGATCGGCCGCAAGCGGCCTCGGGGGCGGCCCCGTAAGCAGCGCCCCGGGGTCGCCGCCTGAGGCGGCCGGTTCGGTCCGCACCGCCTCCACGACTGCCACGGTGACAATGGACGCAGGACGCGTATTCAGTTCGCTGTTGGCGTGCAGCCAGGCATGCTTCAACTTCTGAACCAGGCGACGCCCGGCTGGGCTCAGGCCGGCGTCTCGTAGAGACCCAGCAGGCCGCGTCCGATCAGGTACCGCAGCACCCGGCTCAGCTGTTCGTCGCTGACCCAGGTGGGGGATTCGGACCGGATCAGCGGGAAGTTCAACAGCGCCGCCATCGTCAACTGCGTCCCCGTCTCCGGGAGTAGATCCTCGCGTCCTGCCCGACGGATGACGTCGCTCAGCAGTCGGGAGCACCAGCTCGCGACGGACGAGCGCAGCTGCTCGTCCGTCGGCGTCGGCAGCCGTTCCTGGCTCCAGACCCGCAGGACCCCGCGTTCGTGCTGGCAGAACCCCACCCAGCGTTCGATCAGGTCGTCCAACCAGGGCCCGGCGGTGGCCGCAGTCTCCAGTTCGGTACCGGCGGCGACCGAGGAGTCCACCAGTGGGATCAACGAGCCCGCCGTCCGCGCCGCCAGGCTCGCGAAGATCGCGGACAGGTCGGTCCAGTAGCTGTAGAAGGTGCCGTGCCCGACGCCCGCCCTCGCGACGATGTCGGGCACGCTCGCAGCCACCAGCCCCTCGTCGCCGAACACGTCGCTCGCGGCCGCGAGCAGCCGGTCGACCGTCGGCTGACTGCGCGCACCGGGGTTCCGGCGCATCGACCGGGTCGGATCCGGCAGCCCGGGATGGTCGACCGGTCCGGCCGGGCACCACTGCCCGGCCGGCAGCGGGTTGGCCCGAAACGATGCCGCCGCCGACGGGAAGAACGCCATCTGCAGGAACCGTGCCAGGGCGTCGTTGAGCTCGCTCGGAAGGACGTCGGGACGCCAGGTGTGCCGTATGAAGTGCGCGCGCTCCACCGTCCGCAAGATGGCCAGTGCCAACGCGCCGTGATCCACACCGGTGACGCCGGCCTCGCGCAGGCGTGGCTCTAGTCGCTGGGTGAACAGGTCGAGGAACCGTTGCGCGGGCGAGAGCAGGTTTCGCTCGCTCTGCTCGACCGATGTCCACAACCGGAACGTGGTGGCATGCCGTTCCAGGATGGCGCTGATGCCGTCGAGCCAGCTACGGAGCTCGTCGAAGCCCCGGGCTGTGGGCGCAGGCGGACCGAGCCGGCCTGCCTGCCGCAGCAGGTCGGTGCCGAGGTCGTAGACAAAGACCTGGAACAGTTCGTTCTTGTTCGCGAAGTACTGGTATACCGAGGCGCCCGAGCGCCCCGCCGCGGCGCCGATCGCCTCGACCGTGGTGGCGTGGTAGCCGCGCTGATCGAACAGCGTGCGGGCCGCAGCGAGGATCTCCTGCCGAGCGCGACTCCCGTGCGGACCGAGCACCGGATTGCTTCCATAGGACGCGCGACGGATCGCGCGCGCTCCCGAGTCGGCGCCCGTCGGCGGGTGCATGCGCACAGCGTAGCCAGCAGGCTAAGGTGACGGAGACCTCAGAAATGCTTGGCGCCGGGTGGTTCGCTGCCCGCTAGGAAGGACGTCGCGCGATGGCCGCTGCACTCCCGGACAATTCGATTGCCCATCGTTACCTGCACTGCAACCTCAACGTGGTCGACGTGGATGTGGCAGGTGCGTTCTACAGCGCCGTGGTCGGCATCACCGAGACGATGCGCTCGGGGGATCGGGACACCGAGACCGACGGTGCCGTACTGAGCGTGCCGGGGATGACGCGGAGCACGGCGGCATTCTTCTACGACTCCCGCGGCCCGCGCACGGCGTGCGCCAACGAGATCGTGGCGTGGTACCAGCCGGCGACGGTCGGTGTGCCGTACGAGGACCCGTGGGCGGTGGGGCTGCAGGCGCTCGGTTACGCCGTCGACGACCCGGCGGCGACCGCGGCGCTGGCTCGGGCGAACGGAGGCAAGGACGCGACCGGGCCGGATGTCAGCGATGTCGTCGGCGGGCCCACCGTGACCGTTCTCGACCCGAGCGGGTCGGGCGTCGACCTGGTGCAGGACGCGGCAGAGGCGGGCACCATCCGGCACCTGCGGCAGAACGTGCGCAATCTCGACGCGTCGGTGGAGTGGTACCAGGCGATCGGCTTCAGTGTGGTGCGCGAGCCGGCGGACGGGGTGCTCGGCGGTACTCCGGTGCGGCACGCGACGCTGAAGCTGTCGGACGAGAAGCAGCGGCTGGTGCTGGTGCAGGTGCCGTCCTCCGCGCCGCAGCAGCCGTACACCGAGCCCTACCACGCTGGTCTGTTCCGCAGCGCGCTGCAGGTGGACGACCCGGTTGCTGCGCATGAGCGGTTGATCGCCGAGGGGCGTTCCGCCGGTGCGGAACTGCACGAGCTGGAGCTCGGCGGTACGAACGTAGGACACCTGCAGATCCTTGTCTTGCGTGACCCGGACGGTGTGCTGGTCGAGATGGTTGGGCGCGACCGCTCGATCTTCCGCTGAGCGGTACTGCCGGCCCGCTCGTGCTGCTGCCGCCGAGCGAGGGGAAGGCGGGGAACGGCAATGGCCCGCCGTATGACCCCGGCAGCGGCACCTTCGGGTCGCTCGCGGCGGCACGTATAGCCGTGCGACAGGCGCTGTGGCACCGGGACTTCGATGCAGCCGGACAGCTTGGCGTGCAGGGTGTCGCGCTGGTGGCGGCACGTGCGACGAACGGCGCACTGGAACGGTGCCCGACGATGCCGGCGCTGCGCCGCTACACCGGCGTGCTCTACGACGCGCTCGACTACCGCGGCGCGCCGGCCGCGCTGCGTCGTCGGCTCGATGCCCAACTGATCATCGTGTCCGGGTTGCTGGGCCTGGTCCGCGGCGGCGATCCGGTACCGGACTACAAGCTCCCGATCGGGGCTCGGGTTCCAGGGCTGGGCCGGCTCGGGTCGTTCTGGAAGCCGCACCTGGCCGGTGCCCTCGAACCGTGCACTGCACGGAGGGTGGTGTGGGATCTGCTGCCGGTCGCGCACGCAGCAGCAGCGCCGGTGCGTCGGACCCGCGCGCACTGGCGAGTGCGGGTACTGCGCGAGCAGGGTGGCCGGCGCAGCACGGTCAGCCACGACAACAAGGCGGTGAAAGGTGCGCTGGCTCGGGTGCTGGTGGCGGAACGGATCGTGCACCCGAAGGAACTCGCCGGGTGGCGGGGACCAGGCGGCTACCGGGTCGACGCCGTCCTACCGGACGGCACGGTGGAACTCGTCAGCCGGGGCTGACACTGCGGCTGCGGTCAACGGCGCCGCGGCTCCGGTCGCATCGGTGTCGCCGGCAACGCCAGCGCGGGAAGCGGGCGTCCGGGTGCGTTTGCCGCGCGCGCGTGCCGACCGGCCTTGGTGCGTGGGCCGGCGAATCCCGGCTGCCATTGCTCGACTTCGGCCCGAAACGCGCCGGTGGCGCCGAGTTGGCACAGCACGCCGATGGTGCCGACCACGACCCGGTGGATCAGCAGATAGGCAGGTGGCAGGTTGAGCTGACGGCCGAGCTGCGCTGCGGGGGAGCGTGGATCGCCGATCCGGGTGGCCTCGGTTCGCAACCAGCCGCGAGAGAAGGTGAACGACGGACCGGCTACCGGTTCCAGGATCGGGCGCACATAGTCCCATACGGCGGCGGCATCGACCTGGACCTCCGACCGGACGAAGCCCTCCTCCCGCAGGCCGACGAGCACCGCGTCCGCCTCGCCGGCGAGCGCCAGTCGGGCAAGGCGCCCGATCGGCTCCGGCAGCCCGTCCGGCAGCCGGTTGACGGCGCCGAAGTCCAGCACGCACAGCCGGTCGTCGGCTGTCATCCGGAAGTTGCCGGGGTGCGGGTCGGCGTGCAGCAGCCCGGCGCGGCCCGGCCCGGAGTACAGGAAGCGAACCAGCAGTAGGCCGGCGCGGTCGCGGTCCGCGGCCGTCCCGTCGGCGATGATCGCGGACAACGGGGTGCCGTCCACCCACTCGGTGACCAGCACCCGCTCGCCGACCTGGACGACTTCCGGCACCTGGATATCGGGGTCGCCGCGGAAAGCCTCGGCGAAGGCGCGCTGGTAGGCGCCCTCCATCCGGTAGTCGAGTTCCTCGACCACCCGTTCGCGCAGTTCCTCGAGCAGCGGCTTGACCTCCAGCCCCGGGGTGATGATCGAGAACAGCCGGGCGAACCGGGTGAGCTGCTGCAGGTCGCTGATCAGGGCGGCCCCGGCCCCCGGGTACTGGACCTTCACCGCAACCTTGCGGCCGTCGGACCAGGTTGCGCGGTGCACCTGTCCGATCGAGGCGGATGCGGCGGGCTGGTCGTCGAAGTCTCGGAACTGCTCGCGCCAGTTCGGACCGAGCTGGTCGACGAGCTGCCGGTGCACGGCCGCGGCCGGCATCGGCGGTGCCGCTTCCTGCAGCCGGGTCAGCGCGGCCCGGTACGGTCCGGCGATCTCTTCCGGCAATGCAGCCTCGAAGACCGACAGTGCCTGCCCCGCCTTCATCGCACCGCCCTTGAGCTCACCGAGCACCTTGAACAGTTGCTCGGCGGTGCGCTGCTGGACCTCGGTGGCGACCAGTTCGGCGGGGCGTCCCCCGAGCCGTTTGCCCAGGCCCCAGGTCATCCGTCCCGCCACGCCGAGCGGCAGTCCAGCCAGCTTGGCGGTACGCACCACGGCACGGATCGGCATCTCGGCGCCACCCGGCCGACCCTTTGGCGCTTGCGGCTCGGGGGAGGAGGTCACCGACCCATCATGGTCCCCCCGGCCTGTTCGCGGGTGCGAGGTGTGCAGGTGCAGTCGGGATGCGCGCCCCACCACCGCCGGCGCCATGCCCATCCCGGCAACGACAGCTCCACGCTCGCACCCGCCGTACCGATCGGGTCCGGCGCCGACGTCGGATCGCGGCCGAGGGCGCGTCGGTCCAGCAGTTCGAGGATCTGGCCGGTGGCCGTCCCGGCTGCTGCCGCGACCAGAGCGGCGGTGGCGGTGCCTGGAGCACCGCGACCAGCCTGGGCGAGCTGCCGGTGCAGGATCGGCCAGCTCGGGTCACGGTCGCCACGGTGCAGGTCCATGCATGCCGGGCAACCGGTCACCGGCAATGCGTCGGGCAGCATCATCGGACCGACAACCGCGGTCAGCTCCCGGATCGTCACCGGGAGCAGGGCGGTCCCGGCGGTCAGCAGCGGTTCCCAGACGGCCGCCTCGAGCGGCGCCGGCCCGTCCTGGCACCAGACCGCGACGTCCGGCGGTCCGCTGGCGAGCGCCGGCGGGAGTGCCCGCACGCAGAGCGCCTCCACAGCGGCGGAACGGCGTAGCCCCACGTCAGCGGGTGAGACCCCGCCGGGGCAGGGGTCCGCGACGCCGACGCGGGCATCGTCCACCACGGTGACCCGTCCGATACCGCTGCTCGCGAGCAGGTGTGCCGCTGCGGCACCGACCCGCCCGCCACCGAGCAGGAGGACACGGCGGCGGCGACGGGCTTCGAACAGTGCGGTTGCCGCGCCCGGGGCGGTATGCAGCAGCGCGAGCGCGGCGAGTTCCGGCCCGCAGCGGCCGCGCGCGTCCTCGTCGAGGTTGCGCACCGCCGCCGGCAGCGGGTCGTCCGCATCGTCCAGCAGCAGGCGCGCATCGAGGATCGACAGCAACGCGTCGGCGGACGGACCCGCCCCGGACACGATCTCTTCACGCCGGCGCCGACCGTCGAGTGCACGCAGAGCGCTTGCCGCTTGCGCACCGATCCCCCCGACGACGACCGCACGGCGCGGGTCGAGGCCGATCTGGACCGTCTGCTGGTCCCGCCACAACGGAACCAGGCCCGACTTGAGCCGCGGCCGCAGCGCACGCGTCACCCGGCCGCCGGGGGCGGGTCCGGGCGGCTCGGCAGGCACGACGGACACGGCATCACCTCCGGACTGCGGCGCGGCCGCGGACGCGGCAGCCGGTGTCACGGTGTCAAATGCCGCACCTGTGGAGAGGCGCCTGTCCACAGCAGCGAACGGGGCCGCGCCACCAGCGGTGGCACGGCCCCGTTCGAGGTCGGGAGTTCGACGGCCCACTCCTGCGGGCGCGGACACGCCCGGTGCGGGGTCGGCGGGAGAGCGGGACTCAGGCCTTGCCGAGGATGCGGTTCATCTTGGTGCCGCACACCGGGCAGATGCCCTGCGCCATCCGGCGCCCGGACTCGCTGACCTTGACCTCGCCGTCGAACTCGCGCTTCTCCTTGCACTTCACGCAGTAGCCCTCGTACTTCTCGGCCACGAGATCTCCCTTGATCGCGGATGTCGGCGCACGGGGGTGTGGCCGATCGTTGCGCTCCAGCGTAGCCAAACCAGGCCTTGCTCCCGCGTACCCGGCGTGTCACACCACCGGTATTCGCCCTCCCGGGGACCGGTCTCGCCGCGGATCGGGGCATGCGCGTTGTGAGAAGTCTCACGCCGTGCGCCGAGTGACCCGGGCCTGACCTGCGCCGACGCGCATCTGGCGTAGCAGGCGGGCAGCCCCGGGTTCGCGTTCCCGGCCGGATCACACATACGTTCGAACGCGGCCGCGACCGCCAATCCCGGCGCGTCGCCGCGGGACAAGCCCGAAAGGACGGTGAGGTCACCCCGCACTGGTGCAGGCGTTTGATCGCAGCCTGCGCACTTCAATTCGAGCCCGACCTGATCTGTTGCCGCATTTCGGTCGGGCTCGTGGAGTGCTCCGGACCGCCATCGGCCCGGAAGCCTTGACCCTGTCGAATGACTCTACGTTCGAGAAACCGAGGGGGGCGATCCCTTCGGGGGGCGTTCCAGCCCCATTCCTCGATGCGCCCCAGCGCTTCCCTGCTTCCCAGTGCCCTCCCGGCGCGCCATTCGCGGCTGGCCCTGGCCGCCGCCGGCGTCGCCGGAACGCTCGCGCTCGTCGGCGTGGTTGCCTCCGCCGCACTGGCCGGTTCGTCGTCGTCGGAGAGACCGTCACCGCGGACGTCGCAGCCGACCGCAAAGTCGGCGGTGACTCCACCGACGCGGGTGCTGCCGGACCTGGCTGCCACGATGCGCCGCGCCGCGCAGCCGGCGAGTCCGACACCGAGTGCCCCGACCCCGACCGCGAAGGCCGCCCAGGCCACGCCGGAACGTGCTAGCCGGTCGCAGCCGCGGGCCCCGCTCACGCGAGCAGCGGCCACCGCAGCATCCTTCAGCGGGATGGCGAGCTGGTACGGCGGTTACTTCGACGGCCGTCGCACCGCGAGCGGCGCGGTCTATGACCAGGACGGCCTGTCGGCCGCGAGCCGCACCCTGCCCCTGGGCACCGTGCTTCGGGTGTGCCGCGCCGGCACCTGTGTCCAGGTGGTGGTGAACGACCGCGGCCCGTACGTGGGCGACCGCATCCTCGACCTGTCCCGTGGCGCCGCGCGCCAGCTAGGCATGCTGAGTGCGGGGGTCGCCTACGTGACCGCGACGCCGGTCGGGCGGGTCTGACGCCGCTCCAGGCGCCCGCCGGCGAGGTCCGGGGGCGACATGGGCGAATCCCCGGGTACGGGATGGACCGTCCGGCTTCCCCTTCCGGACGGGCCACCCGGGGCACCCGGGGACTCGGTGACCGCGACGGTAGGGACATCGGGCCGGGCCGTCAATGCACAGCTGTGGATAACTCTGTGGACTGCGTGTGCGTTACCGAGCGTAGCGTTGTGGATGCGGTCGGGACGGCCGCGCGTCGTCCCTATTCCGTACCGTGCAGTCATGCAGGAACCCGCGGTACCGCTGCACGGGTCGTCCCGCGACGTGCCGGTCCCGGCACCTGAGGTCGAGGTCCGTCGCAGCACCCGCCGTCGCAAGACCGTCTCCGCGTACCGGGAGGACGGCCGCATCGTGGTGCTGGTACCGGCTCGGTTGACCGCCGAGCAGGAGCGGCACTGGGTCGACGTGATGGTCCGGCGGCTGACCGGGGGCGGTCGTCGCCGGTCGGGGGCGGGACGTGACGACGCGGCGTTACACGCGCGGGCCACCCGGCTCTCGGCTCGCTACCTCGATGGCCGCGCGGTACCTGCCTCCGTGGCCTGGTCGGCGGTGCAGGGACGCCGCTGGGGGTCGTGCACGGTCGACACCGGAGCCATCCGGATCTCCGCGCGATTGCGCCCCATGCCGGACTGGGTGGTCGACTACGTGCTCATCCACGAACTCGCGCACCTGCTGGTGCCGGACCACTCCGAGGCCTTCTGGGAGTGGGTCGCCCGCTACCCGAAGGCGGAGCGGGCGCGGGGTTTTCTGGACGGGCTCAGCTACGTAGCCCCTGCCGGGTCCGGCCCGTCCCCGTCCGGGCCAGCGTCGTCCGGCTCGTCGTTGTCCGGGCCAGCGTCGCCCGGCTGCTCGGCCTGAGACGGTTGGGGCGCCCCCTCCACCGGGGCCCGCTGCTGCGCCGCGGCCAGCGCCTCGATGACGGCGACCGGGTTCTCACCGCCGGCCTCGCGGCCGCGGACGAACGCCTGCGGATCGTCCAGGTCGGTAGGTCCGGGGAGCAGATCGGGGTGTTCCCACAAGGCGTCCCGCTCGTCGACACCGCCGGTCTCGGTCAGTGCCTCCCAGACTGCCGCCGCCTCGCGCAATCGGCGCGGTCGCAGCGTCAGCCCGACCAGCGCGGAGAAAGTCTGCTCGGACGGCCCACCCACCGCGCGCCGGCGCCGGACGGTCTCGCGCAGCGCGTCCGCGTGCGGCAGCCGGCCACCCGCTGCCGCCTGGGTGACAGCGTCGATCCAGCCCTCGACGAGGGCCAGCAGCGTCTCCAGCCGGGCCAGCGCTCGCTGCTGCTCCGGCGTGTCCGGGATGTCGAACAACTCACCGCCGATGGCGCGGGTCAACGCTTCCGGGTCGCTCGGGTCCAACTCCCGGAACGACTCGACGCTGCGCTGCAGTTGTTCCGGGTCAACCCGGATACCGCGCGCGTACTCCTCCACCGCGCTGAGTAGCCCGCTACGCAGCCATGGGACGTGTGCGAACAGCCGCGCCGCCGCGGTCTCCCGCAGTGCAAGGTAGAGGGTGATTTCGTCCAGCGGGACGTCCAGGTCGGTGCCGAACGCCTCGACGTTGGCCGGTACCAGTGCGCTCACGCCGTCCGGTGCCAGCGGCAACCCGACCTCGGACGAGGCCAGCACGTCGGTGGCCAGCGTTCCCAGCGCCTGCCCGATCTGGCTGCCGAACAGCAGGCCGCCGACCTGTCCCAGCATCCCCATCATCGGGCCGAGCAGCGCCTGGAACCCGGCGGCGTCCTGTGGCAGCTGGGCGGCCAATTCCGGCGGCAGCATGGCTCGCATCTCGGGCGGCAGGCCGTTCTCGGCCACCCCGCGCAGCCCCGTTTGGAGCGTTTCGCCCATAGCCCCCGAGACGCGCTCGGCTACGGGATCGATGAGGGTGCGCCAGACCGGCAAGGTGGCTTCCACCCAGCGCACCCGGGTCCACGCCTGCGTTCCGCCGCTGGTGCCGGACGGCAGCGTTGTTGCGTCGTCGAGCCACAGGTCCGCGAGCCGCAACGCCTCGGCGACCGAGGTCGCGGAGGTCGAGGAGACAGCCGCGTCCGAGGTGGACGCGGTCTTGATGGCGATCTGACGGGCCAGGTCCCAGTTCACCGGGCCGCCCTGCCAGGACAGCAGCTTCTCCAGCTCGGTGAACAGCGGAATCTTCGCGGCGAGGTCGTCGTCCGGCTTGTCCGGGTCGCCGCTCCCGGAGAAACCGAAGGGGAAGTCGCCAGCGGCCATGTCTCCACGGTAGTCCTGGGTGCGTCCGGCACTCGCGCTGATCGCGCAGGGCGTAAGAGCTACCGGGCCGGGCCGCCAGGCCTTACCGTGGCCTCGTGATCCGGACCGATGCCGCTGGTGTAGTCGTGAACGCCGCCGCGCCGGCGGTGCTACGCCGATGCGCGCTGCGTACCGAGCCGCTCGATGTCACCGGCCTGCTGGCGCTGACCTCGGATCGTTCGGCCGGCGGCCAGGCACTGTTCATCGGGTCGGTCCGTGACCACGACGAGCCGTGCGGTCACACCGGTGCGTCGATCAATGGTCGCCGCGGTCCGGTGGTGGCGCTCGAGTACGAGGCGCACCCCGGCGCGCAGGACGTGCTGCAGCGCCTCGCCCTCCAGGTGGCAGCGGGTCCGGGGCTGCGCGCGGTGGTGGTCGAGCACCGGCTGGGCCGACTGACCGTGGGGGAGGCCGCGGTGGTGGTGGCGGTCTCGGCCGACCACCGCGGCGAGGCATTCGACGCGTGCCGCACCCTCATCGACGAGCTGAAGGCGACGGTGCCGATCTGGAAGCGGCAGACGTACGCGGACGGCACGAGCGACTGGGTCGGCTGCGCCTGACCGGTCGCTCGGGTCCCGCTGCCGCGGATGCTCCGCAACAGCTGCCGGGCGACTACAGTGGGAAAGGTCCCTTCACCACCCTTCGGCTGCGCAGGACACCCCCGTGATCGTCTTCCTGATTCCCGTGACGGCGTTGCTGCTGGCGTTGGTGTGGACGTACTGGGCGCGTCGGCCGGACAAGCCGCTGGACCCGCTCAGCCAGGTGGAGGCCTACCGTAAGTCGGTGAACGCGCTCGCTGGCCACCGGCAGCGTCACCGCATCGGCCGCCGGCCCCGATCCTCGGACTGACGGCGCCGGCCGCGATCCGGCGGGGCCGCTCGTGCGAGACTCGATCCCGTGAGTCGCCGCACCCTTGCCACGGCCATCGCGGGCGCGGCGGTGGTGGCGCTGACCATCGCGCTGTTCGTGGTGCCGGTCCCGTACGCGATCTTGTCGCCCGGCCCGGTCTGCAACACCCTGGGGGCCCCGACGGCACCGTGCCCGTCCGTGCTGAACGCCGCGTCGCTGATCACCGTCAGCCCCGCGTCGAAGGACCATCCCTCCACCGCAAAGCTCGGCGCCACCACGGTGAGCGTGCGTACCGGCGAGCCGTCTATCGCGGAGGCACTCGGTGCCTGGTTCAGCGACGGCAAGGCGGTGGTGCCGCGGGAGGTGATCGTGCCGCCCGGCCAGAGCCAGCAGCAGGTCAGCGAGCAGGGGGCCGCCGAGATGCGCGGCGCCCAGGACTCTGCGGTCGTGGCGGCGGAAGCGGCACTGGGACTGAACCACGTCGTGATCGCATCGGTGACCGGGGGATCCGCCGCCCAAGGGGTGCTGGCGGTCGGGGACCGGATCACCGCACTCGACGGCACGGCCGTCACCAGCGCCGACCAGCTGCAGGCGCTCTCGCTGCGGAACACCGATCCGGCCAAGCAGTTCAGGATCGACATCGTCCGGGACGGCAGCAGCAAGCAGGTGGTGCTGCAGCGCAAGCCGGACCCGAAGACCGGGACGCTGATCTTCGGCATCGGGCTCAAGGACGTCGCGGCAGGCGTGCAAGTCAAGGTGACGCTCGATCCGAATGCGGTGGGCGGCCCGAGCGCCGGGCTGATGCTCGCCCTCGGGGTGTACGACCGGCTCACCCCCGGCGAACTCGCCGGATCGGCGATCGTGGCCGGCACCGGCACCATCGACGGGGCCGGCGTGGTCGGGCCCATCGGCGGCATCCAGCAGAAGATGTACGCCGCTCGGCACGACTTCCACGCGACTGTTTTCCTGGCACCGGCCGGCGACTGCAGCGATGCCAAGGGGGCGATTCCGCACGGTCTGCAGGTGGTCAAGGTCTCGACCTTCAGCGACGCTCTGCACGCACTCGCGGCGGTGAAGGCCGGGCAGCCGGCGGGGCTGCCGCACTGCTGACCGCCAGCCGGATCGCACCGCGCCGTACGGGCTGCGATCGCGGTGGTGATCGCGCACCTACACTGCGGGCGTGGATGCGGGCGTGCCGTTCGCGCTCCTGGCGGCAGCGCAGCTCCTGGCAGTAGCCGCCGCGCTATGTCTGGCCGTGAGTTCCTTGCGCAGGCCGCTGCGCACCGGCCTGCCGACATCGCTGCTGATCGTCGCCGGGGGCGTCACCCTCGCCGTCGCCGACGGCTGGACCGGCGCGCGCCTCGGCGCAGCGGACAACGACGTCCTGATCGCGCTGCACGGAGGCGGTCTCGCGGCCGTAGGGCTCGGACTTGGATGGGGCGGCCTCGGGCTGGGGGGTCGGTTCCCCGCCCGCACCGCGGGCGGTGGGATGGCGGCGGTCGCACCGGTCGGCGCCGCGCTCCCGGCCGCCGTCGGTTGTGCTGTCGGGGGCCTGCTCGGAGCTCTCGGCGCGGTCCGCCGGCGGGCACCGGGCTGGCCGGCGCTCGCGTCGGGACTGCTCATCCTCGGCGTGCTCGGCTTGCTCGGCCCGGCCGCCCGAACCCATTCGGACGCCGCGATCGCCCTGCTGTCGGCCCGTTGCCTCGGGGCTGTGCTGGTTCTCGGTGCGGTCGCCGAACTGGCACGCAGCTCGGTCCTGTCGAAGGTCGTGTACGCGCTGGGCGCGGGCGTGCTGGCAACCGCGATCGCGGTCGCCGGCGTGGTCGGGACTACGGTGTCCGACCGGTTGGGTTCCGATCAGGCCGCGCAGCTGCGCCGGGCTGCGGCCGGAACGGCGACCGACCTGCAGGCCGATGCGACGACCGCGCAGCAGCTCGCCACCCTCGCGTCCGGCTGTTCGCCCGAAGCGACCGTGATCGGTGCGTGCGCTGCGAGCGTGACCAGCTTCGCCGCCGGCAACACCTTCACCGCGGTCGCCACGCCGGGGGCGCCGATCCGGGTCGTCGGCGGCTCGGTGCGGCTCGATCGTGCGTCTCTGCTGGACCTGGCGCAGCAGGACGCGGTGCGGGAGGCCCTCGCCGATCCCGGCTTCGTCGGATCCGGTTTCGTGCTGTTACACGGGGCGCCGGAGCAATTGATCGCGCTCGGGGTGGCGAGCCACCGGGACCCGGACCAGCCGGCGGCGGCACCGCAGATCGTGGTCCTCTACGGTGCCGCGATCGACGACGCGCGACTGCGACGCACCAAGATCCGTTCTACCTTCGACGCGACGGTGCTCGACCTGTCCACCGGCCGGGTGCTCGCGTCGAGCCTCGACGGTCAGGCGGCCGGGGTGCTGGCGGAACGCAGCCGTACCGACCGGGTGGCCGACGCGCTCGGGCCGGCGGGGCAGGCCATCTCCCGGATCGGCGAGGGGCGGACACCCACCGTCGGGTACACGCCGCTGTACGACGGGACGGCGCGGGTCGCGGCATTGGCTCTGTCCGCGCCGGGCGACACCGTGCTGCACACCCAGCAACTGGTGCTGGAGCTGCTGTTCACCACGCTCGCGGTGACCGGCCTGGTGATCGGGCTTGGTGCCATCGGGCTGGGCCGCCGTGCGGTCGCGCCGGTGCTGAGCTTGACCCGGACCGCGCGGACGGTCCGCGACGGTGACCTGTCCGCGCGCCCGGCGGTGTCGGGCCGGGACGAGGTCGGTCAGCTCGCGGCGGTGTTCGGCGCGATGACGGCGGCGCTGGCGTCGACCACCGGCGACCTGCGGCAGACCGCCGAGGCGGAGGCGGCGACCCGGGCCCGGCTGGCGACCGTACTCGACGCGATGAGCGACGCGCTGGTGGTGAGCGACGGCGACGGGCTGGTCACGGTGACGAACCCGGCGGCGGTCGCGTTGCTCGGGGACGTGGTGGGCAGCCCGGTGGACGAGGTGCTGGCGTCGGTGGACGGACACCCGCTGCGAGAGGGCGAGGGGTGGGTGCAGGCCGTCGACGGGCCGGTGCCGGTCGCGGTCTCGAGCGCACCGCTGCCGGCCGGAGACGGTCACGTGCACGTGATCCGGGACGTCACCGATGCCGAGCAGCTGGAGCGTGCCAAGACCGAGTTCCTGGCCAACGCCAGCCACGAGCTACGCGCGCCGCTGACGCCGATCCTCGGGTACGCGGACCTGCTGCGCCGCCGCCGCGAGCTGTCCGACGAGCAGGTCGACAGCATGGCGGCGTCGATCGCCGAGTCGAGTCGCCGGATGCAGCGGGTGGTGGACCTGCTGGTCGACGTCGCCGCCCTGGATGCCGGCCGGGTGCATGCCACGCTGGAGCCGGTCCGGGTCGGCCCGTTCGTCGACGGCGTGCTCGCCGACTGGAGGCAGCGGGTCCCGGAGCGGGCCGGCGACCTCGGCCGCCGGGTGGCCCGCGGGCTGCCGCCGGTCGAGACCGATCCGCACTGGCTCGCCCGCGCGGTGGACGAGCTGGTGGACAACGCGATCAAGTACACGCCGGCGGGGACCGCGGTCACCCTGACCGCGAGCGCGGAGGGTCCGGGTCTGGTGCGGCTGGGGGTCCGTGACGCCGGGCCCGGGTTGGATCCGGAGCACCGCGACGCACTGCTGACCGACTTCTCCCAGGTCGACGGTTCCGCCACGCGGGCGCACTCCGGTCTCGGTCTCGGCGTCCCGTTCGCGGTCCGGGTCGCGGCGGTGCTCGGGGCCCGGCCGCAGGTGACGTCCGAGCCCGGACGAAGCACGCTGTTCGCGTTCGAACTGCCGGCGGTGGTGGCGGAACCCACTAACGTGTCTGGGACCGGGCGGCGCAATACCGCGCGTCCGCGACCGGGAGGACCTTCCGCGTGACGTTGCACGCTCCGCGCCTGCGGCGCCCGCCACGCCCGGCCGTCGTCATCCCGATCCTGGTCGTCATCGCGGTGATCGTGCTGCTACTGACGGTTGGCACCGACCTGTACGTCGACCTGCTCTTTTTCCGGTCGGTGCACTACTCCGGTGTGTTCAGCACGGTGCTGTGGACCCGGGTGCTGCTGTTCGTGATCGTCGGCGTGTTCGCCGCGGTCGCGATCGGAGCGAACGTCGTGGTGGCGTACCTGCTGCGCCCGTCGTACGTGCCGATGTCGCCGGAGCAACAGCAGCTGGAGAGCTACCGGGTGCACCTGCAGCCGTACCGCAAGTGGGCGCTGGTCGCGCTCAGCGCGGTGGTCGGCATCGCTTTCGGGGTGGCCGCGCAGCACCGCTGGGCGACCGTGCAGCTGTTCCTGCACGGCCAGTCGTTCGGGCAGACCGATCCGCAGTTCCACCGCGACATCGGCTACTACATGTTCACGCTGCCGTTCGAACGGATGATCCTGACCTACCTGTTCGCCGTCGTGATCGTGTCGTTCGTGATCACGCTCGCGATGCACTACCTGTACGGCGGCGTGCGCGTGCAGACCCGGGGGCAGAAGGTGTCGCCGGCGGCGAAGGCCCAGCTGTCCGTGCTGATCGGCTTGTTCGCCGCACTGAAGGCGTGGGCGTACTGGCTGGACCGGTTCGGGCTGAACTTCTCCGGCCGCGGGAAGGTCACCGGCGCGGGTTACACCGACGTGCACTCGGTACTGCCGGCCAAGAACATCTTGCTGGGGATCGCGGTGCTGTGTGCCGTGCTCTTCTTCGCCAACGCGTTCCGCCGCGGCTCCGCATTGCCGGCGATCTCGTTCGGGTTGCTGGTGCTGTCGGCCATCGTGATAGGCGGGATCTACCCGGCGATCGTGCAGCAGTTCAAGGTGAAGCCGAACGAGATCACCCGCGAGGCGCCGTACATCCAGCGCAACATCGCCGCGACCCGTACCGCGTACGGGATCCAGCCGAAGACCGCGAACAACCCGGACGGCACCGTGGTGACCACCACCTACCCGGCGGCGACCCCGTCCGCGTCGGCGATCACCGCGGACAAGAACACGGTGCCGAACACGCGGCTGCTCGACCCGACCAAGCTGCAGCCGACGTACGAGCAGTTGCAGCAGCTGCGCGCCTACTTCGGGTTCCCGCAGTCGCTGGACGTGGACCGGTACACCGTCGACGGCAAGGAGCAGGCATACGTCGTCGCGGCCCGCGAGGTCGACCTGCAGGGGCTGGCGTCGAACCAGAAGAACTGGCCGAACGAGCACCTCGTCTACACCCACGGGCAGGGTTTCGTCGCCGCGCCGGTGACCTCGGTCGACCCGAACAGCGGCGCACCGGTGTTCTCGGTGCAGGACATCCCGCCGACCGGGCCGACCAAGGACTCCGCGCCCGCGATCAAGATCGACCAGGCCCGGGTGTACTACGGCGAGCTGTCCCCGAGGTACTCGGTCGTCGACACCAAGCAGAAGGAGATCGACGACCTCGACCAGGCGAACTACACCTACGACGGCGCCGGTGGTGTCGACGTCGGCAGCAAGTTCATCCGCCGGTTGGCGCTCGCGGTGCACTTCGGCGACTACAACCTGTTCTTCTCCTCCGCGCTCAACTCCTCGTCGCAAATCCTCTACAACCGCGACCCGCGGGAACGGGTCGGCAAGGTCGCGCCGTGGCTCAAGCTGGACGGCGACCCGTACCCGGCGATGATCGACGGGCGGCTGACCTGGATCGTGGACGGCTACACCACCAGCGACTCCTACCCGTACTCCGAGCGGGTCTCGTTCGGGGAGGCGACCAACGACAGCACCAAGGCCTCGCAGAACGTGGCCAAGCAGGCCGGGCAGATCAACTACATCCGCAACTCGGTGAAGGCGACGGTGGACGCGTTCACCGGCAAGGTCACGCTGTACGAGTTCAACCAGGACAAGCAGCCCGACCCGGTACTCAAGACCTGGGAGAAGATCTTCCCCGGGACCGTGCACCCGCAGTCGGACATGTCGGCGGACCTGGTGGCGCACCTGCGCTATCCGGAGGACCTGTTCAAGGTGCAGCGCGAGTTGCTCACCCGCTACCACGTCAGCGATGCGAAGGCGTTCTACCAGGGCGGTGACTTCTGGGAGGTGCCGCCGGACCCGACCACCGACAACGGCGCACCGCAGCCGGCGTACTACTCGATGTCGCAGATGCCCGGCCAGGGGAAGGCCAACTTCAACCTGACGACGTCGCTGAACTTCCGCGGCCGGCCGAACCTGGCTGCGGTGGCGGCGGTCTCGAGCGACGCGGCGGACTACGGCACCATCCGGGTGCTGGACCTGCCGGGCAGCACCAACATCAACGGCCCGCGAAACGTGGAGAACCAGATCCGGTCGGACACCGCCTTCAAGCCGCAGCTGACGCTGCTGGACCAGCAGGGGTCCAGCGTCGTGCGCGGCAACCTGGTGGTGCTGCCCGTCGGCGGCGGTCTGATCTTCGCGCAGCCGTTCTATGCCCAGGGCGCGGGGGCGCAGTCGTACCCGACCTTGAAGTACGTCGTCGTGGTGTACGGCGACAAGGTCGGGTTCGCCTCGAACCTGCAGGACGCGATCAAGCAGGCGATCTCGGGCGGTGGCGGGGTGGTGAATCCGTCTGTCGGGGGCTCGACCGGGCCGTCGCTGGGGCCTTCGGGCTCGCCGTCGCCATCGTCCAGTCCGTCCGCGTCGGCATCCCCGTCCGCAACGCCGGGACCGACGTCCAGTGCGCCGCCGACCGACGTGGGTGCACTGGCGGAGCAGGTGCAGCGGGACGCGGACGCGGTCCGGGCGGCGCAGACAACCGGTGACCTTGCCAAGATCAATGCGGCGCAGCAGAAGTACGCCGAGGACCTGGCGAAGCTGGTGGCGGCGCTCGACCTGCCGGGTTAGCGCCGGTCGGCGCTGTTGCCAGGAATCCTGGTCAGGGCGTCGACTCGGCGCAGTGCGCGTGCCGGGGCGGGTGGATTTGTCAGCGTGGGCGTGGTCGCGTAATGTCATACGGGCGACGCGGGGTGGAGCAGCTCGGTAGCTCGCTGGGCTCATAACCCAGAGGTCGCAGGTTCAAATCCTGCCCCCGCTACAACGTTTCCGCAGGTCAAGGGCCACTTTCACATGATTGTGAGGGTGGCCCTTGATCGTTTTGTCACCCATTTGTCACCCAGATT
>Ga0164242_10003168_pt1 | contig 18835 bp, 18 predicted proteins | sample OricomgcompostMG_FD_108783 | JGI IMG/M metagenome (GOLD analysis project Ga0164242, IMG submission 108783) | Miracle-Growth compost microbial communities from Emeryville, California, USA - Original compost - Miracle growth compost (MG) ... | reverse complement strand
TTCTCACGTCTCGCAGGCGTGAGAACCTTTTTGTGGTGAATCTCGTAGTTTTTCGAGGTTCAAACAGGTGCATATCTATAATATCGCACAGCATGCATAAGTGCAATACTTTTTATACCATAATTATTTTGCTTGTAACCATTGACAGTTTGAAGTGTTTGTGCTAATATAAAAACATACACATCTCAGATGTGAGGTAAAAGCGAGGGTTTCGAACCATCTACCAGAGGTAGGAAGGCGAGACCTTTTTAATTTACTCGGTATTATCCGAGTGAGGAGAACCTACAAATGGCAGGTACAAAAGCTGGTGGCCTTAAGGCTGCACAAAAGAACTTAGCTAAAGATCCTAGCTTCTACGCTAAAATCGGTGCTAAGGGTGGCCGTAACGGTCACACTGGTGGATTTGCTGCTAACCCAGATCTTGCACGTGTTGCAGGTGCTAAGGGTGGCCGTATCTCACGTCGTACTAAGAAGACTGACGACGCGCAGGCAACTACTCCAGTTGCTGAGTAATTTTAAATCGCTACGCGTTCAAAAAACACCTCTACGCGAGGTGTTTTTTGGTTGTGTAGCGACGGAGGGAGCAATCTCTGGCCTCGTTTACATGCCAGGTAGTGTGGCAGGTGATGCATTTGTATTGTTGCTTGTTTGTTTCGATGCCCGTGGCGCCGCAGGTAGGGCAGGTGGAGCGACTATGAAGCCAGTCGCGGTAAGTGTCGAGTGCGGATTCAATGAGATCTTCTTTAATCTTCACGTTGAATCTGTTGGCAAGTTCTGCCGCTTTATCCCAGGCTGCGCGTTCCATCTTTAGTAGTTCGATATCCTGCGCGTATTCTTTATGCTTGAGTAATGCGTGGCCAAACTCGTGCAGTAGGTAGGCTTCAGCGTTTTCTACCTCTGGATTATACGTAATAGCGCAAGCGGTATGGTTCCAACTAAATAGCTCACCCTTTTTTAGGGTGAGACTATGTAGCTGAGGCTCGGAGGCGATGCTACTTTTTAGACTTTTTACGAGAGAGGTAATCTTTTCCATAGTAGTAACAGCCGTATATTACAGCTTCTTCAGGGTGCTGTGCCTGGACAATCGGTGGGCAAGGGATGTGGTGAGGGAGGTGCTCAACAAGTGTAGCCTTGAGTTGTTCGCCGTAGCGCTCGAAGTATGTACCTATGCTGCCGCCAATGATAATGACATCGGGTTGCAAGATAGGAATAACGGCGAGGAAGCCTCGTGAGATGCGGTCGGCGATTTGATTCCAGGTGCGCTGGCTGTCGATATCGCGAGCAAGCTTTTTGTACACCTTGGTGATTGCGTGGCCTGAAGCGAAGTTCTCCCAAGATTGAATGCGTCCATCGTATTCTACGAGGGCGCGCCCAGCTTCGCTGAGGCGGAGACCTTGGTCGATGCTGCCATTGGTGCAGATACCACTGCCAATGCCGGTGCTGATGGTGATGTAGAGTGATGAAACAGGTACTGGGTTGAGCGCCCGTGTTTCGGCGAGGCCAGCAAGATTTGCATCATTCTCTACAAGAATTGGCACGCCAGGTAGTAAGTCGTGGAATTCTTTAACGGCGTTAAAGTTACTCCACCCGAGTGAATTGCACCAGATGGCTACACCATCTTTGATGATGCCAGGCAGGGCAAGTACAATTACCTCAACCTCATCGTGATTATATGTACTGCGGACGACGCTCTTAACGAGTTGAACGTATTCTTTTGGGTTTGCAGGTGTAGGAAATTTCGTCGATTCGCCCATTTTGCCGCCCCGTCCAAACGACGAAATGAGTGTTTTTGTCCCACCAGTATCGATTACTACAATCATATGCCTATAGTAGCATACGCGTGCGAGGTTGCACCATTCCATTTAAAGAGGTAAACTGGAAGAAGTTAAGAAAGAGGAAGTGGAGTTATGGCACGACGAATCGAACAGGGAAGCGTACTCGGATTTGTGCTGGTGGGAGCGGTATTAGTAGGGCTTTTGGCGGGCGGTATTTATGTTGTACGGCACATGCAATCGCATGGCGATACGACAACTACAAAACCGGCAACGCCAAGTAAAGATGGTAAAGATACGGCTGATGACGGCTCGTCCGCGCCAGCAAAGCCATCGATGTCGAGCGATGATCAGCTGAAGGCTGCGCTTGATTCTCAGTCGAAGGATAACTCCAAGAAAACAGAATCGTCGAGTACGTCTGGCGTGAGCTCGTCATCAACGAGCAGTTCAAGCTCGACATCTTCTGCGGCAGCGTTACCGAAAACTGGCCCAGAGCAATTGGTTGCGCCAATGCTTGGCGCGGCGCTACTCGTCGCCTCTGTCGTGTCATACACGCGCTCTCGACGCCTTATCTAGACTTTCTCTGTAAAACCGTGTACAATAGATATGATCTAGGCAAGTATCTTTATGATGCGCCAAGAAATATTAAATTTAATAGAGGAGTTTTAGCGAAAGAGCCTCAGTGGAGAGCTCTCTCGACTAATAAACTTATATGGCAAAAGCCACAATTTCAATGGATGACCTCCTTGCCGGCGAGAACGTTAAGCAGCTCGTTGCAGGTGAAGTTACCACCGGTCACGTATTAAGTGTCCGTAAACACGAAGTATTAATTGATTTAGGCGCACAAGGTGTTGGTTTTGTACCGCGCCGTGAAGTTGGTTTCAGCCGTCAGCTCAACGAAGGTGACGAAGTAACTGCAAGTGTTGTTGATACTGAGCTTGATAACGGCTACAGTCTTCTTAGCCTCCGTAAGGCTGCTAAGGACCGTGGTTGGGAAGAAGTTCAAGCTAAGATGGACGCAGGTGAAATCATCGACGTTACTCCATACGACGCAAACCGCGGTGGTATGCTTGTAGAATACGAAGGTGTTCGCGGCTTCCTCCCTGTTTCACAACTTTCAGCAGAGCACTACCCACGTGTTGGTAGCGCTGACAAGGACGAAATTCTTGCTCGCCTTAACGCACTTGTAGGCCAAGTACTTCGCGTACGCATCCTCGACTGTGATCGCAAGGCAAACAAGCTTATCTTCTCTGAGAAGGAAGCAATCAAGGACGGTCTTGCAGAGCGCTTTGAGAAGCTCAAGGTTGGTGACACTGTAACTGGTGTTGTAACTGGTGTTGTGGACTTCGGTGCATTCGTAAACGTTGATGGTATTGAAGGCCTCGTGCACATCTCAGAAATTAGCTGGGAGCGTGTAAACAACCCTGCTGACTACGTAAAGGTTGGTCAGACTATCGAGACTAAGATCATCTCAATCGACAAAGAACGCCTTAGCCTTAGCATGAAGCAGCTTACTAAGGATCCATGGCTTGATGAAGTTGAGAAGTTCAACAAGGGTGACAAAGTTGAAGGTACCGTGACTCGCATCACACCTTTCGGCGCATTCGTACAAATCAGCCCAGCTGTTGAAGCACTTGTTCACGTGAGTGAGCTTGGCAACGGCAACGACGTTGATCCTGAGAAGGTATTTACCTTGAACGAACGTAAAGAGTTCGTAATCCTTGATATCGACAAGGACAGCCGTAAGATTAGCCTTAGCCTTACGGACAAAAAAGCTAAAAAATAGACCCATGACTATTCGTGGATAATTGATCCGGCAAGCTGCCGGCAGGAAGGATAAACAGATGAGCAGCCAGGAGAAGAAGATTTTGGTTATCGCCGACTCAGTAACGGTGGGCGAGCTCGCTGAAACCCTTAACCTGCCTGTTACGCAGCTTGTCGGAGAATTGTTTAAGAATGGTATCGTCGCAACGATCAACCAGCGTATCGACTTTGAGACGGCGCAGATTATCGTTGAGGAGCTTGGCCTTGAGGTTGAGCTGAAGCGCAAAGAGAACGAGCAGCCAACGACTGCTCAGCGCTTGCACATACCATCGGACAAGGCGGTTGAACGCCCACCGATTGTAGCCGTAATGGGTCACGTTGATCATGGTAAGACAACGCTGCTTGATACTATCTTGGGTACCAAGACAGTATCTGATGAGGCCGGCGGTATTACTCAGCACATTAGCGCCTACCAAGCTACACACAATGGCCGAACAATTACTTTGCTCGACACGCCAGGACATGAGGCGTTTGCCGCACTTCGCCAACACGGCGCAGCACTTACTGACGTTGTAGTGATTGTTGTTGCTGCAGATGACGGCGTAATGCCACAGACTGTTGAAGCAATTCGTTTTGCACGCAGTGCAAACGCGCGTATTGTGATTGCTATCAACAAGATGGATAAAGAAGGCGCAAACCCAGAGCGCGTGAAGGCGCAGCTTGCGAGTGAGCACCAATTAAACCCTGAAGAATGGGGCGGTGACACGATTATGGTGCCAATTAGTGCTAAGCAAAATGAGGGTGTCGATGCACTGCTTGATACTGTTTTGCTTGTTGCGGATATGGAAGAACTTAAGGCTGATGTTGATGTGCCGGCTGAAGGCCTTGTGATTGAGGCGCACATGGAAAAGGGCAAGGGTTCAGTTGTAAACCTGCTTGTTGAACAAGGTTACTTGAAACCAGGACACTTCTTGGTTGCGGGAACTGCTTACGGTAAGGTCCGAACGCTTGTTGATTTTGCTGGTAAGATTTTGAAAGCCGCTGGTCCGTCAACGCCTGCGACTGTGACTGGCTTTAAAGAGCTTCCACAGTTTGGTGACGTATTCACCATTGTTAAGAGTGAAAAGGAAGCTCGTTTGATGGTTGAGCGCGCTCGTCTTGAGGCGGAGCGTAACGCAGCAAGTACGAACGTTACTGGTGCTGACCTGTTGAAGATGATGACGCAGAAGCATGATGTTCAAGATATGAACGTGATTGTGAAGGCTGACGTACAGGGTTCGTTGACCTCTGTGATGGATAGCTTGCGCCTTGTTGATACCAAAGGCCAGATCAGTCTTCGGATTATTGGTAGCGGTGTTGGCGGTGTGAGTGAAAGCGATGTTCGTTTAGCTGAAAGCTCGAACGCGATTATTTATGGGTTCAACATTGATCTTCCACCTGCAGTGAAGCGTCTTGCAATGCGCGATAAGGTGCAGGTGCGTCTTTACCGCGTGATTTACGAACTACTTGATGATGCGCGCCAGAGCATGGAGCAGATGCTTGCCCCAGAGGTAGTTGAGACTGAAATCGGTACGCTTAAGGTGAAGGGCATCTTCCGTACGACTCGTGACGAAATCATCTGTGGTGGTGAAGTCACTAAGGGTAAGGCCGTGGCAAATGTGCTCGCACGTATTACCCGCGGTGGCGAGAAAGTTTCTGAAGTTGAAGTAATGAGTGTTCAGCGCCAGCAACAAGAGGCAAAGGAAGTGTTTGAAGGTGAAATGTGTGGACTTAGCCTTAAGACGAATAAGAAACTTGCTGTTGAAGAGGGTGACGTTGTTGAGTTCTTTACTCGGGAACTTGTTAAGCGAACACTTAACTAAAATTCAATCATTTTAGCTTGTGACAGCATACCGGTTATGGTATGCTGTTTTTAGGTAACGCTTGTGAGGGCGTCATTAAAAATCAAACAGAAGGGGAAAACGCTGTGAATGATCCGTTTACGACATTCATTAAGGAGATGCTGAGCGCAAAAGCGTGGAATCAGCAGGTTAGCGACGAAGTAAAGGCTCAACTTGAGTCTGATTTGCGTTCGCGGCTTATGGATCAGATTGATCAGGCTGTTATTGAGGCTCTTCCTGATGATAAAATCGATGGCCTTAACGAATTGCTTGACCGAGAAGCTTCAGCAGAAGAGATTCAACAGTATGTAGCAACGAGTGGCGTTGACGTTCAGCGCGTTACTACGGAGACAATGTTACGCTTCCGTGATCTGTACTTGGGTCCGGGCGACACAAACGGGCAATGACAATGAACAATCACGTTGATCCAGACAATCCGAATCATACCGTAGTGCGCAATAGGTCACCGCGTCGTATTGATAATCAGCCAGGCTTACACCCGAGCACTATGACTGATGAACAGCTTACGATGGTCGCTGATACTTGGGAGCTTGTTAAGGATACTGATACCCCTGTTGGTAACCTTCGAACAGCTATGAGCGATAGCGGCTTGTTTGATTTTAGTGACTCTCAGACGAATAATCTTGAACTTCATACGATCGCGCTTACTGCGCAGGACACGCTTGAGCTGCGAAGTGGATCGACACGAGCTGATGAAATACGAGCGATTGTTGGTGTTACGGAAGGTAAGAGTACTGCTGATGAGATGCGAACGGCGCTGAATGATTTGCTTGGTGAGCACGTTGTAGATGACATGTCTGATCAGGAAATTACGCGCTTCGTTGGCGATGCTCGCACGGCGCTATCATTCCTTGATACGACGACAGCGGGTGATACTGGCGACGATACCAATACAGCAGAGCAGAGCGTGTCGAATCGTGAGCTTGCTGATCAGGTTTCTGACTTGCTCGATGGCCAGTTGGTGGTGAATGATACTACTGATCGGGTTCAGTACGGTGCTGGTGCGACGGCTAGTGGGCAGAAAGTCGGCGGACAATTTGCTAGCAAGAGCCAGCTACAGGCAATTGCAGCACATGCTGATGAAATCCGTGACGGGCTTGCCGATCGTGGCAACCCTGATGACAATGAAACAGCAACTGCGGATACTACCGATGTCGATAATGACACTAGTAGCACCGATAGTGATACGAGCGTCGATACGGATACGGACGCAGCTACTTCAACGGGGGATACCGACCCTTCAGTGGTAGTGGCGAGTCATGATACATCATCAACCGACCCAACTACACCGGATGTTGACGTGGATACGACAAGTACGCCAGACAATCCAACGACGCCTGCGCCTGAAGCGCAGGGTCCGCTTGTGCTAACGTTTATTGATGAAACTCACGATGCAATAGCTGCAGCACGTGATGCAGCGGAAGCCCGTCTTCGTAATGAATTAGCTCAGGGCGGCAGGGTAAAACGTTTCTTCAGGAATATGTGGAAGGGTGAGAATGGTCTTGCTGGGGTATATTACCTAGAGAAATATAAGCGTGAGGCGCTCGCACAGATTGAGCAGGAAAATGACGTACTTGCGCTTGAATCAAGTGATGCTGAGGCTCGTGCGCGGGCTCAGGTGGCAACAATCGAGCGATTCCAGTCTGAATACGACGAGTCTATTCACGACGAAGCTGGTGAGCGCCGAGAGAAGATTGCAGATGATTCTGAATTTGCGTTGGCTATGAAGGATCTTATTCGCCGCTATGCAAGCGGAGAAATCACCGACCCTGAAGCATTGAGGGCGGAGCAAGGGCGTGCCCTTGAACGGCTTGCTGAAAATGGCCAGATGAATCTTATTGGCGAAGGCAAGGTGCGCCTCGATAACTTACTTGCAATTGCTGAGCAGGTAAAGGCAATGGCTGATAATGAAGACAGCATTAGCCGCATGCTTGATGGAATGAAGCTTTACAATGCTGAAGCTCGAACTAATGCTCGTACGGAAAATGAGCTGAGTAGGACCGAGAAGCTTCTTGATCGTTTGCAGCGATCGGGGCGGGGTCTTGGTGGGCTTGTTGGGCCAGAGACACTTAGTGTAGCTGCGGCGGTAGCTCTTGGCGTGGCTCGTGTTGGAAGGGGCTCATTGATACGTGCTGCTGGCGTTACTTTGGCGCCTGGTGTGCTTGGTGGTGCGTTTGCTGCAGTGCGAGAGAGCAAGCGTGTTAAACAGGAACGTACATTGCACGCACGCGAGATGGCGCAAGGTAAAGAGTACGCTACCGGTAAAAGACGCGATGCTCTCAATGATACGCTCTATGAAACGGAGAGCGCACAGGATCTCACCGCACAACTAGAATCGTTGCTTGCTGAAGGTCAAGATTATACACCTGAGCAGATTCAGGGAGCCTATGAGGCTATTGCTCAGATTGAAGCGCGGATTCGTTTGTCTGATAAGCGTGACATTGACCTTGTTGCGTATTCGGACGTTTTGGAGATACCAAAGGAGCGTCGTGATCTTGATACTGCCCGAGCACTCGCGAAGGTACGGCTTGCGAGCCGTATGGGCGACTTGCCTGATGATTTCCGTACTCGGTTTAATATTACTGACGGCCAGCCTGTCAATGAGGCTCTGGGTCGTTATACAGATGCTATTGTTGAACTCGATAAGGACATCGATGCTAAAGATAAGGCGTTTCGTAAGCTCCGTCTTCGTCGTGTTGCCGTTGCTGCAGGGGTTGGATTTGGGACAAGTCTCGTTATTGGTCTTGGCGCCCAGGAGGCTTTGGCATTTGTAAGCCCAAGCTATGATGGACTTGCAGAACATATAGTTCATGGAGGCTCACCATCTGAAGATGGTAGGCAGACGCTTCTTGAAGGCATGTTTAATGGCTCGGGTGCGCACACTGAACATATTACCTCATCTACAACATATGATTCGTATGCGATGGGGATTCATCAAAACGCGCTTGAATTGCCGTCTAACTACCACGTAGTCACTGCATCAAATGGCTCAATGACTATTGAGGGGCCTAAGGGCTTTACTCCTGTAGAAGGCTTAACTTTAGAGAAGAACGGTTCGCTAAGCCCGGAGAGTTTGCAGCTACTCAAGGATCATAATATCGTTGCTGCTGATACCGGTGGTATGGTGGCTGGTAAAGAACAGATTATCACCCAGAATATGTCAGTTGAGCAGTATAATACACTGCACTCTGGTGATACGGTGCATGTAACGCGAGACTTCCCGTATGATGATAATACGCGAATCCCAGATGGTAACGAAAAGCGACTATGGTGGGCTGGCGATGGCGATAAGGGCCTAGGTAAAGACGGGACAACTATCCAGATGAGTGTTTCTCACATGACTGAGAACGGCTCATTTCATGGGAACAATAGTGTGTCTTGGGAACAGGCTGCGCATGATGGCAAGCTGAAATTAGCCGTGTCTGCATCTCGTGATACACAGGCGCATGTATACTTTGTCGATATTAAACCAAATGGGGCAATTGATATCCCTAAAGATAATCCTTCTTCGAAGTTTTTCTCAGTAGGAAAAGATGGTCAGGTTGAATTTAATGGTGCGTATGCTGAGGTTGTAGAAGTTCGCGGCGAGACGAACGGTGTGACTCATATTGCACCACTGGCTACAGAGGTTGGCAACAACTCACTCACAGAGATTCCTGAGAAGATTGGTAAGCCAACTCAGGTTTACGTTCCACACGTGAAGCTGACGCCACCGGCAATTGCACACGAAGTGCAAGGCCGAACTGTTGAGGGCTTTGGTATGCCCGGCTTTGTACCCCGTCGTCCACTTGAGGTTGTGTCACGTCGTCGTGCGGAAACGCAGGCTGCGCTTGGATATGATAGCTACCGTCAGAGGGGTGAGTATGGTCATCCTGAGGGCGCTGACAGCGTATCACCGCGTCTTGAAGCCAATCCAACCGGCAAGCTTGTTTTGGGCGAAGAGCTTAACTGGTTTGCACAGGAACTTGAGAGCTCTGAAGGTGTAGACTACATGCAGCGTATTGAGAATGATATTCAAAACTCTACAGAACTTCAGTCGCTTCCTGCGGGGTTGCGTACGATCACAACCATCCCAGTTGCGGCGGCAAGCGAGAGCGAGAATATTTACAAGACACTTTCGCTTTATGCTCAACAAGATGCCGAGCAGCTAAAGGGCAATGCCATTTTGCTTAATGTAAACTGGATTGATACCGTTGGCCAGGATCCTGAAAAGCGGGCAAAGATTAACAAGACATTTGAAGAGATTGAACGCGCACGACGCGACTTCCCAGAACTACGTATTGCAACTATGACCCGTGAATACGACGGCGAGGAAGTAAAGAAGACGGGTGGTGTGATTGGATATGTTGCACGAGATCTTCTCAATACCGCCCTCATTGCTGTGCATAAGCGAATTCAGGCTGGTGAAATACCATTTGATGCAGATGTTGCTATTGTGCGCCAGGACGCGGATATGCGTGGAATTTCACGACACTACCTCAGGCAGCTTGAACGTGGTATGGATAACAACCCTAACGTTGATATCTTCCACGGTGTTATTAGGTCGGATGTACCTATGCAGGACCGCTACCCAGGTCTTGGTATTGTTACTAACTTCAGTCAGGCAATGAGTACGGCAAACGCGGCAGCAAATCGCCCATGGACGGTCGGTATTAATGCTGTTGTTCGCGCATCCTCTATGGCAGCTGTTGGTGGACTTGGCCGACCAACGTGGACAGGAGCTGGTTCAGACGATGTTAATATTGCATGGCGAGTCGGTGGCGCACGTCGAGGTACCCCAGTCGTATCACCTGATTCGAGTACTGGATACTACCAGCCTCAAGGTTTAGTAGATGTTAAGGATCATCGCATTGTTGTTCCTATTCCAGGTATGTCAGTAGACAGCTCGGCGGACAGGCTTATACCGCAATATCTTATGGGGCGTCACTTTGGTGCAGCGTGGGATTCTCGCGTAAGCCAAGGCACGAGCTTCTCGGATGGCCCTGGTGGATACCGTGATAGAACTGCCGATGCTGATATTATGAAGAAGATTAAGCGCGAGAAGGTTAACGATGATTTCTATGGCCGTATCGAGACCAATATCTCAGGTGAGTTACAGCACGCTAACGAAGAGGTTGCGCGTAAAGTTCTTGCAATCTTCTTTGCGGGCACTCCAAATGCGTACACTATTACGGGTAATATCGGTGATGGGTCAACGAGGTTTGAACTTACCGATGCAGGCCGTGAATTTATTAAGCGAAGCGTTCAGAGAGAAGTTAACGGGTCTCGTGGTGCGGGCTATGGTGCGCGCAAGATGAGGCAGTTGTATGGCCAGAAGCGTGGCGGTAGGCGTTCGGCGGCTCAAGAATCGCCATTCGTAGCGCCATTAGAGTAGAATAAGACTAGTAAATATATAGGGGGCAATATGAATAAAGACGAACTATTACAACTACGCGAACAGATTGTCGGTAAAACTCGACAGCTTGCATTGGATGACGATAACACTGATCCAGCAAGCCGCCTAGAGGTGCTGATGGGGCTTATACGCTCAGGTGACACCTCAAAAGAAGTGATGCAGCAGGCTTCTGAGATTGCCGAGCAACTGCCTGAGGATGGTAGACTCGATGCGTATCTTGATTTGATTTACGAGATTGACGCACAGCTTGGCAATGACCAAGAAGTGCCTACACAGAGTGAGTCGAACCCTACTGCCTAGAGTGGTGTATAATTGGGACAAAGAAGGAGAATGATACATGTTCCAGTTAGACGATAATTTTCTGCAAGAAGTAGGCCTCGGTGGTCTCCCGGAAGATCAAAAGAAGCTTTTTCTTGGTCATTTTAGGGAGCAACTTGAACTACGTGTTGGCACTCTGCTCTCTGAGGGTTTGACTGACGCACAGCTTCAGGAGTTTGAGAGTTTCCTTGATCGTAAGGATGATGTGATTAACTCATGGCTTGCGACAAACGCACCAGCATATGAGCAAGATACTATTTATCAGCAGCTCAAATCAAGCGCGCCTGCGAACATTCCTCAGAATGCAGTTTTGGCTGAGTATGCGTCGCTTAAGTGGCTTAGCTTGAACCGTCCTGATTACAAAGACGTTGTAGCACGTACGATGAACGAGCTCAAGGGCGAGATTATTGCTAATCGTGACGCGATTCTCGGCACTGTTTAGAGAGAGTATCCGCGTAGAAAATCAGCGGCGCTCATTGTTTTGCCACTTGGTGCGATGAGCTCATCGATAGACAAAAATGCACCGTTTGCACATACAAGGTCGAGCGGTGTTTTTTGTGTCATGACACCATGGGCTTTAGTGACAATAATGGTGTGCTCGCCGATAGCGACACGCGTGCGTGGGTAGCCAAGGTATGCGCGAACACGAGCTTCGGCTTCGCCGGGGGTGAGCTTCGTGAGGTCGAGATTGCCGTCTTCTTTCGATAGAAGTGCACAATATGATGCGTCATTGTCGTCTTGAGGTATTGGCTGTAGATCGCCTGAAAGAATAGCAGGGAGCTTGCTGATGAGTAGATTCGTGCCGAGCGTAAATAGGGTATTGTATAGTTCTGGTTTGGTCTCAGTAAAGTCGAGCGCGTAGGGAGCTTGTAGATAGATTGGACCGGCGTCCATTGCACTGACAAGGCACATAATTGTGACGCCAGTCTTGTTGTCACGATTCACAATTGCAGACTCGATTGGTGAAGGGCCACGGTATTTTGGCAGCAAGGAAGGGTGGACGTTGATGATGCCGGGCGTGAAGAGCTCAAGGGTTTTTTGCGGAATAATTTTACCGTAGCTTACGAGAACACCGACGGGATTGTCGAGTGTTTGAATGTCTTCGGTAATTTCTTTCAGGCGCGTCGGTTGCCACACGGGAATGCCATGTTCTTCGGCGTAGACTTTTACTGCTGGTGAGGTAAGTTTTTTACCACGACCCTTTGCGGCGTCTGGTTTTGTAACGATAGCAGCAACGGGCATGCCAGCCTCAACGAGGCCGCGAAGGGCAATTAGGCTGTGTTCTTCGGTGCCGAAGAACACGATTGGCTGGTTAATCCCAGAGTTTGTGGTTGTCTTTGACATGCGTGTCGTAGTCAAGCGGGTCGAGCTCGCCTTTAGGGTTAAGTGTGTAGAATGCGTCGTGTTGGTCGCGGATATGATCGACGAATACGATACCGTTTGTGTGGTCGATTTCATGCTGTAGTACGCGTGCAAGGAAGCCTTCTGCCTTGATGCGGACCTCGTTCCCGTTTACATCCATAGCTTTGATGCGTACTTTGCTGTAGCGGGGGACTTTGCCGTAGAAGCCGTCAACGCTAAGGCAGCCTTCATAATCGGCGATCATTGGGCCTTCACCCTTTACGATCTCAGGGTTGATGAGCGGGATAAATTCGCGAACGGTTTTATCGTCGAAGTCGCTACGGACGATAACGATACGCTCAAGTTTATCAATCTGCACTGCTGCAAGTGCGGCGCTGATTTCGTGAGGACGAGAGTCTTCCCAGTCGAGGCTTGCGCTGGTCATGTCGTCAATGGTTTTACGAATGTCATCCGTAATTACGTGCACCCGTGTTGATTTTTGCCGTAGGTGCGGGTTAGGTAAGATGATGATAGATTCTTTTTTCATTGCCTTAATTATATACGAAAAAGTGATATAAAAACAGGGGTAGATTAGAGTAGGTTCATGGGGTCAATGTCGTATTGCCAATATTGGCTAGGAACTTCACTGATAATTGCGAGGAGTTGCGATCGTTTTGCTGATTTAACGGTTATTTGCCAGCGATACGTGTCGCGCTGGCGTTCATAAAATGCCGGGGTAGGGCCGAGCACTGAAACTTCGGGATGCTGCGCACGGATGGCACTCGCGAGTGCTTTACTATTGCGGATTGCAGCGGCTTCAGTTTTGTAGGTACAGGTTAGCTTGAGGAGGTGGGTGAACGGTGGGAAGTTGCTTTGTTTGCGTGAGGCAAGTGTTTCTTTGTAGAATGCATCGTAATTTTGCTCGATGCCATACTGCACGGCTGGATTGTTCGGCTGGTAGCTTTGAATGACTACGTTTGTTGCACGTGATGATCGCCCGACGCGGCCAATAACCTGCGCGAGTAACTGGAATGTTCGTTCGCTTGATGAGAAGTCGGGGAGGCTTAGGCCGGCGTCTGCTTGGACGACCCCGACGGTGCTGAGTTTTGGTAGGTCGAGGCCTTTTGCAACAACCTGAGTACCAATAATAATTTCGGCCTCACCACTGTAGAGCGCTTGGTATTGGTGCTCGATTGTTTCTGTGGATGCGGTGTCGCCATCGAAGCGCATAATCTTTTTGTTCGGAAAGAGGCGACGAATTTCGGACTCTACGAGCTTTGTGCCAATGCCCTTATGAATGATGTCGGTTTCGTGACATACTGGGCATGACGTTGGTACTTTTTCGGTATATGCGCAGATATGACAGCGTAGTTCGTGGGCGTCGCTATGGAGCGTGAGAGGTATGAAGCAGCGAGGGCAGGTAGCAGACCAGCCACAATTTTCGCAGAGTGTTGTGCTGGCACTGCCTCGACGGTTATGGAAGATGAGCACTTGTTCGCCCACATAGAGGCTTGCCTGCATTTTAGATAGTAGCTCGTCAGATAAAAAACGGTGCCGCACAAAAGAACTGCGCTTTGTCATGTCGACAAGTGTAACCTTTGGGGCGATAGCATCAGCTCTTGCCCTTTCGGGGAGTTCTATAACTGGACGATTATTTTCTTTCGCTAAGAAGTACTCGCTTACGAGCGGGGTGGCCGTACCTTGAATAACGATGCCTTTATGAAGCTTCGCGAGTACACCGGCAACGCGCAGTGCTGAATATCTGGGCGATTGATCTTGCTTGTAACTTGGTTCGTGCGCCTCATCAATGATGATTGCCCCAATGGATTTTAATGGCAGGAATAGTGCTGAGCGGGGTCCAATAATAACCTGGGGTGCCGTGCTGTTTGCGACGGCTAGCCAGGATGTATGGCGTTCGGCTTCGGTTTGCTTAGAGTGGGCAAGGACGACATCTGGGAAATGTTGTTGGAATTCTGCGACAAGTTGAGAGGTGAGGGCGATTTCGGGGACGAGTACAATGACGGATTTATTTTGAGCAAGCATTTGCTTGGCATACTCAATGTAGATGGTAGTCTTACCACTGCCTGTTACACCATGAAGGAGTACTGTCCCGGAGTCGGTTTTGCCTAATGTGTCGAGCGCCGCCTGTTGTTGCTTATTGAGCAAAAAATGTGTTCGATCTCGCTCATGTGAGAGGCTTGACCTCTGTTTATGTCGGCGGTTTTTCGTTAATCCACGAGGTAGTATTGTTTGGAGCACTGTCGCAAGGTGTGAGTGGTAGTAGCTGCTCATCCACTCGGCGGTTTGTACTAATTGCAAAGGGAGGGTTGGGATATCGAGCAGCTCGGAAATCTCTTTTGTCTCGTAATTTGGGCGTGCTACCTCTTTTACGACAACTCCAAGCAATGTTTGCTTGCCGACAGGGATCATCACGAAAGCACCGATGGCAACAGGGGTGTCATTTGCATAGGTAAAGGTGCTCGCATTTGCGCGAACAATCTTCGTTGGAGCAACCTCGTAATACCTCATTGCCTTCATTATACCGTGAGACGCATAGAACGGCTTGCAGATACAGGTAAAACACTGGTAGTATAGGCATATGTATTTTGAGAGTCGGGCCCAAGCGGGCCAACTACTTGCCGAGCAGCTGATAGAGAAGTATCGATATGAAAACTGCGCAGTTGTCGCCCTTAGTGATGGGGGCGTATTAGTAGGTGAAGAAATCGCAGCGCAATTACACTGTATTTTAACGATGCTTGTTACCGAGGGGATTGAAGTGCCGGGTGAGAGTACGATGTTTGGCGCAGTATCTCAGAGCGGTAACTTTACTTACAACAACGAGTTTTCTACCGGTGAGATTGAAGAGTATACGAGCGAATTTCACGGGTACCTTGATGACCAGAAGCGCCAGGCATTTAGCCGTATCAACCGTTTGCTTGGTGATGGTGGTTTGATTACCTCTGATATGTTACGTGAACGCGTGGTGATTTTGGTGTCTGATGGTCTTGCGGATGGCGCCTTGATTAGTGTGGCTGTAGACTTTTTGAAGCCGATTCGTATCAGTAAGCTCGTGGTTGTATCACCCCTCGCGACGATTCCGGTTGTCGACCAGTTACATGTGAGCGCGGACGAGGTGCATATCCTTGATGTAAAGGAAAACTTCATGGGTGTCGATCATTATTACGAGGATAATACCATCCCGCCGCATGAAGAAGTTATTGCGAAAATCAACGAAAATATCCTTAATTGGCAGTAAATATACACTTTTCGAGGCTTGCAAAGACGCCTGTGAGAATGTAGAATAAAAAGCAACAATAGTAAGGGAATGAACTGAAAGGTCATAGTGTTAGACGTTTTTATCACATCAAGAGTGCGACGCAAAATTGTTGTAGTCTACGCTAAGTATCCTGATTTTCATACCCACGTTCGTGGCCTTGCTAAGCTTATTAAAGAAGACCCGGGTAATATTCAGCGGGAGCTGAAGCGACTTGAAAAAGTTGGTTTTTTGCTGGGTGAAAAGCAGGGTAACACTAAGATCTACTCAACCAACAAGCAGTTCCCAATCTTTAAGGAGCTCCAGAGTATCGTGATTAAATCACAGCAGCAGTCGAGCGCAAGTCGCCCACGTCGTACGACAACCGATATTCAGTCATAATGACTATTTTTGAACAGATTTTAAAGGCTCGCGGTCTCGATAATGAGGCGGCGAAGTTGTTTTTTGAGCCGAATTACGAAGCGCGACATGATCCTTTTTTGCTACCTGATATGGCGGCAGCAGTTTCACGCCTTGTGGAGGCTCGCGAGCGCCAAGAGCACATTATGATTTATGGCGACTATGATATTGATGGGTTAACGGCAACGACGGTGCTGCTTGATGCGTTTGGTAGCTTTGGGTTCCGCTTCGTTGATGCGTTTATCCCGAATCGGTTCCGTGAAGGCTATGGTATGACGGAGCAAGCGGTTGAGGAGATTGCGGCAACGGGTGCAACGCTGATTGTGACGGTGGACTGCGGTAGCTTGAGCGAGGGGCCGATTGTACGAGCGAAAGAGCTCGGCGTTGATGTAATTGTGACGGATCATCACAACGTTGCGCCAGTGCAGCCACCTGCAGTTGCGGTGATTAACCCGAAACGACTTTTGCAAGACTATCCGGATCGATACGAGAAATTGCGTCTTATCGAGCGGGCGGATGGCGAGCCGCTCTATCCCTTCCTTGATCTGCCGGGTGTTGGTGTGGCATTTAAGTTGGTGCAGGCTCTGCAAACGCAACTTGATGGGCTTGAAGTGGGGCAAGAGAAGTGGCTTCTCGATCTTGTAGCACTTGGTACGGTGTGTGATGTTGTGACGTTGATTGATGAGAATCGTCTGCATGTATATTGGGGGCTAAAGGTGCTTGCGAAGACTCGACGCCCAGGGTTTAAGGCGCTGATGGGAGTTGCTGGCGCTGAACCATCGCAGCTGACTGCACGCACGCTTGGATTTGGTTTGGGGCCGCGAATGAATGCGGCGGGGCGACTTGAAACGGCGAAGTATGCGCAGGATATGCTACTTGCTACCGATGGCCTGGTGGCGCTCGAGCTTGCACAGAAACTCGATGAGCTCAACGTGGCACGCCGCAAAGCTCAGGATATTATTTACAAGGCTGCACTGGAGCAGGCTGAGCAATATACTAAAGACCCTGTGCTTGTATTGAGCCATGCTGACTGGAGTCACGGAATTATCGGCATTGTGGCCGCAAAAATTCTGGAACGTTATAAGAAGCCGACCTACGTGCTGCAGGAACTTGGCGAGGAGAGTAAGGGGAGTGCACGTAGCTATGGTGACTTTAGTGTGGCAGATGCGATTCGGGCAAGCGACGATATTATTACAAAAGGCGGCGGGCATAAATTGGCGGCTGGTGTAACGTTGCCAACGCAGAATATTGATGCATTCCGTGGGCGGGTTAATGAGTATTTTGCATCGCTGAATTTACCACCGCAAGCGCCGCTACTTTTGCCGTCGGCTGACGTAGTGGTTGCTGATTTTAGTGAAGCAACTGAAGCGTTAATTGCCGATCTTTCACACCTTGAGCCGTACGGTAATGGTAACCCCGAGCCAATTATATGTTTTGAACGCGCTATCGTTATGGGCGTGCGCCGTATGGGGAGTGAATCCCAGCATGTGAAACTGAGTTTGCAGGACGCAAATGGCAAAAAGCTTGATGTTGTGGCGTTTTCTGCGCCTGAGGAGTGGTTCGCGGAAGTTGGCCAAGAAATTAGCGTATGGGTGGAGCTTTCAATCAATGAATGGCGTGGTATGCGGTCGGTGCAGGGTAGATTATTGCACTTGGTTTATCTTCCAGAGTCGTAAACTAAGGTAAATAGTTGCAAAACAGCTTTTCATCTGTTACAATAGCTCCGATATGGTACAAGTTACACGTAAAGATGAACGAGAGGCGAACGAAAACATCATTCGTCGCTTCAACCGCAAGGTTCTACAGAGCGGTGTGCTCGCAGAGGCTAAGGCTTCTATGCGATTTAGCAAGCCACTTTCAAAGACTGAGCGACGTGCTAAGGCGATTATCCGCCGCGAGCGTAAAGCAGATAAGCTAGCCAAAATGCGGCTAGGCATCCGCTAGGAGCCCGAGTGGTAGCGCTGAAAGAGCGTATTACAAACGAAATGAAAGCCGCCCTTTTGAGCGGCGATCGTTTTGTTGGCGAGACCTTGCGAAACCTCAAAGCAGCAATCTTGAATGAAGAAGTTGCAAGTGGTAAGCGTGATGAAGGTCTTGCTGATGTTGAGATTGAAAAAGTTATTGCAAAAGAGGTGAAAAAACGCCTCGAGAGTGCAAAAATTTATCGCGATAACAATCGCCCAGAGCTTGCTGAGCCAGAGGAGAAAGAGGCAGAAATCCTCAAACAATACTTGCCTCAGCAATTAGATGAAGCGGAACTTCGCGCAATTATTGAGCAAAAAGTTGCTGAGCTTGGTGTAAGTGGCCCTGCGGCTATGGGCCAAGTAATTGGTGCAGTAAAAGCATCGGTTGGCAACACGGCTGATGGTGTGATGATTGCTGGTATTGTTAAAGAAACACTTAATAAGTAGTAATAGGGGACGATAGGTATGATTCTTTTGTTTGGTCCTACTGGTGCGGGTAAAAGCATGCAGGGGCAAATGCTGGCCGTCCGTAAGGGATGGAAATGGCTTTCAACGGGTGAAATGCTCCGCCAGAGCGACGACCCAAAGGTGATTGAAACGCTTAAATCTGGTGAACTTGTGAGCGACGAGCTTACCTACCAGGTATTTGAGGCGGCTATTCAGGACGCGCGTAGCAAAAACTACGGCAATATCATTATCGATGGTTT
>Ga0164242_10003167_pt1 | contig 18835 bp, 12 predicted proteins | sample OricomgcompostMG_FD_108783 | JGI IMG/M metagenome (GOLD analysis project Ga0164242, IMG submission 108783) | Miracle-Growth compost microbial communities from Emeryville, California, USA - Original compost - Miracle growth compost (MG) ... | reverse complement strand
GGCCAGCTCGATGACCAGCTGCCGGCGGCTCTGCATCCCCTCGACCTCGGTGTCGGCGACGATGTCGGCGGGCAGCGGCTCGTCCAGGGCGAGCCGGGCGATCGGCACCTCGAGCATCACCGACAGCTGCTGCAGGCCGTACTCCGGCGCGCTGAGTTCCTCGAGCTGGCGATCCAGCGCCCGCGCCTCGGCCTCGGTGGAGCCGAGCACCGGAACGACGCCGGGCAGGATCTTGACCGTGTTCGGGCCGCGCCCGAGCCGCGCCGCCCGCTGCTTGATGTCGGCATAGAAGGCCTGCCCGTCCTCGAGTGTCTGGGCGGCGGTGAAGATGCCCTCGGCGTAGCGGGCCGCGAACTCGCGCCCGTCCTGCGACGACCCGGCCTGGATGAGCACCGGACGTCCCTGCGGCGAGCGCGGCACGTTGAGCGGGCCCTGGACCCGGAACTGGGAACCGACGTGGTTGATCGCGTGGATCTTGTCGTCGTCGGCGTAGCGTCCGGCGTCCTTGTCGAGAACGCGGGCGTCGTCCTCCCAGCTGTCCCAGAGCTTGATCGCGACGTCGACGAACTCGGTGGCGCGGACGTAGCGGTCGCGATGGTCGGGACGCTCGTCGCGGCCGAAGTTGCGCGCCGCGTCGGTGCCTGCGGTGGTGACGATGTTCCAGCCGGCCCGCCCGCCGCTGACGTGGTCGAGCGACGCGAAGCGCCGGGCCAGGTTGTAGGGCGAGTTGTAGGTCGACGACGCGGTCGCGATCAGGCCGATGTGTTGCGTGGACGTCGCGAGCGCCGTCAGCAGGATCAACGGGTCGAGCGCGCCGGCCGGGCGCAGGCGAGCGTCGTGCTGCAGGGACGGGCCGTCCGCCAGGAAGATCGAGTCCAGCTTGCCGCGTTCGGCGATGGCGGCGAGACGCTGCCAGTGGGCCAGGTCGTACAGCGCGGCAGGGTCGCTCTCGGGCAGCCGCCAAGAGGCTTCGTGGTGGCCGTTGCTCATGAGGAATGCGTTGAAGTGCAGCGTGCGCTGGTCGTTCATCGGGTGGTGCTCCTTCGAGGGTTGCGACGTGGCGGATCGACGGATCAGCGGGCGGCGATGTCGCCGCGCCAGCGGGAGAAGTGCCGTTCGAGCAGGACGAGCCCGTAGTTGACGACCGTGCCGACGACGGCGGTCGCGAGGATGCCTGCGTACATGTCCGGCATCTGGAAGCTGTTCTGCGCGTTCATGATCAGGAAGCCGAGGCCGGCCTTGGCGCCGACCATCTCGGCGGCGATCAGCACGAGGATCGCCGAGGCGCCGGCCATCCGGATGCCGGTGAAGATCGTCGGCAGCGCGGACGGCAGGACGACCTTCACGAACAGTCGCGGACTGGACAAGCCGAGCGAGCGTGCGGCACGCACGAGCAGCGGATCGACCGCCCGCACGCCGGCGATCGTGTTGAGCAGGATCGGGAACGTCGCCGCGTACGCGACGATCGTGTCCTTCGACAGTTCGCCGATGCCGAGCAGCAGCACGAAGACCGGCAGCAGCGCGAGTGCGGCGGTGTTGCGGAACAGCTCGAGCAGCGGGTTCAGGAACCGCTGCACCGGCCGGTACCAGGCGATCACGACACCGAGCGGCACCGCGATCACGATCGCGCCGCCGAACCCGATCGCGGCCCGTTTCAGGCTCGCGCCGAGATCGGTCTCCAGCTGGCCGTTGCGCAGAAGTCGCCAGCCGGCCTGTAGATCCTCGTGCAGCGGCGGCAGGAACACGCGAGCACTCGGGTCCAGCAAGTACTTCGGCCCGAACTCCCACAGCAACGCGAACAGCACCAGCGCGGCGCAGCGCCACACGGTCTGGCCCAGTACGTGGCCGATGACGCCGGCGACGCGGCGCGCGGCGGAGCGCTGCTCGTCCTCCTCCGGGAGCAGCTCGTCGAAGATCTCGTCGTCGGTGCGGATGGTCGGGGACAGTGCGGTCATGAGGCGGCCTTCTCTGTTCCGTCGGGCTGGATCTTCAGATGTCCGGCGGCCTGGGCGCGCAGCACCTCGCCGTGCAGCAGCGACCACACCTGGTGGCGGTAGTGGCCGAACTCGGCGGACGAACGCAGGTCGGCCGCGGACGAGCGGTCGCCCAGGTCGATCTCCACGAGCGCCTTGAGCCGGCCGGGACGCGACGACAGCACCGCGACGCGCTGGCCCAGGTAGACCGCCTCGTCGATGCTGTGGGTGATGAACACGACGGTCTTTCCGGTCGTGCGCCAGATGCGCAGCAGCTCGTCCTGCAGCTGCTCGCGGGTCTGGGCGTCCAGCGCGGCGAACGGCTCGTCCATCAGCAGGATGTCGGGGTCGTACGCGAGGCTGCGGGCGATCGCCACGCGCTGCTTCATGCCACCCGACAGCTCGTGCGGATAGCGGTCGGCGAACGCGCTCAAGCCGACCAGGTCGAGGAACTCGCGAGCCCGCCGGCGCCGTTCGCGGCGACGCAGGCCCGAGCCTTCGAGCGCGAACTCGATGTTGGCGAGCGCCGAGCGCCACGGCAGCAGCGCGTACTGCTGGAACACCACGGCGCGGTCGCGGCCCGGGCCGGTGATCGGCGCGCCGTCCACCAGGATCTCCCCCGCGCTCGGCGTGCTGAGCCCGGCGAGCAGGTCGAGCAACGTGGTCTTGCCCGAGCCGCTCGGGCCGACGAGGACGAGGAACTCGCCCGCCGGGATCTCGAGCGTGATGTCCTGCAGCGCGACCAGACGGCGTGCGCGCTGCTGCCCCCGGGACTGCGTGCGGTTCGCCCGCATCGAGAACTGCTTGCCGACGTGGTGGAGCGCGAGCTTCGCCGGCGCGGTCATGAGGAGGCTCCGGAATACAGCCCGTTCAGCGAGTTCGTGAAGTACTTGCTCGGCGTGAGCGCACCGTGCAGCACGCCTGTGTACTTGAGCCAGGACTCCCACAGGGTGAAGTCCTGCGGCCGGATGTAGCCGCCGGGCGTCGCGATGCCCGCGCTCTTCCAGAACTTGGTGAGGTCGGTGTTCTCGTTGCGGTGCCGGGATTCGATGATCTCGTTCATCTTCGCGATGACCGTGGCCCGCGGCGTCTTCTGCTCCCACCGGATCGCCTTCGCGATACCGGTCACCAGCGTCTTGGCCGCGGCCGGGTTCGACTTGATCCAGCCGTCGCGCAGCACGTACTGCCCGCCGTTGTAGGAGCCGACGAGCTTGGTGTCGGTCTCGAGAACGCGCAGGTCGCCGGCCGCGATCGCGTGGTCCTGCAGCACGCCGGTGAGCACGCCGGCGTCCACCTCGCCCTTGCGGATCGCCTCCTCGGTGTTGTTCGGGGGCAGGACGACGAGCTGTACCTGCTTGACCTGGCTCGGCGTGAGCCCGCCGCGTTCGAGGTAGGTGTCGATGAACGCCTCGTAGTTGGCGCCGAGCGTGTTGACGGCGATCTTCTTGCCGATCAGGTCGTGCACGCTCTCGATCGGCGAGTCGTTCTTGACGAACAGCGCCTCGAAGCTGCGTGCGTCGCTGCCGTAGGACGTGACGACGCCGGTGATCGGCGCGCCCGCGTCCACGAGCTTCACGACCGCGCCGGTGAACGCCTCACCGATGTCGGCCTGGTCGGTGGCGACGGACTGGATGTCCTGCGGTCCCGAGATCGTGTCGCCGACGAAGTCGAGCTTGATCTTGCCGTGGAAGAAGCCGAGTGCGTCGGCGAGTTCGGGCAGCGTCACCTGGTCGGCGGAGCCCTGGTAGCGCACGGTCGTCACGCCGTCCGCCGACGAACCGGTGTCGCCGTGCGCACCCGGGAACGAGCACGCGGCGGTGGTGGCGGCGGCTGCGGTCAGCGCGGCGGTCACGGCCGCGTAACGCAGCAGCCGTCGGTATCTGGTCGTCCTCATGGGAGGTCCTTCGGGATCGGACGATCACCGTCGTGGGCACGGGAGATCGCAGGTACGAACAAGCAGACGTAGAAAACCTAGTAAGCCGATAGACATAGTGTCAACGAGGCGCGCAGTGGCGCGCGTTACCCGGGAGTGACCACACTTCGGATAGGTGTGCGCCCCCGTGGGAGAAGACATCGTCCAAGCACCGACGTCGCCAGGAGACCGCATGACGCCCTCGACCGAGCCGGACGAGTCCCCCACGCCCGGACGCCACCAACCGCACGACGGCACGATCGCCGCCGCGGAGCTGATCGAGCGCGCTGAGCCGCCGGCCGAGCCGTCCGCCGACCGGGAGAGTCCGACGCAGCCCGACCGCCAGGGGCCGGAGCCGCACAAGTGGTGGACGCTGCTCGCGGTCTGCCTCGGGACGTTCATGCTGCTGCTGGACGTCACGATCGTGAACGTCGCACTGCCCGACATCCAGTCCGCGCTGAGTTCGTCGTTCTCGGACCTGCAGTGGGTGGTGGACGCGTACGCACTCACCCTGGCCGCGCTGCTGCTGACCACCGGCAGCCTCGCCGACATGTACGGGCGACGTCGGCTGTACCTGATCGGTCTGGTCGTCTTCACGATCGCCTCGCTGCTCTGCGGGCTCGCCCAGGACACGCTGATGCTGCAGCTGTCCCGCGCGCTGCAGGGCATCGGCGGCGCGATCATGTTCTCGGTGTCGCTCGCGCTGCTCGCCGACGCGTTCCGTGGACGTGACCGCGGCACCGCGTTCGCGATCTGGGGTGCGATCACCGGCCTCGCCGTCGCCATCGGCCCGCTGCTGGGCGGCGCGCTGACGTCCGGCCTGTCCTGGCGGTGGATCTTCTTCGTCAACCTGCCGGTCGGCATCGCCGCCGTGGCGATCACCGCGACGCGGGTCGCCGAGTCGAGGGCACCGCATGCCCGCCGCCCCGACTGGGCCGGCTTCGTCGTGTTCACCCTCGGGCTGGCGGCGCTGATCTACGGCCTGATCGAGTCCAGCGAGAGCTCGTTCGGCGACGGCAAGGTCATCGCGTCGCTGATCGCCGCGGGCGTCCTGATCGTCGCGTTCCTCGTCATCGAGCGTCTCGGCAACGCGCCGATGTTCGACCTCTCCCTGTTCGCGAAGCCCACGTTCACCGGCGGCGCGGTCGCCGCGTTCGGGCTGAGCGCGTCGATCTTCTCGCTGCTGCTCTACTTCGTGCTCTACCTGCAGGACATCGACGGCTTCAGCGCGCTCGGCACCGGCCTGCGCCTGCTGATCATCTCCGGCGGAATCCTCGCGACGTCGACGATCGCCGGCCGGCTCACCTCGCACGTGCCGATCCGGTTCCTGATCGGGCCGGGCCTGACCCTCGTCGGGGTCGCGCTGCTACTGATGCGCGGGCTCGGCACCACCACGCCATGGACGCACCTGGTCGTCGGGTTCGTCATCGCGGGCATGGGCGTCGGGCTCGTCAATCCCCCGCTCGCGTCGACGGCCATCGGCGTCGTCCCGCCACAACAGGCAGGCATGGCGTCCGGGATCAACTCGACGTTCCGGCAGGTCGGCATCGCGACCGGCATCGCCCTGTTGGGCTCGCTGTTCGCCAGCAAGGTCAGCGACGTGGTGAACCACGCCGCCGGGCACATCCCGCAGCTGCACGGTCACACCGGCCAGATCGCCACCGTGATCAAGTCGGGCGCGGTGCGGCAGACCCTGCCACACCTGCCGGCGCCGGCACGCCGGCCGGTCGCCCGACTGGCAGCGGACGCGTTCGCTCAGGGCCTCGACCACATCCTGCTCGTCGGCGCGATCATCGCGCTGGCGTCCGCTCTCGTCGCGTTCGTCTCGATCCGCCGCAAGGACCTCGTGGCGACGCACTGACCTAGCGAACCGCTCCGCAGGCGCACCCTGGATGATCGACGCGTGCGCGCGTTCGTGATCGTCGGGCCGGGCCGGGGCGAGGTGCTGGACGTCCCCGCCCCATGGGCGGCACCCGGTGAGGTGGTGGTCGACGTCGAGCGGGCCGGCGTGTGCGGCACCGACGTCGAGTTCTTCACCGGCGAGATGCCCTACCTGCACGACGGCCACGCACGCTTCCCCGTGCGGATCGGGCACGAGTGGTGCGGCACCGTCCGCGAGGTGGGCGACGGCGTAGACCCGTCCTGGCTCGGCGCCCGGGTCACCGGCGACACCATGCTCGGCTGCGGACGCTGCGCGCGATGTACAGCCGGGCTGCAGCACGTGTGCGACTTCCGCGCCGAGGTCGGCATCCGGGACGGGCGCCCCGGCGCCCTGGCCGAGCAGCTGGCCGTCCCCGCGTCGTCGCTGCACCGACTGCCCGCAGGCGTCGATGCCGCAGCCGGCGCTCTCGTCGAACCGGGCGGCAACGCGCTGCGCGCGGCACGGGCCGCGGGCGTCGCTGCCGGCGAACGGCTGCTCGTCGCCGGCCCCGGGACGATCGGGCTGCTGACCGCGCTGTTCGCCCGTGCCGCCGGAGCGGACGTGCACCTGCTCGGTGTCACCGACGACTCCCTCGCGGCTGCACGCGGCCTCGGTTTCGTGAACGCGTGGACGGACAGCACGCTGCCGCCCGGCCCGTGGCACGCGGTGATCGACTGTTCCAACGGCGCGTCCGTTCCGGCGCGTGCGGTCGACCTCGTCGAGCCGGGCCGGCGCGTGGTGTTCATCGGCCTGTCCGGGACGCCGAGTCCCGTCGACAGCCGACGGCTCGCGCTGAAGGACGTCACCGCCGTCGGCGTGCTCAGCGCGTCGCCCGGGCTGGGCGGGGCGATCGCGGCGTACGCGGACGGCAGCGTCGACCCGCGCCCGGTCGTGGGCGCGGTCGTCGGACTCGATCAGGTGGCCGCCGTGCTGGCCGGTCAGCGACCGGATGCCGCCGGCGATCCGACGGGCAGGACCACGGGTACCGGGCGCACCGGAGTCGGCCCGAAGGTCCACATCGACCCCCGCGCGACGTCCTGACCGACGGCGGACCGGCCGGTCGGCAGCGGCTCGGACGGCGCGGCCACGTGTCGGGGCAGCGGGCCCGGGCTGCCGTAGAGATGGCCCTGGGCGTACGTCGCGCCGACGAGCTTCGCCCAAGACTGCTGCTGCTTGGTCTCGACGCCCTCGGCGAGCACCACCGAGCCGCTGCGCTCCGCGTAGGCGCGGATCGCCGCGAGCAGGTACGTCTCGCGGGTGCCGACCGGTTGCTGGACGAGCGACATGTCCAGCTTCAGCACGTCCGCGCAGGTCAGCGCCGCGATCACGAGCGGGTCGCGCTGCGCACCGATGTCGTCGATCGCGACCGACCAGCCCGCGGTGCGCGCGCGGTGCACCGCACCGAGCACGCCCGGCAGGTGCGCACCGAGCTCGCGTTCGACCACCTCGACGACGACCCGCAGCCCGGCTGTAGGTTCGGTCGGCGGTTCGAAGCGGACCGCGGCCTCGGGCTCCATGTTGAGGAACCAGGTCAGCGTGTCCGGCAGGCCGCTGCGCGCGGCGGCGTCGAGCGCGCTCGCCCGGCACAGCGCGTCCAGCTCAGCCAGCTTGCCGGCGTCGCGAGCGGCGGCGAGCAGCGGCAGGGGTGAGCCGACCGGGCCGCCGGCCGGACCGCGCAGCAGCGCCTCGAAGCCGACGGTCTCGCCGCTCGCCAGGTGCACGATCGGCTGGAAGTGCATCTCGGCCGCGCCCGCAGCGAGCAGCTCCTCGAGCAGGGCGGCGCCCTCGTCATCGGACGGGCCGGACGGCAGGGCCGGGATCAGGGCAACGTCGACCTCGGCGTCGAGCCCGACCGCCCCTGCGCCTGCTGATCCCAACACGCTGTGGTCCTTCTTGTTAAGGCCCTCCCGACCTTCACCATCGACCGAAGGTCTAGAAACGTGAAGGAACGGGTGAGCCTTTCCCGCAAACCTGTCACACCTAACGCGCAGCGAACGCGAGACGGGAACGGCCCGCCTGCCGCGCAAGCGGCAGACGGGCCGTTTCGGGGCGAACCCGGCGCGCTCAGACGGTGAACCGCCCGACCGCGGCGTGCAGCTCGTTGCTCATGTCGGACAACCGGGTCGCGGCCTCACGGGAGGCCCGTGCGCCGGTGTTGACGTCCTGGGCGGCGCTCGCGACACCGGCGATGCCCTGCGCGATCTCGGCGGAGCGGCTGGCGGCCTGGCCCACGTTGCGGCCGATCTCGTTGGTCGTCGCGTTCTGCTCCTCGACCGCCGAGGCGATGGTCGCCTGGAAGTCGTGCATGCGCTGGATGACCTCGGAGATGCGGCTGATCGCCTCGACGGCACCCGCGGTGTCGGACTGGATCGCCGCGACCCGCCCGCTGATGTCCTCGGTCGCCCGCGCCGTCTCCTGGGCGAGGTCCTTGACCTCGGACGCGACGACCGCGAAGCCCTTGCCCGCCTCGCCCGCACGCGCCGCCTCGATGGTGGCGTTGAGGGCGAGCAGGTTGGTCTGCTCGGCGATCGAGGTGATCACCTTGATGACGTCGCCGATCTCGGCGCTGGAGTCACCCAGCTTGGTGACGGTCTCGGTCGTCATCTCGGCGATCGTCATCGCCTCCGCGGCCACGGTCGCGGCCTCGGCGGCGTTGACCGAGATCTCGTGGATGCTCGCCGACATCTCGTCCGCGCCGGTCGCGACGGTCGAGACGTTGTTGGAGACCTCGTTGGCGGACTCGGTCACGGCCGAGGCCTGCACGGCCGCGGTGTCGGCGGAGTCGGTGATCGCGGTGGCGACGCCGGACAGCTCGTTGCTCGCGGCCGACAGGCCGGACGCCGAGTTGCTGATCAGGCGGACGACCTCACCCATCGACTCCAGGCCGGCGTTGAGCGAACGGCCCATCTGCGCCAGCTCGTCCGAACCGTCGATCTCGACGCGGCGGGACAGGTCGCCGGCCTCCAGACCCTCGAGGACGTGCTGGGTGCGCCGCACCGGGCGGATCACCGAACGGGCGACGAGCAGCGCAAGCGTCGCGCTCAGCGCGAGGCCGACGAGCAGCAACACGATGATCAGGGTGCGGGCGGAGGAGTACGCCGAGTCGGCCTGCTTGTTCTGCGCCGCGGCGCCGTCCAGCTGGCTCTTCGCGGCGGCCTGCAGCACCGGCGGGATCTGCGCCTCGAGCTTGTTGCTCTGCGCGACCAGGTTCGCCATGCCTGCGGTGTCGGTCGGCTTGATCTTGGTGAAGCCCGCGATGACGCCGAGGTACTCGTTGTAGAGCTTGCTCATCGTCTTCATGTGCGCCGCGGCGGACGCGCTCAGCGGCATCTTGTCGATGGCGGCGATGTCCGAGGCGATCGTGGTCTGCAGCGTGGCGGCCTCGGCCTGCGCGGCGGCGACACCGTCCTTGCCGATCGTGGTGACCAGGCCCTCTAGGGCCAGGTTGTCCGTGTACTGGTACCAGGTGCTCTCGAGCGACTGGACGGCCACCGCGGGCGCGGCACCCTTCGAGTAGATGTTGCCGGCCTTGCTGTTGAGGTTGCTCAGCTGCGTCATGCCGACGACGCCGACGGCGATCGTGACGAGGGTGACGACGAGGAACCCCGCGAGCACGCGGGATCCCACACTGCGCAGGAAAACGCGCGGGGTCTGGGCGGCGCTCATGACAGTCGGGGTCCTTCCGGAAATGGAGTCTTCGCGACGTCCATCGATCGACCGATTCACGATCTTGAGATCCCGCTCAGAATCCGGGACGGAAATCACCGGGCCGGCGGCGGCACCACGATCCGTAGTTGCATCATCGCGACGAAGCGCGCCTCGGGATCGCCGAGGTCGATGCCGCCGACCTCGGCGAGGCGGCGCAGCCGGTACCGGAACGTGTTCGGGTGGACGTACACGCTGGCGGCCGCCGCGGCGACGTCACCGAACGCGTCCAGCCAGGCGCGCAGCGTCTCGACCAGTGCGGTGTTGTGCTGCGCGTCGTAGGCGAGCAGCTTCGCGACCGCGCCGGTCGGCTGGTCGCCCCGCGCCGAGACAAGGTCGCGCAGTTCGAGCATCAGCGCCTCGACGTGGACGTCCGACAGCCGCGCGGCGCGCCGCGCGCTGTGCCCGTCGCGCAGCACCCGCAGCACCCGGTCGGCGGCGACGCGCGCCCGGGCGAGCCCGGCGATGTCCTGCGCGACCGGGCCGACCGCGACGACTGCCCGGGTGCGCGAGCCGACCCGGTCGAGGAACTCCGTGGCGATGCGCAGCGCACGCTCCTCGCCGTCGGTGTGCTCGCGGGCGAGCGGGACGAGCCCGTAGACGATGTCGTTGACGAGCGCGGCCGCCGAGCGCGGGTGCACGGCGCTGAGGTGCATCGCGAACGCGTCGCCGAGGCGCTGCCGCTCACCGACCAGGGCCGCCGCGGCGGCGGTCGCGTCCTGGTCCGGGTCGTCCGGGACCGGCGGCAGCGTCAGCGCGAACACCGCGACCGGTTGTTCGGCCAGGCCGAGCCGGTTGAGCGCCTCCCGCGCACCGACCCCGCCCTCGAGCGCCGTGCCGAGCAGATCCGCCCGCAGCCGCCGCTCGACGTCGGCGCCGGCACGCACCCGCAGCATGTGCAGCGCGACGAGCTTGGCGGCGTCGCAGAACGCCTCGCTCCGCTCGGCACTCAACGGCTCGTGCACCGCGGCCCAGATCGAGCCCAGCACCTCGTCGCCGGCTCGCACCGCGACGGCGACCCGCGGGATCGTGAAGGCCCCGTTCTCGATGGGCAGCGGGTCGACGAACACCGGCCGGTCGCTGCGGTAGAGGTCGCGGAACACGCCACGCTCGCCCAGCAGCCGGGCGTAGCGCTCGGGCACCTGGCGGCCGAGGATCGTCTCGACGCGGGACGGGTCGGCCTCGTCCTGGCGCCCGGAGAACGCGAGCACCCGCGAGTTGCGGTCCTCGATCGTGATCGGAGCGTCCATCAGCGCGCCGATCGCGTTGGCGAGCGCGAACAGGTCGCCGGCGGGCAGGCCGCCGAGCGATTCGGGCTCGGTGACGCCGACGTCGCCCTCGGCGAGTAGCGACCGCAGCATCGCGGCGAGCTGGGCCCAGGACGCGCCCCGGGTCAGCGCGATCAGCGCGACGCCCGAACTCTCGGCGGCCTCCTTGAGCGCGGCGTCCGAGGGCACCGGCGCCCGTACCACGAGCCCGGCCGCGTGCTGCTCGCCCAGCGTGGCCAGCAGCGCGGCGATCTCCTCGGGTGCGCGCAGGCCGACGCCGAGGACGAGCGCGTGCCGCGGCAGCACCGCTTCGTCCCACGGGTCGTGGATCGCGATGCCGCCGATCTCGTCCGGGCTCTCGAGCAGCGATACGTCGCCGTGGACGAGCTCGAGCAGCGTCGCCCCGAGATCGCCCAGCACGCGGCCGAGACTGGCGCGGGGTCGACGGGACACGATCGGGAGCACCACCTGATGCCGGGGCCGGGACGACCAGCCTAGATCGGCAGCCACTCGGTCGCGGTCGTGACGGCGGCCAGCTCGTCCGGCAGCGGCTCGACACCCAGCCCGGGACCGGTCGGGACGTCCAGGTGCCCGTCGGCCAGCACGAACGGCGCGGTGATGTCGGTGCGGAAGTACCGGTCGGACGCGGACGTGTCCCCCGGCAGCGTGAAGCCGGGCAGCGCGGCGAGCGCGACGTTGGCCGCGCGGCCCAGGCCGGTCTCGAGCATGCCGCCGGCCCACACGGCAATGCCGTTCGCGGCGCAGACGTCGTGGATGCGCCGGGCCTCGAGGTATCCCCCGACCCGGCCGGGTTTGATGTTCACGACACGGCACGCACCGAGCCTGATCGCCGCCGCAGCGCTGGCCGCCGACGTGATCGACTCGTCCAGGCAGACCGGCGTGCTGATCAGCTTGGCGAGTTCGGCATGGCCGAGGACGTCCTCCTCGTCGAGCGGCTGCTCGATCAGCAGCAGGTCGAACGGGTCGAGGCGGGCGAGCAGCTGCGCGTCAGCGAGCGTGTACGCGGTGTTGGCGTCGACCTGCAGCAGCACGTCGTCGCCGAAGCGTTCGCGCACGGCACGCACCGGCTCGACGTCCCAACCCGGTTCGATCTTCAGCTTGATCCGGACGTAGCCCTGGTCGAGGTAGCCCGCGACCGCGTCGAGCAGCTGCGGGATCGAGTTCATGATGCCGACCGAGACACCGCACGGCACGCGGTCGCGCACGGCACCGAGTTCGCGGCTGAGCGGGCGCCCCTCGGCACGCAGCTCGGCGTCGAGCACGGCCAGTTCGAGCGCGCACTTGGCCATCCGGTGGCCCTTGAACCTGCGCAGGATCTCCGCGACCGCGGCACCGTCGACGTGGTCGGCGGCGGCCAGCGCCGGGATCAGGAAGCGCCGCAGCACGTCCGCCGCGCCGTCGACGTACTCCGAGGAGTACAGCGGGCCGGACATCGCGACGCACTCGCCCCAGCCCTCGCTGTCGGCGGAGACCGCGCGGATCAGCAGCACGTCGCGGCCGGTCTCGACGCCGAAGGACGTCCGGAACGGCGCGACCAGCGGCAGGCTGATGCGACGCAGCTCGAAGCCGGTCAGTTTCATAGGGCACCTCTCTGTTCGGTCTCGACCACGTACCAGCCGGCCCGGTCGAAACCGGTGACCCGGCCGCCGTCGGCCATCAGTCCGGCGAGGACCTCGCGCAGCGCGGCCCGCCATTCGCGCGCCCGCGCCGGGTCGCTGAGCCGCATCGCCTCGATGCTGTGCGGCAGACCGACGAGCGCGGTGCCACCGGCGGCGGACGACGGGCGCACCGGCGCGTCGCCGGCGCCGCGCTCGAGCGCGATGACCGCACCCGCCGCGCGCAGCGCGGCCGCGTCGCTCGGGACGTACTCGCCCGCGCACGCCGAGAGCACGCGCGGCGCGAGCAGGTCCCAGTGCAGCAGCAGCCGGTCGGAGTCGTCCCCGCCGTTGATGCCGTCCTTCATGCCGCCGTAGAAGTTCGGCAGGTACTCGGCCGGTGTGCCGCCGAGCTTGACCAGGTTGAAGTAGGCGTTGCGCGCGATCAGCGGGTCGAACGTCCACTCGATGCGGGTGATGCCGCGCTGCAGGGACCACGCGCGCTGGTGCAGCTTCAGCGCGACCCCGACGTGGCGGCCCGCGACACGGGCCGAGACGCCGGCGATGTGGCTGTGCAGCACCGCGTCGGCCGGCGGGGCGAAGAAGCCGACGCACGCACCGACGAGCTTGTCGGCGTCGTACGCACCCGCGACGTAGTTGCCCGCCTTCGCGAACGCGCGCATCAGTTCGGTACTGATCGGCCGGTCGCTGTTCGGGCGCCAGATCTCGTCGAACAGCGCGGTCACCTCGAGCAGATCCTCCAGCCGTTCGACCTCGCGCACCTGGACGTCCGCGGCGCGAGCAGCGACGTCGGCGGCGAGCAGCGCGTCGTCGGCGGCGGCCGGTGCTCCGTCGGGTGCACGGTCGGGTGCACCGTCGGATGCACGGTCCGGTGCACGGTCGGGAACGGTCGTCATGAGCGCGCCATCGCAGTGGCGGGACGGACGGTCGTGCCCAGCAGGTCCGCGACCAGGACGGTCAGCAGCGCGGTGCGGGCGGGCAGTTCGTCGACCAGGACGTGCTCGTGGTCGGCGTGCGCACCGCCGCCGCTGGCGCCGAGGCCGTCCAATGTCGGGGTGCCGACGCCCGCGGTGAAGTTGCCGTCCGACGCGCCGCCGACCGCCGCGCCGGTGACCGGCGGCAGGCCGTGGTTGCTCGCGAGGCGCTGGGCACGGGCGAACAACTCGGCGGACGACGCGGCGTCCAGCGGGGCCCGGTTCGGCCCGCCGGTCACCGTCAGCGATGCGCCGGCGAGCACCGGCCGCAGTGCGTGCATCGCCGCGTCGACCCGGGCCTGCTCGTCGGCATCGGTGACCCGGACGTCCACGGCGAAGCCACCCGACGCGGGCACCGTGTTCGTCGCCGTGCCGGCGGACAGCACGGTCGGGGTGACGGTGGTGCCGCGCTCGGGATCCGCGAGCGCCTCGACCGCGAGCACCTGGTGGGCCAGTTCGATCGTGGCGTTGACGCCACGCTCGGGCTCGAGACCGGCGTGCGCGGCACGTCCGTGCGCCTCGACGCGGTACAGCGAGACGCCCTTGCGCTCGATCTTGAGCGCACCGCCCTCGGCGGCTGCCTCGAGCACGAGCGCGGCCGCACAGCCGGTCGCCTCCTGCTCGATCAGCGTGCGCGACGTCGGTGAGCCGAGTTCCTCGTCGCCGGTGACGAGGACGGTCACCCCGTCGGCGTCGGCGAGCGCGGCGGCGGCACGCAAGGCCATGACGACACCGGCCTTCATGTCGAAGCAGCCGGGACCGCGCAGCTCGCCGTCGTCGATGCCGAACGGGTGCGTGACGAGCGAACCGAGCGGCCACACCGTGTCGTGATGGCCGAGCAGCAGCACCCGGCGGGGCCCGTGTCCGAGACGCCACCGCAGATGCGTGACGCCGTCGAGCACGAGGCGTTCCGGTTCCACGCCGAGGTAGCGGGTGCCGATGCGGGCAACGACGTCGGCGCTGGCCGCGACGGCGGCGTGGTCGGGCGACGGCGACTCGCAGATCACCAGCTCCTGGATGTCGGTCAGCAGCTGCGGCAGCTCGCTGCGCAGCTGGTCGAGCAGTTCCACGTCAGCTCACCTTCGGTGTGGCCCGCGCGCCGAAGTGGAGGTACTGCTCGCCGGACGGCAGCGTGTAGAACGTCACCGGCGCCCAGGTCTGCGTCTCGGGCGCGCGCAGCACGAACAGCCCGTCGCGCACCGCGACCAGCGGGTACTCCTCGGTCGGGTCGGGCATCAGCTCGGCCAGCGGGCCGGTGATGGTGGTGCGCAGCCGCGGTCCGTCGTCGCCCTGCAGCACCTGCATCTTCACGGACTCGCGCTCATAGGAACCCAGCCAGGCTGTGATGTCGACGTTGATCGGCTCGTCCGGCGGGGTGAGCGAGTGCGGCATCGCGACGCCGGCTACCTCGGCGAAGATCTCGCGGTACAGCTCCTCGTAGAGGTCGCGGGTGTTGCCGCCGTTGGTGAGCAGCGTGACCGCGAGGCCCTGCTCGGGCAGCAGCCGCAGGAACGCCGCCTGGCCGATCGTGTTGCCGTCGTGACCGATCAGCCGGTGGTCGTCCCAGCCGTAGCGGATCCAGCCGAGGCCCCACGAGTCGCCGAGCGAGTACTTGTCGGGCAGGTCGGCGTGCTTGTCGGCCATCGCGGCCACCGTGGACTCGGTGAGCAGCCGGGTGCCGTCGGCGGCGAGCCCGCCGGTCAGGTGCAGCCGCGCGAACGCCAGGACGTCCGCCGCCCGGGCCGTGATCAGACCGGCGGGGCCCAGCGAGCGCGGCAACTGCCACACCGGCGCGCGGGTCGGCTCGTCCGCGCCCTCGTGCACGTGACCCACAGCCGCGCTGTACAACAGGGCGTCCTCGGGCAACGTGACGGTGTGCGCGAGACCGAGTGGGCCGAACAACCGCTCCTTCATCGCGGCGTCCCACGTCTGGCCGGTGACCTTCTCGATCAGCCGGCCCAGCAGGGAGAAGCCGGAGTTGCAGTACGACCACGTCGCGCCGAGCGGGTGGTTCTGGGTGGCGTCGGCCAGCAGGCCGACGTACTTCTCGAGACAGTCGTCGCCGCGGCCGGTGTCGGTGAAGATGTCGCCGTCGATGCCGCTGGTGTGCGTGAGCAGGTGGCGCAGGGTCACCTGCTTGGTGACGTCGGGGTCGACCAGGCGGAACTCGGGCAGCACCTCGACGATCGGGGCGTCCAGTTCGAGCAGGCCCTCGTCGACCAGCTGCATGGCGACGGTGGTGGTCCACACCTTGCTGATGGAGCCGATCTGGAAGATCGAGTCGGTCGTCGTCTCGATGCCGGTGTCGACGTTCAGCGTGCCGAACGGGACGGCGACCAGCTCCTCCTCGGCGCCCTCCCCGGCGAGGCGCAGGATGCCGAGCTGGGCACCCGGGACGTTGTGGCGCGTGGCCAGCTCGGCGAGCCGGCGCTGCCAGTGGGCGGCGTCCAGCTTCGGACGCCGCGGGCCGCGCGCGTCGCCGGCGTACTGCAGCGCCCAGTCCAGGACGCGCTGGTTGAAGTCGACGCGGTGCGACGGCCGGCCGTTGAGGATGAACAGGTGCGAGGCGCCCGGGTAGACCACCAGGCTGGTCGGCACACCCCGCTCGCGCAGCGCGCTGTGCCACTGCTGCGCCTGGCCGATCGGGCAGGCACGGTCGTCGGCGCCGTGCACGACGAGCGTCGGCGTGCGCACGTCCCCGACCTTCGTCAACGGGGACAGCTCGGCGAGGCGCTCCTGGTTGCGCCACGGCAGCGCGCCCAGTTCGACGTCGGACAGGATGTGCCCCGCCTCCGCGGTGCCGGCGAGGCTGATCAGGTCGGCGACGACACCGCCGGCGATCGCGGCGGCGAAGCGGCTGTCGCGGCTGGTGAGGTAGCAGGTGAGGTAGCCGCCGTAGCTGTAGCCGGTGACCGCGAGCCGCTGCGGGTCGGCGACGCCCTCGGCGACGAGCTGGTCGAGCGGTTCGAGCAGGTCCTTGGCGTCCGATTCGCCCCACGCGCCGATCGCGCCCTCGTAGAACGCCCTGCCGTAGCCGTCGCTCGCGCGCGGGTTGACGACCAGCACGATCCAGCCGCGGGCGGCGAGTTCCTGGTGGTACAGGTGGATGCTGTCTGCGGCACCGTTCCACGCGTTGTGCGGCCCGCCGTGGATGTCGAGCAGCAGCGGCTGCGGTCCGGTGGCGGCGGGGTCGCGGGTGAGCCAGCCCTGCACGGTCGTGCCGTCGGAGATCGTGAACTCGCGCGACTCGCGGGTGAACCACTCGGCGTCGGCGAGGTTCTCGCCGTGCTTCGTGCGGACGGTCTCGGTGCCGGTGGCGAGGTCGACGGTGACCAGTTCGCCGAACGACGTGGCGGTCGACAGCGCGACGACCGCAGTGGTGCCGGCGACGCTCAGCCCGGACACCACCCGGGCCTCGCCGGTGAGGACGGGCTCGGGCGTGCCGCCGTCGACACCGACCCGGTACAGGTGCGAGCAGCCGCGGTCGCGGATGGCGAACAGCACGCTGCGGCCGCCGTCGGCGAGCTGCGGCAGCGCACCCGGGTACGCGGGACCACCCGGCATGACGTTGCGGTCGAGCGACGCGGTGAGCTCGCGCGTCTCGCCGCCGGCGACGGGCACGCGGAACAGTCCGGCCATGGACGTCACGGGTCCGGTGGTGCCGATGACGAGCAGCGCGGTGCCGTCGCTCGTCCAGGTCGCGGTGGCGGCGGTGCCCTCGGCGAATCCGACGAGCTCGGGACGGGCGGCGAGCGCGTGGGCGTCCAGGACGTACATGCCGGCGCGGTGGTTGAGGTCGACGTCCGGTGCGGTGGCCGCGCCGAACGCGAGCTTCGTGCTGTCCGGCGACCAGGCGGGCGGGCCGGCGTGCCAGTCGCCGTCGGTCACCTGGCGGACGGTGCCCTTCGCGACGTCCAGGACGTGCACGTGCATCCGCATCGTGCCGAGGAAGCCGGCGCCGTCGGCCTGGTAGTCGATGCGCTCGGAGACGAGCGGCGTGGCGGGGTCCGGCCCGTCCGCGCTGGCGATGTCGACGGGTGCGGTGAACGCGATGTACGCACCGTCCGGCGACCACACGGGCGCGCCCGCTCCGAGGGGCAGCGTGGTGAGCCGGGTCGGCTCGCCACCGGCCGCCGGCAACGTCCACAGCTGGGCGGGGCCGTCGGTGGCGCGGACGAACGCGATGCGGGTGCCGTCCGGTGACCAGGCGGGTGCGGCGTCGGCGTCGCCGGTGGTGAACTGCACCGGGTCGCCTTCGGTCGCGCCGACGCGCCACAGCCGGGTCACCGGCTTGTCGGCCGCCGTGTCCTGGCTGCGCAGCACGTACACGATCTGGCTGCCGTCCGGGGACAGCGCCGGCTGCTCCGGGGTCGCGATGTCGGTGAGGTCGGCGATGCGCAGGCGTCGGGTCACGACGACTCCTTTGTCCGAGTGTCCGGGGTGGTGGTGGTCAGTGGGTCGCCGTCGCGACCGATGCGTGGTCGTCGGTCGCGGCGAAGTGGCAGGCGGCGTGGTGGCGGTGATCGGTCGTGGGTGCGGTCGTCACACAGACCTGCCGGTCGGCGTTCACGAGCGGGCCGATCGGGCAGCGCGGGTGGTAGTGGCAGCCGGTCGGCGGGTGGTGCGGGTCGGCGGGCTCGCCCTCGACGCCGCGATCGGACGTCGGCGCGGCGCCGAGCGCGTCGGTCTCGGGGATCGCCGCGAGCAGGTCACGTGTGTAGGGATGCTGTGGATCGGACAGCACCTGCTCGGCGGGCCCGTACTCGACGATGCGGCCGAGGTACATCACCGCGATGCTGGTGGCCACGTAGCGGACGACGGCCAGGTTGTGCGAGATGAACAGCATCGACAGCCCGGTGTCGCGCTGTAGCGATCGCACCAGGTTGAGCACCGTGCCCTGCACCGAGACGTCCAGTGCCGAGGTGATCTCGTCGGCGACGATGATCTCCGGACGGGCCGCGAGCGCACGGGCGAGCGCGACGCGCTGGCGCTGGCCGCCCGACAGCTGCGCCGGGTAGCGGTCGGCGTAGTCGCGGTCGAGGCCGACGACGTCGAGCAGCCGCGCGATCTCGCCGCGCCGGCTGCCCGCGCTGCTGTCCCGGCGCGGGATCGCCTCGCTGATGCTGGCGCCGACGGTCATCCGCGGGTCGAGCGAGGAGTACGGGTCCTGGAACACCATCTGGACGGGCCGGTGGCGGCCGCGGTGCGGGACGGGCGCGCCGTCCAGCAGGATCCGCCCGCCGCTGACCGGAGCCAGCCCGACGATGGCCCGGGCCAGGGTCGACTTGCCGGAGCCGGACTCCCCCACCAGGCCGACGCACTCGCCTGCTCCCACCTCGATCGAGACCTCTTTCAGGGCGCGGAACGATCCGCGCCTTGTGCCGTAGTCGACCACGACGTTCTCGGCCGTGAGCAGGGGCGCCGGCTGCGGGAGGCTGTTCATGC
>Ga0164242_10003166_pt1 | contig 18841 bp, 19 predicted proteins | sample OricomgcompostMG_FD_108783 | JGI IMG/M metagenome (GOLD analysis project Ga0164242, IMG submission 108783) | Miracle-Growth compost microbial communities from Emeryville, California, USA - Original compost - Miracle growth compost (MG) ... | reverse complement strand
TCATCCAGTGCGGCGGCAGCGTCATGGGCCACCCGCACGGCTCGCTGGCCGGGGCCACCGCCTGCCGCACCGCGGTGGAAGCCTTGGTGCAGGCCCGCGGCGAAGGCCACAACCTCAACGTGGATGGCCGCCACATCCTGCAAAAGGCCGCGCGCTACGCGCCGGAGCTTAAATCCGCGCTGGAAACCTTCCAGGAAGGCAGCTTCCTCTTTGGCGTGGTGCACAGCATGCCCCGCCCCACCGAAGGCTCGGTCATCCCCCACGGCACCAACCCCTCCCCCACCATCACCCCGTTCAAACGGCCCGATAACAATGACAACAATGAAGATTAAACCGCAACGCCCGCCCGATAATCCCATAACCCGATAACCCGAAAGTCCGAGATAACCCATGCGCTTTGAAACCTTCGCCTTCCTGCCGCCCCTCAGCCAGACGCAAATCGAGGCGCAGATCCTCCACACCCTGCAACAGGGCTACCTCCCGTCCATCGAGTTCGCGGAAACCCCCAACAGCGCCGATTTCTACTGGCGCCAATGGCCCATCCCCCCGGCCAAAATCAACGCCACAAGCGGCCAGCCGGAGCCTCTCACCGCCTCGCACATCGCCAACCAGATCGAAAGCTGCGCGCGCCGCCACCCCTTCGCCTTCATCCGCTTCAGCGCCTATAATCCGGGCACCCGTCAGACAAGCCTCAGTTTTATCGCCAAAACCCCGCAGGAAGGCCAGTAGCAACCCGCCTTGCGCCGCCCGCCTTCCGCACCTATCCTCAAGAGGTCACCACCTCGCGTTTCGCCGCATTTCTTGGAGGAGCAAAAAAATGCGCATCTTCATCGAAAATCATACCGCCGAGGTTCTCGTCAGCCTCATCGCCTTAACCTTCTCCACAGTCCTCATCGTCCTGTACCACGCCTTCCTGTTCAGCCTCTTTCAGAGCATGGGCAACTGGGTGGCTCAGGCCTGCCTGGTGCTGGTGGTTCTGGCCTGCATTCGCCTTCTGTACCTTCTCATGTCCCGCATCATCCGCGCGGCGGAAGGCATCATCTTCCTCACAACCACCAGCTTGCGCGCTTCGATTGATTCCATCGGCTAAGGCTGGGGCTACTTTCGCCAAAGGCGGCCTCCGGGCCGCCTTTTTTAAGCTCAATACGAACTTATCTCCACAAGGTTCCCATCCGGGTCACGCACATACACCGACATAATCGGCCCCAGCGCCCCGGTCCGCGTTACGGGGCCTTCCTCAATCCGTATGCCTGCGGCATCCAGCCGTTGCATCACCTCGTCCGGTGTCATGGCGGTAACAAAGCACATATCCAGTCCGCCCGGTGTCGGTTTCAGGGCCTTCGGCTCAAATTCACGGCCCTGCTCGTGGATGTTGATTTTCTGCTGCCCGAACGCCAGCGCCATTCTGCCTTCGCCAAAGCGTTCCAGCCGCATGCCCAGCCCGTTCACGTAAAAGTCCACGCAGGCGTCCACGTTGGCGGTGGTCAGCACAAGATGGTCAATCCGCACCAGCACCGGCTAAACCGCCTTCTCCACGCTCTCCTTAATCGCCGCCAGATGGGCCTGCATCGCCGCCTCGTCCTCGGCCTCCACCATCACGCGAATCAGCGGCTCGGTACCGCTTTTGCGCACCAGCACCCGGCCGGCCTCGCCCATGGCCTCCTCGGCGGCCTTAATCGCGCCCTGCACGCCCTTGCTCGCCAGCACTGCGGCGGCATCGCTGTCGGCGGGCAGCTTGATGTTCTCCATCTTCTGCGGCCACGGCGTGTAAAGCCCGCGCAACTGGCTGGCCTGAAGGTCGCGCTCTTTCAGGTACGCCAATACCTGCAACGCCGCCAGTATCCCGTCCCCGGTGGTGGCATAGTCGCGGAAAATCAGGTGCCCGCTCTGCTCGCCGCCAAGGTTGAAGTCCCCTTCCCGCATCGCCGCCTCCACATGGTGGTCGCCCACCGGCGTGCGCACCAGCTTCAGGTTCATGGCTTCAATGAAGCGCTCAAAGCCCATGTTGCTCATCACGGTGGCCACCACCCCGCCGCCGCGCAGCTTGCCCTGCGCCTTCAAATACTGCGCCATCGCGGCGATAATCAAATCGCCGTCCAGCACGTCGCCTTTTTCATCCACCAGGATCAACCTGTCGGCATCCCCGTCCAGCGCCACGCCAAGCTGGGCGCCGTGCTGCACCACCGCGCGGCCCAGCGCGGCGGGGCTGGTGGCGCCCACTTCGCGGTTGATGTTGAACCCGTCCGGCTCGCTGCCGATGCGTATCACCTGCGCACCCAGCTCCCAGAAGATGCGCGGCGCAATCTTGTAGCTGGCGCCATGCGCGCAATCCACCACCACCTTGATGCCGTCGAAGCGCAAGCTCTGCGGCACGCTGGTCTTCACGAATTCCATGTAACGGCCCACCGCGTCTTCCACGCGCACGGCCTTGCCGATGTGGTCGGCCCCCACCAGCGGAATCCTGTCGGGGTTGTCGATAAGCTCTTCAATCTCTTCCACATAGCCGCCGTTCAGCTTGATGCCGTCGGGCGTGAACATCTTGATGCCGTTGTCGGAATACGGGTTGTGGCTGGCGGTAATCATCACGCCTAAATCGGCCCGCAGGCTCCGCGTCAGCATGGCCACGGCGGGGGTGGGCAACGGGCCCAGCAACAGGCAGGTAAAGCCCACGCTGGTGAACCCCGCCTGCAGCGCCGCCTCGATCATATAGCCGGAAAGCCGGGTGTCCTTGCCGATCACCACCGTGGGCTTGCCCTTGTGGCGGAACTCGGTGCTTTTCCTGCGCACCACCACCCCGGCGGCCTGGCCGATGCGCACCACCACCTCCGGGCGCAACACCTCGCCGTTGGCCTCGCCGCGTATGCCGTCGGTGCCGAAATATTTCATGCCAGCCATGTGCCGCTCTCCTTAACCTTTGTAATATATCATGAATGGGTCGGCCACAGGGCTACTTTGCCTTCTTGCGCCCCAAAGCCTTGCGCGCGCGGCCGGTCTTGGTCACTTCCACCTGCCCGCCGTCGGCCGCCGCGGCCACCGGCCGCTCGTCCTTCTTGCGCGTGGCGTTGCGCCGCACGGGGCTCTTTCCGGCCAACAGGTCGCTCACCTGCGCGGCGTCCAGCGTTTCAAACTCCAGCAGGCCTTTTGCAAGGCGCTCCATGTCCTGCTTGTGGGCGTTCAACACCTTTCTGCAGCGGTCGAAATTGCGGTCGATAATCGCCCGCACCTCGGTATCCACCTTCTCGGCCATGCCTTCACTGATATGGCTCTTGCTGGAAATGTCGCGGCCGAGAAATACCTGGCTTTCCTTCTCGCCGTAGTTGATGGGCCCAAGCTTGCTCATGCCCCATTGCGTCACCATCTTGCGGGCAATGTCGGTGGCCCGCTCGATGTCGTTGCTCGCCCCCGTGGTCTGCTGCCCGCCGAGGAAGATTTCCTCCGCCAGCCGCCCGCCGTACAGCATCGCAATCTGGTTCTCAAGGTAGCCCTTTTCGTAGGTGAACTTGTCCTCGCCGGGCAGGCTCATGGTCACGCCCAGCGCCCGCCCGCGGGGGATGATGGTCACCTTGTGCAGCGGATCCTTCGGCCCGTCCAGGTACAGCATCGCAATCGCGTGCCCGGCCTCGTGGTAGGCGGTGGTGCGCTTCTGTTCCTCGGTCATCACGGTGCTGCGGCGCTCGGCGCCCATCATCACCTTGTCCTTGGCCATTTCAAAATCCTGCATGTCCACCAGGCGCTTGTTGCCGCGCGCCGCCATCAGCGCCGCCTCGTTCACCAGGTTGGCAAGGTCGGCACCGCTGAAGCCGGGGGTGCCGCGCGCCAGCACGCTGGCGTCCACATCGGCGGCCACCGGTATCTTCTGCATGTGCACGTGCAAAATCTGCTCACGACCGCGCACATCGGGCAGCGGCACCACTACCTGCCGGTCGAAGCGCCCCGGCCGCAGCAGCGCCGGGTCAAGCACGTCGGGGCGGTTGGTCGCCGCCACGATGATAACCCCCTCGCTCGCGTCAAAGCCGTCCATCTCCACCAGCATGGCGTTCAGGGTCTGCTCGCGCTCGTCGTTGCCGCCGCCCAGTCCTGCCCCCCGATGCCGTCCCACCGCGTCAATTTCGTCAATGAAAATAATGCACGGCGCATGCTTCTTGCCGGTCTCAAACAGGTCGCGCACCCGCGCTGCGCCCACGCCCACAAACATTTCCACAAAATCGCTGCCGGAAATGCTGAAGAACGGCACCCCCGCCTCGCCTGCCACCGCGCGCGCCAGCATGGTTTTCCCGGTTCCGGGCTGGCCCACCAGCAGCACGCCCTTGGGCACGCGGCCGCCCAGCCGCTGGAACTTGTTGGGGTCTTTCAAAAATTCCACCACTTCCTGCAATTCCTGCTTGGCCTCGTCCACCCCGGCCACGTCGTCGAAGCCGATCTTCACCTTGGCCTCGCTGTGCATGGTGATGCGCGCCTTGCCGAAGCCGAACGGCCCACCACCGCCGCCGCCCTTGCCCATGCCCTGCGTCTGCCGCATGAAGTACACCCATATGCCGATAAACAGCAGCCACGGCGCCCAGCTTACCAGCATCTGCAGCCACGGGCTGGGGGTGGCGGGCTTCACGCCCTTAATGTCCACGCCGGCGGCACGCAGCGTTTTAATCAGGTCTGGGTCGCTGGGGTTCATGGTTTCGGCCTTGCCGCCGTCCTTGAAGGTTCCCACAAGGGTCTTGCCTTCAATCTGCACGCCTTCAAACTGGCCGCTGTTCACGCGGTTCAGAAAGTCGCTGTAGCTGATGGTGCGCGCGCCCTCAACGCCCATCCCGCCGCCTTGGAACAGGCTCACTCCCACCAGCACCGCAATAAAAACAACGGCCCAGATCAGGGCACTCTTCGAGAATTTGTCCATGTCTGCATCCTAAAGCAAAACGCGGGCGCCGCAACCAAAAAGCGGCATCGCTCCGCCCTCAGGCTTCATCATGTTTTCCTTATGGTTTAGGAACGGATAAGCCTTGCCAAACATGTATTGTATACTCATAATGGCCCCACAACAGGACTATCGTCTGCCTTCATCCGTGGAAGCAGGCACCCGTTTCCACGATTTTTCGCGCTTTTTCAGGGGAGGTAACCCATGCGCATCATCGTAAACGCTTGCATCGCCTTGGCCTCATGCGCCCTGTTCGCCGTTCCCGTTCCGGCCCTGGCCGACGGACACCACCACGGTGGGGGAAACCACGGCGGATATGGCGGCAATCACAACGCCTACAATGGCGGCCATGGCTCCGGTCATTGGCACGCCGCCAACAACTGGGGCAACCATGGCAGATGGTCACACCAGCGCCGCGGCGACTGGAACAACGGCAACAACCGCTGGAACGGCCGCAATTATGCCAACAGCAATTGGAATCGCCACCGCAATGACTGGAACAATGGCAACAATCGCTGGAATGGACGAAACTACACCGGCAACGACTGGGGCCGCCGTCACTACGGCAACGGCAGAAACGTCGTCATCGAAAGAAACTACTACGGCAACGGTGGCTACTTCGACTCCGGCTACTACCGCAACGATTATCCGTGGCGAAACGACAACGGCAACAACTTCGCCAGCGGCCTCGCAACGGGCATCATCGGCGCCGGCATAATGGGGCTGATGCAAAACCTCAACCGTCCGGCACCGGATGTGGTCTACGCGAATGAAGACCGCTTTCCCGACCCGCCGCAGCAGAACACCGCTGTGGAGGCACCCGCGCGGGCCAACGCCAAGGCTTCCACCGGCCCCATCACCATCGTCGTCGATGGCAAGGGCAACGCCACCTGCAAGGTCGACATTGACTGTCCCGCCGGTGTCAAGGTGATCACGCCGCCGGCGCAGCACGACACGGTCATCATCCAGACTCCCAATAAGTCTGAAACGACCACCGTGCCGCAAACCACCATCATCGAAAAGAAGGCGGTGGTCTGCACGTGCGAGACAACGCTGGCAGGGGATTACCTCTATACGTGCCTCGGCCAGCAGCCGGTCATCGTGAAAGCCTGTCCGAAGCCCTGAACGGCCACGGCACACGAGAAGCGCCCCGCAAGGGGCGCTTTTTGCTGTCCGTAACTCATCCTTCCAGCCGTGCCATGCGCACGGTTCCGTCCCATTCCACCCTCACCTCGCCCAGCGTCGCCACGCCTGCCTCGCCTTGGCAAATCCTTTGCCATAGGGCCATGCGCTTGCTCCTGCGCACCATCATGCCGGTGTGTCCCGCGGCCTCCATCAGCCGCGCCAGCACCCGCACGGCAATCTCGGCGGGAAGATTCACCAGCGCCTCCCGCTCCACCGCCACCCAGCCGCTACCCAGCGCGATGTCCACGCCATCCACCCACGCATCCAGCGCCTCGTCGGCCTCGCGCAGGCTGGCCGCCGCCGCCGCCAGCCCTTCCTCGCCAATCCCCACCTCCGCCAGCTTGGGCAGCAACGCCCGCACCCGCGCCCGCTGGCTGCCAAGCGCGTCATTGTCCGGGTCTTCCAGCCAATCCTGCCCCAGGGCCCGCAAATAATCCCGAAGCTCCTCCCGCCCAGCCGCCAGCAGCGGCCGCACCACCCGAACGCCATCCACCATGCCATCCGCGGCCAGCGCCGCCAGCCCGCGCGCGCTGCCGCCTTTGCCTGCGCGCATCAAAAACCCCTCGGCCACGTCGGTGCGGGTGTGCGCCACCAGCACGCCTGAAAGCTCCTGTTCGGCACAAACCTTGGCGAACCACGCATAACGCTCGGCCCGCGCCGCCGCCTCGGCATTGGTCGCGGCCTTGCCGTTTCCACAGCCGTACACAAACGGCAAACCGAGCGTTTGCGCCAGCGCGCGTACAAACACTCCGCTTTGCGCGCCGAATTCCCCCCATTGATGGTTGAAATACCCCACAACCCACGGCCCCTCGCCCAGCATGCGCAACAGCGCCACGCTGTCACCGCCGCCGCTCACGGCCACCAGCCAGCGCCCTTCCCGCGCCAGCGCAAAATTCCTCACGGCGGTTGCGTCAACCGTCACCGCATTCCTCCCTATTGCTATGGATTGTAACCTATTTTTTTGAAGCCGACTGCTTCAATTCCACCAGCTTGTCCTTGGCGCGGTCGCTCTCCGGCGCGTGCGGATAAGTCTTGATCAGCTGCTCCCATATGCCCTTGGCCAGATCGGGCTTCTTCAGCTGTTGCAACGCCACGCCCATCTTCAGCATGTTGGCGGCGGCCTTGGCGCCGTGGGGGAAATCCTTCAACCCGTCGCGGAACGATACCGCCGCGGCGGAAGGGTTGCCCTTCACCAGGTAAACCTCGCCCAGCCAGTAATGGGCATTGTCGGCCAGCTTGTCCTTCGGGTAGCGCTTCAAAAACGTCTCAAGCCACACCCGTGATTTATCGTAATCGGCGGCGGTCAGGTAGGCGTAGGCCTTGTTATACAAATCTTCCGCGCTCATCCCGGCGGGTATGGCCGGGGCCGGGGGCTCACTGGATTTTTTTACGGCGCTTGTCGCTGCGGGCGCCTCCTTGGCATCGTTTTGCGCGGCGGGAACTGCCGCCACACCTTTGGCCTCTTCAAGCTTCTGCATGCGCGCCTCAATGTCGTTCATGCGCAGGTCAAGGTCTTTGTTCACGTCGTCAAAGCGCTTGGCCAGCTTGTCGATCGCATACTGCATGCGGTCAAGCTGCCCCTGCTGCTTGCTCGATTCCTGCTCCACCTCGCCCATGCGCCGCTCAAGGTCGGCGCCGGTGTAGGCGTTCACGCCGCTGACGCCATCGCCGGTGGCCACATGGCGCGTGTCCAGCGCGTCAAGGCGCTTTTCGATGCGGTCGAGCCGCTGGTTGAAACTGCTGGTATCAACGACAACAGCCGCCTGCGCCTGGGCGGTGCCGGCCAAACCGAGAACACTCAGTCCAACCAGCCCGGCCAGATGCAGGCGGCGTATTGTCATAAGGCTAACCTGACCTTAGGCCTTAGTGGAGAACGATGACCCCACGGCGGTTCTTGGCCCAGGCCGCTTCGTTGTGGCCTTCCACAGCCGGGCGTTCCTTGCCGTAGCTGATGGTGGTGATTTGGCTCGGTTCCATGCCCAGGCCCACCAGGTACTTCTTCACGGCCACGGCACGACGGTCGCCCAGGGCGAGGTTGTACTCGCGGGTGCCGCGTTCGTCGCAGTGACCTTCCACGGTGATGCCTTGCACGTTGTTGTCCTTGGCGAAGGAGGCGAACTTGTTCAGGGTCGTTTCGGCATCGCTGCGGATGGCGGCGCTGTCGTAATCGAAGTAGACGCGGTCAAAGCCGCCGGCCACGAATTCCTGTTGGAACTTGCTGTGCACGTCGGCGCTGTTGGCACCTTGGGTCGCGGCGTTGGCGCCACCGGCGTAGGCGGCGTTGCCGTACTTGCTGCCGTTCACCACGGGAGCAACATCCAGATCCGGGCTCTTCAGGCAGGAGCAGGCGGAAAGGGCCGCCACGGCTGCAAAAAGGCCAGCTTTCATCGGGAGCTTGGTCATGAGGTTTATCCTTCTCGTTATAAATCGCTTGTCAGCACTCGGCCCACCACCCACTGGCCAATTGAACCTTAAGCACACCTTCCTTTCTGCGCAAGGGGCTTTCATTAAAAATTCGTAACTTTCTTTCCTCTAAATTATCAGAATGAAAGAGGATGTGCTTCCACGGCAACAGTTAAGTTCCAAAATCCGCCGGTTTCCACGCAACTGCCTAAAAAAGCGTCAGTCCGCGCTTCCGGCGCCAAACCCCGGCACGTGGTCGAAGGTATAGAGATTCTCGATCTTCACCCACTCCAGCCCCAGCGCCTCAAGATTGTGCAGCACGGCGCGGATGTCCTCGTTGGAAATTCCACCTTCCTCGCCCACAAAACGGCACGCCCACAAATCCGTCACTGGCGGAACCTCAGGCTTGGCCTCGCGCTTCTTCGGGTTGAACATCACCATGCCGCGGCTGCTCACGGTCTGCAGCGCCAGCTTGCCGGTGCCGCAGTCCTCCACCTTGCCGCCCAGCAGGCCCACGTCGTCGTTGTCGTAGTCGATGAACACATCCACCCCGGTCAGCCGCTTGGTGCGCGCGCTCTGGGTGGTGTCTTCCGGCTTGGGCAGCTTCACCGCCTCGCCGCTGCCTTCGGCGAAGGCGCGCAGGGTACCGGGTTTCTTGCCCAGGTTGGCCACCACCGCCTTGGCGAAATCCATGGTGCTCAGCGCCTTGCTCGCATCCTTGGCGATGTCGCCGGTGTGCTGGCCGTTTTCCAGCGTGTACAGCAGCGCGTTGCCGATCCTCGCCGCAATCTCGCCCTGCCCGATGTGGTACAGCATCAGCACCGCCGCGTTCAAAAGCCCGCTGGGGTTGGCGATGCCCTGCCCGGCAATGTCCGGCGCGCTGCCGTGCACGGCTTCAAACATCGCGCACCCGGTGCCGATGTTCATGCTCCCCGCCAGCCCCACGCTGCCGGAAACCTGGCTGGCAATATCGCTCACAATATCGCCGTACAGGTTCTCGCACACCACCACGTCAAAACGCTCCGGCGTGTCGGCAATCCGCGCCATGCCGATATCCACGATAAGGCTGTCCTTCTGGATATCGGGGTATTCCTCGCCGATAAGCTTGAAAACCTGGTGGAACAGCCCGTCGGTCACCTTCATGATGTTGTCCTTCACCAGGCAGGTCACCTTCTTGCGGCCGTTGGCGCGGGCGTATTCAAAGGCGTAGCGCACAATCAGCTCGGTGCCGGTGCGGCTAATCAGCTTCACCGCATGGCAGGTGTCGTGGGTCTGGCGGTATTCAATCCCCGCGTACAGGCTTTCCTCGTTTTCGCGGATGATCACCATGTCCACATTCGCGTGCTTGCTCTTCACAAAGCCGTCGAAGGTGCGCACCGGGCGCACGTTGGCGAACTGGCCGAAACTCTTGCGCATGGTCACGTTCACGCTCTTGTAGCCGCCGCCCTGCGGGGTGGTCAGGGGTGCCTTCAAAAGCAGGCGGGTCTTGCGGATGCTCTCCCACGCCTTCGGCTCAATCCCGTTCATGATGCCGCGCTTGAACACCTTCTCGCCCAGCTCCACCACGTCATAGTCCAGCTCGGCACCGGCCTTTTCCAGCACGAACATGGTCGCTTCCATGATTTCCGGGCCGATTCCGTCGCCATACGCCACCGTCACCGCAGTCTTTGCCATCTCAAGGGCCTTTCTTTATTGAATGTCTTTTCGGGGTCAAAAATACGCCGCACCATAGCCAAGGGTTGGGCCGCTGAAAAGAGCCCTCACACTATAATGTGCTCTTTTCGTCCTCAAATTGGATGGGGCTGTTGCCATCCTTCAGCGGCTCGGCCTTGGGCACGAACTTCAGCTGCGGCAGCGGCCGCACCGGCGGCTTGCCGATGATGTAATCGTTGCCCTGAATCGTCACCACCCCGCCGTTCACCGCAGGCGCGGCAGGCGCGCTGGGCGTCGCGGGCGTCGCCACCGGCTTGGCGGGCGCAGCCGCTTCCGGCTTGCTCGCGGTGGCCTGAGCCTTTTGTTCAGGGGTCGGTGCGGGCGCAGCTTCGGGCTTGCCGTCCTTGCCCAATGTCTGGGCGCGCTGCTGCACGTCCTTGGTCAGGTCCATGGCCTTGTTGAAATCGTCGAAATTGCTCGGCGCGCGCTGGTTCAACACACCGTCAACCTGCACGCCCGGCGCCAACGTGGAAGAAACCGCGGGCGGCGGCGCCGGCTTCACCAGACTCTCCGGCGCGGGCGCGGTGTTCAATTCGCTGGGGCTGGCCTTCGGCAGGCTTGGGCTCACCGGCCCGGCAGGGGCGTTATCGGGCACCATCAGGCCCTCCGGCGATGCAATCGCGGGCCTGCTACCCGGCACCGGAAGCTCCACCGGCTTGGGCAACACCGGCGTAATCGGCTTGGCCACCGGCAAGGGCCCTTCGGTGCCCACGTGCGCACGCACCGGCATGGTCTGCGGCACAATCCGAACCGGTTGCTCGTGCGGCGGTTCCTTGCTCAGCCCGGCGGCGTCGGGCAGCGGCATCACCGCACCGGCCACCGCGGGTTTCAGGCCGTGCGGCACCTCAACCTGGCTGCTCGCGGTGCCCTTAATCTCCAGTTTATGAATCACGAACTGCGGCCCATCCTCAACGCTGAAGCTCACATCGGTATCGTTGGCGCTCCAATGGCCGCTGCGCGTGCCCCAAAACGCCTCCATCGCCTCCCCGGCGATGCTCGCGGGGATGAAATGCCCGGCCACATGCTGCAAGAATTTCTCGGCGATAAACGCCTCGCCCGCGTTCGGGTTCACCTGGCTTTTCCACGCGCGGTAAAGCAGGCGCACGCCGCCCAGGCCGTCGCCGTACCCGCCGGATTTATCGAGGAACAGGCTGATGGTGCCCCAATCGCCGCCCTTGCAAATAAAGTCGTAGTGCTTGCCGCCATAACTCGGCCCCACATGGCCGTCGATGCTCACCCACTTGCACGGCAGCGCCGCCAGCACCTGCTTGCGCGCATCGGTATAGGTGGTGAAGGGCAGCATCCCGCCCTTCCCGCCGTCCGTGTCGCTGCGCAAAAACTGCACCTGGTTGCTGGCCTGCGCGTGCAGGGGAACGCCCGCAAGGGCGGTGGTCAATGCCAGTGCAACAAGCCAATATTTCATCGAAGGTTATCGTATAGCAAAACGGGGCCTTGGGGCCCCGCCGCTGCTCCGTTTAGCTTACAGGGTGTGCCTAGGCGGCAACGGCCTTGCGTCCGGCGTCCAGGGCGTCCTGAAGCGGGCCGGAACCGCCGCCCATCGCCAACTCCGGCCGCCCGCCGCCCTTGCCGCCGATGGCGCCGCACGCGGCCTTCAGCACGTCGCCTGCGCTAATCTTGGAAGCCAGCTCCTTGCTCACCCCCGCCACCAGCGTCACCTTGCCCTCGGTCTCGCTGCCCAGCAGCACCACGGCCTGCCCAAGACGCCCCTTCAGGTCTTCCACGGCCGCGCGCAGGCTGTCGTTGGTGCCGCCGTTCACGGCCGCCACCACCACCTGCATGCCGTCCACGCTCTCGGCGTGGGCCAGCAGCGGCGCCACGTCAATCACCGCCGCGCCGTTGCCGTTCTTCGCCGCGCCCTTGGCGGCCTTCTGCAAGGTGGTCACGCGCTCCACCAGCTCGGCGGGCTTGGCCTTCAACGCCCCCGCCACCTCTTTCAGCAGGTAGGCATCGCGGCTGAAGCTCTGCCACGCCGCCATGTGCGTCACCCCCTCAATCCGCCTTATCCCCGCGGCCACGCTGCTCTCGCCGCTGATGCGGAACAGCCCGATGTCGCCGGTCTGGCCCACGTGCGTGCCGCCGCACAAATCGGCGGTAATCAGACCAAGGCTGTCGGGGTTGCCCATGTAAACCACGCGCACCTCGTCGCCGTATTTTTCGCCGAACTGCGCCGTCGCGCCGCTCGCCACGGCCTCGTCCTTGCCGATAACCTTGGTCACCACCGGCTCGTTGCGCCAGATCCGCTCGTTCACCCACGCCTCCACGGTACTCAATTCTTCCGCCGTCACCGCCTTGGGGTGGCTTATGTCAAAACGCGTGCCGTGCTCGTCCTGCCGGCTGCCGCGCTGCACCACATGGTCGCCCAGCACTTCGCGCAGCCCCGCAAACAGCAGGTGGGTCACGCTGTGGTTGCGCATAATCGCAGTCCGGCGCACGGTGTCCACCTTCAATTCCACGTTGCCGCCCACGCGCAGGTTGCCCTTCACCACCTCCACGCTGTGCACCCACACCCCGTCCAGAACCTTCTGCGTATCGGTCACCTTCGCCTCAAGCCCCTCGCCGGTCACCATGCCGGTGTCGCCCACCTGCCCGCCGCTTTCGGCGTAGAACGGCGTCTGGTTCACCACCATCTGGCCTTTCTGCCCGGCACTCAGGCTCTCCACCTGCTTGCCGTCGGCCACCAGCGCGCCCACCACGGCCTCGGCCTGCATCCCGCTGTAACCGAGGAACTCGGTCTTGCCCTCACTCTCCTGCACGTCGTACCACACCTCGCCCAGCTTGCTGTCGCCGCTGCCCTTGAACGCCGCCCGCGCCCGCGCCTTCTGCTCCTCCATCGCCGCCTGGAAACCGTCCACGTTCACGCTGATGCCGCGCCCGCGCAAGGCATCCTGCGTCAAATCCAGCGGGAAGCCGTAAGTGTCATACAGCTTGAACGCCACCTCGCCTTCCAGCATGTCGCCATCCTTCAAACCCTTGGCGGCATCCTCCAGCAACCCCATGCCCTGCTTCAATGTGCGCCCGAAACGCTCCTCTTCCATCTTAATCACATCCACCGCCATGCCCGCGCCGCGCTGCAGCTCGGGATAGGCCTCGCCCATCACGCCCACCAGGCTCGGCACCAGCGTGTGGATGAACGGCTTGTCCACGCCCAGCAAATGCCCGTGGCGCATCGCCCGCCGCATAATCCGCCGCAGCACGTAGCCCCGGCCTTCGTTGCTCGGCATCACGCCATCCACCATAAGGAAGGTCATCGCCCGCAAATGGTCGGCAATCACGCGCAAACTCGGGTCGTTGTCCTTGTTTTGGCCGTAGGTAATCCCCGCAATCTTCGCCGCCGCGCCAATCAAATGCTGGAACACGTCGGTGTCGTAGTTGCTGTAAACCCCCTGCACCACCGCCATCACCCGCTCCAGCCCGGCGCCGGTGTCGATGTTTTTATTCTTCAGCGGCACCTTGCTGCCGTCCTTCTGCAGGTCGAACTGGGTGAACACGTGGTTCCAAATCTCCATCCAGCGGTCGCCGTCCTCTTCGGGCGTGCCGGGGCGGCCGCCCCACACCTTCTGCCCCGTGGGGTCAAGGTCGTAAAAAATCTCGCTGCACGGCCCGCACGGCCCGGTGTCGCCCATGGTCCAGAAGTTGTCGCTGGTGGCAATCCGGATGATGTCCTCCTTCGCCAGCCCAATCACCTTGTTCCATATCTCGAAAGCCTCATCATCGTCGTGATACACCGTCACGCACATCCGCGCCGGGTCCAGCTTCAGCTCTTCGGTCAGCCACTGCCAACCCCACTCGATGCTTTCCTTCTTGAAGTAATCACCGAAGGAAAAATTGCCCAGCATCTCAAAAAACGTGTGGTGGCGCGCGGTATAGCCCACGTTCTCAAGGTCGTTGTGCTTGCCCCCGGCGCGCACGCAGCGCTGGGCGCTGGCCGCGCGGCTCAACCGCGTATCCACGCCGGTAAAGTTGTTCTTGAACTGCACCATCCCGCTGTTGGTGAACATCAGCGTCGGGTCGTTGTCGGGCACCAGGCTGCTGCTGGGCACAATGGTGTGGCCCTTGCTCTTGAAGTGCTCCAAAAAACTCCGCCGAATGTCGGCGCCGGTCATGGTCATGGTACGTGTCTTTCCTCAAAAATCGCATAGTATGTAACATTGTTCGGCCTCTCCGGCCATCCTTTCCACCAACAAAGTAAGGGAAATCATGAACAGCCGCCTACGCGGCAGCGGCAGCAAACATAGCTCGCACAAACATACTCATGCGGCCACTCTACAAACCCCGCTCGCAAAAAGCAAGAGGGGGCCTAAACCCCCTCCTTCTCCTTCACGACCTCAAAGGCTCCCATCGGCATCCGCAGCATGCGCGCTTTGGGGTTATCCTTGGTGTAGCCTTTCTCAACCAGGCCGTAGCAGGCCTTGGTGATGCGGTACGCCGTCCTGCCCATATACCCGCGCAGCATCCAGCCCTGCTCCAGCCTTACGATGTCGGAATCCTCCCTCCACGGAAAGCGTTCCTCCAGCGCGCCGGGCAGCACCGCAATCTGGCTGGTGGTGTCCATGGGCCCCATCAGGCTTTCCAGCAAAACCACCAGCGCCGGGTCGGTCAGCTCGAAGATGATGGGCCCGGTTTTCGCCGCCAGCCGGTTGGCCGCCGGCTTGCGCCGCATGTAGTGGTGGGTGTCCTCCAGGTCTTCCTCCAGCACCTCCCCGGCCAGCTGGAGTTTCCTTGTCCTGGCCTTGGTGGGCCATTCTCTCAGTATCATGCGCATCTCCATGACGTGTTTGCGTTGAAAACGATAGGTTCATTGCAGATTCACCCCGCTACGCTACTCCAACCCCGCATACACAATCCATTCAGAACACCGCCCAAATCCTGCCCACTTCCCTCGCCGCGCCCGCATAACCTGCTACAATCGGCCCATGAACGCCAAAACCCTCAAACGCATTGTCGATTTTTTCTACGAAATCGGCAACGCCCGCAAGCAGCAACGCCGGTGGGAAAGCAAAATCGGCATCCCCATGGCCAACGTGGCCGAGCACACCTACCGCACCGCCTTCCTCGCCATGCATCTGGCGGCAGCGGAAGGCGCCGACCCCCAGCGCGCCGCCTTCATCGCGCTGGTGCACGATACCGAGGAAATCCGCACCGGCGACCTCGACCCCTTCCAGAAGATGTATGTGGAAGCCAACGGCATGAAGGCCATCACCGACCTCTTCAACGGCAGCCCCATCGCGGAAACCTGCCTGGGCGCCTTCACCGACTACAAAAAGCGCCAAAGCCTTGAAGCCAGATGCGTCAAGGACGCCGACATCCTCGACACCGTCATCGAGCTGCACGAAATCGCCGCCCGCGGCACCCATTATCTCGCGCTGATTCCCGAACAAATCGCCTACAAGCGCAAAACCTACTTCACGGAAAGCGCCCGCGCCCTGCACGACGCCATCGCCGCCGCCGGGCCCGACGCCATCTGGGATTGGTTCATCAAGGGCGAAAGCACCTTCTCCCGCGGCGAATACGGCAAATAACCCGCGCCTTGCCAACCTGCTCCCCACAAGTATACACTACACTCCACATCTCCCGTTTTGCTTGAGAGAGGCTCTCCCATGCCACAGACACTCATCTTCGAATGGGTCATCGGCTCGAATCACATCAACGAAGCTCCGCCGCAACACGAACCGTTCTTCCCGCTTGAAATCGTCGACCACCGGCCTTTCATGGTGATAATGGACAACGACGTGGACGTGCCGCCGCAAGGCGAAAACTGGCTGGAAGAGTATCCCCTTCCGGGCCGGCGGCTTGTCTGCCCTGTTCCCCCCGCCTGCGAGGAAACCTGCCTGATACTGATGCACGGCGCCAACGCCACCATTATCGCCATCACACAAGACGCCGTCGCGCCGGATAAACTGCTCGACGACTATCAAAGCGGGCTCTTCGCCCTCGCCAACTACATCACCATCCCCCTGCCCCAACTCATGTAGCAGGGATATCACCAAAAAGCGGGCCCCCGGGCCCGCTTTTTCATGTCCGCGCCGCGGCTTTCACCTCTTCATAAAACGTATCCATCTCCCTTACCGCGCGGCTTATCGCAAACGGCGCCATGTCATGCGTCACACGGGCGCGACCCTTGGCCACCGCCGCCAGCATCGCCGCGGCAATGCTCTCCGCCTGCCCGCGCTCGGCCCAATGCACCAGCCCGCGCCGGTCGCTGTCCTGCAGAAATTCGCTCGGCCCCTCGGTGCGCGTGCACACCAGGCGGCAGCCGTGGGCCATGGCCTCCAGTATGGTCAACCCGAAGGGCTCGTACCGCGCCGCGCTCACATACACGTCCATCGCCTCGTACCATGGCGAAAGCTGCTCCTGGTAGCCCGCAAACACAATCCGCCGGTCGCTCCCGGCCAGCCCTTCCAGTCGGGGCCGCTCGTCGCCCTCGCCCACAATCAGCAACCGCACGTCCTCGCCATGGTCGAAGGCACTGCGGAACGCCCGTATCAGCACGTCCATGCCCTTCTGACCGTGAAGGCGGCCCACGCTGCCGATCACCACGGTGCGGTCGCTGCAGTTCAACCTGTCGCGTATCGCACGCACCGCGTCGGCGCTGGCCGGGGCCTGCGGCGGCAGCCAGTTCCATATCACGCGCAGTTTGCCCTTGTAGCCGCTTTGTTCGATGTCCGGCTTCTGCCATCCGGCCACGCACACCAGCCCGTCGGCATCCATCATTTCCTTGGGTTTCCAGCGCAGGTGCACGCTGCTCACCCACACCAGCCCGGGCACTTGTTTCTTGCGCTTGGCCACGCGCAGGTTGGCACGGCCAAGGTGGCTGTGAATCACATCGGGGCCGAAATCGCGCAACAGCCGGAAACCCACCTGCCGCCGTATCCACCGGAACGGCACCCACCACGCAATCGCCAGCGTCAGCGCGCCGCCGGTGGTCTTGCGCCAGCGGTTGATGCGCGCCTCGTCCCGGCCGCCCCGAATCAGCACGCGCACGTCATGCCCGGCCTCGGCCTGGGCCGCCGCAAGCGTCGCGCAGTATTGCTCACTCCCCGCAAATTCGCGGGTCAAACACACGTGTAAAATCTTCATAGTGCCCTACTCTAACCTATTGCCGCCCCATGAAAAGCCTGCAACCCAAAACCGCCCGCCCTCCGTGCCCTTTCCACAACATAAAAACGGGCCGGGGAGTCACCTCCCCGGCCCAATCGTTAATCCACCCGCAGGCGGAAGCCGTACTTCGGCGCCAGCTTTATCTCGGTACGCCGCAGATGACTCCGGCCGTACGCCCCGTCCTCCAGCCCGTACCACAACCAGTGCGGCAGGTCGTTGGGCAGGTCGCGGCACCACCATCCGGCGCCCATGGCGATTACCGCCACGGTATCGGTATCGCCGCCCACCGCCACGCAGCGCAGCAGCAGGTCCCACAGGCTGGCGGCATTCTCAAGGCAGTTCAATGCTGTCACCACGCAGGCCATGCCCTTATTGAGCGGACGGCCCTTCAGCGGCTCGCGCAGGCGCGCGTCAGGCCAGTGCGATAACAATTTGGCGCGCACGGCGCTGCGCTCGCAGCCCACGCACGTCAAAAACGCCATCATGGCCGCCATCTGGGCCGCCAGCACACCGTCGCCGGCATGGGTAATCTCGGCCTGCACCTTGGCGAAATGCATCACATGCCGCACATCGCCGAGCACACCGGATACACTCGCCCTCATCGCGGCTCCGGCGCTGTCGCCCTTGGCATTCCCCAGAATGTCGGAAAGCGGCTCGCCACTTTCCACCGCCTTGCCGAAGGCCTCGCGCATCCGCGTGGAATATCCGCGCGGATCGTGCGCATACGCGGCCACCAGCTTGTTTTCGATTTCATCCGCCGACGGCAGGGAGCCGGGGTGGAGAAGAAGCAATTCCGCCAACGCCAGCGTCATCTGCGTATCGTCGGAATAGCTGCCGGGCGGCAAAAACGGCCACATGGAATGCGCCCGGTAGCCGGTCATGCCTTTCAGCATCTCATACGGCAACGGCAGGCCGAACTCGAATCCGCGCGCGAACGCGTCGGCCATGGCCACCGCGGTCAGCGGCCCAATCGGAACAGGGTATGTCATGGTATCTCTCCATCAGCGGCCCCGGCCGCGTAAAACGATAAGTCACGGTATTTCAATATATGTATACATTAAAAGCCGTTTCCCGGCAATCAAAAACCCGTATAAAGCCGAAGCCCCCGTCCGGGGGCTTCGCAAGGCGCCACTGGGGCGGCGGCTCGTTGTCCGCAGGCGGCGGCACGGGCGGGTCGTCTCCTCGCCTGCGCCCGTCATACCGGGCCGCACCGTCCAGCCACGCCTTAAAGAATGCAATCCAAAAACCTCTCCACCACCCTGCGGGTTTCGGCATGATGTTCCTCCACGGATAACTCCAGATGTATACCAATCATACCCGCAAACACAGGCCTCCCGCAACCACCCGATGCCCCCACCATGCACCTCCGCCACCTCCTCCGCGGTCATCCCGATGAAGGCCGGGATCCACGAAAAGCAAACCCCGCCAAGCCAGCCCGATAATCCAATAACCCCATAACCCGATAACCCGTAACTAAACCGCGCCCTTGCCGCGCTTCTCCACCAGCTCCGC
>Ga0164242_10003165_pt1 | contig 18845 bp, 15 predicted proteins | sample OricomgcompostMG_FD_108783 | JGI IMG/M metagenome (GOLD analysis project Ga0164242, IMG submission 108783) | Miracle-Growth compost microbial communities from Emeryville, California, USA - Original compost - Miracle growth compost (MG) ... | reverse complement strand
GTGGGATCGGTGGCGGATAACACGCCATTCTAACCACGCGAAACACCGGAGGGCACAGAGATCGTCGACGTTGCAGCCGTCGGGTTCGAGGTCGCTTCCTGGCCGATCCGCATCGTGAGATCGACCACCCCTTCGCTCCCTGCCTCGCCAGCCAGCCAACCGCATCGCTCCCAACTCCGGTCCCGCCCCGATTCGCGCCCCGCTCCTTTGCCGGTATGATGGCCACGCACGCGCCGCACAAGCCGCGCGGCGGCGTTGACAGCCGACCCTCAGCGCCGACCCGCAACGCGGCCCCGTCTCCAACCCCACGACCCGACACGACCATGCCACGTTTCGCCGCCAATCTGACGATGATGTACCGGGAGCACGACTTCCTCGACCGCTTCAAGGCCGCAGCCGACGACGGATTCCGCGCGGTCGAATATCTGTTTCCGTATGACTACGCTGCCGACACGCTCGCCGCGCGCCTCGGGGACCACGGGCTCGTGCAGGCGCTCTTCAATGCGCCGCCCGGCGACTGGGCCGGCGGCGAGCGCGGCCTCGCGACGCTGCCCGGCCGCGAGGACGAGTTCAGGCGAGGCATCGAGACCGCGCTCCGGTACGCGGACGCGCTCGGCAACGACAAGGTGCACGTGATGGCCGGCCTGATCGGCGCGAACGACGACCGCGCGAGCCGCCGCGACCTCTATCTGCGCAACCTCGCGTATGCGGCCGATCAGGCGGCGGCGCACGGCAAGACGATCGTGATCGAGCCGATCAACACGCGCGACATACCCGGCTATTTCCTGAACCGGCAGCAGGATGCCGCCGATATCTGCCGCGAAGTCGGCGCGCCGAACCTGAAAGTGCAGTTCGACCTGTATCACTGCCAGATCGTCGAGGGCGACCTCGCGGTGAAGCTCAGGGCGCTGTCGGCGAGCATCGGCCACATTCAGGTCGCGGGTGTGCCGGACCGTCACGAGCCCGATCTCGGCGAAGTGAACTATCCGTATCTGTTCGACCTGATCGACTCGCTCGGCTACGACGGCTGGATCGGCTGCGAGTACGTGCCGAAAGCGGACACGTCGGCGGGCCTCGACTGGATCCGCCGCTGGCTGCCGCGCTAATACGCCCGTTTGGGCCGGCCGCCTGCGTCGTCCGCCGGAACGGGCCGGCGCAAGAACGGCGGCCACGCGACTGTGGATCATCATCAAGGGAACGTACCTTTGCGCCCGCATCGCGCCGCGGCGCCGCGCGAACGGCGCCCGGCGTCCGCTGGATAACCTGCGGACGCCTGACCGACCCGCAAGACCATGACCGGCACGAACGTGCGCCACGCAGAAATGCCCCGGCGCTCGCGCGCCGGGGCGAAACGCTTGCCACGCTACAGGCAAAAAGAGCCGCAAGCTCTGCGGGTTTAGGGGTGATGTCCCGGGCACTCGCGCAGTAATCCCGGCACGGATCGGTCCTGCGATTCGGGGTCGACCGATCCGGCGCTGACGACAATGATCGCCGCTCGCCGCGCCGCCGAACAGAAGCAGACGCACGAAAATTTCGCGCAGCAGATCGTCCGCGCCGCGCGGCCGCGCCGGTGCCTGCCGCCCGTCGTTCCGTCCGCGCACCGACGACAATGCGCGACAATGCGGCTTCGCTGCGGCACCCAACGAAAGCCGATGAAACGATACGAACGACTCGCGCGGTACATGGCCGACGAGATCCGTGCCGGGCACCTCGCCACCGGCGCACGCATGCCGTCGCTGCGCCAGGTCACCGCGCAGCACCGCGTGAGCCAGTCCACCGCGACGCGCGCGTACCACCTGCTCGAACAGTGGGGCCTCGTGCGCGCCGAGGAACGCTCGGGCTACTTTGCCGCGTCGCCCGCCGGCGACGACGCGCGGAACATGCGCCGCGCGGCGCCGCCGCCGGCGTCCGCCGCCGTGGACATCAGCGACCTCGTGTTCTCGGTCCTCGACGCCGCGAAGCGGCCCGGCATCGTGCCGCTCGGCTCCGCGTTTCCGGCGCCGCAACTGTTCCCGCTCGCACGGCTCGCGAAGTCGCTCGGACAGGCCGCGCGGATCGTCAGCCCGTGGAATACCGTCGTCGATCTGCCGCCCGGCAACGAAACCCTGCGCCGGCAGATCGCGCTGCGCTATCTGCGCATCGGCGTGTCGCAGGCGCCGGACGGCATCGTCGTGACCGACGGCGCGCTGGAGGCGCTGAACCTGTGCCTGATGGCGGTCACGCGGCCAGGCGACGTCGTCGCCGTCGAAGCGCCGGGTTTCTATGCGGCGCTACAGGCGATCGAGCGGCTCGATCTGCGCGCGGTCGAAATTCCGGTCGATCCTTCCACCGGACTCGACCTCGACGCGCTCGCCGCGGCGCTCGCCACCCAGCCGATCCGCGCGTGCTGGTTCATGACGAACTACCAGAATCCGACCGGCGTCACGCTGTCCGACGCGAAGAAGAAGGCGCTCGTCGAACTGCTCGCGCGCCACGACGTGCCGCTGATCGAAGACGACGTCTACGGCGAACTGCACTACCGCGCCGACTATCCGCTGCCCGCGCTCGCGTACGACCGCAACGGCCTCGTGATGCACTGCAGTTCGTTCTCGAAGACGCTCGCACCCGGCTACCGGATCGGCTGGACGAGCGCCGGCCGCTACGCGGACCGCGTGCGCCGGCTCAAGCTGATGACGACGCTCTCGGCAAGCATTCCGGTGCAGGCGGGCATCGCCGACTATCTGGAGCACGGCGGCTACGATCGCCATCTGAAGAAGATCCGCGCCGCGCTGCAGGCGCAGCAGCACGCGATGGACGACGCGCTGCGCCGCTGGCTGCCGCGCGGCACGCGCTGGACGCTGCCGGACGGCGGCTACTTCCTGTGGCTCGAATTTCCGGAGCCGGTGGATGCGATGGCGCTGCATCGGCTCGCGATCGAGCGCGGCGTGAGTCTCGCGCCGGGGCCGGTGTTTTCGGCGTCGCACGCGTTCGAGCATTGCATCCGCTTGAACTACGGCTACCCGTGGTCCGCGCGCGTGGACGACGCGGTGCGCACGCTCGGCGAACTGCTCGCCGACCCGGCGGTGCGCGCGGTATCGCGGCCGCGCCGTTAGTCGACGCTCAGCGGCTGCCCGCCACCGACGGCGCCTTCGCATCGAGCGTCTCCGGCAGCGCGGCGAAGCAGCCCAGCACCAGCAGTCCGGCCAGCGTGATGTACGCGGCGATCGCATCGACGCCGAAGTACATGAACAGCAGCGTCGCGAGCGCCGGCGTCAGCCCGCCGACCACCGTGCCCATCTGGTAGCCGAGCGACACCGCGGTATAGCGCACGCGCGGATCGAACAGTTCCGGAAAATACGCGCTCGGCAGCGCATTGCCGATGCCCGTCGACACGCCGAGCATCAGCACCACGCCGAGCGTGACCCACACCGCCGCACCGGTGCTCACGAGCGGCACGAACGCCGCGCCGAACAGCACGGCCGCGACGCCCGCGAGCCGTCCCACCGGCCGGCGCCCGACCTTGTCGGACAGCGCGCCGGCGAGCGGCAGCACGACGATCGACAGCAGCGCCGACAGGCTCATCGCCGACAGATAGACGGTCGCGCGCACGCCGTGATACTGCGTCGCGTAGCGCAACGCGAACACGGCGACGATGTTGTACTGCATGGTCTCGCCGGAACGCGCGCCGCAGATCAGCAGCACGCGCTTCATGTCGTGTGCGAACACCTGCGCGATCGGCAGCCGGTGGACCTGCCGCGTGGTCTCGATGCGTTTGAAGGCCGGCGTCTCGTCGACGCGCAGGCGGATCCACAGGCCGATGACGACCAGCACGATCGACAGCAGGAACGGCATGCGCCATCCCCAACTCATGAACGCCGGCTGCGGCAGCAGCCGGAACGCGCCGAACACCGACGTGCCGAGCATCGTTCCCGCCGACAACCCGATCAACGCGGAACTCGAATAGAGTCCGCGCCGGTTCGGCGGACAGCTTTCGGACACCAGCAGCGCCGCGCCGCCGTACTCGCCGCCGATCGCGAGCCCCTGCGCGACGCGCAGCAGCGCGAGCGCGACCGGCGCGGCCACGCCGACCTGCGTATAGGTCGGCAACACGCCCATCAGGACCGTCGCGCCGCCCATCATCAGGAACGCGACGATCAGCACCGGCTTGCGGCCGACGCGGTCGCCGAAATGTCCGAACAGCACGCCGCCGAGCGGCCTCGCCAGATAGCCGACCGCATAGGTCAGCAACGACAGCATCAGCCCGATCGTCGGATCGAAGCGGGTGAAGAACAGCTTGTTGAACACGAGCGCCGACGACGCGCTGAATACCGTGAAGTCGTACCACTCGATCATGCTGCCCGCGAAGCTCGCGAACACCACGCGCAGCAGCGGATGCGATTCGCGCGTACGGACGGAGGAAAGTTTCGACGTGTGCATGTCAGTCATCCGCTAGAACCGTTTCGTGATGCCGGCCGTGACGACCAGCTGCGAGCGGCCGCTCGACGGCGTGAGACCGGTGACCGTCGCGACCGCGGGACGGCCGGTCGAGTCGATTCCCGACGCGCGCTGCCAGACCGCGACCGCGTACAGATCCGTCGCCTTCGACAGAAAATAGCGGCCGCCCCAGTTCAGTTGCGTATAGTGCGCGTGCTCGCCGGCGGCGCCGTCGAGTTTCGTGTAGTTGTACGCAACACCGAGCAGCAGCGCCGGCGTCGCGTAATACTGCAGATTCAGTTCGGCGGTGTTGAACGTCGCTTCTCCGCGATAGGCCGCTTCGTGTGCGCTCAATCCGGCGACCGGCGTCGCGCCGAGATCGCTGAACTGCACGTTGCTGTAAACCGCGTCGATGGTCAGCGCGCCGAGCCGATAGCCGGCGCCCGCCGCGACGATCTGCTGCGAGCCCGCCGACGCGAAGCCCGCATACGCGGGATTGCCCGACAGGTTGCTGCCGGTGGCGCTGCTTTTCTGCGTATTGCCGAAGAACGAGTAGTTCGGATTTTTCGCGAGCAGGTAGCTGGCCGCCAGTCTGAACGGGCCGTTCGCATAGTCCGCGCCCAGTTGCCAGATCTGGTTCTGCGAGAACTCGCCGGCGACGCCGCCGAAGCTGTACGCCCCCGCGAACGTGAGGCCGCGCCACGTCGGCGTGCGGTACTTGACCGAGTTGTTGGTACGGTTCACCGCGACGAGGTTGTCGACGTCGCCGACGTGCGAACCGTAGCCGGTGCCCGCCGCCGCCCACGTCGACCCCGACGCGAATTTCGCGACATAGTCGTTCGACAACGCGGTCTGACGGCCGAGCAGCAACGCGCCGGCGCGATCGCTCTGTAGTCCGACATAAGCCTGACGCCCGAAGAACGTGCCGCCCTGGGTCGTCGTGCCGTTGACGATCGAAAAGCCGCTTTCGAGATCGAACACGGCCGCAAGCCCGCCGCCGAGGTCTTCCCGTCCTCTCACGCCGAAGCGGTTGCCCATGCCGTTGCCGCTCGTCAGCGCCGTGAGCGAATGTCCGCCGCTGTTCGAGTTGTAAGTGAGGCCCGCGTCGACGATACCGTACAGCGTCACACTGCTTTGCGCGTGGACCGTCTGCGCGACGCATCCCGACGTCAGCAGCACAGCAGCTAGCTTGCGTTTCACATCGCACTCCTCGTCATCATGGTGAGATCGGCATGCGTAGGCGTCGTCGGCGAGCGTCGCGTCGATCGCCCGATTCCGGCAGTCGCTGCATCCGTCGCCGGGTAGGCGCGCGCGGCGCACGGCGTCGACGAATCGACAATAACCGGTCATATTTCGAATCCGAAATCCGTTTATCGCGCGGAGTTATTCAGTTTTCGTCGCGCGTGCATGCTGCGGCGCGGTGCGTGGCGGCGCGTGGCGGCGCGCCGACGCGCGAACGCCGGCGCTCGCGAACGCGTGCAAAGAGGGAGATGGAAGCGGGAACAAGCGAAAGGAGCAACACGGCCACGCAAAGCGGCGGCGATGCGCGCGAGGCTGCGCTGCGGTGCAGCGGTTGTTGCAGCGAAGCACCGGCCGCGTGCCGGGTGCGTCCGTGCACGTGCAGCGGGGAACGCAGCGGGCCGCGCGCCGGCGTGCGCCGCGCGCGCGGCGCGTCACCAGCCGATCGCGTACGCGGTACGGCGCGGATCGGCGCCGGCGACGCGCGGACCGAGCGGCGTGTCGCAACAGATCGCGCACAGCGCGCCGGCCTGCGCGATGAAATCGGGCCAGCGCGTCACCTGGTGCCCCATCGCCGCGAGTTCGTCGAGCGTCGCGGCCGGAATGCGGCCCTCCGCGCACATCTGGCCCGGCGTGTAGTGGTGCGGATGCTGCGACGCCGGAAAGTTGAAGGTCGCGACGCGCGGCTGCTCGATCGCCGACTGCGGGTCCATCCCGTGATCGACGATGTTGACGACCAGCTGGGCCATCGCCTGCGGCTGCACGTCGAGGCCCGGCGTGCCGAACACCATCGCGAGCCGGCCGTCCTTGAGCATCAGCGCCGGGCTCGGCGTGAGGCGCGGACGCTTGCGCGGCGCGAGCGACGACGGATGCGCGGGATCGAGCCAGCTCTGGAAGCCGCGCGGCGACAGCACGACGCCGACTTCCGGCACCACCGGCGTATAGCGCACGCCGTCGCTCGGCGTCGCCGAAAAGCCGTTGCCGTCGGCGTCGACGACGCATACGTAGCTCGTGTCCGTGCCGGGCGGCCCGGGGTGCGGCGCCGGCGCCGCGTAGCCGTGCGGCGCCTCGCGTCCCTCGTACGCCCACGGATTGCCGGGCGACGGCATGTCGTTCCATGCGCCGGGCCCGATCCGCCCGAACCAGTCGCGTGCGTAGCGCTTGTCCATCAGGCCGCGAATCGGCACCTCGACGAAATCGGGGTCGCCATAGAACGCGTGACGATCGGCGAACGACGCCTTCAGCGCTTCGAGGATCGCATGCAGCGAACGCGGCGAATTCGGCCCGAACGATGCGAGGTCGCTGTATTCGAGTATGTTCAGCGTCTGCGCGAGCACCGGCCCCTGGCACCACGGCCCGCACGTGTACACGTCGTAGCCGCGATACGTGGTCTTGACCGCGGGCTCGATGCCGACGCGAAATTCGGCCAGATCGTCGTAGTCGAGAAAACCGCCTTCCTGCTGCGAAAAGCGCGCCATCTTTTCCGCAAGGTCGCCTTTGTAGAACACGTCGCGCGCGTGCATGATCGCCGCGGCGCGGCCCTGCGATGCGGCACCGCGCTCGGCGTCGATCAGCGTGCGCAGCGTCTTCGCGACGAGCGGCTGGCGCACCACGTCGCCCGGTTGCAGCGGCGTGCCGTCCGCGCGCAGATAGTCGGACGACGAGCGCCAGCGCTTCAGGTTGTCGTGGACGCCCGTCAGCATGTGGGTCATCAGGCGGCTCGCCGGAAAACCGTCGCTTGCCAGTTCGAGCGCCGGTTCGAGCACCTCGGCGAGCGTCAGCGTGCCGTAGCGCGCGAGCGCGGTGAGCCACGCATCGCACGCGGACGGCGTGATCGCGTTCTGCACGCCGAACGGAATCCGGCCGCCGAGCGTGTCGCGGAAGTATTCGAGGCTCGCGCGCTTCGGCCACCGGCCAAGCCCGGAGATCGTCACCACTTCGCGCGTTTTCGCCAGATAGACGATGATCGGCGCGACGCCGCCGAAATTCGTCAGGTCGGGCTGCGTGACGTTCAGGCATACGCCGGCCGCGACGCCCGCGTCGATCGCATTGCCGCCGCGGCGCAGGATCCGCATGCCGGCTTCGGACGCGAGATAGTGTCCGGCGGCGATCGCATAGTTCGACGAGGCGATCGCCGGGCGCAGCGTGGGGGTGACGAAGGTCGACATGGAGGGCCTGTGGTGGAAACGAATGCGAACGACGGCCGTGCGCTATGCGCCGAGCGCCGCCGTCACGATCACTTCGACGCGGATCTCGGGTGACGCGAGCGTCGCCTCGCAGGTCGCCCGCGCGGGCGCATGGCCTTGCGGCATCCACGCTTCCCACGCGCGATTCATCGCCGCGAAATCGCGTGCCATGTCGGCCACCCAGATCTGCGTGGACAGGATGCGGGTCTTGTCGGTGCCGATGCTCGCCAGCAGTTCGTCGATCTTGCCGAAGATGTCGGCGGCCTGGGTCTGCGCATCGCCGCTGCGGTCGGTCGCGGTCAGCCCGGCCAGGTATGCGGTGCGCTCGTGAATGACGATGCGCGACAGGCGCGCGTTGGTGCCGTGGCGGCTGATGGGGCTCATGGTTCGGTCCTCCTGGGGTCGAAAAAGGGGCTGCCGTACGCGTCGGCCGCATCGGCCATCATGCGGGCGCCGCGTGCGGCTGCGCGGGCGGCGCGCTCGCCGGTGCATCGGCGGCTTGGTCGGCGACGCCGGCCAGTTCGCCGATCGTCAACGGCTTGAGCGGCGGACGAATCCGGTAATGGCCGATCGCCGACGGCGCGGCGCCGCGCTCGCGCGCGATCAGTTCGGTGACCGTCAGCCCGCACAGCCGGCCCTGACACGGGCCCATCCCGCAGCGCGTAAACGCCTTCGCCTGATTCGGGCCGGGCACGCCGAGCCGCACGACTTCACGCAGCTCGCCCGCGCTGACTTCCTCGCAGCGGCACACGGTCACCGCGTCGTCGGCCGGCACGCGATGCTCGTCGTTCGGGCGATACAGCGCGTCGAGAAACGGCCGGATCCGCATCAGCTTCGCGAGCGACGCGCGCGGGCCGCCGGCGAGCGCATCGCGCCGCGCGGCGTCGATCGCGCCGAGGCCCGCGAGCGCGCCGAGCGCGGCGAGCCGGCCCTGTTCGGCCGCGGCCTGCGCGCCGCCGATGCCCGCCGCGTCGCCGGCGACGAACACGCCGCGCACGTCCAGTTCACCCCATGCGTCGGTGACCGGCCGCCAGCATAGCTGCGCGTCGTCCCAGCGATGCTGCGCGCGCAGCGACCACGCGAAGTGCGAGTGCGGAACGACGCCCTGATGCAGCAGCACGAGCGACGCGTCGATCCGCTGCCGCGCGCGCTGCACGTCGAAGGTGAGCGCGCGCGCCGCGGTGTCGCCCTCGATCGCGAACGCGCGCGCGCCGCGATGAAACGGCACGCCGGCGCGCTTCAACGTGCGCAGATAGCGCAAGCCCTTCGCGAGCGTCGGCAGACCGGCGAGTGCGCCGCCGATGTGCGCGAACGCGCGCCGGTAGTCGTCGGGCGTCGTCGTATCGACGATCGCGCGGATCGGCACGCCGGCCCGCAGATATTGCCAGCCGAGCAGATACAGCAGCGGCCCGCAGCCGGCCAGCACGACCGGCACCGCCGGCGTCGTGCCGGCGCTTTTCAGCAGGATCTGCGCGGCGCCGGCGGTGAGCACGCCCGGCAGCGTCCAGCCCGGCACCGGGAACGGCCGCTCGATCGCGCCGGTCGCCAGAATCAACCGCTTCGCGCGCAGCGCCCGCGAGCCGCCGTCGCGCGTGTAGCGCAGCGTGTAGTGCGGGTCGTCCTCGGCGCTCGCCTGCCACACCGACGCGTTCGGCTCGTACCGCGCGCCGCTGCCGACGAACGCGCGCACCCGTTCGGCGCCCGCCGCGTAGTCGGGGCCGAGCAGATCGATGCGCGACGCACCCGCGTCGGCGATCGCCCGATAGATCTGGCCGCCGGGGCTCGCCTGCTCGTCGAGCAGCACGACGCGCGCGCGCTGCGCAGCCGCCAGCGTCGCGGCCGCGAGGCCCGCCGGCCCCGCGCCGACGATCGCGATGTCGTAGAGGTCGTCCGTCATCGGCTGGGCCCTTCCGCGACGACGCGCAGCACGCGCGCGCCGTGCTGCGAGCGCACCCGCATGCCGTCGCGCACGGGCGTCACGCATGCCTGGCGGCTCGCGACGCCGTCGATTTCGACAAGACACTCGAAGCACACGCCCATCATGCAGTACGGCCCGCGCGGCGCGTGGCCGGACGGCGTCGTGCGGGTCGCGCGGGCGCCGGCGGCGAGCAGCGCGGCGGCCACCGACAGGCCGGCCGGCACCGAGAACGGCGCGCCGTCGAATTCGATCGTGACGCGCGGCGCGCCGGCCGGGACGTCGGTTCGGAACAGGCTTTCCATGACGGTCAATGAACGGGTTGCAAAGACGGCTGCGCGCGCTCGAAGCGCGCGCCCGAAAACGGCTCGATGCCGGCCGGCGCCGCGCCGCCGGCGATCCACGGCGCGACGCGCAGCACATGCGCGGCGGCGAGCGTCACGCCGCTGTGACACGTCGCAGCGAAAACGCCCGGGCAGCGTTCCGATTCCTGATAGACGGGAAAGCCGTCGCTGCTCATCACGCGCAGCGCGCCCCACGCGCGCACCAGTTTCATCTGCGCGAGCAGCGGAAACGCATGCACCGCGTGCTGCGCGATCGCCGCGAGCACGTCCGCCCGCACGCCGTCGTCGAAGCCCACGTCCTCGTGCGAGTCGCCGATCTGGATCGTGCCTTCCTCGGTCTGGCGAATATAGGTGGTCGGATAATCGAGGAACGGCGCGACGCGCTCGCCGATCAGCACTTCGCCGCGATTGGGCCGCACCGGCACGTTCAGGCCGACCTGCGCGGCCAGCGCGCGGCTGCCGAGACCCGCGGCGATCACGACCCGCGGCGCATCGAACCGTCCGGTTTGCGTGCGCACCGTATAGCCGCCGGCGGCCGGCTCGATCGCGTCGACCTGCTGGCCGGCGACGAAACGCGCGCCGCGGCGCTGCGCGGCCGCGTGCAGCGCGCGCAGCAGCTTGAGCGGATTCACGTGTCCGTCCATGTCGCTGTAGCTCGCGCCGACGACGCGCGGGCCGAGGCCCGGCAGCTTCGCGGCGAGTTCGGCGTGACCGAGCATCGCGAACGGGTAGTCGCCGCCGAGTTCGTCGCACAGCGCCTGCAACATCGTCGCGCGCTGCTGCATCTGCGCGTCGGAGAAGCACAGATGAAAGCCGCCCGGCTGACGCAACTGCACGTCGATGCCGGTTTCCTCGCGCAATGCGGCGGCGAGCGCCGGCCAGCGGGTCTGCGAACCGCGCGTCCACGTCGCGTACGGCGGCAGCGCCGCGCCCTTGCCTTGCACCCAGACGAGGCCGAAGTTGCCGCGCGCCGCGCGAAACGCGTCGTCCGCGCCGTCGAGCACGGTCACGCGCCGGCCGCAGCGGCCCAGCCCATAAGCGATCGCGCTGCCGACGAGACCGCCTCCAATCACGATGACATCCACCGCATCCATGCGCACCCGACCCGTATGACTCCGTTGACATGCCGGCCCGCGCACCGCGAACCGGCGCGAACCCGCGACGATCCATCTTAAAACCGCGGCCCGGCGGGCTCAAAACTCGTTTTTCGTCGTCACTTATTCAAAAATCGGCAATCCTTTCATGCAGGACGAATTTCCTCACGATACGATGGCCGCGTGGCGACGCGCGCCGTCGCGCCGACGAATCGTCCATCTCCCCACTCGCCCATGAACCAGAAACAACTCGAAGCGTTCCGGCTCGTCATGCGCACCGGCAGCATTTCGACGGCCGCGCAGCAACTGTTCGTATCGCAGCCGACGATGAGCCGCCTGCTGAGCGACCTCGAAAAGTCGATCGGGCTCAAGCTGTTCGACCGCCGCCAGGGCAAGACGAGCGTGCGCCCGGAGGCGCTCGCGTTCTACGAGAGCGTCGAGCAGGTGTTCATGGGCGCGAACTATCTGCGCCGCGTCGCGGAGGAGATCCGCAACAAGGTCGGCGTACGGCTGCGCGTCGGCAGCCTGCCGGCATTCGGCCTCACGCTGATGCCCGACGTCATCGCGAAGTTCTATCGCGAGCATCCGAAGGCGAGCATCGAGGTGACGGTCGCGACGTCGCCGAGCCTCGGCGATTCGGTGTCGAACGGGCTCACCGACATTGCGGTGGTCGAAGGCGCGCCGCATCTGATCGGCACCGAGATCCTGCGGCACTTCAGCATGCCGCGGGTCGCGGTGCTGCGCGCGGACGACCCGCTCGCCGCGCGCGACACCATCGATCTGCACGAGGCCGCGCCACGCATGCCGATCTGGATGGCGTCGATCGCGAACCTCGAACCGGCGCTGCGCCGCGCGAATGCGGCGAGCCGGGCCGGGCCGCCGCCCGCGCCGCTGCCGGGCGGCTCGCTGACCGTCAATCTGGCGGATACCGCGTGCCGCTTCGTGTCGCTCGGGCTCGGCATCGCCGTCATCGACCCGATCACCGCGCGCACGCTGCCGGTGGACGGGCTCGTCACGCGGCCGATCACGCCGGCGCTCGCGTTCGACTTCTGCATCATCGTCTCGCACCGGCTCGCGAACTCGCCGGTCGTCCAGTCGTTCGTGGATCGGCTCGTCGCCCAGTGCGACGCGATCGCGGACGCCGCGCCGACGAACGACGGCTGAGCGCTCGCCGCTCGCCGCTCGCCGCTCGCCGCTCGCCGCACGCCGCACGCCGCACGCCGCACGCCGCACCGGCCGCGTCGGCACGCACCGGCTGCTGCGCTTTTTCCGTCGCCATCTGCTTCTTGCCGCGCCGCGGCGGCAGCGCCACTATCGTGCCTCGCCCGGCGGGCCGACGCGCGCCGGTCCCGCAAGCCGCATCCGCATCGGTGATCCATGTATCGATACAACGAATTCGACAGGGCGTTCGTCCAGAGCCGGGCCGCGCAGTTCCGCGACCAGATCGAACGCTGGCAGGACGGCCGGCTGAGCGAGGACGAGTTTCGCCCGCTGCGGCTACAGAACGGCTGGTACGTGCAGCGGCACGCGCCGATGCTGCGCGTCGCGGTGCCGTACGGGGAACTGTCGGGCGCGCAACTGCGCGTGCTCGCACGCGTCGCGCGCGAATACGACGAGCCCGACGCCGACGTGTACCGCCGCGCGCTCGATGCGCAACGCAAACTCGGCACCGTGCGGCTGCCGACGCATCATGCGCACTTCACGACGCGCACCAACGTTCAGTTCAACTGGATTCCGCTGTCGAAGGCCGCCGACGTGATGGATCTGCTCGCGAGCGTCGACATGCACGGCATCCAGACGAGCGGCAACTGCATCCGCAACATCTCGTGCGACGAGCGCGCCGGCGTCGCGCCCGACGAGATCGCCGATCCGCGTCCGTTCGCCGAGATCATGCGGCAGTGGACGACGCTGCATCCCGAATTCGCGTTCCTGCCGCGCAAGTTCAAGATCGCGGTGAGCGGTGCGCACGAAGACCGCGCGGCGACCGGCTGGCACGATGTCGGGCTGCGGCTCGTGCGCGACGGCGACGGCGAACTGGGCTTTCGCGTCAGCGTCGGCGGCGGCATGGGACGCACGCCGGTGGTCGGCACCGTGCTGCGCGAATTCCTGCCATGGCGGCACGTGATGAACTACATCGAAGCCGTGGTGCGCGTGTACAACCAGTACGGCCGGCGCGACAACAAGTACAAGGCTCGCATCAAGATCCTCGTGAAGGCCGAGGGCCAGCGCTTCATCGACGAAGTCGAGCAGGAATTCCGGCAGATCGTCGAACTCGACGGTGCTCCGCATACGATTCCGCGCGCGGAACTGGAGCGCGTGAGCGCGTATTTCGTCACGCCCGCGCAGGCCGCAGCCGGCCGCGCGCCGGACCCGGCCGCCACGGCCGCGCGGCAGGCGGCCGCGTCGCACACGTCGCCGTTCGAACGCTGGCTTTCGCGCAACGTCGCGCCGCATCGCGACCCGTCGCTGCGGATCGTCACGTTGTCGTTCAAGCGTCCGCTGCAAGCGCCGGGCGACGCGTCGGCGGATCAGCTCGAACGCGTCGCGGATCTGGTCGAGCGCTTTTCGTGCGCCGAGGCGCGCGTCACCCACACGCAGAACGTCGTGCTGCCGTGGGTCCACGTGGACGACCTGCTGCCGCTGTGGGAAGCCGCGCGCGACGTGGGTCTCGCGAGCGCGAACGTGCACCTGCTGACCGACATGATCGCGTGCCCCGGCGGCGACTTCTGCGCGCTCGCGAACGCGCGCTCGCTGCCGGTCGCCGACGCGATCGCCGAACGCTATCAGGACCTCGACGAACTCGAAGACATCGGCGAAATCGATCTGCATATCAGCGGCTGCATCAATTCGTGCGGTCATCACCACAGCGGCCACATCGGCGTGCTCGGCGTCGACAAGGACGGCGCCGAATGGTACCAGGTGACGCTCGGCGGCTCGGACGGCGCGGCGCGCGGCGGCGACGCGCAACCGGGACGCGTGATCGGGCCGTCGTTTTCCGCGCACGAGATACCGGACGTCGTCGACGCCGTGTTGACAACCTATGTGTCGCTGAGACAAAGCGACGGCGTGCGCCGCGAGTCGTTCATCGACACCGTGCGCCGCGTCGGACCGGAGCCGTTCAAGGCGGCCGCGCACGCGGCGCGCTCGCCGGCGCGGAGCGCGGCATGAATCCGACCTCGCGCCTGCGCCTGCTGAGCGCCGCCGCCCACGCGGCCGACGACCGCGGGTCCGTCGTCGTACTAACCAACGACGCGGATCCGCTCGATCATCGCGACGCGATCGCGAACGCCGCGCGCGTCGAACTGCAGTTTCCGCAGTTCACGGACGGACGCGCGTATAGCCAGGCGTATCTGATCCGCAGACGGCTGCGTTTTGCCGGCGACCTGCGCGCGCTCGGCGACGTGCTCGCGGATCAACTGATCCAGATGGAGCGCACCGGCTTTTCGAGCGCGGTGCTGAAGGACGGCATCGCGCCCGAGGACGCGCGGCGGCAACTCGACCGTTTCGGCGCGTTTTATCAGGCGGATGTGGTGCGGGATGCGCCGTACCGGGCGGGCGACGCGGACTGACACGCGGGCGGCGGGGTCTCGTCCCGCCGCGGCGCGACCGCGCCCCGGGCGCAGGCCGGCGTTGTTATAATCCTGTCAATACGCGCACACAAACATAACACCGGCCTGCCCGCCCGACATCGCCGCTTCCATGCTGAAACCCGAACGCCTGCGCCTGCTCGCCGACGCCCTCGCCCGCCACAACGTGCTGCGGCTGCGCGACGCCGCGGGCCTGCTCGGCGTGTCGGAGATGACGGTGCGCCGCGACGTCGCCGCGAGCCCCGAGCAGTTCACCTATCTCGGCGGCTACATCGTGCGCGCGGCCGACGTGCCGAACGGCAGCGGCTATTCGCTGGAACAGGAACAGGACCACTTCGCGCAGGCCAAGGCACAGGCGTCGGCGATCGCCGCGCGGCTGATCGGCGACAACGAGACGCTGTTCATCGACTGCGGCACGACGCTCACCGCGCTTGCGCGCCGCATTCCGGACGACCTGCACGTGACGGTCGTCTGCTACTCGCTGAACATCGCCGAAATCCTGCGGCGCAAGCCGAACCTGCGGATGATCCTGCTCGGCGGCGTCTACGTGCCGTCGTCCGATTCGTTCGCCGGCGACGAAAGCGTCGACATGCTCAAGCGAATGGGGATCAACAAGGCGTTCCTGTCCGCCGGCGGCGTGCACCCGACGCGCGGCGTGACCTGCTGGAACTTCCATGAAGTCGCGATCAAGCAGGCCGCGATGGCGAGCGCGGTCGAGCGTCACCTCGTCGTCGATGCGAGCAAGGAAGGCGTCGTGCGTGCGGTGCGCTTCTCGCAGATCGACGACTTCGATTCGGTCATCACCGAGGCCGGCCAGCAGCCGCGCGCGCGGCGCTAGCAGCCCGGCGCCAAATCTCCCGGAAGAAGCAGACCGGCCCGCCCTCGGCGCGAGCCCGCGCGCGATCGCACCGCTGCACGCAGGCACCCCGCCCCGCCCTCACGCCCCGCCTTCACGCATTGCGCCGCTGCCACGTCTGCAACGTGCCCGCGACCAGAATGAACGCGCCGATGATCACCTTCTGCCATGTGCTCGGCACGCCGACCAGAATCAGCACGTTGTTGATCAGCGTGACGAGCGCGACGCCGAGCAGCGTGCCGACCACGGTGCCGGTGCCGCCGGTGATACGCGCGCCGCCGAGGATCACGGCGGCGATCACGTCGAGTTCCGAGCCGACGAGATCGAACGGATTCGCGAGCCGGTTGTTCGACACGTGCAGGATGCCGGCGATGCCGGCGAGCATGCCGGTATAGCCGAACACGAACAGATGGATCGCGCGCAGGTTGTAGCCGAGGCGCTCCGCGATCGCGAGGCTGCCGCCCATCGCATACACGCCACGCCCCATCATCGTGCGGTTCAGCAGCCACCAGGTGAGCACGGCCGCGATCACGAGCGCGAGCACCGACACCGGCAGCACCGCGCGCAATCCGTCGACGGTCCGGTAGAAGAACAGCGGCATGCGCCCGAAGCCATCCATGCTGTGCGGGATATTCATGAAGAACGTCGTGCCGACGAAGGTCAGCAGAAAGCCGCGGTACAGATACAGCGTACCGATCGTCACGATCAGCGACGGCGCCTTCAGCCGGTGCACGAGCACGCCGTTCACGAGGCCGAGCAGCACGCCGCCCGCCGCGCCCGCGACGAGGATCAGCGCGAACGGCGCATCGGGCCACCACGCGAACACGAACTTCGTGATCGTGTACATCGTCAGCGCGGCGATCGCGGTGAACGACACGTCGATGCCGCCGGACGCGAGCACGACGAGCGTGCCGAGCGCGAACAACGAGACGGTCGTCGCCGAATGCAGCAGGTCGAACAGCGTCGCGAACTGGAAGAAGCGCGGATTGATCGCGCCGACGATCGCGCACATCGCGACGATCAGCGCGACGGTGAACCACTCCGGATGACGCGCGAGCCGCGCGCGCACGCCGCCCGAACGCACCTGCGGCGCGACGGCGTTGACGACGGGCGGCGCGACGCGGCGCCCGGCGGGTTCGAGCGGCGGCGACGGAACAGTGGGCGGCATGGTCAGGCGGCCTCCGACAAAAGCGCGCGATACAGGTCTGCCTCGTGCAGTTGATCGGCGCGGTATGACGACGCGATGCGTCCTTTCTTCATCAGCAGGATGCGGTCGCAGTTCTGCAGCAGTTCGGGCAGGTCGTCGCTGATCAGGATCATCGCGATGCCGGCCTTCGCGAGGCGCTGCATGATCCGGTAAATGATGTCCTTCGAACCGACGTCGACGCCGACCGTCGGCCCGTGCAGGATCAGCACGCGCGGCTCGATCGCGAGCCAGCGTCCGATCAGCACGCGCTGCTGGTTGCCGCCCGACAGCGACTGCACCGGCCGCTCGACGTCCGGCGTCGCGATCTGCAGGTCGCGCACGATGTCGCGCGCGAGCCGGTCCGCGCGCGCGCGGTCGATGCGGCCGAAGCGCGTGCGCAGCGCCGGGATCATCGCGGTGATCACGTTGTCGCGAATCGGCTTGTCGAGAAAGAGCCCCTCGTTCAGCCGGTCCTCGGGCACGTAGCCGATGCGGTGGCGGGTCGCGTCGGCGGGCGTTTCGATCGTCACCGGCCTGCCGTCGAGCCGCAGTTCGCCGGCCTGCGCGGGCGCGACGCCCGCGAGCGCGCGCGCCAGTTCGTTGCGGCCCGAATCGAGCAGCCCGGTGATGCCCAGAATCTCGCCGGCCGCAAGCGTGAACGACACGTCCGCGAACTGGCCCGCGCGCGCGAGGCCGCGCGCGTCGAGCACGATCTCGTCGCCCGGCGCGCCTTCGCGATAGCGTTCGTTCGACAGCCGCCGGCCGGTCATCAGTTCGCTGATCTGCGCCTTCGTGAAGTCGCCGATCGGCCCCTGCGCAACCGTCTGGCCGTCGCGCAGCACGATCACCTCGCCGCCGATCGCGTAGCACTCGTCGAGCTTGTGGCTCACGAACAGCACCGTCACGCCCTGCGCGCGCAGATTCGTCAGGACGGCAATCAGGTTGTCCACTTCCTTTTGCGTGAGCGACGTCGTCGGCTCGTCCATGATGACGAGCTTCGCTTCGCTCGCGATCGCGCGGGCGATCGCGACCAGCTGGCGCGTCGCGAGCGGCAACTGCTCGACGAGCGTCGCCTGGAACGCCGCGTCGCCGGGCAGTCCGACCGCTTCGAGCGCGCGCGCCGCGCTCCGCGCGAGCGCGCGGCGGTCGAACGTGCGCGCGAGCCGTCCCGCGTGCGCGGCCAGTTCACCGGTCAGCGCGACGTTTTCCGCGACGCTCAGGTTCGGCAGCAGCGACAGATCCTGGTAGACCGTCTCGATGCCGGCCGCGAGCGCGTCGAGCGCGCCGAGCCGCGCATGGCGCGTGCCTTCGACGATCAGTTCGCCTTCGTCGGGCGGCTGCGCGCCCGAAATGATCTTGATCAGCGTGCTCTTGCCGCAGCCGTTCTCGCCGAGCAGGTGATAAATCTGCCCGCGCCCGAACGAGAGCGTCACGCCGCGCAGCGCGTGCACGCCGGTAAACCGCTTGTGGATGCCGACCACCTGCAAAAAGGGATCGGCCGGTACGGCCTGGTTCATGATCGATGGCCCTGTCGGCGCACGACGCGCGAACGGCGGCGCCGCCCGTGCGCCGCGCCGCCGTTCGCGCGTTCAGAACGGATACTGTTTGTAGTTCGACTTGTCGACGTTCACCCAGCCCTGGCCGCGCACGATGATGCCCTTGCCCGGTCCCTTCGTGACCGTCACCTTCGTGTAGCCCGGAATGCCGAGGTCGTCGCCGTTGTGCACGGTCTTGCCGTCGAGCAGCATCTTCGCGATCTTGTTCATCGCGATGCCCGCGAGCTTCGGATCCCAGAACGCGATGCCGTTGATCGCACCGCTTTCGAGGTACTTGCCCGCCTCGGTCGGCAGACCCGTGCCGTATACGCAGATCTTGCCCTGTAGTCCCGCCTCCTCGACCGCACGGCCGATGCCGATCACGTCGAGCGACGACGAGCCCTGGAAGCCCTTCAGGTCCGGATGCTTGCGCAGCACTTCCTTCGCGACCTCGTACGCGCGCTCGCCGTCGTTGTTGGTTTCGAGCTTC
>Ga0164242_10003164_pt1 | contig 18846 bp, 15 predicted proteins | sample OricomgcompostMG_FD_108783 | JGI IMG/M metagenome (GOLD analysis project Ga0164242, IMG submission 108783) | Miracle-Growth compost microbial communities from Emeryville, California, USA - Original compost - Miracle growth compost (MG) ... | reverse complement strand
CGGCCCCGCCAGCCACACCCCGGCACCCGAATCATCCACTACCGTTGCTTCCTTCCGGACCTGGCGGAGTTTGCGGACTATCGTCGCGGGGGGACCGACGGGGCCACCATGGACGTTGGGCTTCTGGGCCCGGCGCGCCAGCCGGAGCTGTCGCGCTTTACTTTCAATTGGCGGAGAGGGCGGGAGGGTGCTGGGTCGTCGCCGACACCGCAAAACCCTTCCCAACGCGGGCACTTACGAGGCCACAAGCCGTTTTTGAATGTGTCCTGGAATGTGTCCTCTCCGGCAAGGCCGCGAAGCATACCGGCCCGGGCCGCCGAAGGGCAACCCTGGTTGGCGCTGTGCGCTGCTCCCGGCCGGGACCGGGCCGAAGGCCGGCGGCTCGTCCGCCGCCGGGGCGGGTTCCCGCCCCCACCCGCCGCTTCTGGCCGCCGGCAGGCGGCCGCTCTTGCGCGCTCCTGCGTAGTTTGGTCGCCGCAGGCGGCCGCTTTTGCCTTTTCTTACTTGTTTAGAATCTTACCCATACCAATAAAACAAAAAAAACCGCATAACAACGCCAACTAAAAAGAAATACATATATAAAAAAAGTTCGGTACTGTACCGAACTTTTTGTTCGGCTCTGTACCGAACATCAGTTCGGCTCTGTACCGAACAAAAAGTTCGGAACGACCAGTTCACAAGTTCGGTATAACCCGAACTTTGTTCGTTGACTTCCGATTATTCATTGGTAATCCGATGGGGGTTCCTTCTCTCTGCGTGGAGTTCTCCCATGGCCTTCGATGGTATCCCCTCTCGCCCCTCCGGCGATGCGCTCACCCGCAAGGTTGTCGCCGCTGTCTCCGCCACCTTGGCCGATGAAACCGGCCTCTCGCCCGACCAGTGCGACGAAATCGCCGCCTCGATGTGCGACGGCCAGCCGTGGCAAGCCAATACCGCCCTGGCCCCCAAACGCCGTTGTGCGGTCGCCAAGGGCAACGGCTTCGTCCTCGCCTTTGTCGAGAACATGGTGGAACTGACCCGTATCGGCCTCACCGCCCGCGAGTGGGAGGTTTTGACCTATATCCTCAAGGCTATGGAGTTCGGAAATCTCGTCGAACTGAAGCAACGAAAAGCCGCCGCCGATTTTGGTGTCTCGCCGTCCACCATGGCGGGCTATTTCAAAACCCTGCGCGCCAAGGGAGTTCTGGTCGAAAACGAGGGCCATATGTACATCAACAGCAACCTGTTCATGAAGGGCTTGGCCTCTCGCATGTCCAAGGAACGCGCCGACCACCTCCACGCGGCCAGCAACGACGGCGGCCGGTTCAAGCGGGTAATGACGACGCCAAAGAAGAAAGCGACCACCGGTCAGCGACACCCCCGAGTCGCGGCGTGAAAACGCATAAAGTTATGCTAAAAAACGCATATTTTTTACCTCCCAAGGCCGCCGCCTGAACTGCCAAAATCCGGCAGTTCACATGCTCAGTTCATAGCCCTGGCTTCGGCTTGGCGCGGGTGCTCGGGCCAAGTCCCGGACTTGGGCTTCCTGCCGCACGGCTGTGCTGTGCTCCTGGTAGGTGCCCGCGACCCAAGCCTGGGCCTGGCCGGCCCAGGTTGACCAGGCGGCGACTTCCGGGGTCGCTGTCCGCGCTCTCGTCTGGGCCTGGGTCAAGTCCTGCTGCCGCCGCTCCACGGCAGACCTAGCGGCCTGGAACTCGTCCCGGGCCGCATGGATGGCGGCCTCGTGCGGTTCGGCGGCGATCCCGGCCTTCACCCGCTCCACCACCGCCCGCCGCAACTGCTCGCGCGCCTGCTCGTCCGCCTGGTGCCGCCGGTGGGTTTCCTCGGCCATCGCTCGGACTTGTTGCGTCAACGCCTTGTTCGGGTCGAACAACCGATCCAACCCGCCCAGGTGCCATTGTCCGGTCGCCACGCAGTCCCGCGCCACGTCCGCCCGCCATCCCTTCGCCCGCGCACCCAGCCGCTGCTGCGCGCGCCCGAACGCCTGCGCCCGCTCCTGACTCTCCTTCTTCCGATCCAGTTCGGCCCGCCGCCACTGGCTGGCGGCGTCCAGCGCGGGCTTCCCGCCGGCCTCGGCCTGGGCCAGCGCCACCTGGGCACGGCCCAGGCGGGCCTGGGCGGCGGACAGGGCGTCCTGGGCGGCCGGCACGCCGGCGAGGTCGGCGGCGGCCTGCCGGGCCTCGGGCGATGGTCGGGGCGGCGCCGGGCACGCCCGCCGGAAGGCGTCCCCCAGGTCCGCCTGGATCGCCCGCTGGGCCTGCTCGATCCGCTGCCCGGCCTCGGCCTCGCTGTCCGGCGCGCCCAGGGCCCGACGCACAATCTGCCGCCCCTCGGGGGCCAGCGCCGCCTGGGCGGCCCGTGCGACGTGCTGGACGGCTTGGACAGCCTGCAGGGCCTGCTCGTGCCGCTGGGCCGCCTCGGCGGCTTCCTGGGCCTGTCGGCGCTCCTGCTCCTGCCGCAGGGCCTGCTGGCGGTCGTGCGCCAAGGCCGCGCGCTGCTCGGCGACCTCGGCGGCCACCGTTTCCCTGGCCCCCGGCACCACGTCCAGGGCGCTGCGCTTGAACGACCAGTCGTTCATCGCTTCGGCCAGGTCGGCGACCTTGTGCTCCGGCACATAGACCCGACAGGTGTCCTTGGTGCGGGTGAACGCGACCATCGCGGCGTTCTTGTCCACGGTGTCGCTGGGCAGGTAGTGGACGTCCTCCGCGCCCATGCCCTGGGCTTTGTGGCAGGTGATGGCGTAGCCCAGCACCACGTCGGCCGGCGACTGGCCGCCGACGGGAACGTCCACCGTCCGCGCCGCCGCCGGGTCGTCGCCCCAAATCTGAACCGTCATCGTGTCCGGGCCGAACCCGACCACTTCCCCGCGCTCGCTGTTGGTGTATTTGGCTCCGGCCGCGTCCTCGCCGTTGGCGGTGAACATGACCACATCGCCCACGGCGAAGGTCTGGGATTGGGTTGTTTTCCCGCCTCCGGCCCAGGCCTCGACGGTACGAACTTCCCCGAGTTCCCCGGCGGCCTGCCGGGCCGCCTGGATCGTGCTGTTCAGGACGGCGAGGTCGGCGTGGGTGTGCGCCAACATGATCTTGTCCCGGACTCCGGCCGGGTCGTCCAGGTAGCCCTGGGCGGCGTTCCGCCGGGCGTCCGCCGCGCTCTCGGCCTCGACCAGCATGCCGCCATCCCGCCAGCCCTGAACAAGGCTTTCGCCGGTGATGGTGCCGTCGTAGAAGCCCAGAGCCAGCGTGCGCTCGGCCTCGTTGCGCTGCCGGCGGATGTCGGTGAGTTCGGCGACCGGCAGCCCCTGCTGGATCAGGTCGTGGAACCAGCCCCCGGCCCCGACGGCCTGCAGTTGGTGGTGGTCGCCCACGGCGATGATCTTCGCCCCCGCCGCCTCGGCGGCTTGCTGGACGCGGGCGAAGTCCCGCGAGGCGACCATCGCCGCCTCGTCGATGACCAGAAGGGTCTGGGCGTCCAGGGCGATCTTGCCGCTGTCCAAGCGGTGGACGAGTTGGGCCACCGACACGGCGTCCCGGCCGGTGTCCTGGCTCAGGCCCTGGGCCGCCTTGTGGCTGGGCGCGGCCAGCAGGGTCTTGTAGCCCGCGCCCTCGTAGGCCGACAGGTAGGCCCCGGCCGTGAAGGTCTTGCCGGTGCCGGCGCGGCCCTCGATCAGGGCCACCGTGCCCGGGCCGCAGACGGCCCGCACGCTGGCCACCTGCTCCGGCGTCATCGTGATGGCGTGCCCGGCGGCGTGGGCCGCCTTGGCTTCCTGGGCCGCGATCCCGGCGGCCACCTGGTCGGGAGTCAGCTGGTGCCGGGTGTCGTCCGCCCGGGCCAACGCCTCGACCACGATCCGGCGTTCCAGGTCGTATTGCTCGCGGGTGAGGTATCGCCCGCCGTCCACCGCCAGCACGTCCGGCGTGCTGTCCAGCACCGCCTGGGCGTCGGCCTTGCTCTCGTAGAGGCGCCCTTCCTTCGCCTCGGCCGTGACGAAATCCCAGACGGAAAAACTGCTCTCGTGCGCATGGAGCGACCGCAGCACCGCCGCCCGGTCGCGGGGCGGCACGTCGTGCGCCGTTGTGCGGTGCGCCTGCTTCATGTCCTCGGCGCGGAAGTCCCAGCCCTGGGCCTTCGCCTCGGCCTGGAAATTCGCGATCACCTGACCCGCATGGATACCTTCTTCCTTCGCCGCCCGGGACACCTGGGCGGCCTGGTCGCGGGACAGGGTTTTCCCCTGCGCCTGGGCCGCCGCGACGGCGGCGTCCATCTCCGCCCGGCGCTGGGAAAAATGATCCAGAATTTCGGGCGCGAGCCCGGGCACCCGGTGCCAAACCTCCGCACTCTCCCGACCGCCCTGTTCCTCCGGCCGGTAGGCTTCGACCTGGTAGCCCAGGGCGCGCATTTCCTGCGCCTCGACCTCGCGGAAAATCGCGCCCAGGGCCTTGATGGCCTGGGCCATTTCCTTGGCCTCGATCGTGTGCCATTGCCCGGTCTTGGGATCACGGGCCAGGTTGGCGACCAGGACATGGGTGTGAAGTTGCGGATCGCCCGCACGGCTGTCCAGGTGGTGGACGAGTCGCGCCACCACCTCCGCCCGCTCGTGGTGTTTTCCGCCCTTGCCGCTGCGCACCTGGATCAACGGCAAGCCGATTTTCAGCGTCTGCTCCACCGCGCGGACATGCGCCGCACCGATGCGTTTCTGTTCGTCCGGCGACGCGGACGCCAGCAGGACGGAAACGTATTTCTCCGACGACAACGTGTTGTCGTAGCCCAGCCGTTCGGTGCTCTGGGTCAGGGCTTTTCCGGTGCGCGGGTGCTGCCCCAACAACACCGCGTGAATGTCGGCTTTCAGGTCGTCGCCGTCGGCGTATTCCTTGCCCCTCAGTCCCAGCACCGCCGCCCCGCGCCCGATCCATTTTCCGGGCGGCAGAATGCCCTCGGCCTGCTCGTGGTAATACTCGGACAGATACGACGCCACGCCGCCCGCGCCGAGTCGGCCGCGAAGCGTCGTCATCTTCATCATGACGGCGGATTTCCTGCACGGCGCTGCGCGCCGATTTGCCGTCGCGGATCGCGCGCATGTAGGTATCAAACCCGACCAGGAACCGTTTCAGTTCCCGGCGGATTTCCGTCACGGTTTCCGCGTGCGCGTCGGCGCGCGAGGACTCCATCCGCTGGATACGTCGGCCGACGGACTCCTTGATCTCGTCCAGCCATTGATTGGCCTGGGCGCGGGTGAGGATTTCCGCCCCGTTCGGCGCTGCTGTGGTCGGCGCCGACGTGAGCGCGCGCCGCTTGACCAGCGCCGCGTTGCTCTCGGTGGATTTCTGGTGGGCGGCGATCTGCGCCCACTCGTCCAGGTCGAAGCGGACAAGGACTTGAATGCGGCGCTTGCTGGGCATGTCGGCGGTTCCTTCGGGTCTCCTTCCAGCCTATGGAACCGGCCCGGACGGGCCAGCCTTTCCGGCCCAACGGGCGCACGAACTGCGGCCCGTTTCGCATATCAGGCGCAAACGGCGCTGTTATGCGGGTTCCGGGCGGTCCTGGGGGGTGGGTGAAGCACACGGTGCGATTGGTGTGTAGATCCGGCTTATCAGGGCCATGGATGGCCCTGCGGACTTGCCTGGGGCTGGGCTTTTCGTGCGGTGCTCGTGCGGGGTGCCGTGCTGCTTTTCGTGCTCGTGCTGTGTGGTCGTGCCGTGCGTTCTCGGTGTCCGTTGTGTTCGATGGCACTGTTCGCTTTTTTCTGGTCTTGCGGTTTGCTGGGGCGTCAGTAGGTTGGTGGTGTGTTTCCTTCTTGGGGTGTCGTGTCATGGCGGCGAAAAATGTGATGGATGAAATCCGTGCGTTGGATGCTCGGGTCGAGAAAGAGAAAAAGGCGTTGTCGGCAGCGCGTCGTCGCTGCGTCGAGCGTCGTCGGAAAATCCGCGCCCTCGAGTCGCGCTCGCGCGAACTGCGTGATGCGGAAAAGAACCGGCGGCTCGTGGATGAGATGACGTTCTCGGGCGTGAACGACTCCGCCGAGTTCAAGGCGCTCCTGGACGCCGCGAAGCGCGCCGGCTACACGCCGCCGACGCCGGCGGCCAGGGCGGGGTGAGTGAAAAAGAAAACCCCGCCGAGGCGGGGTTCTTCTTGGTTCGTGCCCAACGGGCGATGACCGCTCTGGCTTTGGCTACTTCTTTTCCTCCGCCAAACCAGCTTTGAAGGCGTCGCGCCGTGCCTTGCGTTCGGCGGCTCGCCGGGCGTGCTCGATCTGCTCCGGCGTCTTGGGGTTTTTCGGCTTCGGCTTCCGTCCGGATTTCTTCGGTGCCGGCAACGAAACATCCAACATCAACGCCGCCACCTCGGTGAGGTCGATAACGCCGTGTTTGATCCAGGAAATCGGTGGACAGCACCGCGTCCGGATCGCGGCGACCTGGGCCAGCCACGCGCCGCGCCGCTCGGTGTTCGTGTAGTTCTCCACATGGGGCACGGCGAGGACGGATCGACCGGCCACAGCGTGGCCGGTAAACCGTTCCTGCCACGACTGTTCCACGCCGGCGGCGTCCAGGGTCGTAATCACGGTATCGCGGAAGCGGTGCGTCGTGCCGCGTGTGCCCTTCGGCGGCTCGACGCCCAGCCCGCGCAGGTAATCCCCGAACACCTTGCCCAGGGTCTGCGCCGGCCCGTTGGCGCTGTCCTGGGGCAAGCCCGGAAAGAGGTCGGTCGTGCCGTCGGCGCGGCGTGCGTCGACCCAGCGGGGAAAACCGAGTTTGACCAGGTCGTCATGCAGCGGGATCCGGCGCGCCGTCGCGTCGGTTTTCCCGCCCCGGATGGCGATCCACCAGCCCCCGGCGGCTTCGTCGTTGTGGACGTCGCCCAGGCGCAAGCGCGCGATCTCGTCGCCCCGGCTGCCGGTGTAGGCCAGCAGCAACGCTTGCCAGCGTTCCCGGGCGGGGAGTTGCCCGAAGGTCGCGGCGGCAAATATCCGTTTCAGGTCGCTGTCCTCGAACGCCTGCGCGCCGCGTTTCGCGGCGGCCTCGCGTTCCTTCTTGCCGTATTTGACCCATGCCTTGCCGTCCGGCCGGGCAGGGTTTTTCCGGTCGTCGGGGTAGTGCCCGGCGCGCTGCGCCCAGTCGAAAAACTGGGCTATGTAGCCCAGCCGGCTGTTCGGCGTGCTGCCGTTGTATTTCGCCGCCAAGGTGGCGGCGTAAGTGGACAAGTCGGCGGCGGTGCGGCTGTCCAGCGGTGTCTGGTCGCCCTGCTCTTCCATCCACTCACGGACGGCGCGTTCTTTCACGCGCCAGGACTTCACCGGCTTGCCCGCCAGGGCCATCGCTTTGCTTTCCAGGGCCGACCAGGCCGCAAAGGCGGCGGCCAGGGTGATGCCCGACCCGGGGGCCGCCTGGGTGGCCCGTGGCGGGCCTTGGATGGCCGCCACGGCGGCGAGGTAGGCCGGGCTGCTGAACTTGGCTTCGTCGGCCGCCCGGGCGGCTTCCACACGCTCCCAGGCGTCCAGGGCGCGCGTGTGGGCGCGTTCCCCGACCGCCAGGGTTTCGGGGGTGTCGTGCGGCTCGGTGCTGAACTCCGGCCCGTGCGGGCCGTTCTGGGTTTTCCAGTCCTTCCGGCGGCGTCGATTCACCGCCGCCTGAGCGGTTTTCAGGATGTCGTCGTCCGGCACGCCGCTGCCTTCCATCATGCGGAAAGCCCGATCATAAATCGACGCGAGTTTGAGCGCTGTCCGCTGGGCGTCGGCTCGGTCAGGACCCAGGGCGCACCGGATGCGGGCGCGTCCACCGAAGTGGTCGCGCAAGGGCTGGGGGATGTGGATTTGAAACGCGAACCCCGCCGGGGTTCGGATGAGATAGGTCGGGAAACGCATGGCGAGAAGTGTCCTCGCTTGTGTCCCGATTTTGTGCGCCGCGTCAGTTCCTAAATGCTTGAAACTGTTTCATTTCAATAACTGGCGGAGAGGGCGGGATTCGAACCCGCGATACGGGTATAAGCCGTATACACACTTTCCAGGCGTGCTCCTTCAACCACTCGGACACCTCTCCGCACGCAAAACCTTCATCGCCGGACAAACCGCTCCGGTGAAGAGGCGAAAGGATAGCGGTCGCCAGCTCGGCTGACAAGGGATCGGTGAACTCAACCGGCGTCCGCGCGTGGTGCCGAAGGCGTGCCCAGGGCAATGCGCTGGCCTGCCCCCGCTACCCGGTAACCACGCGCAGCCAGCGCCTGGCCATCGGCTGCGCTGCCGTAGTGGTAAAGCAGCAGGCGCGCACGCGTGGCACGTCGTACTCCCGCTCGATGTCGTCGATGCCGGTATGCGAGGGGTTGCCGTGCAGGCCGCAGTCGTGCGCGATCAGTTCGCTGCCGCCGGCGCAATGGCGCAGCACCTCCGGGATCGGCCGCGTGTCGCCGGTGAAGGCGAAGCTGCCCGCCAGGGCGAGGCCGAACGAGGTGTCCGGCCGATGATGACGCGAGGCAAACACGTCGAACCACAAACCATCCAGCCAGAAACCGCGCGAGCACGGCACCAGCCGGAACGCCTCCCAGTAGTTGACGCCACCCTCGGCCAGCACGCCCGGGTAATCCGCCACGCGCGCCTGCAGCCACGGCACCAGCGCGGCATGGCAGAACACGCGGATACCGCCACGCAGGGCCTCGTCGAACCACACGCGGGTGAACAGCCGTTCCATCCCGCCGATGTGATCCATGTGCGTGTGGGTGATGTAAATCGCCTGCGGCAAACGGCCATAGGCGACTCGATAGCGGTCGAGCGTGTCCGGGCCGCAGTCGATCAGCAGCACCGGCTCGCCGTCGCGCTCCAGCACCGCCGCCGACGAACCCAGCTCCACCGCATGCGCGGCACCGGTTCCGAGAAAGTGCAGATGCCAGTTCATGCCTGCAGGGTACGCTCGTAGCCGCGCATCAGGGACGCCCACAACCCGGCATCGAACGCGGCCTCGCCCTGCTCCGCCGCGCCCAGCTTCAGCAACGAGCGGCGCAGCCGCTGCAGGTTGGACCGGCGCCAGCCTGCGGCAGCAGGGCGCACTTCACCGCGGTCGAAATCGATCAGGTACAGACCTTCCGCCGTCACCAGCACATTGTGCGCATTCAGGTCGGCATGCCAGATGCCTTCGCGATGGAAACGCGCGACCAGCCCGCCCACCGCGTCCGCCAAGGCGGCATCGAGCCGCCCTGCCGCCAGGCATTCGGCCAGCGTGCGGGCGTCGGCTATGCGGCGTGTGATCAGGTCGGCACGGTAGAACAGGCCGTGCCGGACATAGCGGGCAGCCACGGCCGCCGGCCCCGGCAGGTTGCGGCGGGCGATCTCGGCCAACAGGCGGGATTCTGCGAATGGCCGCGTGCGATCCGCACCGCGCCAGAGGTAACGATCGCCCAGCAGGCGTGCCACCAGGCCGCCTCTGCGATAATGCCGCAATACGCACTCGCCGGCGGGCGCGGCAATCACGGCGATGCCGCCACGTCCACCCGCCTGCGTGCGCAACGCATCGCGTTCGCGCCAGTAGCCCGGCGCGAACCAGTCACCATCGACTTGTGGCGACACCACGGCGTCGAACAGAATCGCGCCATCGGCCTCTTTGCGCAGTTGCTCTTGCATCGGTGCTTCAGCGGCTCCGCCTCACGTTCATTGCCCGGCGATTCTACATGTCCGCTCCCGCTTCGATCTGCCTGCTGCGCACTTCCGCCATCGGCGACGTGACCCATGTGGTACCGCTGGTGCGCACGCTGCAGCAGGCATGGCCGCAAGCCAGGCTGACCTGGATCGTGGGCAAGCTGGAGCGCAAGCTGGTCGGCGACCTGCCCGGCGTGGAGTTCGTCACCTTCAACAAGGCCGCCGGCTGGAGCGGCATGCGCGATGTATGGCGCGCACTGCGCGACCGGCGCTTCGACGCACTGCTGCAGATGCAGGTGGCGATGCGCTCGAACCTGCTCAGCCTGGGCATCAAGGCCGACCGGCGCATCGGCTACGACCGTGCACGTGCCAAGGACCTGCACGGGCTGGTGGTCAACGAACGCATTCCCGCGCGCAGCGGCGAGCATGTACTGGACGCAATCGGCAGCTTCTGCGAACCGCTGGGCCTGAAGCAGGCCGAAGTGCGCTGGGACATCCCCGTTTCCGACGAGGCCCGTGCGTGGGCGTCCGAGCAACTGCCCGGCGACCTGCCCACCTTGCTGGTCAGTCCCGGCTCCAGCCATGCGCTGCGCAACTGGCGTCCCGAACGTTACGCGGCGGCCATGGATCACGCTGCCGCACGCGGCTGGCGCGTGGCGCTGGTCGGTGGCCCGTCGCCCGCCGAGCGCACACTGGCCGACACCGTGCTGGCCGCCTGCAGGCATGCGCCGCTCGACCTCACCGGCAAGGACACGCTGAAGAAGCTGCTGGCCCTGCTCGACCGCGCGCAACTGCTGCTGACGCCGGACTCCGGGCCGATGCACATGGCCAATGCGGTAGGTACGAAGGTGCTGGGACTTCATGCCGCCAGCAACCCGAACCGCTCGGGTCCCTATTCCGACCGGCGCTGGTGCGTGGACAAATACGACGAGGCGGCACGCAAATACCTGCACAAACCCGCCACCGACATCCCCTGGGGCAGCAAGATCGAATATCCGGGCGTGATGGACCTGATCGCGGTGGGCGACGTGGTCGAACGCTTCGAGGCCGCCGCCCAAGCCATGGGCTTGTCGTAGGAGCGGCTTCAGCCGCGATGCTTTCGCATCGGCACGACAAGGGCATCGCGGCTGAAGCCGCTCCAGGGAGCCTCGAATAACTTCATGGCATGCGTCATTCCAGTGAAAGCTGGAGGTGTTTTTCGAAGTTCCCTACCGCGTCGCGGGAACGTTATTTCGCGCGGTAGTCTTGGTACGACTTTTCCTCGACCAGATGCGAGCCGAGCTTGAGGTTGATCTCGCGCTTCACCGTCGCGCGCTCGTCGTTGCGGAAATACACCGAGCGGGCCAGCTCGATGAACTCGGCGTCGAAGGCCTGCGCCTTTTCCTTCAGGCGGATGCGATCCTCGATGTCCCACAGCGCCTCGTTCACCGCCAGCAAGCGGGCGCGTTCGTCGGCGATATCGGTCTGCGAGGCGGCATCGTTCCGCCAGGTGGCATCGAGCAGGTCCAGCTCGTTGCGCACGTTGGCCAGCTTGGCCGCATCGGTAATGCGCCGCGACTTGATTTCCAGAATCGTGATCTTGTCGATCAGCTCGCCGTAGGACACCGGTACCTGGATCAGGCTCATGAAAACTCCACTGTGAAACGAAACGGGGCCGGCCCGCATGGCCGGCAACGGTGCCCATGATAGCCGCGGCGATCCTCAATGCCCTGAACGGGGCGGGCTCGCGCGATCGATCCGCTGGCAGACGGCGTCGAAGAAAGCCTCGGGAAGCACGGCCCGGACCGGCACGCTCCACCATCCTTCCCGGGCGAACGAGCGACACTTCACCGCATCCTTGGCCGTCATCAGCACCGGCCTTCCGTCACCGAAGTCGAGGTCGGCGGAAGTGAAGGCATGATGATCGGCAAAGGGGTGTTCGATGATATCGAGGCCCTGCGCGGCAAGGCTGTCGAAGAAACGCCGCGGGTTTCCGATGCCGGCCACCGCATGCACCCGCTGCCCGGCAAGATTCGCCAGCGGCTGCTCGCGTGCGTCCGAAAGGGCACGCACCGTTCCGCCTTCAAGCCACATCGGCACTTCACCCGGAGCCGCGGTGCCGCCATTGCAGATGCGGAAATCCACGGCGCGCAAGCGCGCCATGGGCTCGCGCAACGGCCCCAGCGGCAGCAGCCGGCCGTTGCCGAAGCGGCGCACGCCATCGATCACGCAGATTTCCACGTCGCGCGCAAGCCGGTAATGCTGCAGGCCGTCATCGGCCACGATCACGTCGCAGCCGGCATCCAGCAACAGGCGCGCCGCTGCCGGGCGATCACGCCCCACGGCCACGGGAACGCCGCTGGCATGGATCAGGCAGGGCTCGTCGCCCACCCGCGCAGGATCGGGTGCATCGCCCCGCAACAGCGGCTCGCGCTGGTCGCCGCCGTAGCCACGGCTGACCACGCCGGGTCTGCGGCCGCGTGCACGCAACGCATCGACCAGGGCGATCGTCAGCGGCGTCTTGCCCGTGCCGCCGGCGGTGAGGTTGCCCACCACGATCACCGGCACCGGCAGTTTCCCGCTGCGCAACCAGCCATGCCGGTAGCCCGATCGCCGCAGGCGCGCCACGGCGCCGTAAAGCAGCGCCAGCGGCCAGCACCACCAGGGCGCCCTGCCCTGCCCGTACCAGGCTGCCGCGAGTGTGTCGGCCAGCGCCATCGTCGCGGCTCAGTCGTCGGCGCCGACCATCGGCGGTTCGTGGAACTGCATGCGGTGCAGCATGGCGTAATGGCCGTCCTTCGCCATCAGCTCCGCGTGCGTGCCCTGCTCGATGAGGCGGCCGTGGTCCATCACCACGATCTGGTCGGCATGTTCGATGGTGGACAATCGATGCGCCACCACCAGCGTGGTGCGGTTCTCCATCAGCTTGTGCAGGGCCTGCTGGATCAGCCGCTCCGACTCGGTATCCAGCGCGCTGGTGGCCTAGTCCAGGATCAGGATCGGCGCGTTCTTCAGGATCGCGCGGGCGATCGCGATGCGTTGGCGCTGGCCGCCCGACAGCAGGCCACCATCCTCGCCGATGCGGGTGTGGATGCCGTCGGGCAACTCCTCGATGAAGACCATGGCATTGGCCGCCTCGGCCGCGGCCACGATGTCGGCCTCGCTGGCGCCGGTCATCTCGCCGTAGGCGATGTTCTCGGCCACGGTGCCGTCGAACAGCACCACGCTCTGCCCCACCCAGGCGATCTGCCGGCGCAGCGACGCCAGGCTGTAGTCGCGATAGTCGTGGCCATCGATCACGATGCGCCCGGTGCTGGGCTCGTAGAAGCGCGGCAGCAGGCTGGCCAGGCTGGTCTTGCCGCTGCCGGAACGCCCCACCAGCGCGGTGATGCGGCCCTGCGGGCAATGCAGATCGATATCTTGCAGGGCAGCCCCGGCCGCATTGGCGTACGTCAGTCCCACGCCTTCGAACCGGATGTCGCCCTGGCCCTGCTCCATCGTGCGCTCGCCGTCGTTCCGCTCCGGCGGCTGATCCATGGTTTCGAACAGTTCCTCGGCCGCCGCCACGCCACGCTGGATGTCGCCCTGCACGTTGGTGAGGCGCTTGAGCGGATTCATCAGGCCGACCATGGCGAAGATGACGCCGGTAAAGGTACCGGCGGTTATATGCTGCAGCGACCATGGCCGGGTCGCCAGCCAGATGATGACGGCCAGGGCGATGGCCGCCGTGGTCTGCACCATCGCGCCGGACAACGCGGCCGTCGAGGTGATCTTGAGAGTGAAGCGCGCGGTGCGTTCGACGTTGTCGTCGAACCGGCTCTGCTCGCGCGATTGCGCGCCGTAGATGCGCACCTCGCGACTGCCGTCCACCACCTCTCGCACGATGCCGGCCACCGAACCCATGGTGTCCTGCACGCGCCGGCTGATGCGCCGGTAGCGGCGGCTGATCCAGGTCACCACGCCGATCAGGGTGGGCACCAGCACGAGCAGCGCCAGCGTGAGATAAGCGCTGTAGTAGAGCATGATGGCCACCATGCCCACCGCGGTCAGGCCATCCTGCACCACCGACTTGAACGCCGTGGTGGAAGCCTTGGCCACCTGGTCGGAGGTATAGGTGATGCGGGATATCTGGTGGCCGGAGGCTTCCTCGGCGAAGAACGGCATGGGCACGCGCAGGTAGCTGGCGAACACGTCCTTGCGGATGTCCTTCACCACGTTGCGGGCCAGCACGCCCATGCCGTAGTCGGCGTAATACGAGGCGATGCCGCGCATCGCCGCGAGGCCCAGGATGTAGATGGGCAGCCAGAAGATCGTATTCGGGTCCTTTTCCACGAACAGCCCGTCGATCATCGGCTTGATCAGGCGTACCAGCAGGGTCTGGCCCGCCGCGTCGCCGGCCATGCCGATCATGGTGCCGACCCCTACCCATCGATACGGTTTCAGGTAACCGAGCAGGCGTTTGTAGACCCGCCAGGTCTCTTTCCAGTCGATCTTTTTCTTGCTGCCGCTCACTGCGCGCTCGCGGCCCGGTCGGGCGTGGTGGCGATGGCCAGGTGGGTGAAGCCGAGCTGGCCCAGCGCGTCCATCGCGGTGACCACGCTCTGGTGCGAGGTCATCGCATCGGCACGAATGGTCACCTGGCGGTCGCGTTCATCGCCCGCCACCCGGGCGATCGCCTGCTTGAGCTGGTCCACGCCGGTTCCGGCCACTTCATCGCTGCCCACGTAGAAGTGCCCCGCGCGGTCCACCATCACGGTCAGCGCCGGCGGCTGCATGTCGCGGTCCTGCGCGCTGGCCTGCGGCAGGTTCACCTGCAGGCGCGAGTGCTGCACGAAGGTGGTGGTGAGCACGAAGAACATCAGCAGGGTAAGCAGCACGTCGATCAACGGGATCACGTTGATCTCGAAATCGTCGCTGCGGCGGTCGTTGCCTATGCGCATGGGCGATCAGACCGCCGCATGGCCGGTGGCCGCCGGAGCCCGCCGCACGCGCGCCGGCGCCGTCGGAGCGACCGGCGTCAGGTCGTCCAGCAGCACGATGGCCTGCTTCTCCATTTCCACGCAGTAGGCCGAGACCCTGGAGCGGAAATAGCGGTGCAGCACATAGGCGGGAATCGCCACGGTGAGGCCGCTGGCCGTGCAGATCAGCGCCTCGCCGATGCCGCCGGCCATGCGGGTCGGATCAGCCATGCCGCCGCCCATCACTTCCATGAACATGCGGATCAGGCCGATCACGGTGCCGAACAGGCCCAGCAACGGGCCGATCAGGGCGATCGTGCCCAGCGTGTTCAGGTAGCGCTCCATGCGATGCACCACGTGGCGGCCGGTATCCTCCAGCCTCTCCTTGATCTGCTCGCGCGGACGGTGGCGCACGGCCAGCGCCGAGGCCAGCAATTCGCCCAGCGGCGAGCCGGCGGCCAGTTGTTCCAGGTGCGACGGGTCGAGCTTGTCGGAACGCGCCCACTCGCGCACTTCCTGGCCCAGGCCGGGCGGCAGCACGGAGCTGCGACGCAACGTCCAGCAACGCTCCAGCACGATCGCCAGCGCGATCGCCGAACAGATCAGGATGGGCAGCATGGCCCAGCCGCCCGCCATCAGGATGTCCAGCACACCAACCCCCGTCTTCACGAACTGCGGAAACGCGCATCATAGCAGCGTCCCCACCCGCTACCGTGCGGCCCGTGGCAGTTGCGCGACGGACCTGTCACTCGCGCCAGTAGCGTGGTTGCCGCCGACGCCATGTCGCGGCCACCCGAGCCGGCCCGCGCGCAGGGAAATCCACCTCGATCGCCCCGCGGATGGCCGTGTTGAGCACCGGCACACCCGCCGCGGCATACCGCTGCAACACCTGCGGTCGCGGATGGCCGAAACGGTTGCGCCATCCCGCCGAGACGATCGCCAGTCGTGGCTGCAGCGCGGCAATGAATCCGGCGCTGGACGAGGTCAGGCTGCCATGATGCGGCACCAGCAACACCGGGGCCGGCCCAGGCTCCAGCGCTGCGGCCACGGCGGGTTCGACCCGTTTGCTGATGTCGCCCGGTAGCAGCATGCGCCCGCCCTCGCCTTCCACCAGCAATACGCAGGAGCGGTCGTTGTCGCGACGGCTCGGCGCTGCCGATGGCGGGCTGAGCACGCGGAAGCGCACCTTGTCCCACGTCCACGCCTGCCCGGCCAGGCACGGCGCCATCGGCATGCGCATCTTCTCCACCTCGCCGGCGTAGCGGTGCGCCTGCGGGAACGCCGCGGCCACTGCGGCGGCGCCGCCGGCATGATCGTTGTCGGCATGGCTGATCATCAGCATGTCCAGGCGGTTCATTCCCAAGGCATGCAACGAGGGCGTGACCACCGCCGCGCCCAGGTCGAAACCGGAGGGATAACGCGCACCGGCGTCGTAGACCAGCGCGTGGTGTCGCGTGCGCACCACTACCGACAGCCCCTGCCCCACGTCCAGTATCCAGGCACGGAAGGCACCCGTGGCCGGTCGCGACAAGGGTGGCAAAAGCAGCGGCAGGAACAGCAGCAGGCCCAATGCGCGCAGCGGCACGCCGCGCGGCATGAACAGCCAGAGGGCGCCAAGCATTGCCAGCAACAGCGCCCACGGCTGCACCGCCGGCAAGTACCAGTGCGCGCCCGGCCATGTCGCCATGCGTTCCAGCAGCCACCATTGCGCATGCGTCATCCATCCCGCCAGCCGCCATACCGGGCTGGCCAGCGGCGGGCACAGCAACAACAGCAGCAAGCCGAACAAGGCGCACGGCACGATCGCGAAACTGACGAACGGCACCGCGACCCGGTTGGACAAGGCGCCGACCAGCGACGCCTGGCCGAAGAACCACAGACCCAGCGGCAGCAGCGACACCGTCATCACCAGTTGCCCTGCCGTTAATTCGTGCAGGAAGGCACGCCAACCACGTCCGCGTCCATCCAGGCACAGCAGCAGGAACGCCACACCGACGAACGACAACCAGAATCCCGCCGACAGCACCGCCAACGGATCGAACAGCAGCATCGCGATCATCGCCAGCGCCAACGCATGCGCACCCCCGACGTGGCGCCGGCTGCAACGTGCCAGCGCCACCACGGCAATCATCAGCAAGGTGCGTACGGTGGGCAGGCCGAACCCGGCCAGCGCACCGTAGGCGAACGCCGTCAGCAGGGCCGCGGTGGCCTGCGCCGACGGACGTGGCCAGCGCAGCGCCAGCATCGGGCACAACGCGTACAGCAAACGTGCCAGCCATACCCCGAAGACGGCCGCCACGCCCACATGGAAACCGGAGATGGCGATCAGGTGCGAGACACCGTTGGCGCGAGCCACTTCCCAGTCGTCTTCATCCAGCCCGCGCGTGTCGCCCACCGTGAAGGCGCGCAGCAGGTCCGCGTCATGGGCGTCCGGCACGCGCCGCATGATTTCGCCGGCCAGCCAGCCGCGCAGGCGATTCACGCAGAATGCGGGCGAGGCTTGCGACGTATTGGCTGGATCGTCGCGCACAGAGCCCACGGCCACGATGCCGCGTTCCAGCGCGCTGCGTTCGCTGTCGGCACCACCGGGGTCGATCATCCCGCGCGGACGCTTCAGGCGCAGCGTGAGATGCCAGCGCGAACACGGACGCAACACCGGCGGCTTGCCGTACCAGGCCAGCCGCAACAGCCCGTGCAGCGGTATCGGCCGGCCATCCAGCACGGCATGCTCCGCATGCAACTGGAAGGCGGTGGCATGCGCACGGATCTGCGGCAAGTCGGCGACCTGCCCGGTCACGCTGAAATCGTGTCCTTCCAGGTTGCGTGGCAGGCGCGCATCCATCGCCAGGCTTCCACGCCAGACGGCCCAGGCAACACCGAGCAGCAACACCATCGCCCAGCGCGGCCGCGGCCAGAGCCAGAGGCACGGCAAGGCGCCCGCAGCCAACGCCAGCGCGCTCCAGCGCGGCGGCAGCACCGGCAGCCATTGCACGACCAGCACCCCGGTCAGCAAGGCCAGCCCGATGCCAATCGTTCCCTGCCCCGCCACTCGCGCCATGCCTGCGCCTTGCCGCCTTCCGATCGGAAAAGCCTAGCCCAGCGGATGCCGGATGCCTGTAGGCGCACGCCGTCGTCGCATGTAGCTACCCGCGGTTGGAGCCTGCCTGCGCTGCACGCCCGCATGCCCCGCCTTTCCGGGGTAGGAGCGGCTTCAGCCGCGATGCTTTTGACGGCTTGTCCGGAAAGATCTCCCGGCGGACCCTATGAAACGTCATCCCAGCGAAAGCTGGGATCCAGCGTCGTTGGTTTTGGGGGAAAGTCACTGGATTCCTGCTTGACCAGCCCTTCGGCTGTTGAAAAGCGCCTCGCAGGAATGACGATAAGGAATGGACGAACGATTCGGTCTGATGGACGGATTGTGAACAGGCGCTTAGAGCGTCGCGGCTGAAGCCGCTCCTACCCGAAGTGGCGGGCTCTTCGGGGAACACTTTGCACCAGCTCTTATATCGGGAGGTTGCGGATGCCCCGGCAAGAACCCCGCGCAATCCGTACCGGATTTATGCGGCCACGTGCTCGCGCAACATGCCGTTGTGCAATTCCAGCGTACGGTCCATCCGCGCTGCCAGACGCGGATCGTGGGTGACCAGGATGAAGCTGGTGCCGATCTCGCGATTGAGCTCCAGCATCAGTTCGTAGACCTGGGCGGCATTGGCCTCGTCGAGGTTGCCGGTGGGTTCGTCGCCCAGCACGCAAGCCGGCCGGGTCACCAGCGCACGGGCCACAGCACAACGCTGGCGTTCGCCGCCGGAAAGCTCGGACGGCTTGTGGTGCGTGCGCTGGCCAAGGCCCACCCGCTCCAGCAGGGTCATGGCCTGCCGTTCGGCCTCGGGAATCGGCGTGCCGCGGATCAGCAGCGGCATGCACACGTTCTCCAGCGCGGTGAACTCGGGCAGCAGGTGGTGGAACTGGTAGATGAACCCCATCGAGCGATTGCGCACGCGCCCGCGCTCGGCGTCGGACAGCGTCGACAACACGCGCCCTTCCACCGCCACTTCGCCGCGGGTCAACGTGTCGAGCCCGCCGATGATGTGCAGCAGGGTGCTTTTGCCCGAGCCGGAGGCGCCCACGATCGCCTGCGTCTCGCCGCGTTTCAGTTCGAAGCTGGCATCGACCAGCACCTCGGTCTTCAGGCCGTCCTCGGCATAGGTCTTGGCGATGTGGCTGACGCGCAGCACGGTGTCGTGGTTCATGGCGTTCGGCTTATTCATAGCGCAGCGCCTGCGCCGGCTG
>Ga0164242_10003163_pt1 | contig 18851 bp, 17 predicted proteins | sample OricomgcompostMG_FD_108783 | JGI IMG/M metagenome (GOLD analysis project Ga0164242, IMG submission 108783) | Miracle-Growth compost microbial communities from Emeryville, California, USA - Original compost - Miracle growth compost (MG) ... | reverse complement strand
TCCGACCGCCTCGGCCGCAAGCCGATCGCCATCGCGGCCATCATCGCGATCGCGGTCTTCATCTGGCCGTTCTTCTGGTTCCTCGACAACGGCTCGCTGCTCTTCCTGCCACTGGTGCTGGTCATCGGCATGAACTTCATTCACGACGCCATCTACGGCCCGCAGGCGGCGTGGTTCGCCGAGCAGTTCCCGGTGGAGGTGCGCTACACGGGCGTGTCGTTGGGATGCCAGATCGGCACGGTTCTCTCCGGCGGCCTCACCCCGGTCATCGCGGCGTCGCTGCTCGTGGTCGGCGGAGGACAGCCGTGGCTGATCTGCCTCTACATCACCGCCCTCGCCGCGCTGTCCCTGATCGCCGCGATTGCGGCCAAGGATCCGGCGCGCGAGTACATTCGCAACCCGAAAACCCCCGACACGTTCTGACCGCCTCGTGACATGCGCGGATGCCCGTGCGGAGCACGCGCTCCCCTCGCCCGTCGCATCCGGCACGACGACCACTCGTAACACCCGAAGGAGACCCCGATGGCCAAGCAACTGATGCTCAACGCGTTCGAGATGATGGTGCCCGCGTTCCAGTCCCCCGGCCTGTGGCGGCATCCCGATGACAAGAGCTACCGCTACGCGGAACTCGACTACTGGATCGAGCTGGCCCGCACGCTCGAGTCCGGAGGGTTCAGCGGCATCTTCCTCGCCGACATCCTGGGGCAGTACGACGTGTACGGCGGGAACGGGGATGCCACGATGCGCGGCGGCGTGCAGTATCCCGTTCTCGACCCTACGGTGATCATCCCGGCCCTCGCGGCGGGCACCAGCAAGATCGGGGTCGGCGTCACGGCGTCGGTGACCTACGAGCATCCATACCTTCTCGCCCGCCGCTTCACCACGCTGGACCATCTCACGCACGGTCGCGTCGGCTGGAACATCGTCACCTCGTACCAGAACTCCGCCGCCCGCAACCTCGGACTCGCGCAGCAGCCTCCGCACGACGAGCGCTACGACCGCGCCGACGAGTACATGGAGGTCGTGTACAAGCTGTGGGAGTCATCGTTCGACGACGACGCCGTGGTCGCTGACCGCGAGACGGGCGTGTTCATCGACCCGAGCAAGGTGCGTCGCATCGACCACGAGGGCAAGTACTTCACCGTGCCGGGGCCGGCGCTCGCCGCGCCGTCGGTGCAGCGCACGCCGCTGCTGTTCCAGGCAGGTGCGTCGCCGCGCGGGCTGTCGTTCGCCGCCGAGCACGCGGAGGCGATCTTCTTCAACGGGCCGACGACATCCATCGTGCGCAAATGGGTCGACAACGTGCGCGGAGCGCTCGTGGAGAAGGGCCGCAGCGCGGATGCCGTCAAGATCTTCACGATGGCCACGGTGATCGTGGCGGAGACCGACGAGGCCGCGCGGGCGAAGTACGAGGACTTCCAGCAGTACGTCGACCCGGAGGCCGCGCTGGCACTGTTCGGCGGCTGGACCGGTGTGGACCTGTCGGGCGTCGACGTGGACGAGCCGCTCGAGTACGTGCAGTCCGAAGCGCATCAGTCGGCACTCGCGACGTTCACGAAGCTCGACCCGGAGCGGGTCTGGACCATTCGCGAGATGGCGAAGTTCATCAGCATCGGCGGCCGCGGCCCGGTCATCGTCGGCTCCCCGCAGACCGTCGCGGACGAGCTCGAGCGCTGGGTCGAGGAAGCGGATGTCGACGGTTTCAACCTGTCGAGTGTCATCCGTCCCAGCGGCGAAGAGGACTTCGTTCGCCTGGTCTCCCCCGAGCTGCGCCGTCGCGGCGTGCTCGCCGAGCCGCAGGAGGGCCAGACCTTCCGCGAGGCCGTGCTCGGCAAGGGCGCGCGGATCGCTGACGACCACCGCGGCGCGCGGTACCGTGCGTCTGCGCCCGTGGAGGCGTAGCCCCGCGACTAAAGAGCCTGCTGCAGTGCCTCACCGGGCGTCGGCGCCGACGGAATGTACGTGCACCCCTCGTAGAGCGGCCAGACCCCCCACGAGCCCTGGTCGTTGATGTAGAGGTGTCCGAGCGTCGTCTCGCCGCGGATGATGCTCCACGGCTCGCCCGACTCGGTCTGCGTGAGCGTGAAGGGCGTGTTGTTCACGACCACGATCTGCGTGCCAGGCTGCGGCAGGAAGTTCTCAAGCATGGTGACGGCATCCTATGGTTCACCCGGCCGCGCACGAAACCGACACCGAGATCCGCGGCCCGAAGCAGTGCGAAAGTCGAGACGCGGCCACGCCCATGGGCCGGGGAAGATACTGGTCGCATGGTCTCGCTGCTCCTCCTCTCGGACACGCACGTGCCGAAGCGCGCCCATGACCTGCAGCCCGAGGTGTGGGATGCCATTGCCGATGCGGACATCGTCGTGCACGCCGGCGACTGGGTCTCCCTGGAACTGTTCGAGAGGATCCGCTCCCGGGCGAAGGTGCTGCACGCGGTGTACGGCAACAACGACGGTGCCGAGCTGCGGGATGCGCTGCCGGAGGTCGCGCGTTGGAACGTGGCAGGCATCCGTTTCGCCGCCGTGCACGAGACCGGACCGGCGGCCGGGCGTGAAGCCCGCATGGACGTCGCATTCCCCGACACCGACGTCCTCGTGTTCGGGCACAGCCACATCCCGTGGGATTCCGTGACGCCGGCGGGTCTCCGCCTGCTCAACCCCGGCTCGCCGACCGATCGCCGGCGTCAGCCGAACGGGACCTACCTCACGGCCGAGGCCGTCGATGGATGCCTGCAGCAGGTTCAGCTCGTTCCTCTCGCGAACCGCGCCTCGCCTCGCGTCCGCAGCCACACGAATCCGTAGGGACCGAGCACGTCCCCGTGCCACGCCTCGGCGAGCAGCACGTCGGCGTCCGCCAGCGGCGTCACCACCTGCGGGCGGGCGCTGAGGTTGTGCAGCGTCACCGTGTCTCCCGCGGCGAGCGCCACCACGGACCCCGCTCCGGGGATCGGCACAGGCCGCGCGATCTCACCGTCCACGCCCGATGCCTGCCGCGTCCTCGCCAGAGCCCGGGCCAGCGCGAGGTGGGAGCGTTCATCACCGGACTGGTCGAGCACATTCACTCGCGCGGCGGCGAACGGCCCCTCGCGCTGCGCCGGCAGGATGTACGGCGAGTCCGCGCGCGTGCTGAACCCGACCCCGGCCTCCGCCGTCCACTGCATGGCGGGACGACAGGCATCCCGTCCCTCCACGGAGAGGTCCTCGCCGATGCCGATCTCCTGACCCTGCATGATCAGCGGAACACCCGGCAGGGCGGCGAGCAGGCTGAGCGTCATACGAAAGCGCTCCGGCGTCCCCATCATCGGGGCCCATCCGCGTCGCAGGCCCCGCCCGTAGAGGAGCATGTCCGGCGCGGGTCCGAACGCCCTCATGACCTCGGTCCGTTCGTCGTCGTGCAGCTGCTGCAGGTCGAGCTCATCGACGTTGCGAACGAAGTTGACCCTGCATGCCGGGCGCGACGTGCGGTCCAGTCGGTCGAGCGCGTCGTAGACCGGGCCGGGGTCTTCCCGTGCCAGCGCGAGGAACAGGCTGTTGTTCAGCGTGAAGTCGAGCACGGCATCCATCCCACGGCTCTGCAGAAGCGGGGCCATGGACTCGGGCGGCACGTCGGCTTCGCCCATCAGCACGACGTCGGGCCGCACCTCGGAAAGCCTGGCGTGCAGCTTCTGGTAGAAGTCCTTCTCGTTCACGCCGGTGCCGTCGGTGGGCTTCGGGTTCACGGCCGGGATGGCGGCGTCGATGCGGAAGCCGTCGACTCCGCGGCGGAGCCAGGTCGTCGCGATGCCGACGACCTCCTCGGCCACGTCCTCGTTCGCCAGGTTGAGATCCGGCTGATACGCGTAGAACTGGTGGTGGTACCAGCCGGCGGCGGTCTCGTCGTAGCTCCAGACCGCATCCTCTTCGCCGGGGAAGACGTTCGTGTCGCCGGGAATCTCGATGGGCTCATCGGCCCACACGTAGTAGTGGCCGTGTGCTGACCCGCGGTCGCGTCGGGCGTCGAGGAACCAGCGGTGGCGGTCCGAGGTGTGGTGCACGACCAGGTCGAGCATGACCGAGATGCCGAGCCGATGGCATCCGTCGATCAGCGCCGCGAAGTCGTCGAGGTCGCCGAACCGCGGGTCGATGCCCTCATGGTCGTCCACGTCGTAGCCGTTGTCGCGGCGAAGGCTGGGAAAGATGGGGAGGAGCCAGATCCACTGGGCGCCGAGGTCGCGGATGTGCTCGAGCCGGTCGGTCACGCCGGCCAGGTCGCCGATGCCGTCGCCGTTCGAATCCCGGAACCGCGCGACATCGATGCCGTAGACGAATCCGGTGGGAGGCCAGCTCATCGTGTTGGCCGACTCGGCGAATGGCGCCGACGTGCCCTTCGCGCGATGTTCCTGAGGACTCCTCCGAGCACCACCCCGAACACGACGTGCGCCGCGACCATCGTTCCGACACGGTTCGGATCGTCCCGATGGGCGGGTGGCATCACGCGCAGGAGCGGGAGCCATCCCTCGTATCCGCAGAACCAGACGAGCAGGCCGTACAGTGCGCCGGATGTCGCGCCTCGCGCCGCCACCGGAACCGCCGCCGCGTATGCTGCCGCGGCGCTGGTTCCGTAACCGAAGTGGGCGACAGCCGCCAGCACCCGGTTCTTGTCCTCGGGAAGGTGGGGAAGCACGGTGTCGACGATGAGCTGTGGGGGCTGCCGGTCGATGGTCCCAGCCCGGTGCAGCGCGCCGAGCACGGCGCTCATCGCGGTGGTGGCGACGACACCCGCGGCGGCCCCGGCCGCCAGTCTTCCGGCGAGGCGGGCGGCAGCGAGGATGCCCAGTGCAGCACGAATCGGCATGGTCCCGTTCTACGCGGCGGGGTCGAACCGACGAAAGCGGTCGCGTCGAAGGTCCGTTCGTGCTACGTGACCGCGCGGCGGCGCGTGGAGACCGGGCCGTCGGCCGTGCAGCGCAGCCCGTCTCACCTCAGCGGCGTGCGGGCCACCCACTGCCGTTGCCGCCGCGTCTCGACCGCGCGCGGCCGGTAGTGCGCGCGGACCCAGGCGACGGCATCCGCGCTCGGGATGCCGGCCAGCCGTGCAAGCATCGCCATTGCCGATCCGGTGCGTCCGGTACCGCCGGCGCACGCGATCTCGACCTTGGCCGACCCGGCGCGGGAGTAGGCATCCCGGATCGCGTCGACGGCGTCATCCGTGTCGCGCGGCAGGCGGAAGTCGGGCCAGCGCACCCATCGGCTCTCCCAGCCGGGCTCGCTGTGCGGCCGCGCGGTGAGGTAGAGCGCGAACTCCGGAGCGAGCTCGCCCTGAGGCGTCTCTGCGGAAAGGCCCCGCCCGCGAACGCGGCGCCCGTCGGGCAGAGTCACAACGCCGGGGAGGTGCGGATTCCAGGTGGTCATCGGTGACGATTATGCAACGCGGCGGTGGAGCATGCAGCGTCCTGTGCTCATGGACCACGCATCGTCATCACGCTACTGATCGGCCGTGTGGACCGCCTCCGCCATCCTCCACAACGTGGAGCCCTCGGGCGCCTCGACATGCCAGTCGTCACCGTTCAGCGGGTAAGCACGTGTCGTCAGCGAGCGCCCCCTGCTCGTGAACGCCTCGATCACGGAACCGTCGACGAACACTCGCAATGCCGGTCGCGAGGATGAAGCATCGAAGGCGTCAGCGGCGGTCACTCTGCCCCCGCGGGCTCGAGCATCGGTGCTCGCGTGATCCGTGTCGATGGTGACGGCGTCCGCCTGCGGATCGAGTTCGATGTCGAGCCACTCGTGCGAACCGAAGGACAAACGTATGCGGCCCGCCGTGGCCGAGGGAACCACTATCTCGAATCGTGTTCCGACTTCCGCGTCACGAGCATCACGGGCGTCCCCCTCTCGCAGCCCGAGAAGAGCCGGATGCGGCTCCGTGCCCAGACGCACGGCACCGCTCGGCGACCGGTCGAGCCAGGTTCGCCGCGGGAGGGAGATAGCACCCGACCAGCCTTCTTCGCGCCACCATCCAGGATCGCGTCCCTCCATGATCCAGCCGAAGAGCAGCGGGCCGTACGAGCTGTCCCGCAGCACCGACGGTGCGTAGAAGTCATGACCATCGTCCACGGGGAGAGGCTGGGGATCCTCGTCGAGCGGGAATGCCAGCACGGGCGCGGGGCCGTCCCCGAAGGACCACGAGCACACGATGGCGACTTCTCGGCCCTCCACGCGCATGATCTGCGGGCACTCCCAGCCTTCGCCGGTGTCCACACCGTCCACCGTGACACGCTGCAGCTCCGCGATGTGCCCTGCGTATTCCCATTCCGACCCGTCGGCCGAACGGTAATGGCGAATCGCGGCAACCCGGTCTTCAGTGGCCGAACCAACGACCATGTGCCAGCCCGCGTCATCCGTCCAGACGAACGGGTCACGTAGCATGCGAACACCCTCTTCGGGACTCGGGTCGTCGAGAAGCCTCGTCGGGGTGCCGAAGTCACCACCATCGCGATTGCTCACTGCTGTGAGGATGTGCTCCAGGCGGCGACCCCCGACATGGCCCGAATAGAAGGCTCGAACTCTGTCTCCTTCCACCACGGAGTTTCCCGACCAGCAGCCGTCGGAGTCGAGGCCACCCGGAAGCGGCGCCATGGCCGGGCGGTGGAGCGACCAATGCACGAGATCAGCGGTGGTCGCATGGCCCCACTCGACCGGCGCGGCCAGGTCGGGCAAGGAGCGGGACTGGAAGTAGAGATGGAAGACGTCCGCGAGTTCGATCGGCCCGTTCGGGTCGTTGAGATAGCCGCGCGGCGGACTGATATGAAAATGGGGGCGGTGGTGTGGGTATTGGGCGGCCATCGGCGCGCGCTTCCTTTCGTAGTGGCGGTGGGCCGCCGAACAAAGTGCTGAGGTGACGGGACAGGCAGCCTGGCCGGCCAGCGTGCCGTGCAATCGGGCGTTACCGGAATGAACCGGCGGTGACGCCCTCGATGAAGTACCGCTGAGCGAAGATGAACAGCAGCACGCTCGGGATCATCGCGAGGATGACGCCGGCCAGCACGACCGAGATCGAGCCCGTGCCGAGATTCCCTTGCAGGCCGACCAAACCCAGCGGCAGCGTGAAGTTACTCTGCGAGTTGAGGAAGATCAGGGGCCGATAGAACTCCGCCCAGAACCCGGAGAAGTTCAGAATCGCGAGGGTCGCGATCGCCGGAGACGCCATCCGCGCATAGACATGCCAGAACACACCGAACTGGGTAGCGCCATCGATGCGAGCCGCCTCGCCGAGCTCCCGCGGCATCTGCATGAAGTACTGCCTCATGAGGAAAGTGCCGAACGCGCTGCCGAGCGCAGGAATGATCAGGGCGCTGAGCGAGTCGCTGAGCCCGAACATTCTGACGATGATGAAGACCGGGATGATGATCGTCTGCAACGGCACCATCATTGTGGCGAGGAAGACTCCGAAGATGGTGTTCTTCGCCGGGAACGACACCATCGCGAATGCATAACCCGAGAGGGTGCAGGTCACCGTTTGCCCCGCCACGATCAAAACTGTCACGATGACGCTATTGAGAAAGAACTGACCGATCGGAATCTCGTTGAACACGGCGACGTAGTTGCCGAAGTCCCAGTCGGTCGGAATCCACTGTGGCGGGTTCGTGAACGCCTCGGCAGGAGTGCGCAGGGAAGTGCTCAGGGTCCAGAGAAGGGGACCGAAGGCGAAGATCACGCCGATGATGAGCACGATCATTCCGACGACGCTTCCCACCTTCACGATGGGCCGGCGACGACGACCTGCTTCGCGCAACGTGCTCTCTACTTCGAGTGTCGTCATTGGTAGAACACCAGCTTTCGCGCCGCGAGGAATTGAACTCCCGTGACGATGAGAATGATCACGAGCAGCAGGATGGCGATGGCCGATGCGTAACCGAATTGCAGGTTCTGGAAACCGGTTTGATACATCGAGATGGTCGCGGTCGTGGTCGCGGTGCCGGGCCCGCCCTTGGTCATGATGAACGGCTGGTCGAACAGCTGCATCGCATTGATCATCGCGACCACGGTGGCGAACAGAATCGTCGGGCTGATGAGCGGAACCTTGATGCGGAACAGCGTGCGCCACGGACCGGCGCCGTCGATGGACGCCGCCTCCAGCACATCGGTCGGAACTGAGGTGAGGGATGCGACGAACAAGACGAACGTGAACCCCACTTGCTGCCACACCACGACCAGCACCATCGTGATCTGAGCGGTCGTCGGATTCACCAACCAAGGCACACTGGGCAGCCCGATCTCATTGAGGTAGTAGTTGATGAGCCCGAACTTGGCGTCGAACAGGTAGCCCATGAAGATCGACACGGCAGCGGTGGAAGCCAGCAGAGGCAGGTAGAACGTAGTGCGGAAGAGCGCCTTCGTCCACTTGTGCTTGCGATTGTTCACCAAGACGGCGAGCAGCAGGCCGAGGGCGATCTGCAGCACCACGATGCCGATGGCGAGCACGATGGTCACGCCGAACGACGACAGCACCTGACCATCGCTGAACAGCCGGGTGAAGTTCTTGAACCCGACGAACTGCGGCGGGGTGATGACATCCCAGGAGAAGAAGGACAGCCCGAGCGATACCAGGATCGGGATCAGCGTGAAGACGCTGACGAAGGCCACAGCCAGCCCGATCATCAGATAGCCGAAGACCGCCTCCCTTCGGGCCGCGCGGCGCGCACCAGGGCGCCGCGCGGCCCGAAGGGACTTCGCCCGAGACGCGGTCACCCGCGTTTCGGTTGCGGTTGACATCAGGAGTTCGCCTGAGCCTTCTCGAGGTCGGACTGCATGCCGTCGAGCGCCGCCTTAGCGTTGCCCGACGAAATCGCTTGGGTGGTCCGCTGATTGAGCGACGTCGCGAGCGCCTGGTAATACGGCGGCGCCGAGATCGGCACCGATCCGTCCAACTGGTCCCAGAACACCGACCAGTGGTCCGGGCCCGTCGTCTTGTAGCGATCTGCGGTCATCAGCGACTTGCGGGCCGGCGTCGTGACATTGCCCGGGTAGACAAGGTCGAAGGTCTCAGGCTTGACGAGCATCTTCACGACCTCCCAGGCGAGATCCTTGTTCTTCGAGGTGTTGAAGATGCCATAGCCACCTGCCCCGAACAGCGACTTGTCGCTCTTCCAGATCGGGAACTTCTGCACGTCGAAACTGCCGTCCTTCATTCCAGCATTGTGCAGACCGCCCGCCCAGAAGCCGCCGCCGATCGTCATACCGATCCTGCCCGATGCGAACAGGCCTTGAAGGGTTCCACCCCCGCCGACATCCGGCGACGGCGAGAGGTTCGCGCGTTGCAGCTCGATGACGTATTCGAGGGCTTCGATCGCCGCTTTCGAGTTCGCGGTCGGATCTCCCCACTTCCAGCCGCCACGGCGGCCTTTAGCCTGCGGGTTGTCGGCGTAGGCCTTGTTCCACAGCCAGTCGCCGCCGGAGTACTTGCCCTCGGTGAGCAGGTTGCCATCGTTCGCGTAGAGGAACGATGTCCAACTGCCCCAGAGCCGGACGACCCAGTCGAACGCGTTCGTCTTGGATCCGAGGGTCGCCAGCTTCTCCGCGTTGTTGTGGAAGTCATCCATCGTCCATTTGTCGGATGGCGCTGTCAGTCCCGCTTGGGAATAGAGGTCGGTGCTGTAGAACATGCTGCCGGCGTTGAAGCTGTCGGTGAGTTCGTACAGATGTCCCTGGTACATCATCGACTCGACGAGTGCCGGATGGACGTCGTCGAAGTAGCTCTTGAGCGATGACATGTCCTTCGTGACGTACGAATCGAGCGGCATGATCATCTGCTTGGCGGCCATCTGCTGAAGGCCCTCCGTCGCCACGCTCACGAGATCGGGAGCGGATCCTGCCGCGATCTGGGTGAGCACCTTAGCGATGAAATCGTTCCAGTCGGTGCCGTTGATGGCGGTGATCTCGAGGCCGGCGTTCTTGTCGATCTTCTTGATCTGCGGCTGAAGCGCCTTCTGGATGGTGGTGGCCGCCTTCTGGTCTCCGAAGTAGAGCATCTTGAGGGTGGCCGAGGCGTTCGTGCCGCCTCCGCCTCCCGATGACGAGCAGGCTGCCAAGGACGCCAGCCCAGTCAGTGCAAGGCCGGTTCCGCCGAGCTTCAACAGCGTTCGACGATCCATGGTCGGACCAAAGCTGCCGGTCATAGTTCGCTCCTCTCTGAGCGTCGTGTCGCGAGGTTCGGGTGTCTCCTCGACTCGCATCCAATACGTATTTGCTCGTGCAGCATAACCACACTCGGCGCTTGATAGCAATACGTATTGGATTTGTGACAAGATGGTGATGTAAGGAGCGAGGATGGCTGAACACGACAAGCGCCGCGGATCGCGGTCGCCGAAGACCATGATCCCCAGCGGCGAGCCCCGCAGGATCACGATGAAGGACGTAGCGAAGCGGGCAGGAGTATCTCAGCCGACGGTGTCATTCGTGCTCAACGATCGTCGTGACGTGTCCGTCGCCGAAGAGACCCGGGCGCGAGTGCTCCAGGCAGCGAAGGAGCTCAACTTCCAGCCCAACCGTGCGGCGCGCGCTCTGCGCTCGAACAAGTCCTACACGGTCGGCGTCATCGCGAACGGGATCGTCTCCCAGCCGTACGCTGGGCAGATCGCGCTCGGCGTGCAGCAGGCGGTGCAACCGGCCGGATACGTGTGCTTCGTCGTGGAGCCGTCGGAGTCTTCCGACGCAGTCGACGTCGCGGTGCAGAATCTCGTCGCTCAGGGTGTCGATGGGCTGATCTATGCGGCGCCCGCACCGGCGCCCATCCACGCTGCAGCCATCGAGAGTGACGTTCGCACGATTTTCGTCAATTGCTGGGCCGAGAATGCGCAGGGTGCACCACAGATCCTCGCCGACGAGTACCAGGGCGGACGCGATGCGGCCGCCGCGACGTTCGCCGCCGGCCACCGAAACGTCGTCTACCTCGGCGGCCCAATGGATGACTATGCCTGCAACGAGCGCGAGCGCGGTCTCGTCGACGCGGCGCGCGATGCGGGCATCGATCCCGCAGGTATCCGGCGAAAGTACGGCGACTACAACATTCACTCCGGCTATGAGCTCGCCCTCGACGTGCTCTCTAGGGAAAATCCGACCGCACTGATCTGTGGCAACGACCGCATGGCGGTGGGCGCACTGATGGCCGCCCACGCCTCACGGCTCGATTGTCCTGACGATGTCAGCATCGTGGGATTCGACGACCAGCCCGATATCGCTGAACAGCTTCAGCCGCCACTCACGACGGTCGCGCTTCCGCACCTCCAGATGGGACTCACCGCCGGTGCGGCCATGCTGGCGGAAGAGGAGCCATCGCGCCGACAACTCATCCCGTGCCGATACATCCCGCGCGGATCGCTCGCGGCCCCACGACCACCGAGGTGAATCCATGATCGAATGCCAGAAGCCGAGCACGCACTTCAGGCCGGAGGCGGGCTTCGTCGGCGACGTCATCCCCTTCGAACACGAGGGCACGGCCTGGTTGTACTTCCTGCTCGATGAACGGCCGACGGCTCCCGATACGCGGAACACCGGAATGCCCTGGGCCGCCGTGACCACTGCAGACCTCGCCCACTTCGAGGACCGCGGCATCGTGCTTCCTTCCGGCGGCCGCGACGCTGCCGACTTCGACTGCTACACCGGCAGCGTCGTCACGGATGACGCCGGAGTGCTGCATCTCTTCTACACCGGGCACAACCCCGGGGTGCGAACCGATCACGGCGACGCGCAAGTGGTTTGCCACGCCACCTCGGCGGGCGATCCCGGGCAGTGGGTCAAGCATCCCGAATGGTCTTTCGGCGCGCTCCGCGGCTATGCGGACGAAGACTGGCGGGACCCGTTCGTATTCCGTCCCACAGCCGAAGGCCCCTGGCAGATGCTTCTGGCGGCACGACGCACGGATGCCCCGCACCGGCGCTCCGGAACGATGGTGCGGCTGACATCACATGACCTCATCACGTGGGGCGAAGCGGAGCCGCTGTGGTCGCCGCACCGATTCATCACGCAGGAATGTCCGGACGTCTTCCGCTGGGGCGACTGGTGGTACCTGGTCTATTCGGAGTTCTCGGACTCCTTCCAGACGCGCTATCGCATCGCCAGAGACCCGGAGGGGCCATGGGTCGCCCCCGAGCACGACACGGTGGATGGCCGCGCGTTCTACGCCGCTAAGACGATCGAGCTCGCGGGGGAGCGGTTCTTCGTCGGCTGGATCGCGACTCGCGAAGGGAATCGTGACAACGGCGCGTGGCAGTGGGCCGGAACGATGTCGGTGCTGCAGGCACGACAGAACGAAGATGGATCGCTCGCCTTCTCTCTTCCCCGCTCCGTCGTGGCCCTCTACGAGTCCGATGCGACGGAGACGGCGGATCTGCGCGACGTGCTGAAGCCGCTCGACGGCGCCGATGTTCGCCCGGGCGCGGCTTCCGCGACTCGGCACAGTGCATGGCTTGGTCCGGAGCTGCCGGCGGAGGTGCTGGTGACTGCGGAGTTGGACATCCACGAAGGCACCCACGCGTGCGGCCTGCTGCTCCGCGCGGCCGACGACGGCGAGCGCGCATACATACTGCGCCTGGAACCCCTTCGGAACCGACTGGTTTTCGACAGATGGCCTCGTGGACGCACCGGTGATGAACAGTGGCACTCGCGTGGTGACGTCCCCCACGCGATCGAGCTCGAGCGCCCGGTGACTCTGTCCCCCGGGCGACACACGTTGCGCGCGCAACTCGATCACGACGTCCTCGTCGCCACCGTCGACGATGAGATAGCACTCAGCACGCGCATCTACGACCTTGAAGCGGGGCGCATCGGTCTTTTCGCCACCGACGGAGGATTCGATCTGACCAGGCTCGATGTCGCGACCCGCTGACCATCTGGGGGTCGGGCAGATCGTCCCATACGAGGCCACAGCGATCTGAACTACGGATGCCTCTTCTCGGCTCGAAAAGCCGAGAAGAGGCATCCGTCTCCTCTTTCCGAACCGCTTATCGACCGCGCCCGTTGGCCCAGATCGACTTCAGATGCCACGCCTTCACCGAGTCCACTTTGGCCGTGCCACCAGTGGCGAACGCGCTGACGCCGTCACTCGAGGCATCCGGGAAGACCTGTTCGGTCAGAACCCGCGTTCCATCACCGGAAAAGACCTCGACCGACGACGCATCGACCAGGATGCGCAGCGACACCCGGCCCCGCCTGTCGAGTGCCACCGGTGCCGAACTCCGGCCGCTGAAGGCGGAACTGAACGACGTGTCGCCTGATTGGCTGCGATCGACGTAGAGCTCGCCGTTCGCGGTGTCGTATCCGATCTGCGTGTACTGACCATTGCCGGTGCGCACGTTCAGCCCGAATGTCGAGGCGCTGCCCGCCGTCAACTCCGCCTGGATCTCGAGCTCATCGCCGCTGATGCGAAGCGCCTTGGTCGTGTTCGCAATGGTGAGATCGCGAAGCGTCGTGGCCGATGTCTGCAGATTCGCGATTCGTGACACGGGCTGCTGCACGAGTTGCACCCTGCCATCGATGGTCTTCAGTGAGACGGTCCGCGGGAACGACTCAGCACCTTGCCAGGGCGACGTCGGAACGTTTGATGCGTAGGCCCAGTTGCTCATCCACGCGATGTCGATGCGCTGATTGCGCGGAGCATCGTTCCAGGTGTTCTCGGCGTAATAGTCGGCGCCGTAGTCCATCCAGCTCGCACGTTGGATCTGCCCCAGAGCCGGCTCGTCGGCCAGGCTGAACGCGTCAGCGAGAACGTGGCCCCAGCCTCCCGTCGCGTGGTCTACGAGTTGGATCTGTGCCTGCTCGCCCTGCAGGTCCTTCACGTTCCATGATGCCCAATCGAGGCTCTCGCTGTCGGCACCGGTGGTCGAACGCACCACCTGACCGTTCACGACCAGGTTCACCGCGGTCTGCGTGTCCCAGGCCGGCGCCTTATCGCCGGCGAAGATGATGTCGCCGACCATGAGATGGCCCCATCCGGCGGAGCCGTCGTTCTGGTCCACGACTTGGATCTGCGCCTCCTCTCCCTGGTAAGCGGTGGTGTCCCAGTTCGTCCAGGACAGGGTCCCGGTGTTGTCACCCGTCGCGGTCTCGACGACCTTGCCGTCGACCAGCAGGTTCACGGCGGTGGGATCCCCTTGGCTCATCGGATGCTCACCCCCCGCGATCTGCAGGTCGATGTACGGGCTGTCCACCGTGAACGCCGGCGACGTGATGTCTCCTTCTCCCGGGTCGCCGTCGGGTCCCCAGGTGTCGAGCACTCCGGAGCTCACCTGGTTCGCAAGCTGCTCATGGCTCGGTCCCGTTCCGACGAACGAACCGCTCGTGGTCCACCCCGAGTCGTAGCTGCTCCCGGAGAAGTCGGTGAACGTGGTACCGCTGGGGAGGGTTCCGAAGGGCTCGGCATTCGCAACCCTCGGATTGTTCCCTCCGCCGACTTGGAAGTTCAGATAGGGCTTGTCAATCGTGAACGCCGGTGACGTGAGCGATCCCGTGGACGCGTCTCCCCCGTTGTAGCTATCCACTAGATACGTGCCTTCGTAACCTGTGACTTCTTGTTGGTCGGGAAGCGACCCCGTCGCGGGCCCGGTGCCGAAGGCCGTGCCCACGGCCGCCCAGTTGCCGTATGACCCCGACTCGAAGTCGTCGAGCGAAGCGCCTGCCGGAGGCGTGTATGTGGAGGGCCCGTCCGGTGTGAAGCGGCTACCGTCGAAGTCGCCGACGAAGTACTGCACGCCGGTGCTGCCGACGCTGACGCTGAGAACCCATTTCTGATGGTGGGCGTTGCCGTCCACCGGAAGCTGGTAGAGATCGGGCATCTCCCATACTCCGGTCGTCGCCCCCGCAGGCCCGAAGGTGCCGACTTGCGTCCAGCTCTTGAGGTCGGGCGAGGTGTAGAACGCGGTCTTGTATTGATCGCTTAGGGCGACCACCATCATCCATTCGTGTTTCGGCGCGTACCAGAAGACCTTCGGGTCACGGAAGTTCACCGAATCGATGTCGATCACCGGGTCTCCGGCATAACGCGTCCACGTCCGGCCGTCATCTGTGCTGTACGCGATGTCCTGCGATTCGACGTTCGTGTTCTGCTGCACGCTCGTATAGATCGCCACCATCGGAGGGTTCTTGCGTGTGCCGAATCCGCTCGTGTTGTCCTTGTCGACGACGGCGCTGCCGGAGAAGAACGCGCTACTGCCCGGATCGGGATCCGGCCCCGTGACCGGAATACTCGTCCAGTGCACGAGGTCTTTGCTGACGGCTCCCTGCCAGGTGCCGTAGCTGAAGAGGTAGTACCGACCGTCTTTGTACACGAGACCGTTCGGATCGCCCATCCATCCCGTGGGGAGACTGAAGTGATATTGCGGTCGATACGTTTCGTGATACGACGATGGGGTCGCCGCGGATCCGGGCGCGGTTGTCAGGCCGGTGATGACCAAACCCACGGCGACGGCCGTCGCCGTAACGGTCATCACGTGCCGCATGGCACGTCTCCACGTGCTGCGCCGCGCAGCCCGGGTGACCGGGGCTGGATGCTGGAGTGAACTGGTCATGATCGCGTGGTGCCTTCCTCTCTGAAGGAACGCCGCCGTCCAGGCAGCGACTCTGTGACCCGGAGCCTGCTCCTGCCTTAAGCAATACGTATTAATTCTCGCGAAAACGCATGCCTGAGCTTGAAGTTCCGAGGAGTGCAGCTGAGTCAATACGTATTACCTCAGCGCCGATAGATATCTTGGCCCTTCAAACGGACAGCGGTCAAGAGCCCATCGAGCTGACAACGGGGCATACGAGGAAGAACCGCCGCTCCGCTGCGGTTTCACCCCGGTGTGAACGACTCTCCTCGCCGGGCGACCGTCGTCGTCATCGGTGCCGGTCAAGCCGGGCTCTCCGCCGCCTACCATCTGCAGCACCGCGGCTTCACGAGCGCACTCGACGACCCCGACGGTACCCGCACGTTCGTCGTTCTCGACGCGAACCCCGCACCCGGCGGCGCCTGGCAGCACCGCTGGCCATCGCTCAAAGTCGCAACACTCAACGGCATCTTCGCTCTGCCACGCTACCGGCAGCCCGCGCTCGATCCCGACGAGGAGAGCAGGATCGCCGTCCCCCGCTATTTCGCCGGCTTCGAGCGGGAATACGGTCTGCCGATCCTCCGTCCGATCGCCGTGTCCTCCGTCCGCCGTGTCGACGACGATCCGACCGGCGACCTGATCGTGGAGACGAATCGCGCACGATGGATGGCCCGTGCCGTCATCAACGCGACTGGCACCTGGAACAACCCGGTGCATCCGCGCTATCCCGGTCAGGAGACCTTCCTGGGTCGCCAGCTCCACACGCACGACTACGTGTCACTCGACGAGTTCGCCGGACAGCGGGTCGCCATTGTCGGCGGCGGCATCTCCGCGCTCCAGCAACTTGAGGAGATCTCCCGCGTGGCCACGACCTTCTGGTACACCCGCCGCGAGCCGGTATTCATCGAGGGTCACTTCGAGCCGGAGACCACAGGGCGCGAGACGATCGCCAAGGTGGTCGCCGACGTCGAAGCCGGGCGCCCCACCGGATCGGTCGTCTCCTACACGGGCCTGGGCTGGACGCCGTACGCCGTCGCCGCCCGTGAGCGCGGCGCCCTGGTGCGGCTCCCGATGTTCACGCGGATCGAACCGCACGGCGTGCGTGAGGCCGACGGCAGCTTCACCACGCTCGACGCCATCCTGTGGGCGACCGGATTCAAGGCCGATCTCGAGCACCTGACCCCGCTGCAACTCCGGAACGAGCTCGGCGGCATCCGCATGCGCGGCACTCAGGTGGCGTCGGATCCGCGCGTTCACCTGATCGGCTTCGGCCCCTCGCAGTCAACCGTGGGCGCCAACCGGGCAGGTCGGGATGCCGTCAGCGCGCTCGCAGAGCATCTGAACGGGATGCCTGCTGCGAGTTGAGACGTCAGTCGAGTGCCCGCACCTCGTCGAAAGCGACGCGGATGAGCCGCTCGAGGTCGGTGCCCGACGTGCCGTTCCAGCCACGAATCGCATGGCCGAAGGCCGCCATTCCGATCTGGCCAGCGAGAGCCGCTGACGACCTCGATTCGCCCCGCGCAGCCAGCGCCGCGGTGATCGATGCCACCAGGGCGGCCGACTTCGCATGTGCACGCTCTTGCAGTGCGGGTGTGACGTCGATGATCGACTGGCGCAGCTCGGCCACGCGTCGCCCGGCCACGAACAGAGGCACGCTGGCCACGAATGCGTGCGTGAGCACCGTCAGCGGAGACTGCGCCGGCGGTGCCGCCTCGATCGCACCGACGATCGTGTCGCGAAGCTCCAGTTCACCGTCGAAGAGCACCTCGCGCTTGTCTGCGAAGTGACGGAAATAGGTGCGTTCCGTCACGCCCGCCCGAGCAGCGATCTCCGCCGTCGTCGTCGCGTCGTAGCCGCGCTCCCGGTACAAGTCGAGCGCGGCCTCACGCAGTCGCCTGCGCGCTTCGGCACCACTTCGAGGCATGCGTCGATCATACGGAGAAATGTCAGTGACTGTCGAAACGTGTTAGTGTCAGTGACTGTCGCTACGCGGCGACACGAAACGAAGGATGAGCTCACATGACCGCAACCACTTCTCGCGTTCTCCGCTTCTATGAGTACGGCGAGCCACTCGACGTGGTTCGACTCGAGACAGCCGAAGTTGCAGACCCGCCCGCCGACAGAGTTCGGGTACGGGTCATCGCCACCGGTCTCAACCCCGCCGATTGGCACATCTGTCGAGGTTTCATGGCCGGCTCGCTACCGCGCGGGTTCGGCTGCGACGTCGCCGGTCGCGTGGATGCCGTTGGCGAGAACGTGACGGATGTCGCCGTCGGCGACCTGGTCGCCGGTTCCGCGGACTTCGCGGGCCAGCCGAGCGCGGGCGCGGCCGATATGGCGATCCTGCGTTCCTGGGCCCTGATCCCGGAAGGGCTCGACCCGGTGCGGGCGGCCGTGTTGCCCATGGTGGTCCAGACCGCGGTCTGGACCCTCGATGCGATGCGTGTCGCCTCCGACACCACTCTGCTGGTCCACGGTGCCGGATCCATGGTCGGTTATGCCGCAGTACAGGTCGCGCGCGATCGCGGCGCGCGCGTCATCGCCACTGCCGGGCCGACGTTCCGCGCCGACCTCGTCGGCTTCGGCGCCCAGGTCACGCCATACGGTGAGGGGATGGCCGATCGTGTCCGTGAAATCGCCGGCGGACCCGTGGACCTGGCCCTCGACGCAGCTCCGCCGGCACCGAGAACGATCTCGGCACTCGTCGAAACGGTGCGCGAGCCACACCAGGTCGTGACCGTCAGCGATCATGACGACGCGAGGATGCTCGGCGCACGGGTGAACCTCGACATGGTGCGTGAGCAGGGTTGGCCGCCGAACGACCCGACCGCCGAGTACACAACGAAGACGGCTCGGGGGCAGTTCCGTCTGCCGATCAGCCGTACGTTCCGCCTCGACGACTGGCGCTCCGCCGTGGAGCTCAGCCTTTCCGGTGCGCCGCACGGAAAGGTCGTGCTCATCCCCTGATCTCGCCGAGCGCGGACGGTCACCGAGCACCCGATGTGGGGGTCGAGACGCGGGCGGGCTGAAACGTACCGTGAGACCGCCGGCCTCGCCGCGGTGACCTTCCGCGGCGCCCGCGGCTCGAGAACACCCGGTTCGAGGGAGAGTACGAATGTTCAAGACTGAGGCGTCGAAGACAAAGACCGGCAACTGGTTGCTGGAGGCGAGTTGCCCCAAGGGGCACACCGTGTTCAAGGACCAGATGCACCCCGGTGGGCCGTATAAGTGCCCGTACTGCGGCGGCGACGTCTACTGACGTCCTCCTCGGCCGAGAGCGCCTGCAGTAGCC
>Ga0164242_10003162_pt1 | contig 18852 bp, 6 predicted proteins | sample OricomgcompostMG_FD_108783 | JGI IMG/M metagenome (GOLD analysis project Ga0164242, IMG submission 108783) | Miracle-Growth compost microbial communities from Emeryville, California, USA - Original compost - Miracle growth compost (MG) ... | reverse complement strand
CGAGGCGGCAGCGCGTCGAGCCGGCCGGTGATCACCTCGCCCGCGGCCTCGTCGCCGACGAGCTCGGCCAGCCTGTCACCCCACGCCAGCGAGCAGTAGGAGTCCTTGCGGGCTCGGGCGGTTGCCACCACCAGCACGGCGCGGTCGAGATCGTCCAGCTGCCAGTCCTGCTGCAGCTGAGCGCGCAGCGCCAGGAACGAGTCCAGGACGTCCGGACGCCAGGTCCAGATCCGGGTCAGGTTGTCGACGTACCCGCTGTCGTCGCGATCCGCCTGGTACGCGGCGTCGCGGCCCGCGCTCGCGGGGGGCTCGGCGAGAAACATGCGTGGAGTCTGCCGGTGACCGCAGTCGATCACAAGGTGTCCGCCTCGATGGAGTCGTCGCCGGCCGACGGTCGGTCAGGCCGCGGGACGGACGTCCCAGGCGTGGTGGGCGAGGTCGTGCAGGAAGTACCGCGCGAAGCTGTCGACCGTGAACACCGAACCGTTGGAGCGCCGGCCGGGCCGCTGCCACTGTTCATGGCGCACCGCGGCGAAGGCCTGCGCGATCCGGCCGGCACGCACGTCCACCTCGGCGGCGACGCGCTGCGCGTGCTCGGTCCAGTAGCGCTTCTCGATCGCGGTTACGTCCTGGTCCCAATTGGCGAACAGCGGGTCGTCCGCGGTGAGCATCAGCTGCAGGCGCTCGGCGAACAGCGTGCAGACGTCGCGGACGTGGCAGCCGTACTCGAGCGGCGACCAGACGCCCGGTTGCGGACGCGTGGTGGCGTCGGGACGTAACAACGCCTCGCGGACGGCGGCCGCATAGCGGCGGGTGAGCTCGGGAACCTCGTCGCGGCGAACGGCGGTCGCGTCGAAGCAGCAGTCCGGACAGGGCCGGTCGAGCGTCCAGGTCCAGTCCTTGGTGTCCGGCTCCGGCGTCAGTGGCTGCGTCGTCACGAGGCAGAGGCTAACGGTGCTGGGTTCGAGTGGTGAATTTGCCGCATTTGCGACAGGTGGGGGCCGTCTTGGCGATGATCATCGCGGCTTGACTTTCCGTTGCTGTACAGCCGTGTCATAGTCCTCGCGTCATAGGCGCGTTGTGGAGGGGGCGTCGATGGAACGGCGACGGTTGAGCTATGCCCGGAAAGACCGATTTCGACGGTGCTTCAGCCGTTCGTTCCTGTGTCTGACCCTTCTCGCCGGCTTCTCGCTGGCGGTCGCGAATACGGCGTCGGCGGCGGGCAGCGGTCCCGGTGACCTGGATCCGACGTTCGGCTCGAACGGGGTCACCGTCCAGCCGGCACCGGGAGCGGACTACAGCGGCGGCGGGTTCCAGGGCAGCGGGGCTGCGATCGACAGCTCCGGACGGGTCCTGGTCGCGGCCGCGGACACCTCCGCATCCGGCGACCGCGACAGCGTGCTGACCCGGTTCACGGCCAGCGGCCAGCCGGACCCGTCCTTCGCCGGCGGCGCGACCGGTGTGGAGACCGACACCAGTGGCACGGGCATCGCCGACAACTACACCGGTGTCGCCGTCAACCCGACGACGGGCGACATCTACACGGTGGCGCAGTACGGGTTCGGCGGACCCGGAGGACGGGTGCGCGTCGAGCGGCGGGACCCGAACGGTGCGTTGATCTCTTCGCTGGTGCTCGGCGGCGGAACCGGCGGCGTGAACAACATCATCGGGCAGAGCATCGCGGTGCAGCCCGACGGCGACGTGGTGGTCAGCGGCAGCGAGACCACCACGTCCTTCGACTTCGGGCGCATGTACGTCATTCGGTTGACGCCCACGCTCACCTTCGACACCACGTTCGGCACCGGCGGCACGGCCTTCGCCCAGTTCGGCAACTACCGCGCCGTGAACCAGGCTCTTGCGCTGCAACCGGACGGCAAGATCATCGTGGCCGGCTCGGTGCGGAGTTCCGGCGACAACACCGGCATCGCCCGGTTCACCTCGACCGGCCAGCTCGACCCGACGTTCGGCAACGCCGGTGAGGTGATCTTCGACGCCGGTCAGGGAGCCAACGAGCAGGCGCCGTCCGTCGCCGTCGCACCCGACGGCCGGATCGCCATCGGTGGGAACTTCGACCCGGCGACCGGTTTCGTCGCGCTGCTGGATTCCAGCGGCGCGCTGATCCCGACGTTCGCCTCGGGCGGCATCTATCGCTCCTCGACGGGCACCTCGCTGTGGTCGGGCGGGCTGGCGTGGGACAGCGGCGGCAACATCGTCATCGACTATGCCCGCTCGGACGGGTTCGCGGTCAGCCGGCTGAACGGCACGACCGGAGCGGTGGACCTCGCCTTCGGTGTAGCGGGTGTGGCCGTCGCGAGCTGCAACAGCGGGTTCACCTCGGGCGTCTTCGCGCTCGGGACGCGCATCGTCGTGACCGGCGGTTGCGCAGGCAACATCATGCTCGCCGGCTTCCTCGGCGCGCCCACTCAGTCGGTGTCGGACATGACGGTCACGGTCACCGGCTCGACCGCCGGTGCCGGCCGCCAGGCCGTCGACCTCACCACGCTGGACGCGAGCCGGCTTACCGACGGGCTCGCAGCGCTGCAGGCGGCACCGTTGCGTGGCTCGCCGCTGCGCGGGTCTCCCCTGCGTGGCTCGCCGCTGCGTGGATCTCCCCTGCGTGGCTCGCCGCTGCGTGGATCTCCCCTGCGCGGGTCGCCGTTACGAGGTTCGCCCCTGCGTGGCTCACCGTTCCCGGTGCCGATCCCGCTGTCGACCGTCCCGCTGATCCAGGAGTCAGCGACCGACCCGACCTGGGACACGGTGCTGGCGGGCACGCAGTACGCAGGGCTGCCGCTGCAGTCGGTGACGCTCCAGCAGGTCCTCGCGCTGGACCCGGCGCCGGCCGCGCTGTCGGATCTCACCCTGGCCCAGATCGACCTGTCCCAGACGCCGCTCGCGACCACCAGCTTCACCGCGATGTTCCTCTGGGGCGTCCCGCTCGCGGCGCTCCCGGCGCCGGCCGGATCGAGCGGATGGTGTGACTTCCTGTCGTCCGCGCGGGTGAACTGCTCCTCCGCCACCGCCGTCGACCCTGCGACGTGGGACCTGCTGGATCTCGAACTCGCCGGCGACGACCTCAGCGCGTACTACGCCGAGCCGGTACAGCTGAGCGGCGTGCCGCTGCGCGGTTCGTCCTACGGCTCGCCGCTGGGTGACGTCTTCCTCACCGACATCCAGCTGTCGGCCACCCCGCTCGGGGCGCTGCCGACGAGCGACCCAGCCGTGGCCGCGCTCGTGACGTGCGGGAACAGTTGCGCGTCGACCCTCGGTGCCGTGCAGGACGCCGACCCGTCTGACATCTCGTCGACGGCGCGGCTCGCCGATGCGGTCGCACTGGTGCCCGGTCACGGGGTGCCGAGCGTCTCGGTCGGGCAACTGCTCGCCGGGCTGTTGCGCACCGAGGACCTGCCCGTCGAACAACTGCCGCTGGACTCCCTGCTGCAGCAGGCACAGCTGCGGACGACCGGCGACTTCCAGCACGTGCTGTCCTTCGACCGTTGGTGCGCGGTCACGGGGGACCCGTCCTCGGTGGACGTGACCCTGCCTGCGGGCAGCCGCGTCGTGACCGGCTCGGAGAAGCTGACGGTCGACGGGTCGGACGAGTCGGTACCCGCGCCGACGCCGCTCGCCACCCCCGGCTCGTTCCGGTTCGATCTGCCGAGCATCTGCGCGCCGGCCGCCACGAACACCGCGAACGTGGCGCTTGCCTTCGACGTGGAACCGCCTGTCGTCCTCGGTGCGTTCACGGCGACCGACGTGCTGCACGCGGTGGACGGCGACCAGACCGCCGACGCGCCCCCGGCGACGACCGTCGATGCGCGTGATGCGACCGATGACAGCCCCAGCACGCCGAACCCCATGGCGGCCAACGTCCTGTACACCGGCCACGTGTCCCACTCGGGCGACGTGGACTACTGGCACCTGCCCGCGCCGCCGGTCGGGTCCACCGTCACGTTCTCGCTGAGCCATCTGCCGGCCGACTACGACCTCGTCGTGTACGGGGCGGCGGCCGACGTGCCGGCGTCACCGCTTCGTGGTTCGCCCCTGCGCGGATCGCCGCTACGTGGTTCACCGGTCGCAGACACCAGCGGTGACGACACCACGACCGCGGCCACTCCGACGGCTCTGGCGGATGTGCCGCTGCTCGACGAACCCCTGCGCGGCAACTCGCTCAATCGCGGCACCACGGATGAGAGCGTCACCGTGGTCGTGCGCTCGAGCGACGAGTCCCACGGCTTCGACGTGCAGGTGTCCGGCTTCAACGGCGCGTCGAGTCCGCAGCCGTACGCGCTCCGCGCCGCGGTGACTCCCGGGCCCCAGCCGGCCGCCTGCCCTGCCACCTCGCTGACGCTCGGCGCCCCGGGCGCGGCGCCGGCAGCGCCCACCGGCGACGAGCAGACGCTCATCCTGGTGAACGAGCAGCGCATGGCGGCGCTGTACGGCTCCGGTGCGACCGCGACGATGATGGACAAGCTCGCCACGCTCGCCGCGCGCAACGACGTCCGCGGGCTCGTCGTGCCGGTCGACTCGGACCCGACCGTCCGCAACGCCTACGCCAGCTGGGACGCCTCGCCCTGCTCGCCGGACGCGGCCAACGCCGTGGTCAGCGCGATCAACTCGCTCGTCGACACGTTCCGGCCCGAGACACCGCAGCTGCGGGACATCGTGATCGTCGGAGCGGACAACGCGATCCCGATGGCGCGGGTTCCTGATCTCACTTCCGTGGACAACCAGGTCTCCTACACGGACACGGTGCGCTACGGCGGAACCGACAATGACATCTCTGCCGCCTTCCTCGACGGCTACGTGCTCTCCGACGACCCGTACGGGGACTTCGACCCGCAGCCGTGGCTGTCGGGCCGGCTGTACGTCCCGGACGTCGGCCTCGGCCGGCTCGTCGAGACGCCCGCTGACGTCTCCTCCGCGGTCGACGCGTACGTCGCCGCAGACGGAGTGCTCAACCCGAGCAGCGGCTTCGTGACCGGCTACGACTTCCTCAGCGACGCGGCCCAGTCGATCCTGAAGTCGGCCCAGTCGCTCGCGCCGAAGGCGAGCGGACTGATCGGCAACGGTTGGACGGAGTCGGACGCGGCCGCGGGCATCAACGGAGCCTCCGGCGGCGTCGTCTCCGTCAACGCGCACTACGACCACTACGAGGCGCTGCCCGCGGACTCCTTCACCGCGGGAACCGTGAACAACCTGCTCAACACGTCGGCGCTCACGGCGTCGCAGCAGGGCACGATCATGTTCACCATCGGTTGCGAGGGCGGCCTGAACGTGCCTGACACGCTGGTGGCCGCGCCGTCCGCGGACGAGGCGGCCTCGCTGGCCGACTGGCCGCAGACCGCGACCAGCAAGGGCGCCGTCTATACGGGTAACACCGGCTACGGGTACGGCGACACCGACGCGATCGCCTACTCCGAACGGGTCTATGCCTACTACGCGGAGAACGTGGCGTCCAAGCACATGACCATCGGCCAGGCCCTCATGTTCGCCAAGCAGCGGTACAACGGCGAACTGGGCGTCGCCGGTGTCTACGACGCCAAGGCGATGGAGGAGGTGGTCACCTACTGCCTGCCGATGTACCGCATCGGAAGCGGCGGCACGGTGGGGCAGAGTGCGCTGCCGCCTCTGCCGCCGACGGCCCCGGTCGCGGACACGGCGACTGCGACGCACTTCGACCTCCCGTCGATCACGACCACCGCCGTCACCGACGACCACGGCACGCACTGGGAGGTCCCCGGGCAGGCGCCGCAGGTAACCCAGCGCCGCCCGATCGAGCCGCGGGAGACGATCGCCTATCCGCGCTCCGGCGATCAACGTGTGCATGGTGTCGTGATCACCTCGGCCACCTCGACCGACATCGGCGGTGTCGACCCGGCCTACTCCACGCCTACTGTCGACACGTCGGCCAACGAGCCGGAACTCGGGTCGACCCAGGCCGTCTTCCCGAACGCGATCCAGGCGGTCAACGCCGCCGCCACGGCCGACGGACCCGTTGATGACGTCGTCCTCATGCCAGGGCAGTTCATCCCCGACCCGTCCGGTGACGGCAAGGGCACGCAGCGGCTGTTCAGCGCGCTCGGCGGCACCGTCTACACCTCCGCGAGCACCGACTTCGACGCACCGGACATCACCGGGGTGACGTCGTCGATCGGCACCGGGTCCGGGACCGTCACCGTGACCACGGACGCTCACGACGTCGTCGGCGGTGTGGCTCTCTATCGGGACAACACCTCGGACGCCTGGCACGACGCGCAACTCACGGGCACCGGCACCACGCTCACCGGGTCGCTGGCCGTCGACTCCGGTGCGACCGCGATCAGCGATCTGATCGTCCAGCTGGTCGACGACTCCGGGAACGTCGGAATCTCGACCAACAAGGGCATCGGCTATCACGCCGCCGTGCACACGACGAGCGTCGACCTGAGCACACAACCGGCCCTGCCCAGCAGCGGGTGGTACACCGGCCCGGTCAGCGTGGTTGTCACGGCCGACGGCCCCGTTTCGGTGTCCGTCGACGGTGGTCCCACGCAGCCCTACACCGGCCCGGTCACCGTTTCCGGCGACGGCACGCACACGGTGGTGGCCACCGCAGGCGCCATCACGAAGAAGCTGACCGTCGACATCGACGCCACGCCGCCCGTGATCACCGGCCTCACCGACGGTCAGACGCTCGTCAGCGGTTCGGACGTGACCATCATGTGCAGTGACCCACAACCGGGTTCCGGCCTGGCCGGCTGCACGAACGGCGGCGCGGTGGACACCTCCCGGGTCGGGACGTTCAGCCGGACGGTGACGGCGACCGACAACGCCGGTAACCGGACGAGCCTGACCTTGCACTACTCCGTCGTCGCGTTCAGCGGCTTCTCGGGTCCGGTGCGCGACGGCCAGTGGAACACGGTCGAGCGCGGCAGCATCGTGCCGATCATGTTCACGGTGCGGCAGGCGGACGGCAGCTGGCTCACCGATCCGCATCAGGTGCGGCTGGTGATGTTCAGCATGTCCTGCTCGGCCGACCCAACGAGCGGTCCGGTTGCGGGGGAGCCCACGACCGATGTCTGGCTCGGCCACCTCGGCCGCCAGTTCATGACCCTCGCGGAGCTGCCGTGGAGACCGCGGCAGTGCGTCGGAATCAGCGTGATCTACCAGTCCACCGTCCTCGGCACCGCGGCGTTCACACTGAGGTGACCGCCGACCTCGGGACGCAGCGCGACGTGACGTCGCGGGTCGCGCTGCGTCCGTACGTCGCCGACCTGCACGCGCAGTGGCTGCATGAACAACCTGAGACGCGGTATCGACGTATCGCCGGCACGCTGGTCTTCGCCGACGTGTCGGGTTTCACGCCGCTGACCGAGCGGTTGGCCAGGCGCGGACGGGTCGGCGCCGAAGCCCTCACCGACGTGCTGAACGACGTCTTCGGAGCACTGCTCGGTGTGGCGTCGGCACACGGCGGCGATCTGCTGAAGTTCGGCGGCGATGCCCTGCTCCTGCTGTTCGACGGGCCTGGCCAGCAACGTCGCGCCTGCGCGGCCGCGGCGTCGATGCAGGCGGCGTTGCGACCGTGGCGACGGTTCGGCACTGAAGCCGGATCGATGTCGCTGCGGATGTCGGTCGGCGTCGCGTCCGGCGACATCCACGCGTTCCTCGTCGGTGAGCAGCACCGTGAGCTGCTCGTCGGCGGACCGGTCGTGTCCCGGGTCGTGGCACTGGAGTCGCTCGCGGACGCCGGGGAGATCGTCGTCGACGACGCGGTCTCCAGTGCGCTCGACAAAGGGGAGTTGGGCGCCGTCAAGGGCACGGGACGGCTGCTCGGCCGCTGCCCGGTCGCCGAGCTCGAGGCACCCCGTCGGTGCGCGGACGCGGACGTCAGCATCGGCATATCGGTCGCGCTGCGCGATCACTTGACCGGTCGCCTCGACGACGGCGAGCATCGTCAGGCCGTGCTGACGTTCGTGCAGTTCAAGGGCCTGGACGCGCTGCTGTCGGGCGCGGGGCCGGGTGCTGCGACCGATGCTCTCGACGAGCTCGTGCGCAGGATCCAGCGCGCCTGCGACGCGCACGGTGTTTGCTTCCTCGCCACCGACGTTGACGGGGACGGCGGCAAGGTCCTGCTCGTCGCAGGCGCACCGTCCGCCTCCCCGGACGACACCGATCGCACATTGGTGACCCTGCTGGACGTCATGGCGGAAACGTCGCCGCTGACCGTCCGGGCCGGAGTCAACGCCGGTCCCGCGTTCGCCGTCGACGTCGGTTCGCCGTCACGACGCACCTATGCCGTGATGGGGGACGCGACCAACCTGGCAGCGCGCGTCATGGGCCGGGCCGAACCGGGACAGGTCGTGGCCACCGTGGCCGCGCTCGAGCGGGCGCGGACCCCCTTCGACCACGAGCCGATCGCGCCCTTCGTCGTGAAGGGCAAGTCCGCTCCGGTCAGCGCGTCACTGGTGCTCGGTATCCGTGCCGACCCGCGGCCCCAAGGCCGGTCCGGCGCGCCGGCACTGGTCGGCCGCGCGCACGAGCGCGCCCTCATCGAAGAGCTGATCGCGCAGGCCAGGGACGGGCGTGGCGGCGTACTGGCACTGGTCGGCGAGGCAGGTATCGGCAAGTCCGCGCTGGTCGAGCATGCCCGCGCGTTCGCGGCCGACCTGCCGCAGCTTTCGTTCGCGGCCGCGCCCTACGCGGCAGCAAGCCCGTACTACGCCGTGCGCAGTCCGCTGCGGCACCTCATCGGCCTGCCGCCCGGTGCCGACGCGGACGCGCTCACGGCGGCTCTGGCGTCGGCCGCTCCCGAGCTGCTGGACTGGGCGCCGCTCGTCGGCGTCGTGCTCGGGATCGCGATCCCGGAGACGGACCAGACGCGTTCGCTCGCGCCGGAGTTCCGTCGGGCGAAGGCACACGACACCGTCCGAACCTTGTTGGCACGGCTGCTGCACGGGCCGTCCGTCGTGATCGTCGAGGACGCGCACTGGCTGGACGAGGCGAGTGCGGCGCTGCTGGCCGACATCGCCGCGGCCGCGCCGGAGCAGGGCTGGGCGATGCTCGTCACCCGTCGGCCGGCGGGCGGCGCCGTGCTCGCTCCGGACCAGGCCCGCGTGGTGCCGCTCGGCCCCCTCGCGGCTCCGGAGCTGTACGACCTCGCGACCACAGCGCTCGGTGAGATACCCGCGCACGTCCGTACCCAACTGGTCGAGCGCAGTTCCGGCAACCCGCTGTTCCTGCTCGAACTGCTCACCGCGGCGCGTCGCGGCGCCGACGCCGAATCGCTGCCGGACACCCTGGAATCGCTTGTCGCGGCCCGCATCGATGCACTACGCCCCGCGGAGCGCTCCCTCGTGCGTCACGCCGCGGTCTTCGGTCACCGGTTCACGGCGGCGCAGCTCGCCGCGCTCACCGGCAGCGACGAGAACACGCTGGCGCGGACCCTGTCGCAGCTCGCCGCGGTCGTCGTCGCCGAACCAGGCGGGTACCGGTTCGTCCACGCGCTCGTGCGCGACGCGGCGTACGCCGCGCTGCCCTACCGGCAGCGGCGGGTGCTGCATCGCCGAGCCGGCGAGCTCATCGAGCAGGACCGCCGGACCGATCTCGCGGAGTGGGCGGACCTGCTGTCGTTGCACTTCGAGCAGGCGCGCGATCACGAGAAGACCTGGCACTACGCGCGTGTCGCGGCGGCGCGGGCGCGGGCGCAGTGGGCGCCGGCCGATGCCTGCACGCTGTACCGCCGGGCGCTGGGCGCGGCGCGCGCGCTCGGTGTCCGCGACACCTCACTCGCCTTGGCGTACGAGGAGCTCGGCGACTGCGCCGAGCTGGCCGGTCGCTACCTCGAGGCCGCCGACGCCTACCGCCACGCACGTGCACAGGTGGCGGCGGACGCGATGCGGACGGCTGAGCTGTGTCGCAAGGAGGGCTGGGTTCGCGAGCGCTCCGGCAGCTATTCAGCAGCGCTGCGGTGGTACCGCCGGGGGCTCAGCGCGCTCCACGGCCTCGCCCAAGGCGCGCAGATCCGGACGCAGCTGGTTCTTGCCGAGGGAGCCGCCAGACTGCGCCAGGGGCGTTATCGCCAGGCCGTCCCGCTGCTGCACGCGGCCGTGCAGGGCGCGCAACTGCACGACGACGAGGCGACCCTCGCGCACGCGTACTACCTGCTCGACTGGGCCTACACCGACCTGGGCAGCGACGAGGCCCTGCACTACCGAGAGCTCTCGCTGCCGATCTATCAGCGGCTCGGCAACCTCGCGCGAGAGGGCGTCGTCGTCAACAACCTCGGTATCGACGCCTACTTCGAAGGACGGTGGGCGGAGGCCGTGGGACTCTACGAGCGAGGACGGGCGGCCTCGGACCGTGCCGGTGACGTGGTCCAGGCCGCGACAGCAGCGAACAACATCGGCGAGGTCTACTCCGATCAGGGCCGGCTCACCGAGGCCGAGTCGATTTTCCGCGATGCGCTGGCGACCTGGCGCCGCGCGCCCTTCCCGGTCGGCATCTGGCTCGCGACCAGCAACCTCGGTCGGGTAGCGGCCCGCGACCAACGGTTCGCCGAGGCAGCTGACCTGCTGACGAAGGCGCGGGAGGGCTTCGGTGTCATCGGCGCTGAAGGATACGTCGTGGAGACCCAGGCGCGTGAGGTCGAGCTTCACGTGCTGGCCGGCGAGCCGGCGGCGGCAGAGGTGCTGGCCGTGGAAACCCTCGAACGGGTACGGCGGATCGGCGGCTTGGGTCATCTGATCGTCATGCTGTTGCGGCTGCGCGGATATGCCGCCGCGCAGCGCGGTGACCGTTCGCTCGCCGCTCGGCTGTTGGACGAATCCCTGGCCGCGGCCGAGGGATCCGGGCAGCTCTTCGAGCGCGCGCTGACCCTGGAGGCGCTCGGGCGAATCCTGGGCGACGACCAGGGGGACGTCCACCGCCGCGCCGGGGCGGCTCTGTTCCGACAGCTGGACGTCGTCCGGACGCCACAATTCCCCCTGCCGACAAGAGACGGAGTGATCGACACATGACGGGCTTCTTCGACTACGGCTCGGCCGGAGCCACCGAGCAGCAGTCCACGGTGCAGGACGACGAGACGGTGCTCGGCGGACTGGACGAGCAGGACTGGCAGCACATCCGCGATCACGCCGAGATCCGGTGGTACCGCACGGACGAACTCGTGATCGACGAGGGTGACACGGGCCGCGACCTGTTCATCGTGCTCTCCGGCGAGGTCTGCGCCCTGGTGCGCGTCGGGCGGCTGGGAGCGCGACGACGGCGACAGCCGATGCGCGCGGGAGCGGTGTTCGGGGAGATCGCGTTCTTCGCCGGCGGCCGTCGAACGGCGGCGATCGTGGCGTCGACCGACGCGGAGTTGCTGCGCCTGCGTTTCGAGGACTTCCAGAATCTCGCGGCGCAGAACCCGCACCTCGCGCAGCGGATCGTGTTCGACCTCGGGCGCGTGCTCGCTGCGCGGCTCGCCCGCGCCGAGCGCGCAGAAGGCACGGAGGTCGGCCGGTGACATCGTCGTCGTTCCCGAACTACCTGCAAGCCCGCCGTCGGCTGCCGATCCGGGCATGGTGGCCCATCCGGGTGGTCAGCATCGCGGCGTACCTCGCCATCGCCGTCGGCGCGATCGTGCGTCCGGCCGGTGGTCTGTTCGCGTTCTGGTCCGTCGTCATCCCCACGCTGCCGTTGCTGTTCTTCGTGGCTCCCGGCCTGTGGCGCAACATCTGTCCGCTCGCCGCGGCGAACCAGACGCCGCGGGTGATGCGCTTCTCCCGCGCGTGGAACCCGCCCCGGGTGGTGCGTGAGCGCGGCTATGTGGTTGCGGTCGTGCTCTTCCTCGGCATCGTCGCGACTCGCAAGCTGCTGTTCAATGCCAACGGCACCGCGCTGGGGGTGCTGCTGCTGGCCACCATCGTGACCGCATTCGCCAGTGGCATCCTGCTCAAGGGCAAGAGCGGCTGGTGCAGCAGCATCTGCCCACTGCTTCCCGTCCAGCGCATCTACGGCCAGACGCCGCTGGTTCTCGTGCCGAACGCACATTGCCAACCGTGCGTGGGGTGCGCGAAGAACTGCTACGACTTCAACCCGCGCGTCGCCTACCAGGCAGACATCGGTGACGACGACCCGAAGTGGTCGGCGGCCCGCAAGCTCTTCGCCGGTGTGTTCCCGGGCCTGGTCTTCGGCTACTTCACCCTGGCCGCGCCACCGTCGACGTCGGACGGACAGTTCCTCTGGCACCTGGCCGCATCGGTCCTCGTGTCCGCGGGGCTGTTGTTCGCGGCGGACGCGATCCTGCCCGTCGCGACGAGCCTGCTCGCCGCGCTCTGGGGCGCAGCGGCCATCAACCTCTTCTACTGGTACGGCTCGAAGATCACCGCCCACGCCGTAGCCGTGGTGTTCGGTGCGGACGTCCACGCGTGGTTGCCGTGGGTGGTGCGCGGCGTAGTCGCCGCGCTCACCCTGGTCTGGTTGGCCCGCACGACGCAGCTGCGCCGGCGCTACCTCGACTCGGTGTCGAAGGCGGGGCAGGCACGCGTCGATGTCGCATCGCTGCGCAAGCGGACGGCGTCGGCGAGCGCCTCGGGCAGCGAGCCCGTCGTCGAGTTCGACCCTGACGGCGAACTGGTCGTGGCCGCAACGGGCGAGACACTGCTGGAGGTCGCCGAACGGGCCCGGCTGCCGATCGAGGCCGGCTGCCGGCTCGGCGTCTGCGGCGCCGACCCGGTGACGGTGCTCGACGGCCTGGACCGGCTCTCGCCGGTCGAGGAGGACGAGGCGAACACGCTGCGCCGCCTGGGCCTGGCGGACAACTGCCGGATGGCCTGCTCGGCGAAGGTGATGGGCGCCTGCACCGTGTCGCTGACCGCAACGAAGGCGAAGGTGGGTGCCGGGAGCGCATCGCTCGCGCCGTACGACAAGCAGGTCGGGAGCGTCGTCGTCGTCGGCGGGGGGATCGCCGGCATCACGACTGCCGATTTCGTCCGGCGCATGCACCCGGACTGCGAGATTCACGTGGTCGGGCGTGAGGCGCACGCGCTCTACAACCGGATGGGCATCTCGCGACTGATCTACGGACGGTCGGCGATGAACGGGCTCTACCTGTTGCAGGACGGCTGGTTCGACGAGCACCGGATCACCGGCTGGCTCAACACGGTCGCGACGCGCGTCGACCTGGCCACGCGCGTCCTCGAGCTGGGCACCGGCGAGCGCCTGTCCTGGGACCGACTGGTGCTGGCGACCGGGAGCAGCGCGTTCGTGCCCGAGGTTCCCGGCTACGGCATGCCGGGCACCTTCGTCGTCCGCGAGGCCGACGACGGGATCAGGATCCGTGCCTACGTGCAGGGCCACGGCGCTCGCAGCGCCGTCGTTGCGGGCGGCGGGCTGCTCGGCCTGGAGGCGGCCCACGCTCTGGTGGAGCTGGGCTTGCAGGTCACGGTCCTCGAGCGCGGCGAGCGGCTGTTGGCGCGCCTCGTCGACGAGCGGGCGTCCGAACTGTTGCAGTCGTTCCTGTCCAACAGCGGCATTCGCGTCCGGACCGAGGTCACGGCGGCGGCGGTGCGCGGCGACGACCGCTGCCGCGCGGTGGTGCTTGACACCGGCGAGGAACTGGACGCGGACGTGTTCGTGGTCGCGGCGGGCATCCGTCCGAACGTCGATCTCGCGGCCGCGGCGGGGATCGCGGTGAATCGCGGCATCGTGGTGGACAGCACGCTGCGGACCAGCGTGCCGGAGGTGTTCGCGGTGGGCGACGCGGCTGAGGTCGGCGGAGCGGTGCACGGCCTGTGGCCGGTCGCCGTGACGCAGGCGGAGGTCGCGGCCGCCAACATCGCCGGCGGCGAACGGCACCTGGAGCCTTACGAGCCGGTCGCCATCTTGAAGGGTGTAGGCATCGACCTTGCCGCGGCCGGCCGGATCGACGGTGGGGACGGCGACGAGGTGATCGTCGCGGAGGACCCCGCACGGCACGTCTACCGCAAGCTCGTCGTCCGCGATGGCAAGGTCGTCGGCGGGATCGTCCTCGGCGTCGCGGGGCTGGTCCCGAGACTCACGTCGGCGGTCCGTCACGGACGCGATGTGAGCGCGATTCTCGCCGACCTGCGATCCGGCTCCTGGGACGCCTTCGACAGTGACGTCAGGTCATCGGGAGCGACCACCGGTGACGAATCCGCCGGCGAGCCCGCGCTCGTCCCCTGACCTACGACCGCCGCAGCGACGGTATCGCCAGCCGGGCACGGGTCCGATTGCCGTCCAGCTGCGGATCACGCACGCTCCGCGAGTGGACGGCGGCATGCAGCAGTCTGGTCACCGCCCGCTGCGTGACCACCCGGAACGTGACGCTGTAGGTGAGCGTCGCGTGCGCGCCCAGGGACCGTTCGTACCAGAGCAGGGTGCGGCCGTGGCGCGAGGCCCCCGCCGCGTCGTCGACCACGAGCCCGTGCGGCACCGACAGCTTGATGCGTACCCGGCCGGCCGCGTCGGGACCGGTGTTGACGACCGTGACCGTTTCGACGAACGTCCGTCCCGGCCGCACGATCGACGGGCCGTCCAGCCGTACCGACAGGTTCGCGGACGGCGGGGCTGCCGCGGCCGGGGCACCGGACCTCGGCGGTGTACCACCGGACGAACTCGTCGGTGACGGCGACGACGTCGGGATGGGCGCGGACGTCGGCGCGGACGTCGCAGTGGACGTCGACGGCGGCGTCGGCTCGGACGTCGTGGGTGTCGGCTCCGGTGCGGAGGTCGTCGGGGTGGGCCCCGGGGTGCCGCTGGTGCCGTCCGCGGCCGGATTCACTTGCACGGTAAGGGTTTGCGTGACCGTACCGCCCGCGATGCCGTCCGTGCCTGCCTGGACGGTGATCGTGTGCGTGCCGACGTCCGACGCGGTGGGCGTGCCGGCGAGCGCGCCGGTTTCGCTGTTGATGGACAGCCACGGCACGTCGTTCTGGCCGGCGGTGATCGCGTAGTCGGTGAAGCCGGGGCAGCCGATGGCCTCGACCTGGAACGTGAACGGCGTGCCCGCGGTGGCGGTCGCGGTGTCAGGGGAGATCACCGTCGCCTGGGCCGGACCGACGACGAGTGTCAGCGGATCGATCACCGAGCCCACGTCGTTTGCCGCCTTCACCTGCAGCCGGTACTGCCCAGGCGCAACGGGACCGGTTGCATGAGTATTGAGCCGGCCCCCGCCGCTGTAGTCCTCGACGGTCCCGACGACCTGCAGCCAAGCCGGTGCGTTGAGCAGGCTCAGCGTCGGCGCCGGATAACCGACGGCGGTGAGTTGCGGCAGGTACTTCGACTGCGTGAGGTCGCCGGTGTAGATGCAGCTCGCGGACGTGATCACCGGCTGATGCGGCACGTAGGTCGTGAACGTGATCGACGCCGTCCCGTCCCCGCTGTTGGCGCCGGCCCAGTACTGCTGGTCGGTACCGAAGGGGTCCGCGTAGCTGGAGCCGGCCCCGCCGCCACCCCCGCCGCCCTCGCCGGCACCGTGCTCGCCACTGCCGCCGCTCTGGCCGCCGCCACCGCAGGCTCCCTGGCCACCGCCGCCACCGCCCGCGACGGCCGAACCGGACGGCGCGCTCTCGCCCGTGCCGCCCTGGGTGACCATGCCGTACAGCCCGCAGTTGACGACCTGGCCGGCGGTGCCACCGCGTCCGGCGTCCCCGCCGAAGGTGCCGATCCCCGGCGTCCCGTCGCCGTTCGTGCCGCCGCGGCCGCCCGCGTAGCCGATGTACAGGCCGCTGCCGCCGCCACCGCCGCCACCTCCTCCGGCGACGATCAGCACGTCGCCGGTGGTGATGTCGGTGATGACCGTCGCGCCGCCGCCGTTGCCGCCGCTGCCGGACAGTTGCGAGCCGTACCCGCGCTGCCCGCCGCCGCCCTTCGCGCCCACGACGACCTGGAGTTGATCGCCGCCGTGCAGCTCGACCGTCACCTGCGCGTTCGTGCCCGACCCGCCGGCCCCACCCTTGGACGAGCCGCTCGAGGACGGGTCGCCCGGGTAGCCGGCGCCGCCGAGCCCGGTGAGCACGGCGTAGTCGTCGTAGCTCGGCACGGTCACGTTGTAGGTGCCGGCGGAGCTGAACGTCTGCGTCGGCTGCGTGGTGGTGTCGGCGGTCGCGTGGGAGGTCGGCCCCAGTGCGACGAGCGTGAGCGGGCTCAGCACGACGAGCGTGGTCAGGACCGCGGTCGCGGTGCGGGCCAGGCGCTGGGCCGTCCCGAGCCACAGTGCGTAGCCGCAGGCGAGCGCCCCGACCACCGCGAACGTACCGCCGACGCCGAGCACCAGAACGAGCGGGGCGGCGACGAGCGAACCGAGCGCGATGCCGCCGATCGAGGCCGGGAACGCGAAGCCGTAGGCGCGGGCGAAGACGTCGTCCGGAAGCTGCTCCTGCAGCACGGTTTCCGTGCCCACCTCGACGACCAGCGAGCCCGCGCCGCCGGCCGCCGCAGCGAGCAGTACGGCGGCGTAGGACGGCAGCACCGCCACCAGCGGCAGGCAGATCCCGACCATCAGCAGCGCGAACGCGGGCGCCTGGCGCCGGCCGAACGCGCGCAGGATGCGCGGGGCGAGCACGGTACCGAGGAAGCCCCCGGCGCCGATCGCCCCGAGCAACAGCCCGTACCCCGAGTCGTGCCAGCCGAGGCGCACGCTCACCGCGACCAGCAGCACCGTCTGCACGCCGTAGCAGAAGCTGCACAGCACGTCCGCACCGATCAGGCGGCTCGCCTCCGGCCGGCGCAGGAGTTCGCGCGCGCCGACGGTCACCGCTGCCCACACGCCCGGCTCGCGCTCGGCGCTGCGCGACGGACGGAACGCGTCCCGCTCGGGCACCGCCAGCACGAGCACGGCCGACGCGGCGAACGTGACCGCGTTCGCCGCGAACGCCCAGGTCACCCCGGCGACCGCGAGCACGGCCGCGCCGAGCGCCGGGCCGGCGACGATGGCCAGCGGCCCGACGGCGGCACGCAGCGCGTTGGCCGACGGCAGCTTCTCGCGGGGCACCAGTCGCGGCACCGTCGCGGCGACGCAGGACGGATACGGGCTGCCCGCCGCGGTGGCGAGGCCGGCGAGCACCGGCACCAGCACGATCGGCAGGTCGTACCGGACCACGCCGACGAGCGCGAGCATCGCCGCGACACGGGCGATGTCGCTGAGCACCATGACCACGCGGCGGTCGAAGCGGTCGCCCACGATCCCCGCGAGCGGGCCGAGCAGCACGATCGGCAGCACCCGCGCGGCCGTCGCCGCCCCGAGCCAGGCGGGGGAGTGGGTCCGCTCGAAGACGAACGCCAGCAACGCCACGTTGTACAGCCAGTCACCCAGCTGGGAGACCGCCAGTGCGGCAAGCAGTCTGCGGAAGCTCCGGTTGTGCGCCATGATCGCTCCTTGGTCGGTAGGGCGATCACGAGAGTGCGGCTAAGACGGGCAGTAGGGCATCGGGCGGTTGCCCTACGTCACCCCTCAGACATGCGGTGGACGAGACCGGCCGCCTGCACCCGGCTGCTCATGCCGAGCTTGGCGAGGATGTTCGAGACGTGCACGCTGGCCGTCTTGGGGCTGATGAACAGCTCGCGCGCGATCTGCGGGTTCGACCGCCCCGCGGCCAGCAGCAGGAGCACCTCGCGCTCGCGGGCGGTCAGACCCAGGCCGGCGAGCGGATCCTCGCCGGACGGTGCCGGCGCCGTGCCGAGCTCGATGCGGGCCCGTTGCGCCAGCTGCTCGGCCTCGTCGAGCAGCGGACGGGCGCCCAGTCGGGTCGCGATCGTCCAGGACTCGACGAGCGACTCGGCCGCGGGCGTGCGCCGTCCCGCCTCGGCGTGCACCTCGGCCTGGCGCAGCAGCGAGTAGGCCAGCGGCCAGGGCCACTCGAGCTCGCGCCACGCGGCGCGCGCGTCCTCCCAGTCCGCCTCGCCCAGCTCCGCCATCGACATCGCCCGGTAGGCCCGGGTGGGCGCGGACTCGACGCCCAGCGCCCGGGCCGCGGCCAGCACCTCGGGGTGGATCGTCGCCGCGCCGATGCGCGCCCGAACGCGTTCGACCTCCGAGCGCACGGCCGTCCACACCAGGGGCCAGGCGTACCGCGGCCACACCACCCGTTCCGCGCCGGCCAGCGCGCCCAGCACGGTGTCCCGGGTCTCGTCGTAGCGTCGCGCGGCGAGGTGCAGCCCGGCGGAGAGGGTGGCCAGCGGGTGCGTGAACTGCTGGTCGTCCGGGTCGATCAGCAGCCCGCGGCAGCGCGCCACCGCGTACTCGCAGGCGGCCACGTCGCCGGTCAGCAGGTCCAGCTCGGCGGCGAGCAGCTGCACGCTGGCCTCGAAGATCCCTTCCGGCTGCGCGGCCAGGACGTCGTCGACCAGCGCGCGCGCACGCTGCCACTGGCCCAGGTGCAGCAGCGACTCGACGAGGTTGCCAGTGACGTAGATGCCGAGGCTGCGCACCCATCCCGACCGCTGCGCGAACGCGATCCCCGCCTCGGCCTCGCGCACCGCTTCGGCCGACTGCCCCGTCGACTCCAGCAGGTCAGCGGCATTGATGTAGCCGCGCATGGCGGTGAGCGCGTCACCGCTCTCGATCGCCAGCTGCAGCCCGGTCCGGGTGCTGGCGATGCCGTCGTCGGTGCGGCCCATGTCCGCCTGGCCGTAGCCGCGCGTGATCAGCGCGTCCGCCTCGACCTGCGGCAGGTGCACGGCGCGCGCCGCGTCGATGGCCAGTTCGGCAACCTGCGCGGCGCGGTCGACGGCGCGGTTGCGCAGCAGCGCGGTCGACAGCGACGTGAGTAGCTCGGCCCGCACCGCCGTAGGCGGATCCTCGGGCAGCAGCGCGAGCGCCTCCTGCAGCTGCTCGATGGCCGCCGGGACGCGGCCGGTGTCCCGCTT
>Ga0164242_10003161_pt1 | contig 18859 bp, 11 predicted proteins | sample OricomgcompostMG_FD_108783 | JGI IMG/M metagenome (GOLD analysis project Ga0164242, IMG submission 108783) | Miracle-Growth compost microbial communities from Emeryville, California, USA - Original compost - Miracle growth compost (MG) ... | reverse complement strand
TAGCGCTGTGGTCCCACCCGATCCCATCCCGAACTCGGAAGTGAAACGCAGCCGCGCCGATGGTAGTGTGCACTTGCATGCAAGAGTAGGTCACCGCCAGGGGCTTTACACCAAACCCTCCCCACCCGGGGAGGGTTTTTTTATGCCCCGACGCCGTGCACCCGACCCTGCCATCGCCGCCCCCGGCGCGCGCCTGGCCCATGGCATCCGAGCCGCACCGGTGGCCTCGGCGCTGCGGCGCGACAGGCATGGGCCGGCTCGTGGCGGAGTGCTTCAGGAATATCCCGCTATGATGATCTCCTTTGGCTGGTCATGGCCAAGATGGGGGCGCGGATGTTTGTCCATGTCGAAACGAGGCGGCGCCGGCGCTGGGTCTGGGCCACGCTCCTGCTGGTGATGCTTTGCGTGGCCACCTTCGTGGGACTGGCGCTGATGCCCACGCCGGAGCGGGTCTCGCTGCTCCTGGAATGGGGCACCATCCCCGTGAACATCTTTCACGGCTCGCACGAGACCCTGCTGCAGCGCCTGCACGATACGGCCCTGCTGCGGTTGTTCACCGCCTTGTTCATCCATGTCGCCTGGTTGCACCTGCTCAGCAATCTGTTGTTTCTAGTGATTTTCGGCGTGCCCGCGGAACGGACGCTGGGTTCGTTGCGTTTCCTGCTGCTGTTCGTGGTCGGCGGCGTAGTCGCCAACCTGGTCGGCGCGCTGTCGCTGGCGGGCGTAGGGCGCCCGATCATCGGCTGCAGCGGCGCCGTGTCGGCAGTGGTGGGCACCTACGTGGCCCTGTTTCCACGGGCCCGCCTCGGCCTGGTGCTGCCGCTGGGGCTGTACATGGAATTTGTGCGCGTGCCGGCCTTCCTGTTGATCGGCCTTTGGGTACTGCTGCAATTGCTCTTCAGCTACGCGGGCCCCAGCTATGGCGCGGTGGTGTGGTGGACGCACATCGCGGGATTTCTGTTCGGCGTGGTGTTTGCGCTGGCCTCGCGCGATTCCATTGCGCGGCGCCTGCGCGGCTAGGCCGAGGCCAGGCCGCTTAGGCGGGCGAAGCGACGCAGCAACCGTCTTGCGCCGGGGGTGGGGGCGACTTCGCGGAATGCACGCCGAGGGTCCTGCCCCTCCCGCTGCATGTCGGCCCGCTTGCGACGGATATAGGCGCGCATCACGTCGGCATTGAACTCAGGGTGGAACTGCACGCTGGCCGCATGCGGCCCATAGCGCAGCAGATGATGCGGGTCGCGCTCGGAGCGGGCCAGCACGGCGGCCCCGGCGGGAGGCTCCAAGACGCTTTGCTCGTGCGTGGTATGCGCGCGGAATCCCGGAGACAGCCCGCGCAGGAGCGGGTCGTTCTCCTGCCCCGCGTGTGGATAGATGGCCTGGGTGCCGATCTCGCGCCCGCCCGGCAGGTAGTCGACGCGTCCGCCCAGGGCATGCGCCATCAACTGGTGGCCGAAGCAGACGCCGAACATGGGCAGATCCGCGTCCATCGCGTCGCGGATCCAGCCGGCGGTCCGTTCGCTCCAGCTGGCCCGCTCGGTAACCATGGCGGCCGAACCGGTGATGATCGCACCCGACACCGCCGAAGGCGGCGGCAGTGCCTCGCCGGCCGCCACATCGACGACCTGCACGGGCGAAGCCAGCTTCGCGCCGATGCGGAACCAGTGCGGGAAATCGCCGTGGCGGGCCCGGATGTTGTCCGGCGCGCGGCCGGTGCGGATGATCAGGACAGGTTTCATGCGGAATGCCAGGCGGACGTCTTTACGGCTGTTCGCCGTCGATTGTATCGATCGGCGGTAGCACCGTAAGCACTTCCTGGACTGTCGTCAGTCCACGCGCGACCTGCGCCGCCGCGGAGATGCGCAAGGGGCGCATGCCCTCGGCCAGTGCCGCGGCGGAAAAGCGGCCGAGATCCAGCTGGGCCGAAAGCATGCCGCGCAGCGGCGGCGAAAGACGCATCATCTCGTAGATGCCGGTGCGACCGGTAAAGCCGGTCTGGCGGCACTCCAGGCAGCCCACGGGACGGTACACGCGCTGTGGCAGGGGCAGCGACCAGCCGTGCACCAGCGCGGCCCACTCGTGCGGGTCCTGTGTCGTTTCTTGCTTGCAGTACGGGCACAGCGTGCGCACCAGGCGCTGCGCCACCACGCCGGTCAGGGTGGACTGGATCAAGTAGTGCGGCACGCCCAGGTCGAGCAGGCGGGTCACCGCGCTGGGCGCGTCGTTGGTATGCAAGGTGGACAGCACCAGGTGACCGGTCAGCGAAGCCTGTACCGCCATCTGCGCGGTCTCCAGGTCGCGGATCTCGCCGACCATGATGATGTCCGGGTCCTGCCGCAGCAGGGTGCGCACGCCGCTGGCGAAGTCCAGCTCGATCGATGGCTGTACCTGCATCTGGTTGAACTCGGGGCTGACCATCTCGATCGGGTCTTCCACCGTGCAGACGTTGATCTCGGGCGTGGCCAGGTGCTTGAGCGTGGAGTACAGCGTGGTGGTCTTGCCCGAGCCGGTGGGGCCGGTGACCAGCACGATGCCGTGCGGCCGCTCCACCATGCCGCGCCAGGTCTCCGCCTCGTCCGCGCTGAAGCCCAGCTGGGAAAAATCCTTGGCGACGATGTCCGGGTCGAAGATGCGCATCACCACCTTCTCGCCGAAGGCGGTAGGCATGTTGGAGATGCGCAGCTCCACCTCGCGGCCGGCGGCCGAGCGGGTCTTGATGCGGCCGTCCTGCGGCCGGCGCTTCTCGGCCACGTCCATGCGCGCCAGGATCTTGATGCGCGCGGTCACCGCGGTCATCACCGGCGGCGGCAGCTCGAACACCTTGTGCATGACGCCGTCGATGCGGAAACGGATCAGCCCGGCCTCGCGGCGCGGCTCCAGGTGGATGTCCGAGGCGCGTTGTTCGAAGGCGTACTGCAGCAGCCAGTCGACGATGTGCACCACGTGGCGGTCGTCGGCGCCCACCTCGCCGGTCTTGCCCAGTTCCACCAGCTGCTCGAAATTGAGGATCGCCGCAGCGCTGTCCTGGCCGGGGCCCTTGGCGTCCTGGGCCAGCTGGATCGAGCGCTGGACGCCGTAGAACTCCTGCAGGTAGCGATGGATATCCAGCGGGTTGGCGACCACCCGGTGCACATCCCGCCGCAACATGTGCGACAGGTCGGCGGCCCAGGCATCGTCGAACGGCTCGCAGGTGGCGAAGGTCGCCTCGCCCGGTGCCGCCGCCACCGGCAGGATGCGGTGCCGCTGCGCATAGGCGTGGCTTACCACCTGGGTGACCACGGCGGCGTTGATCTTCATCGGGTCGATCTTCAGGTACGGCAGGCCCGCCGCGCCGGCCAGCCATTCCGTGAGCTGTTCGAGACCGAGCGGGCGGCCGGGATCGCGCCGGTTCGGCAGCCTGGCGTTGGCGATCAGCACCAGCGGATGCAATTCCACCGCGCTGCGCCCATCCCGGGCGCCCATGCGCACGCGACGCGCGTCGTCGGCCGCCAGGTAGCCGTCGACCACCAGCGCGGCGAGGGTCTCGTCCAGGGTCAGCCGTCCGCGGCGGCCGAGCAGCGAGCGGGATTGCGGATGGGCGGCCATGCGGTGCCTGTCTCCGGAAGTGGGTGCGGTCGGATAAGGCCAGCCCGCAAGCCGGCTGCGGCTATACTAGCGCGCTTTGTTCACGGTCACGGAAAGCCATGTCCGCCCGCACCTTCCAGGATGTGATCCAGACCCTCAACCGCTACTGGGCGGCGCAGGGTTGCGTGTTGCTGCAGCCGCTCGATACCGAGGTCGGCGCCGGCACCTTCCACCCGGCCACCTTCCTGCGCTCGCTGGGGCCGGAGCCGTGGGCCGCGGCCTACGTGCAGCCCTCGCGCCGCCCCACCGACGGCCGCTACGGCGAGAATCCCAACCGCCTGCAGCATTACTACCAGTACCAGGTGGTGATGAAGCCGAATCCCGAGAACATCCTGGATCTGTACATCGGCTCGCTCGCCGAACTGGGCCTGGACCCGCGGGTGCACGACCTGCGCTTCGTCGAGGACAACTGGGAGTCGCCCACCCTGGGCGCCTGGGGCCTGGGCTGGGAAGTCTGGCTCAACGGCATGGAGGTGACCCAGTTCACCTACTTCCAGCAGGCCGGCGGCCTGGAGTGCCGGCCGGTGACCGGCGAGATCACCTACGGCCTGGAGCGCCTGGCGATGTACCTGCAGAACGTGGACAACGTCTACGACCTGGTATGGACCGAAGGCCCGCACGGCACCGTCACCTATGGCGACGTGTTCCACCAGAACGAGGTGGAGCAGAGCACCTACAACTTCGAGCATGCCAACGTGCCCGAGCTGTTCCACTGGTTCGACGTGTGCGAGGCCACCGCCAACCAGCTGATCGCCGCCGGCCTGCCGCTGCCGGCCTACGAGCAGGTGATGAAGGCCAGCCACACCTTCAACCTGCTCGACGCGCGCCGCGCGATCAGCGTCACCGAGCGCCAGCGCTACATCCTGCGCGTGCGCACGCTGTCGCGCAGCGTGGCCGAGGCCTACGTGGCGCAACGCGAGAAGCTCGGTTTTCCGGGTTTGAAGAACCGTAAGGAGCAGGCCGCATGAGCGCCGCCGACAACGCCAAGCCACTGCTGGTCGAACTGGGCACCGAGGAGCTGCCGCCGGGGGCGCTGGACGAACTGGCGTCCGCATTCCTGCGCGGGATCTGCGACGGCCTGGCCCGGCGCGGCATCGACGCTGCGCCGGACCGGGCTCGCGCCTACTGCACGCCGCGGCGCCTGGCCGCCTACGTGCCCGCGGTCGCCATCGCGCAGCCGGAGCAGGCGATCGAACGCCGCGGCCCGGCGGTGGGCGCCGGCCTCGGGCCGGACGGCCAGCCGTCCAGGGCCTTGCTGGGCTTCGCGCAGTCCTGCGGCGTCGCCGTGGAGCAGCTCGAACGGCTGGAGACGGACAAGGGCGCCTGGTTCGTCTACCGCGCCGTGAAGCCCGGCCGGCCGGTGGCCGAACTGCTGCCGGAGATCGTCGGCGAGGCGCTCAAGGGCCTGCCGATCCCGCGCCCGATGCGCTGGGCCGACCACGACTACAGCTTCGTGCGTCCTGCGCACTGGCTGGTGATGCTGCACGGCGACGCGGTGGTCGAGGGCGAACTGCTGGGCCTTGAGAGCGGCCGCCTGTCGCACGGTCACCGCTTCATGTGTCCGCAGCCCGTCGCCATCGCCGATGCCGACGGCTGGCTGGAGGCGATGCGCGCGGCCTGCGTGCTGGCCGATCCGGCCGAGCGCCGCCAGCGCGTGCGCGACGAGGTCGCCCGGGCTGCCAGCGGGACCCGCGGCTCGCCGCGGCTCGACGACGCCCTGCTCGACGAGATCGCCAACCTCACCGAATGGCCGGTGGCGATCGCCTGCGCCTTCGACCGCGACTTCCTGGCGGTGCCGCCCGAGGCGCTGGTCACCACCATGGAGACCAACCAGAAGTTCGTGCCCGTATTCGACGGCGAGGGCCGGCTCACCGGCGATTTCATCGGCGTCGCCAACATCGAGAGCCGCGATCCGGCCGAGATCCGCAAGGGCTACGAGCGGGTGATCCGGCCGCGCTTCGCCGACGCCCGGTTCTTCTGGGACGAAGACCTCAAGACCCCGCTGGCCGACTACCAGGAGCAGCTGAAGCACGTCACCTACCAGCAGGCGCTGGGCAGCCTGTGGGACAAGAGCGTGCGGGTGGCCGAGCTGTCGCGGGTGATCGCCGGCCGCCTGGGCGTCGACGCCGGCGCGGCCACCCGCGCGGCCTCCCTGAGCAAGTGCGACCTGCTGACCCGCATGGTCGGCGAGTTCCCCGAGCTGCAGGGCATCATGGGACGCTATTACGCGCGCCACCACGGCGAGAGCGCCGAGGTGGCCGACGCGCTGGACGGCTACTACCAGCCGCGCCAGTCCGGCGACCCCATCGCCGAAGGCGAATTGGCCCGCGTGCTGGCGGTGGCGGAGCGCGTGGATACCCTGGCCGGCATCTTCGCCGTGGGCATGCGGCCCAGCGGCAACAAGGACCCGTTCGCGCTGCGCCGCGCCGCGCTGGGACTGGCCAGGACCCTGGTCGAGGGCGGGCTCGAGCTCGACCTGCGGGCGTTGTTTGCCGAGGCGCTGGAACTGCTGCCCGACGCGGCGCTGGCGGCCGGCCAGAAGCCGGGCAAGGACGGCAAGGCGCCGCCGCTGGACGCCGGTGCGCGCCGCGCCGAATTGCTCGACGCGCTGTACGACTTCGTGCTGGAACGCCTGCGCGGCTATTACGCCGAACGCGGCTTCCCGGCGGAGCAGTTCGAGGCGGTGCTGGCCGTGGCGCCGGCCAGCCTGTACGACTTCGACCGCCGCCTGCGCGCAGTGTCCGAGTTCAGCCGGCGCCCGGAGGCGGCCAGCCTGGCCGCAGCCAACAAGCGTGTGACCAACATCCTGCGCAAGAGCGCGGAAGATCGACCCGCCGGCGCGGTGCCCGCGGTCGACCCGGCCCGTTTCGAGGCGCCCGAGGAAGCCGCCCTGGCGCAAGCCCTTGCCGACGCGCACCGCGACGCCGCGCAGGCGCTGGCGCAGGGCGACTACGCCGGGGCGCTGGGCCGGCTGGCCCGGTTGCAGGCCCCGGTGGATGCGTTCTTCGAGAAGGTCCTGGTGAACGCGGACGACCCGGGCGTCCGCGCCAACCGGCTGGCGCTGCTGGGCCAGCTCAATACCCAGTTCGGCGCGATCGCGGATATTTCCCGGCTGTGAAAAGAGAGGCGCGAGGCGATTGCCGCCTTTGCGCCTGGTTCACGGCGCCAGGGCGTGACACGGCTGCCCGGCACCCGATTGGCAAACAGGCTGCCTGCCGAGGCCGAAGGATCTTCAATCCATGGCGAACTGGCAAATGGCGTCCCTCTCCCTGCGGGAGAGGGTGGCGGCAGCCGGGTGAGGGTACGGGCGAAGCGCGGCGTTGCGGCATGGCCGGATCCCCACCTTCAAGCCTTCTCCCGCCGGGAGAGAGGAGCGCTGCCAGCAAGCGCAAGGCGCGCGGGACAGAGGGTGTATCTCCAGGCGATGGTGTTTGGCTTCGTCTCGCTGGGACGGACTTGCGCCTCGTGGCCGCGGCCACGGGCGAACCCGGTCGCGGCTGAGGTGGTTCCGGTTGGGCGGACCTTGCGCCGGTACGCGCCGGGCTCGGCTGCCCGGCACCTTCTCAGGCGGCCCGTTGCCGGGCGTGCCGGATGCGTTCGGCCAGGCGCTGGTTGAAGGCGACCATGGCGGCGGCGTCGATTTCCTGTCCGTCGGTGCCGAGCGTGTCGTAGAGCTCGGCCAGCAGGTCGGCGTTTTCGGCCAGCGACAGCTGGCTCTGGCCGAGCTCCAGTTCCGACTGGAGCAGCTTCAGGGCGGTATCCAGCCGCTGCGCGTCCACGGCCATGCCGCCGGTCTGCAGGGCCACCGCCGCGGTCTGCAGCTTGGAACGCTGGCGGCCCGGCTGGACGCTTTCCGCACTGGTCTGGTCGTCGGTCGACAGGGTATGGGCGGGATCGACCTGCATGGCGCCCTCGCCGGCCACCAGCCATACCAGCGACACGCCCAGCGTGCGTGCCAGGGTGACGCAGCGGGCGCGCGAAGGGTCGGTGTTGCCGTCGCGCCAACTGCGTACCACGCCTTCGGAAAAACCGCACTTGCGTGCGATCTCGGTGACGCTGCCGACCTTGTTGATCAGTATTTTTATGCGGTCGGCGAACGTCTCGGGGTGGTCGGGGACGGCGTATTTTGGCGTGCTCATGGCAATATCCCGCAATTCGTAGCGTGAGAATGCAGTTCAAAACGCCCCGAGGGGGGCGCATGGAGCCCGGCTTGTTGGGGTGGGGGAGCCTGGCCTGAAAACAGTCGACGAGACAGATCGGAACATCTAACGTAGAAGAAGGATGTTACGTTGACATCGTTCCGGCCGCCTGCGCGGACGGGCATATTGACTTTTCCGCCGAAGTATTTTTCAGCTATGCTTGAATCTCCCCCGCGTCGACCGGTGGGCGCCCTGGCGTCCGCGGCGCCGCGCTCCGGTTTGATCGCAGATTTGAGGTTTTCCATGCGTACATTGGTTTTGCCGCTTGTAGCGGTGGCTTCGCTGGCGCTTGCCGCTTGCAATTCCTCGGGCTCGTCGTCGCAGTCGGCGGATGACTCCGCGGCCTCGTCGGCGCCCCAGGCCCATTCGGTGAGCGGCACGGTCACGTTGCGCGGCAACGACCAGCCGTCGGCATCGGGCAAGCTGACGATCAGCCTGGTGGACGTGTCGCAGCAGGGTGCCGCGCCGCTGGCGACCAAGACCATTGCGCCGGCGACCACGTTCCCGCTGCCGTTCGAGCTGGATTTCAACCCCGCCAGCGTGGCGGCGAACGACCTCTACGTGGTCAAGGCCGAGCTGATCGACGGCGACCGCCACTACGAGATGCCGCTGCAGGCGCCGGTACTGACCAAGGGCAGCCCGGCCACCAACGTGGCGGTCCAGCTGGTGCCGCAGCAGACCCCGGGCGAGAAGCAGCTTGCCGCGTTCAAGGAAGAACAGCGCCAGATCGGCGGCATGAAGGTCAGCCACGGCACCAAGCTGGAGAAGGATACCTCGCTGGCGTGGCAGGTGTTCCGCCAGGCGGGCGAGGTGCAGTTCATCCGCGAGCTGGCCGATTACGGCAAGAAGGGCTTTACCAGCACCGACTTCGCCTACAAGGACGGCAAGCCCTGGGTGGCCGTGCAGCAGAAGAAGCCCGACCAGAACGCCAAGCCCACCTCGATCGACCGCGCCGGCTGGGACAGCGACGGTACGCTGCTGCTCAAGCAGCACGAGGTGAACGGCAAGGTCGACGTGCTGAGCGACGACGACGCCAACAACCTGAAGCAGCAGGCGCTGGACATCCTGAAGCTGGCCGCGGGCAAGTAAGCCGGCGGCGCTGGCGCCGTCCCGGCCGATCCGGCCGGCACCCGCCATAACGAAAAGGCCGTCCGCGCGAGCGGACGGCCTTTTCGTTGTGCCGCGCTTGATGGGCGGCCGGATGGCGCGCGCCGGCTAGAAGCCGATGCGCATGCCGAGGTTTACGCTGTTGTCCTTCTGCGTGCTGTCGCTGAAGCGGCCGTTGTAGCCGATCCAGGTGGTGATGTTGGGCGCGAATTGGGCGGACACGCCCACGCTGGCCGTGGCCCAGGACTTGTCGGGCGTGAAGCCGGCCAGTTCGAAGCTGCCGTTCATGGTGTTCAGGCCGGCGGTGACCATGTCGGGGTCGGCCTTGCTGTCGTGGTTCCAGGCCAGCGCCAGGTAGGGCGACAACAGCGCCTGGTGCACCTGCCAATGCCCCTGCAGCCGCCAGCCCAGGGTACTGATCAGGGCATCGCGCTGCTGCCGGTTGAACCACATGGCGGTGCTGTCGTCGCCGTCCTCGGCGTAGCCGTTCACCTTGGCCGTTTCCCACTCGATGTTGGCGTACGGACCGGTGCGCAGGTTGTCGAAATCGAACCACCAGCCGCCGGTGACGCCGCCGCCCAGGTGCGAGCCGTCGGCCTTGCCGGTTTCGGTGCGGCGCATGGCGCCGAGCTGGATGCGCCGGTCGATGTCGGAGAAATTGGCCTGGCCGAAGCTGCCGTAGGCGCCGACGTAGCCGCCGCCGGCGTGGTAGGTGAGGTAGCCCAGGCCGGTGATGTCCTGCAGCTTGTAGCCGCCGCCACCGCCGAAGTCGGCGTTCTGCTTGCCCACGCCCAGCGCGACGCCTGCCGAGACATGGTCGCTGACGTGCGCGTCGGCGCCGATGGTGAGGTGGATGTTGTCGCTGGTCGTCTTGGGCGAGCTGTCGGTGGCATCGTAGCGCTGGCGGTCGTAGTCCACGCGGGCAAAGGTGCGCGTGCCGGCGCCGGTGCTGTCGGCCAGTATCTCGTCGCGGATCGCGCGGGTCTGCGTGGTGCTGTCGCTCAACGCGGCCTCGCCGAGCATGGAGACGTAGCCGGGCGCGGCCAGCTCGGCCAGCACGGACTGGGACAGCAGGACGTCCGCCGCCGTGGTCGGGTGCACGCCGTCGGCGAACAGGTAGGTCTTGTTGGTGCCCGACGCGTAGGTGTAGGGCAGCCCCGAGCCTTCCGGCCCGCACTGCACCGAGCTGGAGCCGGCGCCGCAGGCCGGCGTGGTGACGTTGGTGAAGCCGTAGGCCTGCGGGTTGGCTACCACCTCGTTGATCAGGCGGTAGGTGTTGACCGGGATGATGCCCTTGCCGAGCTGGCCGATGCCGGTGTTGAGCTGGTTGTTGAACACCAGGCTCAGGCCGGTCAGCGACGAGGCCGCGTCGGCGCCCTGGGCCAGGGCCTCGGGCGTCACGCCGATGTTGGGCAGGTTGAACACCAGGATGTTCTTCGCCCCGGCGGCCTTGAGCTGGCCGATCAGCTTCACTTCCTGCTGCGCGGCGGCGGCGACGTTGGCTTGCGCCTGGTCGGCGGTTTCCAGGGTCGAGACGCCCGCCGCCGTCATCACCTGCTGGTTCACCGTGGCGGTCACCTGCTGGGTGATCTGCGGGGTGAGCGCCTGGATCTGGGCGGCGCTGTAGCCGGCGCCCTGCAATTGCGCGATCTGTGCTGCCACGTTCTGCTGGATCAGCGTCTGCGCGGTGGCGGCGGCGCCGGCCGAGGTGGCGGCGTAGAAGATATCGTTGGCGCCGCCCCAGATGCTGTAGAGCGCCTTGCTGTCGGCCTGCCCGGCGGCGACGTAGGCATTCACCTGGTCGGCCACGGTCGGCACTCCGGCGGGCGTGCCGGGGGAGTTGGTCAGCACGCCCGCGCCGCCCCAGGCATAGTCGCTACCGCCGGCCAGCGACGGCGTCAGGGCATAGCCGTAATGGCTCGCGACGTTCTGCACCACCACCGCGCCCGGGTTGGTGGTGAACTCCAGCGGCGGCTGCACGCTTGGAGCGGAGGACAGCGAGATATTGCCCGCATCGCTCAGGCTGTCGCCGAACACGACGACCTTGCTGAAGTCCGTCGCGGAGACGCTGGCGCTGAAAAGCAGGGCGGCGGCAATCGCGCCGGCCAGGTGGGAGGTACGAAGCATGACGACAAGACTCCTTGCGGGGTGGGCTTCGGTAATGGCGCCGTTAAGGTAATGCATTTCCATACGTCGGCGCATGCTGCGTTGCACTGCGATGACAAGGCCCTGGGAACGCCGCCGCCACGCTGGCGGACGGCGTCCCCGGGGCGCGCCGTGTCAGCGCTTCATGGCGCGCAGCAGCGCATCGGCAAAGGCGCTGTTGGCCGGGGCGGGGGCGGCGGGTTTGGCCGTGGGCGCGCCGCGGCGACCGCGCTGGGAAGCGCGCTCGTCGCTCTGGCCGGCCGGACGACCACGCTGCTGGCCGGGCTCGTCGTCCAGGCGCATGGACAGGCCGATGCGCTGGCGCGGCAGGTCCACCTCCATCACCTTGACCTTGACGATGTCGCCGGCCTTCACCGCGTCGCGCGGATCCTTGACGAAGCTGTGCGAGAGCGCCGAGACGTGGACCAGGCCGTCCTGGTGCACGCCGATGTCGACGAAGGCGCCGAAGGCGGCCACGTTGGTGACGCGGCCTTCCAGGATCATGCCGGGCTTGAGGTCCTTCAGGTCCTCCACGCCCTCGGCGAAGCTGGGCGCCACGAACTCGGGGCGCGGGTCGCGGCCGGGCTTCTCCAGTTCCTTGAGGATGTCGCGCACGGTGGGCACGCCGAACCTCTCGTCGGTGAACTGCTCGGGCTTGAGCGAGCGCAGGAAGCCGGTGTCGCCGATCAGCGCTTTCACCTCGCGGCCGCACTGGGCAATGATCCGCTCGACCACCGGGTAGGCCTCCGGGTGCACCGCGCTGGCGTCCAGCGGGTTGTCGCCAGCGCTCACGCGCAGGAAGCCGGCGCACTGCTCGAAGGCCTTCTCGCCCAGCCGCGGCACCTTGAGCAGCGCCTTGCGGTTGGGGAAGGGGCCGTTGGCGTCGCGGTGCTTGACCACGTTCTCGGCCACCGAGGCGCTGAGGCCGGCCACCCGCGAGAGCAGGGCGGCCGAGGCGGTGTTGACGTCCACGCCCACCGCGTTCACGCAGTCCTCGACGCGGGCGTCCAGGGTGCGGGCCAGCTTCACCTGGTTCACGTCGTGCTGGTACTGGCCCACGCCGATGGCCTTGGGCTCGATCTTCACCAGCTCGGCCAGCGGGTCCTGCAGGCGGCGGGCGATGGAGACGGCGCCGCGCAGGCTCACGTCGAGGCCGGGGAACTCGCGGGCGGCCAGCTCCGAGGCCGAGTACACCGAGGCGCCGGCCTCGCTCACCACGATCTTGGCCAGCTTGTGCCCGGGGCCGGCTTTGTCGGACACGAGCTTGATCAGCTCGCCGGCCAGCTTGTCGGTCTCGCGCGAGGCGGTGCCGTTGCCGATCGCGATCAGGTCCACGCCATGCTGCACGCACAGCCGGCCCAGCGCGGCCAGCGACTCGTTCCACTGCCGCCGCGGCTCGTGCGGGTAGACGGTGTCGGTGGCCAGCAGCTTGCCGGTGGCGTCGACCACCGCCACCTTCACGCCGGTGCGGATGCCCGGGTCCAGGCCCATCACCGTCCTGGCGCCGGCGGGGGCGGCCAGCAGCAGGTCCTTGAGGTTCTCGCCGAACACGCGGATCGCCTCGTCCTCGGCGGCTTCGCGCACGCGGCCGAACAGGTCGAGGGTGAGGTGCAGGTGCAGCTTCACCCGCCAGGTCAGGCGCACGGTCTCGCGCAGCCAGGCGTCGGCGGCGCGGCCCTGGTCGCGGATGCCGGCGTGGGCGGCGACGCGGCCCTCGCCTTCGGCATGGCCTTGCTCGGGATCGGTACCCGGGACCAGGTCCAGCTCGATCACGCCCTCGTTGCGGGCGCGCATCAGCGCCAGCAGGCGGTGCGAGGGGATCTTCGCGATCGGCTCGGCATGGTCGAAGTAGTCGCGGAACTTGGCGCCTTCCTGCTCCTTGCCCTCGACCACCTTGGCGCGGATCTGGCCCTTTTCCCACAGCCAGTCGCGCAGCTCGCCGACCAGGGCGGCGTCCTCGGCGATGGACTCCATCAGGATGGCGCGGGCGCCGTCCAGCGCGGCCTTGGCGTCGGCCACGCCCTTCCCGGCGTCGACGAAGCCTTCGGCGAAAGTCTCCGGCACCCGGCTCGGGTCCTCGCGCAGGCCCAGCGCCAGCGGCTCCAGGCCGGCCTCGCGGGCGATCTGGGCCTTGGTGCGGCGCTTGGGCTTGTAGGGCAGGTAGAGGTCTTCCAGGCGCGCCTTGGTGTCGGCGGCGAGGAGGTCGGCCTTCAGTGCATCGCTGAGCTTGCCCTGTTCCTCGACGCTGGCCAGGATCGCCTCGCGGCGCTCCTCCAGCTCGCGCAGGTAGCGCAGGCGTTCCTCGAGCAGGCGCAGCTGGGTGTCGTCGAGGCCGCCGGTGGCTTCCTTGCGGTAGCGGGCGATGAACGGCACGGTGGCGCCGCCGTCGAGCAGCTCCACGGCCGCGCGCACCTGCTCGGGCTTGGCGGCGATGTCCTGGGCGATGCGTTGTTCGATGCTGGGCATGGGGCGGATTCGATTCCTTGCAGGGTAGCCGTGCGGGTACGGGCAAAGGCCGGGATGATAGCAAGCGGGCCGCATCGGCCTATGGGGACGGCAATGAAAACGGCGCCGGCCGCCGGCCGGCGCCGCGGCGGGCCGTGCGGGGTCAGGCGTTGAACGAACCGCCGCCGGCCGGCGATTTCGGCGGCGCGTCCCGGAATTCGCCGGCGCGGCCGTTCAGCACCAGGGTGTTGGCCATCAGGTCGTGCAGGCCTTGCTTGCGGCGGGTGAAGGCCACCATCAGCACGCCGATGAACACGACGGCGAAGCTGACGATCTTGGCGGCATAGCGTCCCAGCGCGCGTGGAAAACTGATGCGCGCGCCGCGCAAGTCGGTGACCCGGATGCCCAGCGCCAGCTTGCCGATGGTGGCCTGCCAGGGCGAGCTCTCGCAGATGGCGAAATACAGCCAGGCCAGGATGCCGCCGAGCAGCATCGCCGGCCAGATGGCGGTGTAGTACTGCAATTGCGCGGCGTGGATGGCCTCGATGTTGCCTCCGGCGTTGGTGATGGCATGCACCATGACCTCTTTCGCCGCGTCGCCGCCCATCGCCTTCTGGATGAGCAGGCTGGGGATGTACAGGATGATGGAGTCGAGAATGTAGGCCAGCACCCGCTTCCAGAAGCCGGCATAGTCCTCCAGCGCGGGGGCGCTGGTTTGCGGCAGCGGCGCGGTGGCCGCGGGCGCTTCCGGCGGCTGGGCGACCGCCTCGCCCGGAAACAGCACCGATAGCGGCTGCCAGTCCGCCAGCCCGTCGTACCAGCCTAGGTCGTCCGGGCTTACCTGGCCGCTGCGCAGCCATTGCCGCACGTCCTCTTCCTGGTAGGGGCCGTGCCGTTCGCCATCCCGACCGATCCACACTTCCATCGTCTGCTCCCCGGGGAATTCCAAAGCCGCATGATGCCATGGCCGCGCCGGCGTATCGCGTGTCGCGCGATCGGGCCCGCCTGCGCGGGAGTAAAGCGATCAGGCCGCGTGGCGCTTCAGGTGCACCAGCAGCAGCGAGATCGCCGCGGGGGTGACCCCGCTGATCCGCGCGGCCTGGCCGATGGTCGCCGGCAGGCTGCGCTTGAGCTTGGCCAGCACTTCGGCGGACAGGCCGCGCACCCTGTCGTAGTCGAAGCCGGCCGGGATCGCGGTGTGCTCGTGCCGGCGCTGGCGCTCGATCTCTTCGCGCTGGCGCTGCAGGTAGCCGGCGTACTTCGTCTGCACCTCGACCTGGGTGGCCACGTCCTCGCGTGCCGCCGCGGGGCCGAGGCCATCGACGGCCACCAGCGCCGCGTAGTCCACTTCGGGACGGCGCAGCAGGTCCAGCGCGCTGGTCTCGCGGCTCAGCGCGATGCCGAGTTGGCGTTCGATCGCCGCGCCCAGCGCATTGGCCGGGGCCGCCCACAGCGCGCCGAGGCGCTGCGTTTCGCGCTCCACCGCCTCGCGCTTGGCGCGCAGCGCGTCGAAGCGGGCCTGCGGCACCACGCCCAGTTCGAACCCCTTTTCGGTCAGGCGCAGGTCGGCGTTGTCCTCGCGCAGGTGCAGCCGGTATTCGGCGCGCGAGGTGAACATGCGATAGGGCTCGACGGTGCCGTTGCCGGTGAGGTCGTCGACCAGTACGCCCAGGTAGGCCTCGTCGCGGCGCGGGTACCAGGGCGCCTCGCCGCGGCAGGCGAGCGCGGCGTTGAGGCCGGCCAGCAGCCCCTGCGCGGCGGCTTCCTCGTAGCCGGTGGTGCCGTTGATCTGGCCGGCGAAGTACAGGCCGCCGATGGCCTTGGTTTCCAGCCATGGCTGCAGGCCGCGCGGGTCGAAGTAGTCGTACTCGATGGCGTAGCCGGGGCGGGTGATGTGCGCGTGCTCGAAGCCGGGGATCGAGCGCACCAGCTCCAGCTGCACGTCGAACGGCAGCGAGGTGGAGATGCCGTTGGGGTACACCTCGAAGGTATCCAGCCCCTCCGGCTCGATGAAGATCTGGTGCGAGGCCTTGTCGGCGAAGCGCACCACCTTGTCCTCGATCGAGGGGCAGTAGCGCGGGCCGGTGCCTTCGATCTGGCCGGTATAGAGCGGCGAGCGGTCCAGCGCGCCGTGGATGATCTGGTGGGTGCGCCCGGTGGTGTGGGTGATCCAGCAGCTCACCTGGCGCGGGTGTTCCTCGCGCGCGCCGAGGTAGGAGAACACCGGTGCCGGGGCGTCGCCAGGCTGCTCTTCCAGCCCCGAGAAATCGATGCTGCGGCGGTCGATGCGCGGCGGCGTGCCGGTCTTGAGACGGTCGGCGCCCAGCGGCAATTCGCGCAGGCGCTTGGCCAGCGTGCTGGCGGGCGGGTCGCCGGCGCGGCCGCCGGCGTACTGCGCGGGGCCGATATGGATCTTGCCGGCGAGAAAGGTGCCGGCGGTGAGCACCACCGCGCGGGCGCGAAACGACACGCCCATCTGGGTGACCACGCCGGCGACGCGGCCGTTTTCCAGGATCAGGTCGTCGGCCGCCTGCTGGAACAGCTCCAGGTTCGGCTGGGTTTCCACCATGCGGCGGATCGCCGCCTTGTACAGCGCGCGGTCGGCCTGGCAGCGGGTGGCGCGCACGGCCGGGCCTTTCGAGGCGTTGAGCGTGCGCCACTGGATGCCGGCCAGGTCCGCCGCGTGCGCCATCGCGCCGCCCAGCGCGTCGATCTCCTTCACCAGGTGGCCCTTGCCGATGCCGCCGATGGCCGGGTTGCAGCTCATCTGGCCGATCGTCTCGATGTTGTGGCTGAGCAGCAGCGTGCGCGCACCGCCGCGCGCCGCGGCCAGCGCGGCCTCGGTGCCGGCATGGCCGCCGCCGATCACGATGACGTCGTAGTGGCTTGGATGGAGCATGCGGTGGATCCCAGGAAAGCGGCGGCGGGTCTGGCCCGTATCCCGGCCATCGGCGCACACGGCCGCGCCGGTGGCCGGCATCGTCGGTGGCGCGTGGCGCAAAATGGCCGCGGCCCGTGCAGCGCCGGCCGGCCGGGGCAAGGATGCCTGCCAAAACAGGGCGTTATGGTACGCCAACGGCGCCGGGTGGGCGACCGCTGGCTGTCATGGCATATATCCTGCTTCACATAATTTGCACTTTCGCGGGCAGAGGCTGCGCGGCGACATCGCGCGCTGAGATCGAACGGACAGGGGTTCGGTTGCGTGCCGGGGAAGGAAGCACGACGGCGCTCCGGGATCGTCCCGGGGCGCCGTCGCCTTTTTTACGGACCCGTTTGGACATGAAAAAGCCGCGCAGTGCGCGGCTTTGGAGGAGATCTGGCGCCCGGCGGTCTCAGGAACAGGGGGAATCCAGGATGACCGTGTTGCCGGGCGCCAGAAACCGTGAAGATGGCTGGCACGAGGTAGTGGGAAGCTGCCTCAACCGTGGGTCGATCATGGCCTGATGCATGTGAACACGGAGTGACTGAAACGCAATTTTGTGCCCGATCGCGGCAGCAGATGACGCAACGTGTCAGTTTGTGATCCAGGCCCGTGGAGGTCGTGACGCAAATCACGCAAAAGTAGGCGATGAAGGCCGGGCGACGCGGGTTTCCCGGGTCGCCGGAGTAGCAAGCGTGGCAACCACGGCCCGGGAACCGGCTCAGCCCTGCAGCATGTTGCCGAGGATCTCGCCGAGGTTGCGCGAGAGCGCGGGGCGGGCGGCCAGTTGCGCCAGGGCGCGCCGCGCCGCGTCGCGCCGTACCGGCTCCAGGCGTTTCCAGCCGTTGAAGGCGGTGGCCAGGCGCGCGGCGATCTGCGGGTTGAGCCGGTCGAGCTGGGCCAGCCGCTCGGCGAACAGGACATAGCCGGCGCCGTCGGCGCGATGGAAGCCGCTGGGGTTGCCGCTTACGAAGGCGCCGAGCAGCGCGCGGGCGCGGTTCGGGTTCTTCAGCGTGAAGCGCGGGTCGGACTCCAGCGCTTGCACGCGCGCCAGCGCCGGTTCGCCGGGGATCTGCGCCTGCACGGCAAACCATTTGTCCAGCGCCAGCGCGTTGTCGTCGTAGCGCGCGCGGAAATGCGCCAGCGCGGCCTCGGCCTGCGGCGCCAGGTCGCGCACCAGCACCGCCAGCGCGGCCAGGCGGTCGGTCATGCCCGGCGCGGTTTCGTACTGCCGCGCGGCGAGATCGTGGGCGCGCGCCGGCTCGACCAGGGCCAGCAATTCCAGCACCCGGCGCTTGAGCCGGCGGGCGGCCTGGCTGGCCGCGTCGAGCGCGGCGCTGCTGTGTGCGGCCAGCGCGGCGTAGCGCTGCTCCAGGGCTTCGCTGCCGATGCGCCCGGCCAGTTGCCGCTGCAGCGCCTGGCGCAGCGCGTGGATGCGCGCGGGGTCGGCCTCGGCCTGGCGGTCGGCCAGTTCCAGCTCGCCCGGCGGGGTCAGCAGGTCGGCGAGCAGGGCGTCGTCGAGGCCGTCGCGGGCGAACAGCGCGGCCAGCGCCTCGCACCAGGCTTCGGGCGCGCGGGTGTCGCCGCCGTCGCGCAGCGCGTCGAAGGCGCGCGCGGCCAGTTGCTGGCCGGCCTCCCAGCGGTTGAAGCCGTCCGCGTCGTGGCCCAGCAGCAGGGCCAGGTCGTCCGGGCCGTAGTCGCACTCCAGCACCACCGGGGCGGAGAAACCGCGCAGCAGCGAAGGCACGGGCGCTTCGTCGACGTCGCGGAACACGAAGCGCTGTTCGGCCTGGTCGAGCACCACCACCGCCTCGCGCTCGCCGCCGGACGCATCGCCGTCGCCGTGCAGCGGCAGCATGCGGCCGTCGCGCGCGAACAATGCCAGCTTCACCGGGATCGGCAGCGGCTGCTTGTGCGGCTGGCCGGGCGTGGCCGGAGTGCGTTGCGACAGCGTCAGCGCGTATTCGCGGCGCGCGGCGTCGTAGGCGCCGTGCGCCTTCAGCCGCGGGGTGCCGGCCTGGGCGTACCAGCCGAGGTAGGGCGCAAGGTCGATGCCGTTGGCCTCGCCCAGCGCGGCGAGGAAATCCTCGAGGGTGGCGGCGCGGCCGTCGTTGCGTTCGAAGTAGGCGTCCATGCCGCGGCGGAAGCCCTCGCGACCCAGCCGGCCGGCGATCATGCGCACCAGTTCGGCGCCCTTCTCGTACACGGTGGCGGTGTAGAAATTGTTGATCTCGCGGTACTCGGCCGGCCGCACCGGGTGCGCCAGCGGGCCGGCGTCCTCGGTGAACTGGGCGCGGCGCAGCAGCGAGACGTCCTCGATGCGCTTGAGCGGCGCGGAGTTCATGTCGGCCGAGAAGCTCTGCTCGCGGAACACGGTGAGCCCTTCCTTCAGCGACAGCTGGAACCAGTCGCGGCAGGTGAC
>Ga0164242_10003160_pt1 | contig 18862 bp, 17 predicted proteins | sample OricomgcompostMG_FD_108783 | JGI IMG/M metagenome (GOLD analysis project Ga0164242, IMG submission 108783) | Miracle-Growth compost microbial communities from Emeryville, California, USA - Original compost - Miracle growth compost (MG) ... | reverse complement strand
GGCCCGAAGGGCAAGACGATCAATGGCATCCAGGACGAGACCGGCGCCCAGATCTCGATCGAGGACGACGGCACCGTCTACATCGGCGCCGTCGACGGCCCCTCGGCCGAGGCGGCCCGCGCAGCGGTCAACGCGATCGCCAACCCGCAGATGCCGGAGATCGGGGAGCGCTACCTCGGCACGGTCGTGAAGCTCGCGTCGTTCGGCGCGTTCGTCTCGCTCACGCCCGGCAAGGATGGCCTGCTCCACGTCTCCGAGGCCCGGAAGCTCGCCGGCGGCAAGCGCGTCGAGAACCTCGAGGACGTCCTGTCGGTCGGCCAGAAGATCCAGGTCGAGATCACGAAGATCGATGACCGCGGCAAGCTCTCGCTCGCGCTCGTGACGGAGGACGCGGCCGAGGCCGCCGAGCCGGCCGCGGAGACCGTCGAGGCCTGAGCCGCGCACACCGATGGGCGGGGTCCGCGAGGATCCTGCCCATCGGCGTCTCCCCGCCCGACTCGCGTACAGTTGGCGTGCGTCTCGGCGGGCCGAGGCGACAGCGCCGTTGGAGGACGAATGAACACCGTCGCGAAGCTCGCTCCGACCGCCCGCGCGGTCGCGATGCTCGGAGGCGATGCCGACGACCGGGCGCTCCGGCTCCATCTCGAGGGGCTGAGCCGCGTCGATGCCGTCGGGCTCGAGCAGCGCGCGGCGGGCTTCGCGACGCGCTCGATCAAGACGACGTCGAAGGCCGCCGCGCTCGACACGGTCATCCGGCTCATCGACCTCACGACGCTCGAGGGGGCCGATACGCCGGGCAAGGTCCGCTCGCTCGCCGCGAAGGCGCGCACGCCCGACCCGTCGGACCCCACGACGCCGCGTCCCGCGGCCCTCTGCGTCTACGGCGACCTGGTGGCCGTCGCGATCGATGCGCTCGGGGGCCTGCACGGCGACCCGGACGACGGCCGGATCGGCGTCGCCGCCGTCGCCACCGCATTCCCCACGGGCCGTGCGAGCCTCGCCGTGAAGCTCGCCGATACGCGCGACGCCGTCGCCGCCGGCGCCGACGAGATCGACATGGTGATCGATCGCGGCGCCTTCCTCGCCGGCCGGTACGGCCAGGTCTTCGAGGAGATCGTCGCGGTGAAGGAGGCGTGCTTCCGCGCCGACGGCAGCGCGGCGAGCCTCAAGGTGATCCTCGAGACCGGCGAGCTCGCCACCTACGACGCCGTGCGACGCGCCTCCTGGCTCGCCATCCTGGCGGGCGCCGACTTCATCAAGACATCGACCGGCAAGGTCGGACCGGCCGCGACGCTCCCCGTGACGCTGCTCATGCTCGAGGTCGTCCGCGACTGGCACCGGCTCACGGGGGAGCGGATCGGCGTCAAGCCGGCGGGCGGCATCCGCGCCTCGAAGGAGGCCATCCGGTATCTCATCGCCGTGGCCGAGACGGTCGGCGAGGCGTGGCTCACGCCGCATCTGTTCCGGTTCGGCGCCTCGAGCCTGCTGAACGACGTGCTGCTGCAGCGGCAGAAGCTCGCGAGCGGCCACTACTCCGGCCCCGACTACGTGACGATCGACTGAGGACCCGATGACGAAGGACATTCAGCCCCAGGCCCCGGGGACGGGCTTCCTCGACTATGCGCCGGCGCCCGAGTCGCGCGACGTCGTGCGCCTGCGGTCGAGCTACGGACTCTTCATCGATGGCGAGTGGGTCGACGGACACGGCGCGCCGTTCACGACCATCGATCCGGCGACGGAGGAGCGGCTCGCCGACATCGCCTCGGCCGATGACGCCGACGTCGCGCTCGCCGTCGCGGCGGCCCGCCGGGCCTACGATCGCGTGTGGTCGAGGATGGCGGGCGGGGATCGCGGGAAGTACCTCTTCCGCATCGCCCGACTCATCCAGGAGCGCGCCCGCGAGCTGGCCGTCGCGGAGAGCCTCGACAACGGCAAGCCGATCAAGGAGAGCCGCGACGTCGACGTGCCGCTCGTCGCCGCCTGGTTCTTCTACTACGCCGGCTGGGCCGACAAGCTCGACTACGCCGGCCTCGGCGCGAACCCGCGCCCGCTCGGCGTCGCGGGGCAGGTCATTCCCTGGAACTTCCCTCTGCTCATGCTCGCGTGGAAGATCGCCCCGGCGCTCGCCGCAGGGAACACCGTCGTCCTGAAGCCGGCCGAGACGACGCCGCTCACGGCGCTGCTCTTCGCCGACATCTGCCAGCAGGCCGATCTGCCGGCCGGCGTCGTCAACATCGTGACGGGCGCGGGGACGACGGGTCAGGCGCTCGTCCGCGCGGAGGTCGACAAGGTCGCCTTCACCGGATCGACGGCCGTGGGCCGGGAGATCGCGAAGGCGGTCGCGGGCACCCGGAAGAAGGTCACGCTCGAGCTCGGTGGCAAGGCGGCGAACATCGTCTTCGACGACGCCCCCATGGATCAGGCGATCGAAGGCGTCGTGAACGGCATCTTCTTCAATCAGGGCCATGTCTGCTGCGCGGGCTCGCGGCTGCTCGTCCAGGAGAGCATCCACGACGAGTTCATCGACCGGCTCAAGCAGCGGCTCACGACGCTGCGGGTCGGGTCGCCGCTCGACAAGAACACCGATGTCGGCGCGATCAACTCGGCCGAGCAGCTCGACCGGATCCGGCGGCTCTCCGACCTCGGCGAGGCGGAGGGCGCGGAGCGCTGGAGCGCGCCGTGCGTCATCCCGGACAAGGGCTTCTGGTTCGCCCCGACGATCTTCACGAGCGTGTCGACGTCCTCCACGATTGCGCGCGAGGAGATCTTCGGCCCCGTGCTCTCGGTGCTCACGTTCCGGACGCCGGGCGAGGCGATCGCGAAGGCGAACAACACGCCGTACGGCCTCTCGGCCGGCATCTGGAGCGACAAGGGCTCGAAGATCCTCGCGGTCGCCGATCGGCTCCGCGCCGGTGTCGTGTGGGCGAACACGTTCAACCGCTTCGACCCCGCCAGCCCGTTCGGCGGCTACAAGGAGTCCGGCTACGGCCGCGAGGGCGGCCGGCACGGGCTCGCCGCCTACCTGAAGGCAGGTGCCAGGTGAACGCGCGTCTCGCGATCCCGAAGACGTACAAGCTCTACATCGGCGGGAAGTTCCCCCGCTCGGAGTCGGGGCGCAGCTACGAGGTGACGACGCCGAAGGGCGCCTTCCTCGCGAACGCGGCATGGGCGAGTCGCAAGGACCTTCGCGACGCGGTCGTCGCCGCGCGCGGCGCCCTCCCGGGGTGGGCCGGGGCCACCGCCTACAATCGCGGTCAGGTCCTCTACCGAGTCGCCGAGGTGCTCGAGGGACGTGCGGCGCAGTTCGCCGACGAGATCGCCGCGTCCGAGGGGCTCTCGGCGGCGAAGGCGACCGCGCAGGTCGCCGAGGCGATCGACGCGTGGGTCTGGTATGCCGGGTGGGCGGACAAGTTCGTCCAGGTCGCGGGGACGGGGAATCCGGTGGCCGGCCCGTACTTCAATCTGTCGGTCCCCGAGCCGACCGGCGTCGTCGGCGTCGTCGCGCCGCAGTCGGACGGCAGCCTGCTCGGACTCGTCCGCGTCCTCGCGCCGGCGCTCGTCGCGGGGAACACCGTGGTCCTCATCGCCGATGAGACGCACCCGCTCTCCGCGATCTCGCTCGCCGAGGTGCTCGCGACGAGCGATCTGCCCGGCGGCGTCGTCAACGTGCTCACCGGACGGCCGGCGGAGCTCGCTCCCTGGCTCGCCTCGCATGCCGATGTCAACGCGCTCGACCTCGCCGGCGCCGGCGCCCTCGACTGGCCCGCGCTCGAGGCGAGTGCGGCGGACACCCTCAAGCGCGTGCTGCAGCCCGAGCCGGGCACGCCCGACCTCTCGCTCCACCGGATCCTCGCGCTCACCGAGACGAAGACGGTATGGCACACGAAATCGCTCCTCTGAGCGACCCCGGACGGGTCCGGTCTGCGGGCTCGCTGCTCAGGGGGTGACGGCGGTCCCGACGATCGTCGCGCGCGCGATCGTGTGGGCGTTCGCCTGGAACATGGCTCCGGCGGCCTGGGCGTCCGCGGCGACCTCGAGGCGCTCGACGTCGAGCGCGTTCACCGTGAAGAAGTAGCGATGCGGCCCATGCCCGGCCGGCGGCGCGGCGCCGAGGTAGCACTGGAAGCCGCCGTCGTTCGTGAGCATCATGGTGCCGATCGGCAGCAGGCCCGCGTCCGGCGTCCCGGCGCCCTGCGGCAGTCCGGTCGTGCCGGCGGGGAGGTCGACGACGAGCCAGTGCCAGAAGCCGGAGAAGGTCGGCGCATCCGGGTCGAAGCAGGTGACGACGAACGACTTGGCCGAGGCGGGCGCGCCCGACCATGCGAGCGCGGGCGAGCGGTCCTCGCCGCCGGCTCCCATGACGCCGGATCGGGCCCAGCGCGGGAGCGCGCCGCCCTCGGCGAAGTCCGGACTCGTGACGCGGAAGGACGGGACCTCGCGGGTGTTCCAGTACGGATCGTTCATGGGCAGAGGCTAGCTCCTGAAATAACGAAACAGCCACACTCGTCATCCATTCAGCCGCATGGAACCTGCCGCCCGCTACGCTTCGGAAAAGAAAGGACGCAGTGTCGGCTCCCGGACCGATCCTGAGACCGGCCACCGGCCCTCGGGCCAGGGTGCAGCCGGTCACGCGGCGCGTGATCGGCGATTCCGACATCGCGGTCATGCCGGTCGCGCTCGGGGCCAAGGTCTTCGGCTGGCTCGTCGACGACACCGAGGCGAAGCGGCTTCTGGACGCCTATGCGGACGGCGGCGGCATGCTCGTCGACACGGCCGACTCCTATGCCGGCGGCCGGTCCGAGACGATCATCGGCTCCTGGCTCGCGAAGCGCGGACAGCGCGATCGCGTCGTCATCTCGACGAAGGTCGGGAAGGCGCCGGAGCATGCCGGCCTCTCCGCACGGACCGTCGCGGGCGCCGTCGAGGCCTCGCTCCGGCGGCTCCGGATCGAGACCATCGACCTGCTGTTCCTCCACATCGACGATCAGGCGACGCCGTTCGAGGAGACGCTGTTCGCCGTCGACCGGCTCATCCGGGAGGGCAAGGTCCGGGCGTTCGGCGGCTCCGATCACGAGCCGAATCGTCTGGTGGAGGCGCGGATCACCTCCGGCCTCCATGGCGTCGCGCCACTCGTCGCCGTCCAGCACGAGTACTCGCTCATGCATCGGAAGGAATACGAGCGCGACCTCGCGCCCGTCGCGGAGAGCCTCGGACTCGGGGTCCTCCCGCGCTTCGCGCTCGCCGCCGGATTCCTCGCGGGGGAGTACCGGAGCCGCGCCGACCTGCGAGATGCGCCGCGACGCCACGAGCTCGCCCCGTATCTGGGCCGCCGCGGACTGCGCATCCTCGGCGTCCTGCAGGAGGTGGCCGACGGCGCCGGCGTCTCGATGGCGACCGTCGCCGTCGCCTGGCTCCTGACGAAGCCGCAGGTCGTCGCACCGATCGTCTCGCCGACGAAGCCGCAGCACGTCGCCGAGCTCCTCGCGGCGCCGGCGATCACGCTGACCAGGCAGCAGGTCGCGGACCTCGACGCCGTCTCCGCCTAGCCCCGACAGCGCCCGGCATCGATCCCGCCGGTCGTCCCGACGGAGCATCCGGCCTCGCTAGGCTCTCTCGGGTGCCCGCCGTACCGCTTCCCCTCGACCAGACGTTCACGAGCTTCGAGGCGGCCGGCGGCACGACGGTCGCCCGGACGCTCCATCCGAGCGGGCTCCGCGTCCTCACGGAGCACGTACCTGGCTCCCAGAGCGCGACCGTCGGATTCTGGATCCCGGCCGGCTCGCGCGACGAGGCGGAGGGCGCCTACGGCAGCACCCACTTCCTCGAGCACCTGCTCTTCAAGGGCACGCCGACCCGCTCGGCCCTCGACATCGCGATCGCGTTCGACTCGGTCGGCGGCGATCACAACGCCGTGACGGCGAAGGAGTACACCTGCTACTACGGCAAGGTCCGGGATCAGGATCTGCCCATGGCCATCGACGTCCTCGCCGACATGACGGCGGCCGCCCTCATCGACCCGGCCGAGTTCGAGACCGAGCGGGGGGTCATCCTCGAGGAGCTCGCCATGGCGGACGACGACCCCGCGGACGTCGCGGGGGAGCGCTTCGCGGCGGCGGTCTACGGCTCGCACCCGCTCGGCCGGCCCATCGGCGGCTCGCCGGCCTCGATCACCGCGGTCCCGCGCGATCGTGTCCACGAGCACTATCTCCAGCATTACCGCCCCTCGGAGCTCGTGGTCACGGCGGCGGGGGCCGTCGACCATGACGCGCTCGTCGATGCCGTCGTGTCCGGGCTCGAGCGCCACGGCTGGGACCTGTCGCTGAATGCGGACCCGCGCCCCCGGCGCGACGCAGCGCCCGCGAGGATCGAGGGCCGCATCCCCGTGACGGCCGTGCGGCGGAAGCTCGAACAGGTCTCGCTCGTCCTCGGCACGTCCGCGCTCACCGCCACGGCGGAGGAGCGGCCGACCCTCGCCGTCCTCTCGGCCGTCCTCGGCGGCGGCATGTCCTCCCGTCTCTTCCAGGAGGTCCGCGAGCGACGCGGGCTCGCCTATTCCGTCTACTCGTACGCGCCGGGGTACTCGGATGCCGGAGCGTTCGCGATGGCGGCGGGCTGCGCGCCGAAGAAGGTCAGGGAGGTCCTCCGCGTCATGTCGGACGAGTTCGGCGGACTCGCCGCCGAGCCGGTCTCCGGCGGGGAGCTCGCGCGCGCGATCGGGCAGCTGTCCGGCTCCGCCGCGCTCGCGCTCGAGGACTCGGACTCGCGCATGAACCGGCTCGGCCGCGCGGAGCTGTCCCTCGGCGAGTTCGTCGACCTCGACACGTGGAGCGAGCGCCTGGCGGCCGTCACGCCGGAGGGCGTGCAGTCGCTCGCGGGTCGCCTCGTCGTGCAGGACCGCGTCGTCGTCGGCGTGGGACCCGTCGAGGAAAGTACCCTCGTCGCATGAGCTTCACCGTCGCCGTCGTGGGTGCGAGCGGCCGCCTCGGCTCGGTCGTCACCGCCGTGATCGACGGGATGCCCGAGGCCGACCTCGTCGCCCGCCTGGGCTCCGCGGACGACGTCTCCGCCGCATTCACCGCCGACCTCGTCGTCGATGCGACGAGCCCGACCGTCTCCGTCGAGATCGTCTCGGCGGCCATCCGTGCGGGCCGCCGCGTCCTCGTCGGCACCTCGGGCTGGTCGGCGGAGCGGATCGCGTCGCTCCGGACGCTCGTCGGCGAGCATCCGGGCTCGGGGGCCGTCGTCATCCCGAACTTCTCGCTCGGCAGCGCGCTCGCGACCTCGTTCGCCGCCATCGGCGCCCGCTTCTTCGATTCGGCGGAGATCATCGAGTCGCATCACGCCGGCAAGGTCGACTCTCCGTCGGGCACGGCCGTCCGGACGGCCGAGCTCATGGCGGCGGCGCGCTCGGAGCTCGGGCCGTTCTCGACGCCGCACGCCGACCAGCGGGCGCGGGGGCAGGAGGTCGGCTCCGTCCCGATCCACTCGCTCCGGCTCGCCGGCGTCGTCGCGAAGCAGGACGTCGTCCTGAGCGGTCCGGGCGAGCTGCTGACGATCACGCACGACACGGTCTCGACCGCCGCCTACGAAGCCGGCATTCGGGCGTCGGTGGCGCGGGCCGCGACGGTGACCGACGAGGTCGTCGTCGGTCTGAGCACTGTGCTCGGCCTCGACGAGGCGCTCGGGCTTTGAAGGGCCGCGCGGCGCTCCTCGGCACCGTCGTGATGGCGGTGCTGCTCGCCTTCTGGCTCGGCGTCACCGTCTGGTACGCGGCGGTGCTGTTCGCGGTCGGCGACTGGGTCGCGACGATCATGGGGGTCGCGCTCATCGTGCTCCCGCTCATCGCGGCCTGGTGGCTCGTCCTCGAGATCCGGTTCCTCGTCCGCGGGCAGCGGCTCCTCGCGCGGCTCGGCGTCGAGGGCGGACTGCCCGTCGACGACCTGCCGCGGCTCCCATCCGGACGGATCGACCCCGAGGCGGGCAAGGCCGAGTTCGGCGAGTTCCAGGCCGAGGCCGAGACCGGCGCCGACGACTGGCGCGTGTGGGTGCGGCTCTCGCTCGGCTACGACGCGGCGGGCGATCGGCCCCATGCGCGCTGGGCGATGCGGGAGGCGATCGCCCGGGCCGGCCGGCGGACGCCCGGGCGCGACTGAGGCCCGCTCACCCGGCTGCGGCCGGCCGGTCGGTCGCGCGGCGCGCCTTCCGGTCGAGCACGACGGCCCGGATGCCGGCGATGACGGAGGCGAGGATCGCGGCCCCGCCGACGGCGTACGCGGCGGGCCTCGCCCATTCGACGTAGACCGTCAGGTAGCCCGCGACCGTGATGAGCACCCCCCAGCCGAGGGCGCCGACGACGTTCGCCGAGAGGAAGCGCCAGTACGGCATGCCGCCGATGCCGGCGACCGGCGGGAGCAGCGCGCGGACGACCGGGACGTAGCGCGCGATGACGACCGACCACCAGCCGAACAGCTCGTAGAAGCGGTCCGTCCGCCGGATCGCCTTCCGGGTGAACGCCGACTCGCGTCGCTCGAGATACGGCCGCCCCAGGCGTCGCCCGAGCACGTATCCGAGCTGGTCGCTCAGGAACGCCGCGATCCCGACGCCGATGGCGAGGACCCAGATGCTCGCGCCCGGGATCGTCGCCGCGAGCGCGCCGCCGACGAAGAGCAGCGTGTCGCCGGTCACGAACGGCAGGAACACTCCGACGAAGAGCGCCGTCCCGACAAAGATCAGGCCCCAGACGACGAGATAGAAGATCCAGGGCGCCATCGGCGTGAGCCAGCCGCACAGCTCCACGGCGGTGCTCGTGCCCGCGCATTCCCCCGGCCCGGCGAGCGGCGCGGGGCCGGAGAGCAGGGCGATCGTCGGCATGGGACGACGCTACCGGCGCCCGGCCGCCCCGGGCCAGTCGCGCGTCAGGCGAGGAGCGGGGTCTTGGGGCGGATGAGCCCGCCGCGCACGAGCAGCAGGTACACCTGGCAGCCGAGGCAGTAGCCGGCGAACGCCTGCAGGAAGCTGGCGATGACGACGAGCGCCGCCGCCACGACGAGCCCGTAGAGGACGCCGCTCGCGTGCAGCACGAGCCCGATCGTCGTGAGCGCGAAGCCGATGCCGAGCGCGAAGCGCGGCGGGCGCGGGTCCTCCAGCTCAGCGGGCTTCCCCAGCCGCGGCTGCACGAGGAGCCGGAAGAGGATCGCGACCGGGTGGGCCCGGTTGCCGCCGACCGTGCCGACCGTGAACAGGACCCAGAGGACGAGCAGGACGAGGAACTCGGGGGAGAGGATCCGCCCGAGGAGCGTGTCCTCGAGCGGGATCAGGAGCGCGATGAGGAGCGTCGCGACGGCGAGGACGAAGGTGACGCCGCCCACCCAGCGCGGCCCCCGGGAATCGATGGGCTTGGGTGCGGTGTCGGTCATGCGCTCAGATGCTCCATTCGGGCAGCGGATCGAGGCGGTCGAGCACGGCGACGAGCTCGTCGCGCCGCGGCGCCCCGCCGATGCGGCTGACGAGCCGGCCGGCGCCGTCGAGGACGAAGACGGTCGGCGTCTGCAGGATGCCGAAGCGCTTCGCCAGGTCGGGCCGGTGCGTGAGGTCGACGTCGACGTGCGCGACCCCGCCGCGCTCGTCCGCGACCCGCGACAGGAAGCGCCGGGTCGCGGGGCAGTTCGAGCAGTACGCGGTCGAGAACTGGACGAGCGTCGCGCCCGGCGCCAGGCCGTCGAGGCCTGGCAGGGAACCGGGAGTGAACGTCCGGTCCGCGTCGACCGATCGGGCCCGGCCGTTCGTCGCGCGCCACACGACGGCGAGGACCGCCGCGAGTGCGACGATGCCCGCGGTCACGCCGATGGCGGCCCACACATTCACGACTTCACGCTAGGTCGGCGCGCCCGGCGTGCCCTGAATGTGACGACGCGTTACCGTGCTCGCCGTGACCGATGCCCCCGACGCCCCGTCCGCACCTCACGTCCCGGGAACGGCCCTCGAGCCGGTCTTCCGCTCCGACATGACCGTCGAGCTCGTCCGGTCCGCCGCGCACGACTCGGACGTCCTCTTCGCCGCGCGGGTGTCGACCGTCGGGGAGCAGTCGCTCGAGGGCGCGACCGATGAGGCGAGCGACCGCGACAAGGGCCTCATCAACTACCTCATGCGGGACCGGCACGGCTCGCCGTTCGAGCACAATTCGATGACGTTCTACGTCCAGGCCCCGATCTTCGTCTTCCGCGAGTTCATGCGGCACCGCATCGCGTCGTACAACGAGGAGTCCGGGCGGTACCGCGAGCTCCGTCCGATCTTCTACGTGCCCGGCGCCGACCGGCGTCTGATCCAGGTCGGCCGGCCGGGCAAGTACGACTTCCACCCCGGCACGGCCGAGCAGACCGAGCTCGCCGTGAACGAGGGGAAGCGCGTCGCGACGGAGGCGTACGCGAGCTATCAGCGGATGCTCGACGCGGGAATCGCCCGCGAGGTGGCCCGGACGGTGCTGCCGCTGTCGATCTACTCGTCGATGTACGTGACGATGAACGCCCGCTCGCTCATGAACTTCCTGTCCCTGCGCACGAAGCGGGCGGACACGCACTTCCCGTCGTTCCCGCAGCGCGAGATCGAGATGGTGGCCGAGCAGATGGAGGCGCTCTGGGCGGAGCTCATGCCGTTCACGTACGAGGCCTTCAACAAGAACGGCCGCGTCTCGCCGTGATCGGTCGCTGAGCGAGCGCAGCGAGACGAAGCGGCCAGACGGGACCGCTAGCCTGACGCCATGGCTCTCATCGGCTCCAGCGACCTCGACGTCTTCCCCATCGGACTCGGCGGCAACACCTTCGGGTTCACCGCCGATCGCGACGCGACCTTCGCGATCCTCGACGCATGGGTCGCGGGCGGTGGGAACTTCGTCGACTCGGCCGACTCCTACTCGGCCTGGGCGCCGGGCAACAAGGGCGGGGAGTCGGAGACGCTGATCGGCGAATGGCTCGCCGCACGGGGGCCGGGCGCGCGCGAGCAGCTCGTCATCGCGACGAAGGTCTCGCAGCACCCCGAATATCGCGGTCTCGCGCCCGAGAACGTCCGTGCGGCCCTCGACGCCTCGCTGCAGCGGCTGCAGACGGATGTGATCGACCTCTACTACGCCCACTACGACACCGATCCCGAGCAGGACATCGACGAGATCGCGGCGACGTTCGGTGGCCTCGTCGTCGAGGGCAAGGTGCGATACATCGCGCCGTCGAACTTCTCGCCGGAGCGGATCGCCGCATGGGTCGAGTCGGCTCGGCGCCAGGGGGTGGCGGTCCCGGTCGCTGTCCAGCCGTATTACAACCTCCTGCATCGGAGCGAGGTCGAGCGGGCGCTCGTCCCGGTCGCGCAGCAGTACGGACTGTCCCTCATCCCGTACTACGGCCTGGAGAAGGGTTTCCTCGCCGGCAAGTACCGCTCCACGGAGCTGCCTGCAGATGCGTCGCCTCGCGCGGCGCAGGCCGTCAAGCACGTCACGCCCGAGGGCCTGGCGATCGTCGACAAGCTCGACGAGATCGCGCTCGCGCATGATGTGAAGCCAGCCGCCGTCGCACTCGCCTGGCTCCGCTACCAGCCGAGCGTCGCCGCCCCGCTCGCCTCGGCCTCCCGCGTCGCGCAGGTCGACGACCTCCTCGACGCGGGCCGCGTGGCGCTCGCGGCCGACGAGATCGAGGCACTGAACGAGGTGTCGGCCACTGCTGCCTGAGGAGGCCGTGCAGCGACCGAGACCAGCCGATCGAAGGAGTCCGATCATGTCCATCGACATCCCCGAGTCCCACCGCGATCTGCTCGATGCGCAGGTCGGCGAGCTCGCCACCGTCGGGCCGAGCGGCTACCCGCAGGTCTCCGTCGTGTGGTTCCTCTGGGAGGACGGGAAGGTGAAGACGTCGGTCCACGTCTCCCGGCAGAAGTTCCGCAACGCGGTCCGGCTCGGCAAGGCGACCTTCGTCATCGTCGACCCGGCGAACCCCTACCGCTACCTCGAGATCCGCGGCGACGTCTCGGTCGAGCCGGACTACCCGGAGCTCGCGTTCATGCGACGCTCGTTCGTCAAATACGGGACGACGCCCGAGGAGTTCCAGGGCGAGAAGGACGAGGGGCGGCAGGTGCTCATCCTCGACCCGGTCCGAGTCCGGGTCTGGCCGACCTCCCAGGAGTGATCCGGCCACGGTGCCCCGTACACATCGGGCGAGCCGATGGTCCAGGTCCCTCGTCCTCCGCGAGCGCCTGCCCGTCCTCCGTCCGCGTATGGGGCTGCTGATACCGCGACGATTTGTTGCTGCCGATAAGGACGCGATCGCCCCTCCTTTCCCTTCCTTCCCTAAGGAACATGCGTGCGCCGGACGCTTCCTTCCCTAAGGACGCTGCGTCCCGCCGGAAAACGAGGGCCGCCCATCGGCCGGCGATCGCGGCGCCGTCAGCCTCGAGGACGCCCGAAGGCAGTGGGAGGCATGCCGCGCTAGCCTGGAGGCGTGACCGTGCAGAACCCGTTCGGCCAGGTGCTCGTCGCCCTGGTGACCCCGATGACCGCCGATGGCGAGGTCGCGTGGGCCGACGTCGAGCAGCACATCGACGACGTCATCACGAACGGCGCCGATGGCATCGTCGTCACGGGCACGACCGGCGAGACCTCCACGCTCACGGATGATGAGAAGCTGCGGCTCGTCCGCGTCGCGAAGGACGTCGCGGGCGACCGCGCGAAGATCATCACCGGCGGCGGCTCCAACGAGACGGCGCATGCGATCGCCCACTACCAGGACGCGCAGGCCGCCGGCGTTGACGGCATCATGATCGTCACGCCCTACTACAACAAGCCGACGCAGGCGGGCATCCTCACCCACTTCCGGCTCATCGCCGACTCGGTCGACCTCCCGGTCATCCTCTACGACATCCCCGGCCGCACCGGCGTCCCGATCAAGTACGAGACGATCGTCCGCGCCGCGAAGCATCCGAACATCGTCGCGGTCAAGGACGCGAAGGGCGACTTCGCCGAGGTCTCCCGCGTCCTCAACGACACCGACCTCCTCTACTTCTCGGGCGACGACGTGAACGTCCTCCCGCACCTCGCCATCGGCGCCATCGGCCTCATCGGCGTCACGGCGAATGTCAGCGCCAAGCCGTACCGCACGATCGTCGACGCGGTGAATGCGGGGGACCTCGCCACCGCGACCGCCCAGCACAGGTCGCTCGAGCCGCTCGTCCGCGGCATCATGAGCCGCGTCCCCGGCACCGTGGCCGCCAAGTACGTCCTCCACGGCCTCGGCCGCATCGGCAGTCCCCGCGTCCGGCTCCCGCTCGTCGGCCCCGAGGAGGCGGAGGCGGCGCTCATCGAGGCCGACCTCGCCCAGGTGACGGCGGCGGCCGGCGTCGACTTCTCGAACTTCCGGCCCGACCCGAACGCCGCCGCCGGCGGCGCGCTCCCCAAGGTCCCCGGCCACACGCGATAGCACTGCTGGTGGAGGAGGCCCGAAGGGCCGTCTCGAGACCAGCCGACGAGAAAGGCACCGATTGGCCGACCGCCTGATCGACCCGCCGGCGCTTCGGCCCGGCACCCTCCGGATCATCCCGCTCGGCGGCCTCGGCGAGGTCGGGCGCAACTGCGCCGCGTTCGAGATCGACGGCAAGCTCCTCATCCTCGACTGCGGCGTCCTCTTCCCCGAGGACACGCAGCCGGGCGTCGACCTGATCCTCCCCGACTTCTCGCCGATCCGGGACCGCCTCGACGACATCCTCGGCGTCGTCCTCACGCACGGCCACGAGGACCACATCGGCGCCGTCCCGTACCTCCTCCGCCTCAAGCCGGACATCCCGCTCCTCGGGAGCCAGCTCACGCTCGCCCTCGTCGAGGCGAAGCTCAAGGAGCACCGGATCCAGCCGTTCACGCTGACCGTGAAGGAGGGTCAGCGGGAGCGCCTCGGACCGTTCGAGCTCGAGTTCGTCGCGGTGAACCATTCGATCCCGGATGCGCTCGGCGTCGTCCTCCGCACGGCGGCCGGCACGGTCCTCCACACGGGCGACTACAAGATGGACCAGCTCCCGCTCGATCGCCGGATCACCGACCTCCGGGCGTTCGCGCGCATCGGAGCGGAGGGCGTCGACCTCGCGATGGTCGATTCGACGAATGCGGATGTGCCGGGATTCACGGCCCCCGAGCGGGAGATCGGACCGGTCATCGAGCGCGTCATGGCGAAGGCGCGCCGCAAGGTCATCGTCGCCTCCTTCTCGAGCCATGTGCACCGGGTCCAGCAGGTCCTCGACGCCGCCGTCGCGAACCACCGGCGCGTCGTCCTCGTCGGCCGCTCGATGGTGCGGAACATGCAGATCGCGGCCGACCTCGGCTACCTCCACGTGCCGGATGGGATCCTCGTGGAGTTGAAGCGGGCCGACGACTACCCCGACGAGCAGCTCGTGTTCATGTGCACCGGATCGCAGGGCGAGCCGATGGCCGTCCTCGCGCGCATGGCGAACCAGGACTACCAGATCCCCGTCGGCGAGGGCGACACCGTCATCCTCGCCTCGAGCCTCATCCCGGGCAACGAGAACGCCGTCTACCGCGTCATCAACGGTCTCACGAAGCTCGGCGCGACCGTCGTGCACAAGGGCAATGCGAAGGTCCACGTGTCCGGCCACGCGAGCGCCGGCGAGCTGCTCTACACCTACAACATCCTCCAGCCGCGGAACGTCATGCCCGTCCACGGCGAGCCACGGCACCTCGTCGCGAACGCCGCCCTCGCGGTCGACACGGGGGTCGCGCCGGAGCGCGCGATCATCGCCGAGAACGGCACGGTCGTCGACCTCCAGGGCGGCGACGCCCACGTCGTCGGACAGCTCGACATCGGCTACGTCTACGTCGACGGCTCGAGCGTGGGGGAGATCACGGAGGCCGACCTCAAGGACCGGCGGATCCTCGCCGAGGAGGGCTTCATCTCGATCTTCGTCGCGCTGGACCCGCAGAGCGGCAAGTGCATCGTCGGGCCGGAGATCCAGGCGCGCGGCTTCGCGGAGGACCAGTCGGTCTTCGACGAGGTGGCGCCGAAGATCATCGCCGCCCTGCGCGAGGCCGCGGCGAACGGGGTGCGGGACACGCATTCCTACTCGCAGGTCGTGCGAAGGACGGTCGGCCGCTGGGTGAACACGCAGCACCGCCGCCGCCCGATGATCGTGCCCGTCGTCATCGACGCGTAGGCGCTCGCGTCGGGCGCGGTACCGGGCGACGAGGAGCGCGGTGCCGACGGGCGGGTGTCGCTCCGTGGCCGGCGGACAGGTGCGAGTTACGGTCGAGACATGGCCACGAGCACGAGGCAGTCGAGCGCGCGCAAGGGCGCGTCCTCCTCGTCGCCCCGCGGACGCCAGCAGACGGCGGCGACGCAGCGCTACCCCGTCAAGGAGTACGTCCCCGACGAGGAGCGACCGGGACCGCTCGTCGCCCTCTGGATGTGGATGGCGCACGGCGTGGGCGGCGCCTTCCGGCTCTTCGGCAAGGAGACGCTCGAGCGGGACGAGCGGCGCGACGGCGTCCCGTTCCTCATGGTGCTCCTCGCGATCGCCGGGATCGTCGTCGAATGGTTCCTCCCCTTCGACCAGATCGCCCAGACACTGCATGAGTGGACGTTCGGCCTCCTCGTCGGACGGCTCGCGTCCGCGCTGCCGGTGGTCCTCGTCTGCTTCGCCGCCTGGCTCTTCCGCCACCCCTCGAGCACGCACGACAACTCGCGCATCGGCGTCGGGCTCCTCATCTTCCTCGTCTCCGTCTCCGGCCTCTGCTACCTCCTCGCAGGGCAGGCGGGGCCGCCGGACCTCGGAGCCATGGGGCAGTCGGGGGGCATCGTCGGCTGGCTCGTGAACTGGCCGCTCGCGCAGATCGGCTGGCAGGTCGTCACCGGCGTGATCCTCACGCTGCTCGGCCTGCTGTCGCTCCTCGTCATGACGAAGACGCCGCCGAACCGGATCGGCGATCGCCTCCGGGACGGCTACGTCTACCTGTTCGGTCCGCCTGCGGCGGCGTCGGAGCGGAGCGTGAATGCGGAAGGGCTCCCCGAGGTCGGCACGCTCGGCGAGGGCTTCGAGGACGAGGACCACGTCCCCTGGTGGCGCCGCGGGAAGGGACGCCGGGACGACGCCTTCGACTCGCCGGTCGTGACGAGCAGGGGCACGGAGCAGATCGACCCGCGCGACGGCGCGACCGAGATCCTCGACGGCGGCTCCGCGGCGGACAGCGCCTGGAGTCTCGGCGGCGTGGAGGACCTCGAGCGCGAGCTGAGCGACATCGAGGATTCGGTGCGACGGGCGACGGGCGAGCAGCCGGCCGGTGCAGTGCACCTCGGCGAGTTCGCGGCGAGCCCCGTGCTGGATCCGGATGCGACGACCCAGGTCGACCCCGCCTCGGTCCGCCCCTCGAGCGGCGCGGCGGAGCCGAGCCCGCCGAAGGCCTACCGCCTCCCGTCGCCGGCGCTGCTCAAGCCGGGCACGGCGCCCCAGACGCGCACGAAGGCGAACGACGAGGTGGTCGCGGCGATCACGAGCGTCCTCGACCAGTTCAAGATCAACGCGCGCGTCGTCGGCTTCACGCGCGGCCCCTCGGTGACCCGATACGAGGTCGAGCTCGGCCAGGGGGAGAAGGTCGAGGCGGTCACGCGCCTCGAGAAGAACCTCGCCTACGCCGTCGCCTCGAACGAGGTCGCGATCCTCGCGCCGATCCCCGGCAAGTCGGCGATCGGCATCGAGATCCCGAACAAGGATCGCGAGATCGTCTCGCTCGGGGATGTGCTCCGCAGCTCCGCCGCCGCGAAGAGCGAGCACCCCATGACGGTCGGGCTCGGCAAGGACGTCGAGGGCGGCTTCGTCGTCGCGAACCTCGCGAAGATGCCCCACCTCCTCGTCGCGGGCGCCACCGGGGCCGGCAAGTCCTCATTCATCAACTCGATGCTCGCCTCGATCCTCATGCGCGCGAAGCCGCAGGAGGTCCGGATGGTCCTCGTCGACCCGAAGCGCGTCGAGCTCGCCGCCTATGCCGGCATCCCGCACCTCATCACGCCCATCATCACGAACCCGAAGAAGGCCGCCGAGGCCCTCGCCTGGGTCGTGAAGGAGATGGACATGCGGTACGACGACCTCGCGGCGTTCGGCTTCCGGCACATCGACGACTTCAACCGGGCGATCGAGGAGGGGGGCGTCCAGCTGCCGCCGGGCTCTCAGCGGAAGCTCACGCCCTACCCGTACCTGCTCGTCGTCGTCGACGAGCTCGCGGACCTCATGATGGTCGCGCCGCGCGACGTCGAGGACTCGATCGTCCGGATCACGCAGCTCGCCCGCGCTGCGGGCATCCACCTCGTGCTCGCGACGCAGCGGCCGTCGGTGAATGTGGTGACCGGCCTCATCAAGGCGAACGTCCCGAGCCGGCTCGCCTTCGCCGTCGCGTCGATGACCGACTCCCGCGTCATCCTCGACGAGCCGGGCGCCGAGAAGCTCATCGGCCAGGGCGACGGCCTGTTCCTCCCCATGGGCGCGTCGAAGGCCGTCCGGGTCCAGGGCGCGTGGGTCACCGAGGCGGAGATCCATGCGGTCGTGCGGCACGTGACGGCCCAGGCGAGGCCGGAGTATCGCGCCGACGTCGAGCAGGCGAGCGCGCAGAAGGAGATCGACGCGGACATCGGCGACGACCTCGACCTGCTGCTGCAGGCGGTGGAGCTCGTCGTGTCGACGCAGTTCGGCTCGACGTCGATGCTGCAGCGCAAGCTCCGCGTCGGCTTCGCGAAGGCCGGGCGCCTCATGGATCTCATGGAGTCGCGGCAGATCGTCGGGGCCTCGGAGGGCTCGAAGGCGCGCGACGTGCTCGTCAAGCCGGACCAGCTCCCGATGACGCTCGCGTCGCTGCGCGGCGAGCCCGTCGGCGGTCCGGCCCCTGAGCGAGCGCAGCGAGCGGCTCGCGCCGACGAGTCCGCGACAGCGGCCTCCGGCCGCTACGCCGACGACCCGGTCGAGGCCCAGTTCGCCGGCCGCGAGCCGGAGGACGGCGACTCCGAGGACGCCTGGCAGCTCACCGGCCGCGACTGACCGGCTCCAGGCCTCGATCGCTCACCCATTTCCGCCGAAACACCCCGTTTGCCTCATCGAGGCCCGATTATTCGGGGTGCTTCGACGCACACGGGGTGCCTCGGCGCAGATAGCCTGCGCCGCGTAGATTCGATGCCATGACCGACCCGCAGAGCCCGCAGCCGGGGGAGCCGTCGCCCGCGGCCTCGCGGAGCCTGCTGCGCCGCAATCCGCTCCGCGGCCGATTCCTCCGCGACGGCGATCCGGCGACCGAGCCGGCCTCGATCCTGTCGCTGCCGAACGTCATCTCGATCGTCCGCATCCTGTTCATCCCGGCCATGCTCGTGCTGCTCATCCTCGATGCGATCGTGTGGGTTCAGCCGGCGATCGGCTGCGCGATCGGCGTGGAATGCGAGCTGCCCGCGCCGTCCCCGAATCTCGGCCATCCGCAGGACGGCCCGCTGCGGTGGTGGGCGGCCGCTCTCTTCATCGTCGCCATCGCGACCGACTGGATCGACGGGCGCCTGGCGCGATCGCGGCACCTTGTCACCGACTTCGGCATCTTCCTCGATCCCGTCGCCGACAAGGGCCTCACCGGCGCGGCGCTCATCGGCCTGAGCATCGTCGGCGAGCTCTGGTGGTGGGTGACGACGCTCATCCTGCTGCGCGAGATCGGGATCACCGTCTGGCGCGCATTCGCCCTCAAGGATCGTGTGATCCCCGCGGGCTTCCTCGGCAAGCTGAAGACGACCGTCCAGGGCGTCGCGATCGGCGCGTGGCTGCTCCCGCTGCCGTCGCTGGTCGGCGACTGGTTCTGGTGGAT
>Ga0164242_10003159_pt1 | contig 18867 bp, 16 predicted proteins | sample OricomgcompostMG_FD_108783 | JGI IMG/M metagenome (GOLD analysis project Ga0164242, IMG submission 108783) | Miracle-Growth compost microbial communities from Emeryville, California, USA - Original compost - Miracle growth compost (MG) ... | reverse complement strand
GAACGAATTCGCCGCCGCATGGCGCGACGGCGAGGTGGTGGTGACGACGCCGGACATCATCTGCGTGATGGACAGCGTTTCGGGAGAGGCAATCGGCACGGAATCGATCCGCTACGGCCAGCGTGTCAGTGTCGTGGTGCTGCCGGCGCCGGAGATTCTGCTGACGCCGAAGGGCCTGCAGCATGTCGGGCCGCGGGCCTCCGGCTACGATTTCGACTACAGGACTGTCTTTGGAGCGGCGGCATGAAGCGGATCGGCATCGACGTGGGCGGCACCAACACGGATGCCGTCCTGATAGTGGACGGCAAGGTCTTGAAGGGGGTCAAGACGCCGACCACGGAAGACGTGACGAGCGGCGTGAAAAAGGCGCTCGACTTCGTCCTGGCGGATAATCGTTCTCTCGCCGCTTCGCTCGATGGCGTGATGATCGGCACGACGCATTTCACAAATGCAGTGGTCCAGCGACGCGGGCTGAACAAGGTGGCGGCGCTGCGCGTCGGATTGCCGGCGAGCGCTGCACTGCCGCCTTTCGTCGATTGGCCGGGGGATCTCGCACGACTTGTCTCGGGTGACGTCCACATGATCCGCGGCGGCCATGAATATGACGGCCGGCCGATCGTGCCACTCGACCGCACGGCCGTGCGCCAGGCGGCAAAGAGGATCGCAGAAGCCGGTATCACCTCGGTCGGCATCTGCGCCATCTTCTCGCCGTTGACCGCCGAATGCGAGCAGGAGACGGCGGAAATCCTGCGCGAGGAGAATCCTGATCTGCGCATCACGCTTTCAAGCGATCTCGGCCGCATTGGCCTGCTCGAACGCGAGAATGTGACCCTGCTCAACGCCTGCCTCCAGGACCTTGCGGGAAAGACAACGCGCGCCTTTATCGAAGCGATGCGGGCGAGCGGTGTCGAGGCGCCGCTTTTCCTGACTCAGAACGACGGCACGATCATGCGCGCCGAGATAGTCGAGCGCTTTCCCGTCTACTGTTTCGCCTCCGGTCCGACCAACAGCATGCGGGGCGCGGCTTTCCTTTCGGGCATAGAGGACGGCGTCGTCGTCGATGTCGGCGGCACGACGAGCGACATCGGCTATCTCAAGGCCGGCTTCCCGCGCGAGGCGAACAGCGCGGTTGAGATCGGTGGCGTGCGCACGCTTTTTCGCATGCCGGACCTCCTATCTATCGGCCTCGGCGGCGGCACGGAGATCACGGAGGACGGCGGCGGCATCGGTCCGGGCAGCGTCGGCTATCGGTTGACCCGTGAAGCGCTTGTTTTTGGCGGCAATCAGCTTACGGCGACCGACATCGCGGTCGCCGCCGGCATCGCCGAAATCGGCGAGAGGGAAAGGGTCGCGCATCTGACACCGGCTATGGTGGAACGGACGCTGGGGGCGATGCGCGAAATGATCATCGAGGGGATAGACCGTATGAAGACGGAGGCTGGGGATGTGCCACTGCTCGCCGTCGGCGGCGGTAGCTTTCTCATTCCCGACCGGGTCGAAGGTGCGTCCGAGGTGGTCCGCGTCGAACACCGCGCCGTTGCAAACGCCGTAGGCGCGGCCATCGCGCAGGTCTCCGGCGAGATCGATCGCATTTTCTCCAACCTTTCCCGGGATGCCGCCCTTGCGGCGGCCGTCGAGGAAGCCCAGGAGAAGGCGGTGGAGGCGGGAGCCGACAGGGCTACGCTCAAGACGGTTGAGATTGAAGACCTGCCGATAGCCTATCTCCCGGGCAACTCCGTTCGGGTTCGCACGCGCGTGATCGGCAATATCGCCGGCCCGAAGGCCGCATAGAAGCGGTAGGGGTCGACGCGTTCGAGATATTTCCCTGCACGCTGCCGCAATTCTCAATGGCGGCCGCAACCTGCGCTGGGTCAACGATTGGTAGTTGAAGGTCCGTTTTAGGATTTTGAGCCCGCAGATCTTCTCATGGAGTCGTCGGTGGCAAACCAGAGGTACGAGGGGGCGTTCTGCCATTTCCTACACTCGTCGACGAGCAGGGCGACATTTCTACTTTGCAGAATCAAGACATTTTAACTTTGCGCCAATATCCAAAAGTCGCATAATGGTTTATGGAACTTGAAGGCGGTTCCAGAAGCGTTGCAGTTCTGCTGTCGAGAATTCCTGCATGTCCGCTTCCTTGTTCAACTCCGAAGCGAAGCCGACGTCGGCAGAGTTGACAAATCGTCCGCCTGGATAGCGGTGTCAGGATTCCGGGTCGATCGCGCTCACCACGCGCGCCACGATCTCATCCATCGTGGCTTTGTCGAGTGTTTCGATAAACCGCGCCGATCCGGCTCGCACTCGCGCTGCAATGTCGAAACTGCGCACCTGATTGCAGACCACCACGCCTGTGGTGTCATGACCGGAAATCGCGACCGCAAGACCGACGTTACGCGAGAATGCGCCGCCGGTCGTCACGGGGACCGTGATGCTGACACCGAGTGCATTGATCTGGCGGGGCGTAATCACCACGAATCGATGGCGGTCCTTCATTTCCCGGCCTGCGACGGGATTGGGATCGATCCAATAAACATCGCCTCGACGCGGAACGTCACTGCGTACCATCAGCCGATTTCGCAGCCGACCGGCTCACCCTCCCGCGCCCAGGAAACTTCCTCATTGAGACGCTTCATCTCGTTGGCCCCCTTGAGCAATTCTGCGAGTGTATAGCGTCTGCGTCCAGATTTGACGGGCTGCGCGACGAGCTTTCCTTCCAATACGCTGAGCGTCACCTGCTCGCCAACTTCCACGTCCATCAGCTTCAACAGCGCCGGAGGGATCGTCACAACAGCCGCGCCGCCCTGACGTCGAATTTTCGAGGTTACCGGCATAGTCTTCGATCCGTTCCAGATGTGCTACATATGTAGCACTATCCCGCTCTTTGCAAGTCCCGATCGGTAGAAATCCTGCGACGCCATCGGCATAACATTCGGCTGTTGTTGGCTATCGCGGTACTCGTCATTGGAACGTTCATCGGAAAAAGCCGCTGCAATGGTGCTGTCACATTGATTTTTCGTCAAAGGATTTGCGGTAGTAGGGCGGCATGACCTGCGCGCCACCAACCTACAAAAATCATCGCTTTCCCATCGACATCGTTTCCCGCGCGATCTGGCTCTATTTTCGGTTCAATGTCAGCCTGCGCGAGGTCGAGGAAATGATGCTCGAGCGTGGCGTGGCGGTGTCTTACGAACGATCCGCCGATGGTGTCGGGCACACGGCGCCACGATCACAGCGCAGTTGCGCCGCAAAGCGCCTTCCTCCAGCGATGTGTGGCACCTCGACGAAGTTGCCGTTCGCATCGGCGAGAAGAAGTGCTGGCTGTGGCGCGCCGTCGATCAGGGCGGCTACGTTCTGGATGAAATCGTCCAGGTACGTCGCAACACCAAGGCCGCCAGGCGATTGCTGACCCGGTTGTTGAAGAAGCAAGGGCTGGCGCCCAAGCGCTTCATCACCGACAAGCTGCGTTCCTATGGTGCCGCCAGGCGCCAGGTCATGGCGCATGTCGAGCATCGCTCCCATAAGGGTCTGAACAACCGGGCAGAGAATTCACATCTACCATTCCGGAAGCGAAAGCGGGCCCGACAAGGATTTCGGTCGATCGGATCGCTGCAGCATTTCGTCTCGATCTTCTCAGCCGTCCTAAACCACTTCGTCCCCGCCAGATCAACCGCTCCGCTGCCCAGATCCGAACCCTCCGTCAGGAGGCCATCGCCGAATGGGGGGTCGCCGCGCTGCAGATCGTCTGAAATTCAGCGCACAGCTTCCGCGCGCCCGTGGATCAAACAACGTGACAGCACCGAGCACGATGCTATTAGATTGAACCGCATCATGCTCTTACCTCTTTGTTTGAGCATGATCTTTTCGGGAAACCGGTATCCACTTTTCCGGATCATGCTCTAAAACGTGAATCAGCCCTTCACCGCTGCAAGCGCATTGTAACGGGCATTTCGAATGTGTTTTCGCATTGCATTTTCAGCGCGGTCAGGATCCCGGCTTTCAAGCGCGTCCAGAATTTCATGATGCTCCAGCAGCGCCGCCTGGGCGCGCCCCGGTTGCGTGCTCGATTTCAGGCGATGAAGGCGGAGTTGGTAATAGACTTCGTTGAGCAGCAGCCGCTCGATCTGCGCGCAATGCGCGGCGCGCGCGATCACGAAATGAAAATCCTCATCTTGCGATTTCTGCACATAGACGTGTCCGGCAGCGAGGGCAGGCTGTTGCGCGTGGCGACTAAGCAGTTCCCGCAACTCATCGAGGTCGCCATTGCGGATATGCTCTGCCGCAAGCCGCGCAGCCATTCCTTCCAGAGCTTCCCTGACCCGAAAAAGCTGCTCCAATTCTTCACGGCCGAAATCGACGACGCGAACGCCGAGTCGCGGCGTGCGGCTGACGAGACGCCCCTCCAATTGGCCGAGCGCCTCCCGAAGCGGACCGCGGCTGATCCCGAGTTGCCGCGCCAATTCGGCTTCCGACAACTTCTGGCCAGGCTCGAATTCACCGGAGGTGATCGCCTCGATCACCTTTCCGAACGCTTCCTTGGCCAATGACGTTCCGGATATTGGCGTGACCATCGTCGCTCCCGTATCGCCGTAGGAATCCTATATGCCCCAATTTGCGGCAAAAGCCAAATCGTTCTGAATGTAAACAGATGGCAAGCGGAATTATCCATTTAAAACCAAGTTAATGAGGTTCGTTCACCAAAATTCTGGTTGATTTTAAGGCGTTCAGTGTGAAAAAATCAGAAAACTGTTGACAGTTTTGGACTCGTTGATAGGGTACCGGCTGTCCTCGTGGCCGGCGGCTGAAGCGCGCCGCAATGGTGAGAACGTGCATGACTTCGAAAAAGCAGTTTAGGTCGATCGTTGACCGGCGCAAGGCGACTACCGTTCCCGGCGCCGCCAACGCGATGTTCGCCCGCGTTATCGAAGACCTCGGCTTCGAAGCCGTCTATGCAACGGGCGCCGGCATTGCCAACATGCATCTCGGTGCGCCCGATATCGGGCTGACGACCTTGACCGAACTTGAAAGCGCTGTCGCGGCGATGGCGGACGCCGTCTCGATCCCGATCGTCGTCGATGCCGACACCGGGTTCGGCAACGCGCTGAATATGAGGCGAACCGTTCGCCGACTTGAGCGTGCGGGCGCGGCCGCACTCCAGATCGAGGATCAGGTCTTTCCGAAGAAATGCGGTCATTTCTCCGGTAAGGAAGTCGTTCCAAGCGAAGAGATGGTGCAGAAGATCAAGGCGGCCGTGGATGCACGCCAGGACCAGGATCTGCAAATCATCGCCCGTACGGATTCCCGCGCCATCGAAGGGCTCGACCGGGCGCTCGATCGCGCCCTTGCCTTCATCGAGGCAGGCGCCGATATCACTTTTGTCGAAGCGCCGACCGGGACCGACGAACTGGCGCGCATCGCCCGCGAACTGCCCGTGCCTCAGGTCGCCAACATCGTTTTCGGCGGCCGCACGCCCGATCCCGGCCGCGACAGGCTGGCGGAGATGGGCTTTTCCATCGTCCTCTATGCCAATGCCGCCCTGCAGGCTGCGCTGAAGGCCTCATATGATGTTCTCGGCGCGCTAAAGGAGAAGGGGTCGCTCGCCTCCGTCGCCGATCGCCTCGCCAGCTTCGACGAACGCCAGCGCGCGGTCGCCAAACATGAGTGGGATGCGCTGGAAGAGCGCTACCGCGTCGTTAGATAGAGGAATCTCGTCATGGCTCGTCCCTGGGACAGGATCATTTCGGAAGAAGAACAGCGCGCTTATAACGCCGCCGGCTTCGGGCGCAGCAGCGGACTTGGCAAGCGGCCGGCGCTGCTCATCATCGACGTGCAATATCGTACGGTCGGCACCAGGCCGATGCCCTTCTGGGATGCGATCAAGGAGTTTCCGACCTCCTGTGGCGAGGTTGGCTGGGCCGCGGTGCGCAACATTCGGACGCTGCTCGATCTCTTCCGTTCGCGCGGATGGCCGGTTCTTTATCCGCATGTGTCGCCCAAGCAGGTGTTCGACACCGGCCGCCTTGCGGAGAAGGTCCCCGCCTTGATGGGCGTGGCCGCCAAGGGCTACGAATTCGTCGCGGAGATTGCACCGAAAGAGCAGGACATCCTCCTGCCGAAGAAGCACCCGAGCGCGTTCTTCGGCACGCCATTGGCGAGCTATCTCATCGATCTTGGGGCCGACACGCTCGTCGTCACCGGCTGTACGACGAGCGGTTGCGTGCGCGGCAGCGTGGTCGACGGCTTCGCCTACAATTTCCGCATGCTGGTCCCCGAGGACGCGGTCTATGACCGTTCCGCCACCTCGCATGCGGTCAATCTCTTCGACATGGCGTCGAAATATGCCGACGTCATGAATACAGAAGACGCAGTCAACGTACTGAAAACAATAGGCTGATGCCAGCAACTCCGGAGGTGATGACAATGGGAAATGTAAAGAGGATTCTTATCCGGCTGAGTGCTGCCCTCGCGCTTTCGGCCGGCGTCGTGTTCGCAATGGCTCCCGCGCAGGCGCAGGACAAGACGCCGCTTCAGTTCGGCCTCGCCATGCCGCTGTCCGGCAGCCAGTCGCTCTACGGCAAGGACCAGGTCCAAGCCGCGGAATGGGCGGTCAAGGATATCAACGGCAAGGGCGGCGTCGATGGCCACCCGCTGAAGATGATCGTCCTCGACACGCAGGCCGATCCCCAACTCGGCATCCAGGCCGCCAACAAGCTGATTTCCGTCGAGCATGTGCCGGCCTTCATCTCGGCATGGTCCGCCGTCGTCAAGGCGATTGCGCCTGTCGCGAACGACGCCAAGGTGGTGCAGCTTTCCGTCGGCGCCAATTCGCCCGACATCGCGCGTCTGGGGGATTACACCTATACGACGTTCCCGCTTGCCGATGTCGACATCCGCGCGCTCGCCAAATACGAGGCGACGACGCTTGGGAAGAAGCGCGCCGCGGTCCTCTATATCAATAACGAGACCGGCACCGCCGCGGCACAGGTTTACAAGGACGTCTTCACCAAGAACGGCGGCCAGGTGGTGGACTATGCGGGCTACGATCCGAATGCTTCGGATTGGACCGGCCTGCTGCTCAAGGTCCGGGCTTCCAATCCGGATGTTGTCCATATCCAGGGGCTTGTTGCCGATACGCCGCAGGTCGTCGCGCAGATGCGCCAACTCGGCTTGAACATGACGGTGTCGTCCTACTCAGCCATCTACAACCAGCATTTTCTCGACCAATTGGGTTCGGCCGCCGAAGGCATCATCGCCACCTCGCTGGCGCCCGGTCTCGGCAACCCCGCGGTGGCAGCCTATGTCAAGCGGTGGGACAAGGCGATGGGCCGCATTCCGAACGGCCTTCCCTACACCGAATATCTTTATGACGCGCCTTATCTGATCAAGGACGTTTTCGCCTCTATGCTGAAAAACAACGAGAAATTGACCGGTGAGAATTTCCGCAAGGCGATGCTTGCGATCGGCACATTCGACCTGCCCTTGACCGGCAAGACCACGATCAGTTCCGATCACACGGTCAACAAACCCGTCTATCTCGTCCAGGTGAAGGACGGCAAATGGCAGCAGATCGCCGAGGTAAAGTAGATCTGTTCAATGCTGGCGGCCAAGGCCGCCGGCAGAGCCGGAGCCGCCCATGCTGTCGCCCATAATCATAGCCCAGGTTCTTTGGACCTCGCTCGCGACGTCGTCATATTACGTCCTTTTCTCGCTGGCCTTTTCCCTTGTCCTCAAGATCAATGGCGCGTTCAACTTCGCCCAAGCGGCGATGATGACGGCCGCTTTCTATGCCGCGTACACGCTTGTCGGCATAGCGAATCTGCCGTCGTGGATCGGCTTTCTCGGTGCGCTCGCTGCGAGCGTCGTTCTGGCACTTTTGACCGAACTGCTCGGCTTTCGGCTGCTCCGCCGCCGCCGCGCCGAGCAGCTTTTCGTCTTCATCTTCACACTGATCGTTTCCGAGTTCGTCGCCTTCGTCGCGATGCTGATCTTCGGTTCCTATCCGACGACGATCTTCTCGTCTCTGCTCTGGCCTGTTACCCTTGTCGGCCCGGTTGCTGTCAGCGGCTGGGATATCCCCGCGATCCTGTCCACGATTGCCGCAATCGTCATCATCTTCCTGCTCTTGCGCTTCACCAGGATCGGTCAGGCGATGACGGCCGTTTCAGACAATGCCGAACTCGCTGAACTCTATGGCATCAAGCGGGAACGTATATTTCTCGTAACGATGATCGTAGCGGCCTTGCTCGTCGGCCTCGGCATGTTCCTCTATGGCTCACGCGCCCAGGTTCAGCCCAATACCGCGATCGAGCTGATGATCTTTGCGATCGCCGCAACGATCATGGGCGGTATCGGCAATCTCGCCGGCACGATCGTCATGGCTCTCGTTCTCGGCATCATCCAGAACGGCAGCGTACTTTTTATTCCCTCCGAATGGCAGGGCTTCCTGCTCTACGCCTTTCTCTTCGCCGCGATCGTGTTTCTTCCAAAAGGCATTCGCCTGCCGGAATGGCGCAGGATGTCGCGCCGGGTCTCCGCGGAAACCGTCTCCGCACAGAACAAGCAGGAGGCCTGAACATGGATTATCTCTATACGGTCATCATCCTCGTCAGCCTCTATGTCGTGCTGTCCACGAGCTTCAATCTCGTCATCGGCTATGGCGGCCTGATCTCGATCGCGCACCCGATCTTTTATGCGATCGGTGCCTATGCTTCGGCTCTGCTGGCAAAGGACTTCGGTGTTCCGGTCGTTATCGCGCTTTTTGCCGGAGCGGCTATCGCAGCTATTGCTTCGATCATCCTCGCGCTTCCATCGCTCCGCGTCTCCGGCGACTATCTCCTGATCGCCAGTATCGGCTTTCAGCTTGGAATCCTGGAAATCATCAAGAACCTGTCGTGGATGGGTGGTGCGGGCGGTCTGTCCAACATCCCCGGCATTCTCCCTCCCGGCACTCCAAAGCTCGTCTTCACCGCGATTGCGGTGATCGTGGCACTCCTGGCAACATGGTTTGTCCGCCAAATCGCGCATGGCCCCTTCGGACGTGCCCTCAGCGCCATGCGCGATGACGAGCTTGCCTTTGCCGCGCTCGGCCGCAACGCCATGCGCATCAAGGTGGGAACTTTCGCCCTGGGCAGCGCGCTGGCCGGTTTCGCCGGCGCCCTCTACGCGCATTATTTCCGTTTCGTCACGCCCGAGCAGTTCGGCATTCTCGCCTCGGCAGCGATTTTGACGATGGTGGTGGTCGGCGGCCTGCGTTCGACCTGGGGACCCGTGGTCGGCGCCATTCTCCTACAGGCGCTGCCGCAGCTGATCACATTCCTGGACCTGCCGACGCGCTGGCTGGGTCCCCTGCAAGGCTTGCTTTTCACCGGACTAGTGCTCGTCTTCATGGTCGTGCGCCCTCAGGGCCTGGTTCCCGCGACACGGACATGGTCCGCCCGGACGGAGAAGTCCCATGGCTAACGTCGTCGAAATTATAGGCCTCAGAAAAGCCTTCGGTGGCATCGTTGTGGCCGACAATATCAATCTTCAACTGGCGGCGGGGCAGGTCGTCGGCCTGATTGGGCCGAACGGGGCGGGGAAAACCTCGCTCTTCAATCTCATGACCGGCGTGATCGCCCCCGATGCCGGTTCGGTTTTGCTCGAGGGCAGGCCGCTCGACCGCTGCAAGATATATGCCCGCGCCCGGCGCGGCCTTAGCCGTACCTGGCAGAATTTGCGTCTTTTCCCGTCTTTGTCGGTGATCGACAATCTGATCGTCGCGGTGAGGGAGTACAATGGCGAGAAGCTGATGAACGTGCTTTTCGCACCCGGTTCCCTGGCACGGTCCGAGCGGGAATATAGGGAGAAAGCGCGGCAGGTTCTGGAAGATACAGGACTCTCGGCCGTCGCCGACAAGGCCGCGGCCGATCTGACCTTCGGGCAGCAGAAGCTTGTCGGCGTCGCCAGGGCGCTGATGAACGACGCGCGCTGCCTGCTGCTCGACGAGCCGATGGCCGGCGTCGAGGGACAGGCCTACGAGATCATGCAGAAGGTCGTCCGCAAGGTCGCCGCCTCGGGCGTGGCGATCTGCGTCGTCGAGCACAATGTAGCCTTCATCCGCGATCTCTGCGACGAAGGCGTCTTCATGTTCGCCGGCAAGATCCTCGCGCGCGGCGAGGTAGGGACGCTCATCTCCGATCCGCATCTCACGGAACTTTATTTTGGAACATAGACGATGCTGGCGATCAATCAGGTGACGGCCGGTTATGGCGGGCTGACGGCAATCGAGAATATTTCCCTATCGCTGGAAAACGGCGCGCGCTTCGGCATATTCGGCCATAACGGCGCGGGCAAGACCACGCTGTTGCGGACGGTCATCGGCGCACACCGGCCGAACAGCGGCTCGGTGGAATTCAACGGCGAATTGGTGCAGCCTGGCAATGTCGCCGAGACGGTTCGCCGCGGCCTCGCTTTCGTGCCGCAGGGGCATAACGTCTTTCCGACGCTCACCGTCGAGCGCAATCTGCACATTTCCGGCCTGCTCTTCGACAAGAGCTTCATCGGCGAAGTCTACAAACTCTTCCCGGTTCTCGACGAAAGACGGAAGCAGCGGGCGGGCACCATGTCCGGCGGCGAGCAGCAGATGCTGGCGCTCGGCATGGCGATGATGACCCAGCCGAAATGGCTGTTGCTCGACGAGCCATCGACCGGCCTCGCTCCCGTCATTGTCCGCAACGTCATGAACCAGCTCACGCTTATCAGCAAAAGGTTCGGGACCGGCCTCATCATCGTCGAACAGAACGTGCCGGCGACGCTGAAAGTCATCGATGATGCGGTGATCCTGAAAGCCGGCAAAAGCGTCTTTCACGGCAGCGCGGCTGAATTGCGTGAGAAGCCTGACCTTTGGGAGTGGTTCTGATGAAGCCTGTCGTCGATGAGGATCAGCGCGCCGCCTGCGCGAAAGCCGCGACGCAACTGTTCGAATGGGCCGCTCGCGCGGCGGCCGAAGAATTGCCGGAGCAGATGCGGCGCCGGGCGGCGCTGATCCTGGCGGACGACATAGCGGCGATGGCCGCCGCCACCGGCGAACCGCAGGTCCGGGAAACCCAGGCGCGCCTGTCACGCGCTTCGAAGGGGCGGGAGGCGACTGTTTTCGCGCCCGACATCGGCCGGCTCGACCGGCTCTCGACGGCGGTCGCGAACGGCATGGCTGCAACCTGGTGCGAGCTTGACGAGGGGCTGCGCTCCGTCCCCTGCCATGCCGGCGCCTATGTGCTTCCGGCGCTGCTTGCCGAGAGCGAAGTGCGGAATCTTACGCTCGCCGAAATGCTGAGGAAGTTGGCGGTCGCCTACGAAGTCACGGCCCGCATCGCCAGCGCCTTTCCCTTCTCTTCGATGCGTGTTCATCCGCACGCGGCCTTTGCCACCATCGGCGCCGCCTGCGGGGCGGCCCTTGCGCGTGGCGCCGACGCAAAACTGCTTGCGTCGGCCATTACTGGAGCCGCCAGCATGACCTTTGCCGGCCCGTATGCCCACGCCATCGACGGCGCGCTCGTCCGTAATGCCTGGACCTCAGCGGGCGCATGGATCGGGCTGCAATCGGTCGATTGGGCGGAAGCCGGCATCGGCGGTGTCGCTCACGGTCCTTACGATACCTTCGTCGGCTGCCTTGGCGCGGATTGTGTGCCCGAGGTCCTGACGCGCGATCTGGGAACACGCTGGCTAGCCGCCGAGGGCTATCACAAGGTCTTTGCCTGCTGCCAATATGCGCATTCGGCGATCGAGGCGACGCTGGCACTGAGAAACCGGCTCGAGGGGAAAGGCCGCTCGCCGGACGAACTCGAGGCGATCACCGTCGAAACGCATCCGCGCGGCGAAACGCTGACCACGGTCGAGCCTTCGACCGTCCTCGCCGCCAAATTCTCGATGCCGCATGCGCTCGCAGCATCGGCGCTGATCGGGACGGGCGGGCAGGAGGCCTTCGCCGCGGAGACGCTCGACGATCCCCGCATCGCCGCTCTTCGCCGGCAGGTCAGGCTCGCTCCCCATCCCGACATCCGGCCCTGGCCGAACGACCGGCCTGCGCGCGTCCACTGGCGCTTCGCCGACGGCGAGGTCTGGTCGGCCGAATGCGCCAGCGCCAAGGGCGGCGCCGACCAGCCATTCGACGAGCCGACGCTGATGTCGAAAATCGAGACCAACGCCTCTATCGTGCCGGGCCTTTCCGCATTGCTGGTTTCCATCGCGCGCGACAGCGCGAGCATCGGCGGCCTTCCCTGGTCGCGACTGATCGAAGACAATCTCAAGGAGCAGTAAGCGGTGAACGAAGATTTCGATGTTCTGGTCATCGGAGCGGGCGCTTGCGGCCTCTGTGCCGCGATTGCCGCGCATGATCAGGGTCTCTCCGTCGGCATCGTCGAGAAGATGGAGCGGCCGGGCGGCAACTCGGCGCTGTCCACTGGCTCGGTGCCGGCGGCAGGCAGCCGGTTCCAGCGCGAGGCGGGGATCGAGGACGACCCCGAAACCTATTTCCGCGACCTGATGGGGATCGCCGGTGAAGCCGACAATCCCGGGATCGTCCGCCTCATGACGGAGGTTTCCGCCGAAACGGTCGAGTGGTTGATCGATGATATTGGCGCGCGCCTCAAGCTCGTGACGGCCTACAAGCATATCGGCCATTCCGTGCCGCGCCTGCACGCGCCGGTATCGCGCCGGGGCGCCGATCTCGTCGACGATCTGGTCGGTGCGGTGGAGAAACGGGATATTCCGATCGCCGTCGGCAACGCCGTTCGCGATCTGATCATCGAGGATGGCGCGGTGAAGGGGGCCGTCGTCGATGCCGGCGACGGCAAGCCTTTCGAGATACGGGCCGGAAAGACGATCCTCGCGGTCAACGGTTTCGGCGCCAACCGCGATCTTGTCGCGCGCTTCTGCCCGGAGATCGCCGGCGCGCAATATTTCGGCGCGCGCGGTTCGGGAGGCGAAGCGGTGCTCTGGGGCGAAAAGCTGGGCGCCGCCCTCGACAACATGGCTGCCTATCAGGGATATGCGGCGGTCGCCGACCCGCATGGCGGATTGCTTTCATGGACCACGATAGAGAAGGGCGGCATCCTCGTCGGCGCGGATGCGCGCCGTTTCGGCGATGAAAGCACCGGCTATTCCGGCTATGCACGGATCGTTCTGGCGCAGGGCGATCATGCCTATGCGATCTTCGACCAGCGCATTTTCGACATCGCGGCGCAGGAGGAGGAATTCCGCGAACTGAGCGATTATGGGGCCTTCAAGACCGCCAACACCCCGGAAGAACTGGCGGCTGCCTGCGGCCTCGATGCCGCTGTCCTCAGCCAGCAGATCGAGCAATACAACACCGCTGCCTCGGGAAAGGCGGACGATGCCTTTGGACGGAACGAATTCGGCCTCGCGCCGCTGAAGCCGCCCTATTACGCCTGTCGTGTCGTGCCGGGCATGTTCCATACGCAAGGCGGCTTGCGCATCGACCGGGAAGCGCGGGTGCTGTGCGCTTCGGGCGACCCGGTCCCCAACCTTTACGCGGGCGGCGGCGCGGCGGCAGGCATCAGCGGCCGTTCAGGCGCGCTCGGCTATGCCTCGGGCAACGGGCTCCTGACGGCCGTCGCCCTCGGGAGGATCGCCGCCCTGTCGGCCGCCAAAGCCTTGCGGGCGGCACGATGAGCCTTTCGCGCGCCATCGTCGATCGCCTGCGGAGCCTCGTGAATGCCGATCTGCCGGACGATGTGCGGGAGGTCGCGAAGCTGCACATCCTCGACGTGCTCGGCGTCGGACTGGCCGCCGCCGCATCATCGGTCGGCCGTCCTTATGGCGTCTATGCGGGGCGGCTGACGGGGCAGGGGCCAAGCACGATCCTCGCCCGATCCGGAGGATTTTCTCCCGCCGACGCCGCGCTTGTGAATGGCGGCCTGATCCACAGCCTCGAATTCGACGATACGCATACCGGGTCGATCGTTCATGGCAGTTCGGTTCTTGCCGCGACGGCGGTCGCAGCTGGCGAAGCCTTCCGCGTGTCCGGCGATGCCATGCTCGGGACCTATGTCCGCTGGTACGAAATCTTCATCCGCATCGGGCTCGCGGCAGCGGGTTCGTTCCAGAACCGGGGCTTCCAGCTGACATCGGTCGGCGGCACGCTCTGCGCCGCCGGAATTGCCGCCGATCTGGCCGGCTGCGACGCCGAAACGACCGTGATGGCGCTGGGCATCGGGCTCAGCCAGGCGTCCGGCGTCTTCGAGTTCCTCAGCAACGGGTCAACGGTGAAGTCGCTGCATCCGGGCTGGGCCGCGCATTCCGGCATCACCGCAGCAGCGCTGGCGCAGGCTGGCCTGACCGGTCCGGAAACCGCAATCGAAGGCCGGTTCGGGCTTTTCGCCGCCTTCGCCGGCGACCGGAGCGCCGCCGATCGGCTTCGTGAAAGTCTGACAAGCATCGGCCGCGACTGGCACATTCGCGACGTGGCCTTCAAGTTCCACCCCTGCTGCCACTATCTCCATCCTTTCATCGAGGCCGCAGGGGCCCTGGCGGACAAGGGCGTCCGTGCCGGGGCGATCGAGGCGATCGAATGCAAGGTTCCGGAAGGCGCCGCCGGCATCATCTGCGAGCCCTGGGCCGGGAAGCAGGCCGCATCCGGCCACGCCATGCGCTGGAGCCTGCCTGCTGTCGTCGCGGCAAGGCTTGCCGACGGCACCGTGGGGCCGACGACGTTCGAGCGACCTCTCTCCGAGGAGGCGCGCAGGCTAATTGGCCGGATGGGCTGGACGCCGCTGGCCGAAGCGGATTTCCCCTCCCGCTTCGAGGCGGAAATCCATTGCCGGCTACGGAATGGCGAGACACGGAACGTGCGGATCGACGACGCCTATGGCAACAGGTCTCGCCCCGCGAGCGCCATGGCGGTCGAGGAGAAATTCCGCGGCAATCTGGCCGCTGCAAAATGCGAGCGTGCCGCCGATGCGATCATGGCGGCCGTCAACGGCCTCGATACAGCCTCAGGCCTCGATGATCTCAGCGCCGCCCTGCGCTCCGCCGCGATGCATTGAAAGGAGTTTGCCACGATGACCATATTCGATCTCCTGATCGCGGGCGGTGAAGCCGTTCTTCCCGGCTCTGGCCGCACGCCCTGCGACATCGGCGTCCGGGACGGGAAAATCGCTGCGATCCTGCAGCCGAATAGCAGCGCGACCGCCAAGCGCGTGATCGACGCGGCCGGTCTCGTGGTGTTGCCCGGCCTGATCGACGTGCATCTTCATCTCGGCCACGGCAAGGACATCTCGCGCCCGCGCGTGGCGGAGGATGCGAGCCGGGAGACCGCGGCGGCCGTCGCCGGCGGCGTGACCTGCTTCGTGCCCTATCTGATGGCCGCCGAGCCGTTCGAGGACATTTTCGAGGAGGTCGTCGGCGTGACCGAGGCGGGCGCGCGCATCGATTTCGGCTATCATTTCATCATCTCGACGGAAGACCAGCTGGCATCGGTGCCGCGCTACGCGCGCGAATTCGGCGCGCCGAGCTTCAAGATCTTCATGAACAACCGCAATGGCGAGGGTGCGCGTCTCGGCCTGCCGGACATCGACGACGGCTTCCTCTATCGCCTCTGCGAAGCGGCCGCCGCCAATGGCGGCATGGTCTGCCCGCATCCCGAGAACATCGAGGTGGCGCAGATGCTGCGCAAGCGCGTCAAGCAGGCCGATCCCGAGGGCAGGGGAGGGCTCGCCACCTGGAACGACAGCCGGCCGCCCTTCGTCGAGGCCGATGCGGTCCAGCGCGCCGCGCTGCTTGCAGCCAAAGCCGGTGCCCCGCTTTACGTGGTGCACACGACCTCCCGCGAGGCACTCGAAGCCGGATTGCGTCTGGAGAGCGCCGGCGCCAAGGTCTATTTCGAGACCTGTCCGCACTACCTCACGCACGACGTCACCTGGGAGGGCGGCGTCATCGGCAAGATCAATCCGCCCTTGCGCGAAAAATCCGATTGCGAGCGGCTTTGGCAGGGTCTGATGAATGGCGAGATCAATACGGTCGGGACGGACCATGTGCATCGCGATCTCAGCTCCAAGGAAGCCGACATCTGGGGCGCATCGCCGGGATGTCCGGGGCTCGAGACATTGCTTCCGGTGCTTCTGACTGACGGTTTCCACGCCCGCAATATCCCGCTTGAGCGCATCGTCGAGCTGACCTCCTCCAATCCGGCGCGGCTGATGGGCCTTTCGCATGCCAAGGGATCGATCAGGATCGGACTGGACGCTGATTTTGCCCTGGTCGATCTCGATGCCGAGTGGACACTGTCACGCGACGACGTCCTGTCGAGCGCCGGCTATTCGATCTATGAGGGCAAGCCGTTTCGCGGCAAGGTCGTTCATACCCTCGTTCGGGGGAATTCCGCACTGGAAAACGGTCGTCTTGTCGAAACCGCGGTCGGTATCGGCAAATATGTCGCGCGCCGCCTGCAGCATCGGGCGGAGGGTTAGAGCGCCAAGACCGCTGCGGCAGCGCGGGTCCGCAATCTATTTCCGGGGCCCGCGATATCCCAGGTTGCGGGAAATCTCGTCCGCATAGCCCATGACCTTGGCCGCCAGCACCTCGCATCTTTTTTCGTCGTTCAACCGATAGCTCGGGCCGGAGACGCCGACGGCCGCGATGACGGATTGCGTCGCGTCATGGATGACTGCGGCGATACCCCAGACGCTCGATCGCCATTCCCCCCGGTTGATGGCGAACCCCTTTCGGCGGGCTTCGTGAAGTTCTTCGAGCAGGAGCGCGGGGTCGGTTATGGTGTGCTCCGAATAGGGGCGAAGCTCCGCCAGGATGGGTTCGAGCGCCGCCCGCGGCAGTTGCGACAGGAGCGCCTTGCCCGTCGCCACGCAATAGGCAGGGGCGCGTCCCCCCATCCGCGTATAGGTCCCGACCGGCTCGGGGCTGTCGATCTTGTCGACATAGATGACCTCGTCGCCGTCGAGGATCGACAGGTGCACGGCCTCCCGCGTCTCGTTCGCCAGATTGTGCAGCGCGTCGCTCGCCCGCGACCGCAGGTCGAGCCTGTTGACGACCTCGGCGCCGAGTTCCCACAGTTTCAGATTGGCGGTGAAGCCTTTCGTCTGGGGATCCTGGCGCAGATAGCCCGCCTGCTCCAGCGTCTTCAGGATCCTGTGCGCGTTGCTCTTGGTCAGGGAGCGCGCCTTGACGATATCGGCAATGCGCACCACCCCGTCCGCATGGGCCACTTGCTCGAGCACCTGAAGCCCCTTGAGCAGAGTTTTATCCATTTCTTGTCTTCCCTGCTTTCCCGATCGCGGTTCCGATGCCGGTCGCGATCCCGCCTTCCATTGCCTGCGATTTCGCGCGCCTCCGGTCAAGCGCCCGCTACCATCTATGCCGTTCTCCATCGCACTTGACAAAGCGGGGTGAAGATGGTCAAGACTTGGTATCAACATTCAAAACTCTATCTCAAATATTGAGATAGCAAATGGTGATGCAAAAGCAAGACGGGAATCCGCCCGACGGCACGTTTCCCACAATTGCATGGTCAGGGGTGAGGTGATGGACGCTCGGCGGAACTCGAATGCAATCAATGACATCGCAACGATCATCCATCCCTACACGAACCTGAGGAAGCACGGGCAGAGCGGCCCCGTCATCGTCACGCGCGGCGACGGCGTCTTTGTCGAGGACGAAAGCGGCCGCCGTTACCTCGAGGGAATGGCCGGCCTGTGGTCGACCTCGCTCGGCTTCAGCGAAAAGCGACTGGTCGAGGCGGCGGTCCGGCAGTTCGAGAAACTGCCCTATTACCACCTGTTCAACCACCGCTCGACCGAACCATCCATCGCGCTTGCCGAAAAACTCCTCGAGATCGCGCCGGACGGCCTGTCGAAAGTGCTGTTCGCCAATTCCGGCTCGGAAGCGAACGACCAGGCGGTCAAGCTGGTCTGGTACTACAACAACGCGCTTGGCCGGCCGAAAAAGAAGAAGATCATATCGCGCTGGCGCGGCTATCACGGCGTCACCGTCGCTGCGGGCAGCCTCACCGGCCTCCCGGCGAACCATGCCGATTTCGACCTGCCGATCGCCAATATTCTCCACACCGATTGCCCGAGCCACTACCACTATGCCGAACCGGGAGAAACGGAGGATGCCTTCGTCGACAGGCTCGCCGCGAATCTCGAGGACCTCATCCTGCGGGAAGGCCCCGACACCGTCGCGGCCTTCATCGCCGAGCCCGTCAACGGCTCGGGCGGGGTGATCGTGCCGCCGGCGCGCTATTTCGAACGCGTCCAGGCCATCCTGCGCAAATACGACATCCTGTTCATCGTCGACGAGGTCATTTGCGGCTTCGGACGGACCGGCAATATGTTCGGCTGCGAGACCTTTGGCCTCAAGCCGGACATCCTGACCGTCGCCAAGGCGCTTTCCTCCTCCTACCTCCCCATCTCGGCGACGGTCGTCAGCGACAGGATCCATGAAGCGATGATGGGGGAGAGCGACCGCCACGGCGTCTTCGCCCACGGCGTCACCTATGCGGGCCACCCGGTCTGCGCGGCCGTCGCCCTGGAGACGCTGAAGATCTACGAGGAACGCGACATCGTCGGCCACGTCAAGCGCGTCTCGAAGCGTTTCCTCGAGCGCCTGCATGCGCTTGCGGATCATCCCCTCGTCGGCCAGGCGCGAGGCGTCGGGCTGATCGGCGCGATCGAGATCGTCTCCGACAAGGACACGAAAAAGCCGTTCGCCCCCGAACTCGGCGTCGGCCCGGGCATTCAGGCGAAAGCCATGCAGCATGGCGTCATCGTCCGGTCGCTGCGCGACACCGTCGCCTTCTGTCCACCGCTCGTCATCGAGGAAAACGAGATCGACATGCTGTTCGACGGCGTCTCGAAGGCG
>Ga0164242_10003158_pt1 | contig 18867 bp, 16 predicted proteins | sample OricomgcompostMG_FD_108783 | JGI IMG/M metagenome (GOLD analysis project Ga0164242, IMG submission 108783) | Miracle-Growth compost microbial communities from Emeryville, California, USA - Original compost - Miracle growth compost (MG) ... | reverse complement strand
CGTTCCTCGATACCGGCGCGGCCTACCGCGCGCTGACCTGGTTCGCGATGCGACGCGGCATCGACGTGACCAACGCGGGCGCCGTGGTCGACGCCATCGCCGACTTCGACTACCGCATCGACACGGAACCCGGCCGCCTCCGGGTCTTCGTGGGTGGGACCGACGTCACCACAGACATCCGCGATCCCGAGGTGTCGGCGCGGGTGAGCGCCGTGGCCCGCATCCCGGAGGTGCGGCTGCGGCTGAACGAACTGTTCCGAGGACTGCTGGCAGGCACGGACCACGAGGGGATCGTCGCCGAGGGCCGCGACATCACGACGGTGGTGGCGCCCGACGCCCCGGTGCGCATCCTGCTGACCGCGGCGCCCGAGGTGCGCGCGGCCCGCCGGGCGGGCGAACTCGACGGGCACGCCGCAGCGGATGTCGCGGCGCAGCTGCACGCCCGCGACCACGCAGACCTGCAGGTGGTCGACTTCATGACCGCTGCCGAGGGTGTGACCACGGTGGATTCCACCGACTTGGATTTCGATGAGACCGTCGACGCCGTGATCGACGTGATCCAGGCCGCGCGCGCCGCAGACGCGCGCGGGGCCGCCCCGTCCCGAGGAGGAACGGATGTCTGACGCCCACCCCACCGAACGCGCCGCCGACGACTTCGAGGCGGGTCCCGACGACCTCGTCGAACGTCTGGCGAACGTGGACGACGACCTCGCCCACCAGCGAGCCAACGCTCTGCGGGCCGGTCTCGAGGACTACGAGCTCGACGACGCCGACCTTGACGTGCTGGATGCCGTCACCGAGAACCCGGACGAGATCCAGTACCTGCCCGCGCTGCCGGTCGTCGCGATCGTCGGGCGCCCGAACGTGGGCAAGTCCGCGCTCGTGAACCGCATTCTCGGCCGTCGCGAGGCCGTCGTCGAGGACGTGCCCGGTGTGACGCGGGACCGCGTCACGTACCAGGCGGAATGGAACGACCGCCGTTTCAGCGTGGTCGACACCGGCGGATGGGAGCCCGACGCGAAGGGCATCGACGCCTCGGTCGCTGCGCAGGCCGAGGTCGCGATCGACCTCGCAGACGTGGTGATGTTCGTGGTCGACGCGAACGTGGGTGCAACATCCACCGACGAGCATGTCGTTCGGTTGCTGCGCAAGTCGAAGAAGCCCGTGTTCCTCGTCGCGAACAAGGTGGATGACGCCCGCCACGAGCCGCAAGCGACCGAGCTGTGGTCGCTGGGGCTGGGGGAGCCGCATCCGGTCAGCGCACTGCACGGCAGGGGAGTCGCCGACCTGCTTGACGAGGTGCTGAAGGTGCTGCCCACAGAGTCCGCCTTCGCGCAGCGCGAGATCGGTGGTCCGCGTCGCGTCGCCATCGTCGGGCGGCCCAACGTGGGCAAGTCGAGCCTGCTGAACAAGGCGGCGGGGGAGGAGCGCGTGGTCGTCAACGACCTCGCCGGCACCACCCGCGACCCGGTGGACGAGCAGATCGAGCTCGGCGGACGCGTGTGGCGCTTCGTCGACACCGCGGGCATCCGTCGCCGCGTTCACCTGCAGCAGGGCGCCGACTTCTATGCGTCGCTGCGCACGAGCACGGCGCTGGAGAAGGCCGAGGTCGCCGTCGTCGTACTCGATGTGAGCGAGCCGATCAGCGAGCAGGATGTTCGCATCATCGACCTCGTTCTGGAGAGCGGGCGCGCGCTCGTGCTCGCATACAACAAGTGGGACCTCCTCGACGACGACCGGCGCCGCTACCTGGAGCGCGAGATCGAGCAGGACCTCGCGCACGTGTCGTGGGCACCCCGGGTGAACATCTCTGCACGCACCGGACGGCACCTGGAGAAGCTGGTCCCCGCGCTCGAGACGGCGCTGGAGTCGTGGGACACGCGCATCCCCACCGGCAAGTTCAACGCGTTCCTCGCCGAGCTGACGGCGGCGCATCCGCACCCGGTGCGCGGAGGCAAACAGCCTCGCATCCTGTTCGGAACGCAGGCCTCGAGCCGGCCGCCGACCTTCGTGCTGTTCACGACCGGGTTCCTCGACCCCGGCTACCGGAGGTACATCCAGCGCCGACTGCGCGAAATCTACGGCTTCGAGGGCACCCCGATAGTGCTGAATATGCGCGTTCGCGAGAAGCGGCGGCGCTAGTTCTTCGCGAGACTAGCCGTATGCACTGAGAGCGGGCGCCATGCGCCTAGCGTCGGCGCATGCACCTAGTCTCACTTGTTGCGGTGGTGGCGCATCGCTCAGTTCGCCCCGCGCACGGCGTAGCGATGCAGCGTGACGCCCTGGTCGTACGTCTGCTGCTCGAGCAGGTCGAGATCGACGCGAGGGTGCGGGTCGTCGAACAGCGGTCGCCCCGCGCCGAGGATGGTCGGATGCGTGAACAGCATCAGCTCGTCGATCAGCCCGGCGCGCAGCAACTGCGTGGCAAGCGTCGCGCCGCCGACGCCGATGTCGCCCTCGGCACTCTGCCGTAGCGCGGCCAGCTGGTCGATCGCGTCGTCTCCCCCGATGATGCGCGTGTTGTGGGATGCCGTCGTGCGGGTGCGCGAGACGAGCACCTTGGGCATCGAGGTCCAGATCTCGCCGTACTCGCGCAGGTAGGCGGGAAGCGACTCGTTGGTGCGGGCATCCGGCCAGAAGGGGTCCATCATCTCGTAGACGATGCGTCCCTCGACGAACATCGACATCCCTTGAGCACGCCGGTTGAATTCGCGATGGAGCGGCTCCCCGATGCGGACCCAGTCCGGGCCGTCCAGATCGGAGTGGTCGCCGGCCTGGTGCTCGATGTAGAGGTCGAGCGAGACGTTCATCCAGTACACGAATCTCGCGCTCATGGTCAGATCTCCCCCTTCTTCACGGCCTTGCGCAGTGCCTGGTAGTCCTCGACCGACTGGTCCGCGTAGGCGGATGCCCACTCCGCGACGGCGGAATCGAACGGGGTGCCGCCGCCGAGGTATCCCGCGATGAACGGGGCGGCAGGGGATTGGGCGTGGGCGCGCGCGAGCACCGTGCCGCAGGCATCCACGTAGTCGGTGAACGGCCGGAAGTCGAGCGTCTCGGTGTCGATGGAGACGTTCTGGTCGCGGAACTGGCGGATGTAAAAGGCGTGCCCGTCGTACTTGACCCAGCCGAGGAACGGGTCGCTGACCGCCTGCAGCACGTGCTGGTTCGCGACGACGCGGTGCCCGTGCTCGTCGGGCTCGACCCGGTCACCGAAGACCGGCGCCCTTCCCGCCTTGGCGCCGCCGAACTCGACCGCGACGGACTCCACGGCTTCTTTCACCTGCAGCACCAGCGACTCGCCGGCGGGACCAGACAGAACGATGATGTAGCAGCGGCTGCCGACGCTGCCGGCGCCGACGACGCGACGCACGGCATCCGTGGGCACGTACTGAGAGAGCAGCACCGCGATGTCGGAGGGCACCGTTGCGAGGTAGCGCTTGACGATGCCCAGGATGCGTTTCTCCGTCGCCTCCGGCACGTGCGACAGCACCGGCGGATTCTCGGCGATCATCGTCGAGCCGTCGTCGGCGCGCTTCGTGATCTTGCGCACCACTCGCGCGGAGGTGCGACGGGATGCGGCCTCGATCGCGTGATCGAGCACCTTCTGAGAACTCGAATGCCGCTGGCCCCTGTGCACGTCGGCCCGGATGTAGTAACGCTCCAGCACGCTCAGCTGTGTGATCTGCCGCATTGCGATGCGGTAGCTCGCGGCGGCCTCGAGCGCGGCCGTCTGCACCTTGGACTCCTTGAATCCACGCTGCCGTGCGGCGACCACGACGCTGGTGACGAACCGCTTCACGTCCCACTCCCACGGTCCGTACGCGGACTCGTCGAAGTCGTTCAGATCGAAGACGAGTGAGCGTTCGGGCGAAGCGTAGATGCCGAAGTTCGCGAGGTGCGCGTCACCGCAGATCGTGACATCGACGCCCGTGCGAGGCGCGTCGCGGAGGTCGGCGGCCTGGATCGCTGCCGAGCCCCGGTAGAACGCGAACGGGCTGGCCGTCATCCGCTCCAGGCGCAACGGGACCAACTCGGACACGCGCTGCTCGTGCTGCTTGCGCAGGATGCCGACCGGATCGCGGCCTGTGGCCGGCTTGTATTCCGCATGTCCCGAGCGCGGAAGCTTGCCGCGGGCAGCCTTGCCCGCGTCGAACAGCTCGGCCGCGCTGTGGATCGCCTCATGCTCGAACCGAAGGCGTCCCTCGTCTGCGCTCATGCTTGCTCCTCGTGGTCGGATGCGGTCGCCGATTCGACGCGCTCCCATGGCTCGATGCCGCCGTCGACAACGTCGAAGAGCGGGTGCGGATGGATGCTCCGCTCAGCCAGCAGAGGCTGGACGCGTTCCGGTGCCCGCAGGCCGAACTTCGCCGCGAGACGACGGCGCTCGTACTCGAGCTGCCCGGAGGTGATGGTCAGGCGGATGTCCGGCTCGGGCACCGCCACGATGCGTGAGCGATCGAAGCGGTAGGTGCGGGCATCCGCTTCGTCGGCGAGCACGCCGAGGTACGCGCCGATGGCGGTCGGATGCTCGCGAAATCGGTCGAGCTGTGGATGGTGTCGGTAGCCGCGCGTCTCGCCGATCAGCACCTTCTGCGCGAGGAGTGATTCGCGCCAGCACGCGACGAGGCCGACAGCGTCGAGGTACCGCGGGTGCAGGCTCCACAGGCGCATGGATCCAGCCTAGGGCCGGAGCGGGTTCCCTCGACCGGAACTTCTAGTCAGAGCTGGAGGCTGACGACGGCGCGACCGGGCTGCGGTCTTGAGACGATCTCGAACCCGGCCGCGACGAACCCGGAGAGGACGCCGTGGAACAGTTCGGCCGACGAAGCCTTGCGCTCGGTGGTGTCGACCGGATACGCCTCGACGACCCGCGCGCCGGATGCTCGTGCATGCTCGATCGCCGCCGCGAGCAGAGCGGATGCCACGCCTCGCCTGCGAAACCCGACCCGCACGACGAAGCACGTGATCGACCACACGCTCGGGTCGTCGTGCTGCTGCTCCGCGCGGCCGGTGGCGACGATTCGGCTGGTGCGCAGGCGCGGGTAGGCGGGACGCGGTTCCGCCGCGACCCAGCCCGCGGGGTCGTCGCCGACGTAGGCGATCAAGCCGGGACCCGGGTCGTGGCGCACGTGCTCGCAGAGCGCGGACTCGAGTGTCGGGACATCCGTCTCGCGCCACTGTGCGTTCGAGAGCTTGAAGAACTGGCACCAGCACGTCGCCGGGTCGCCGCGAGTGCCGAACACGGTGCGCACGTCGCCCCATGGCACCTCGCCTACGGGCACCACTCGGATGTCTGTAGTCGCCTCGTCGCGTACCTTCGCCGCCATGCGGACACGGTACCGTGCGCGGCCGACGTTCCGAGTCGCCTTCGCCTTCGCCTGCGTGGGGGGTGCCCGCTCGAAGCCGAGTCATCGTCCGAGATTGCCGCTATCCGCGTGGGAAACGGCAACCGCGGACAGGAAAGTCTCGGGGACGCGAAACTTCTGTCCGACGTTGTCGTCATCCCGTGATTCAACGACCACCCGGGACAGGAATTCGGGGGACGGCCCGGTGTCGAGCATGTCGTTGAGAAGCCTCTTGTTTGGTGCAGCCGCCGCTCACGCACCCTGTAAACTGTCCAAGGCCGTCCACGGGCGGCTGCGGGATGTGGCGCAGCTTGGTAGCGCACCTGACTGGGGGTCAGGGGGTCGCAGGTTCAAATCCTGTCATCCCGACTGGGAGGGGAGGATAGCGGGGATGTTCAAACCCGTTGTCCTCCCCTCGCCCCGTTAGAGGCGACCTCGCGCCGCAATGTCGGTGCTGTGGTCTACCGTCTACCACTGAGAGAGCGGAGCATCAGTGGCAGATGACGGCATCCCATCCGCGCGGATGGTATCGGCGGACGATGAGGGCGTCGAGGCTGCCTTCAAAAGTATGGCTTCTGCGATTGCCGGCCTACGTCCAGGGGAGACGTTGCTCGACTACGCAGCGCGGGGCCCGGCGGTCATTCGGGAGAACGTCGTCGCGATACTCGAGGCCGTCGAGAACGCTGATGCTTTCGATGTCATCGAACTCATGCGACTCCGAGAGACGCCGATCATGCTTGACGGATACCGGGAGAGCCTCGCCGACCAAAGACCTGCGGCAGTCGAGTTGATCGCACTCGTTTTGCTCTCTCGGGGTATACGCGCTCCAGAGGGCGTCGACTCGAAGAGCGCGAATCCCGCGGCTAGGATTTCTGACTTTCACGATCGTTGCGGCGTGATGCTGAGCCTTGGCCAGTTCATGTTGCTTGCGGATGGCCGTGACGAGAAGCACGGTCCCCTCACCACGCTCGCTGCCACGTATGTGGGGCACGACATCAATGTGAAGTTCAAGCAGTACGCGCATGTGCACGACGCGATCAACGATGCGTTGTTCGCAACCGAGCACATCGGGGATCTTCTGCTCGACTCGCTTGGCTTCAGCTATGAGGACTTCATCGCTGTGCGTTCCGCGATACGGGGGGTGTACCTTCAGCGCTTCTTTGCCGCGCGAGACACGCTCGGTGAGATCGCACAGGAGTGGTCGGACAGTGGGCACGCAGACCAGCCCGATGATCGCATTGAGCAGGGCCGCGCAGCGGTGCATGATCTGATGTTCTTCCCGGGCAGGCGTGCCGCGTTCACCGCTTCCGACATCGCTGCTGTCTGCGACGTGGAGCTTGCGCGTGTGGAGCAGGTGCTTCAGCGATTCAGTGTTCCGTTCGGGGCGGCATCGGATCCCGTAGCAGCCGTTGAGTCCTTCCTTGCCGGCAACAACCCGTTCCGTAACGCGGCACTCATTGAGGACCACGAGGGCAACTACATTTCTTTGAACGTTCCGATCGGCACTGACTGCTTTCGTCAAGTCGTTGAGGCGGTCGTCAAAGCTGACGCTGCGAAGTGGAAACGTTACGAGAAGCGCCGTGTTGCAGTCAGTGAACAGCTTGCCGTCGAGCACCTGGAGACGCTGCTTGGAACGAGCGCCGCGCACGTGAACTTGAAGTACTTTCGCCCCAATCCCGGGATCGACGTCACACAGCTGAGCGTCGATGCCGTCAAGATCACATCGATCGCCGAGCAAACAGAAGCAGATGCACTGTTTCTCGTGGAAGACGTGGCCATCTGCGTCGAGGTGAAGGGAAGAAGCGTCTCTCATCAGGCACGCGGGGGCCACGTGCAGCGTCTCGTAGGCGATTTGCGCGCGACCGTCGGCGATGCGACTGAACAGGCATTCCGGCTTGAAGGTCTCATACGGGCAAATGGAGGGTTGTGGCTGGAGGGCCAACAGTGGCTCGACCTTACTTCGATACGAGAAGTGCGGTCAGTAGCGGTTTGCCTCGATGACATGGGACCGCTCGGGACAGCCCTGGACGAGCTTGTGCGCGCAGACGTGATCAAGAGCGAACGCTTTCCTTGGATCGTGTCGCTCCACGACCTGGCAATCGTCGCTGAGGTCGTGGACCGTCCGGCAGAGTTCCTGCTTTACCTTCGCCGACGCACGGAATCGGAAGTCTCGCTCAACTTCGCGGCGATAGATGAACTCGACCTCTTCATGCTCTTCCTCTCGGGGCAGCTCTATGTGGAGCCTGACCCGGATCGAGTGCGTGAGGAGTTCCTCGGAGTCCCCCGCCCGACTGGGAAAGATCGCCATCGGTACCGCAGCCAAGCTGTCCCGACGAGAGTCATGACTCACACCGATCCGCTCGACGCCTGGGTCTACTTCCGGGAGGGTTCTAGCCAGGAGGAGGCTCCTAAGCCGAAGTTCGGCTCCAATGCTGCAGTGCTCGAGTTGGTGGACTTCCTGCAGGACGGGCGGAAGCCGGGTTGGTTTCGCTTTGCAGCGGACCTCCTGAATCTCGCTAACGAAGCACAAGAAGAAGTTGTGCAGGGTATCGGCAACGTCATCGAGGCGACAAAGCGGGACGGGCTGCCACACACCTCATTCGTCGCGTTCGCAGGCGCTTGGGGTTATCCCACGCTTTTCGTCGGATCGCAACCAGCCAAGATGCCGCGTGCGCTCGCGAGCCAGCACCTCGCGACGTACGGCATAACGAAGAAGCACCAAATACAATCCGACCGCGCGCTCATGGTGTTGGTCGACGAGCGAGGAGCGATACGTTCCGTGCGATACGACAACCGGCGTCCCGCTGTCGACGCAGAGCTCGATCGGCTGGCGACCGAGATGGGACTCATCCCTGTCGAGGTCATGGGGCGTCCAGTCCCGCCTTCGGCGCGACGAGCGACGAAGCGACTCAACCCCGGCAAGAAGAAGCGGAAGCGATGACGAACCCAGATATCGTTCCAGCGGTGAGGTGCGAACACGCTTCGATCTCAGTCGCCCAAGTACGGGCCAATCGGGATCTCGGATCCTGGTGTTTCGTCGGGCGCGGCGGACTAGCCCTCACTGCACACGTGGCCTGATCGCCAGGACGAGTCAGCGCAGCAAGCGGAATGGACAGGGTCAAGTGTCGAAGGGTAAGCGGAACAGGACCACGAGACAGCGTGCGCGCCAAACATCGTCACTGACTGATCATCAACGCAGGGGCAAGGTACTTACCCCGCCGATGATGACGATCCCGAACATGACCCTCGCGCCCTGGTCCAAAGATTCGCTCCCCAATTACCTGTGGCTCTGCTGGCAGATGAGCTCGGAGGAGTACTTCGATGTTTTCGCGACCTCGAAGTACCTGGACGAGATCGAGACAGGGCTTGGGGACGACAGGACGGACTTTCCTGACAGCTGGCTTCTCACCGGCAAGCTCTCCGACTTCGAAGCAGTTCCGGAGGCCGCACGGCCGAGCCTGCTTGAACACCTGGTCACGGTGGGCGCCTACGACAGCATCTTTCCCGAAGAGTTCGCGATCGCCCTCGCGATGTACCCGGAGGCGCCGGGGCGCTGGCTAATTCAGCCATGGTTGGACACTGGACTAGTCATAGACCCCGCCATCGCCGAGCGAGGGCTTCGCGATGTCGTCGGTAAGGCTTTGGACGGTCGAGGCAACGTCGCCACTCGAGCTAAAGCAATTCTGTTCCGTCAGATGGTGAAAGCCGGTCGAGTGTCCTTCTCGGATAAGGTCATGACGGATGAGCTTGTGGACGCTTTCCGCAAGTATCCGAGAGACGCCAACGATGAGCAGAAGGCCCGCGTGGAAGCCCATGTACGGGCGGCATTTCTCGCGATGGAGTCAATGTCGGACGGACAGTTGGAATGGCCGGCGAAGTTCTGGCGCGCCAACTGGAATCTCTACGCTTGCCAACTATCGAACACCGAGCCGGGCCCTGAAGTCCTCGACGGTCAGTCGGATGAGGTGCGTGACTCTCTTCGAGAGCTTCGCGAGGAGGTCGAGGCGCTCTGGACGGGCTTTGCCGAGGTTGCGAAGACGACCGACCCCGACCTCTATTCCCCTCATCGGTTTGAGGTCCTCACAGGTCTCGTTGGACGCGCGCTCCGGCTAGTCCGAACGATTGCGGGGTACCCGCTCATGTGGACCATGGAGCACGGCGCACCGGTGCTGCGAGCGCTCGTCGAGTCTCGAATCATCATCCGCTACCTCGTTGCCCATGACGATCCCGAACTGTACGAGAAGTTCCGGGCCTACGGAGTGGGACACCTCAAGCTTCTCAAGCTCCACATGGAGGATTTCATCGACGCCGCGGGGGAGGCCGGCGACGGCATGAAGAACTACCTCAAGTTGATCTCGACCTACGTGAACCGGGACCAGTACGAGGAGTTCGTCAGCATCGATCTCGGCGGTAACTTCGCCGGTATCGACATGCGGAGGATGGCTGACGATACCGACCTCGGCGACGACTACCGATTGCTGTTCCAACCTGCGAGCAGCAACGTGCATGGTGAGTGGGGCGCGATCGACATGAACGTGTTTGAACCCTGCCTCAACCCGCTGCACCGTGATCATCGAGTCATAGCGGACAGCGATCGCACTATCATCGGACCGATTTTTCTGTACGACCTGGTGGATTACGCCAGGACGCTCGCCGAGGAGTATGCCATCGCGGTCGGCGCGAACTATCCCTCCGGAGGAGGCCACGAGGCTGAGGAAGCGTGAGCTAGCACTGCGGCAGGCAAGCGCATTGTCGCGAGTCGAACCGTCGAAGAGGGCCTCGCGGTCAACTGCGCATACAGGCCCCGGTTCTGCGAAAGCTCTGCGGCGGACCTAATGCGGTTCTCAACTGTTCGGCCTTGCGTGCCCCTGGCGGCCCGTCGGCGGACGAAGCGTAACCCCAGCGGAGATGATCGCCACTCGCATGGCTTCTTGGTTCACGTCGAGATGCTTCGCGACCTGGGAGAGTGAAAGGCCGGACTCGTAGAGACGCGCCGCGTCGGTCACCTGATCGAGCGTCAACGACTGGCGGCGAACGACGGTTCGAGCATCCCGAAGTATTCGGAGGATGGTGGACTTGGCAACACCGAAGTCAGCCGCCAACGCAGTGGAAGTCGCTCCATCCTTGTAACGCGCGACGACAACCGCCTGATCTTCGTCCTTCAGTCGGTTCCACCCACGCTTTACGCGAGGTTGGAGACCTCGCGCAGAATCCCCGATTGCCCCCGAAATCTCGCGGATCCGGTCGGCCGTAACAGGGGCCGCTGAATTACTGGCACAGAGGTAGACAATGTCGACCGAGTGATGACTCGGGACATCGGAATAGCTCGAACCTACGCTTGGTGGGTTCGGGCTATTCGTCTTTCAGAATTGGCGATGCCGGGCGACGGTCGGCCGATTCCGGCCTCCGATCGGTGCCGATCCGCTATCCATGAAGCATGACGACGAACCCGGATGCGCACCACACAACGTTCGCGATCGTGGGCGGCGGGTTCCGCGCCGAAGCGTTTCTGCGGGTGGCCGCCGCGCTGCCCGAGCGGTTCCGCGTCACCGCGATCGTCGCTCGGCGTCCTGAGGCCCGGGAGGCGCTTCGTGAGCGGTGGTCGGTGGAGACGCTCGATACCGTCGACGAGCTTCGCCGCGACAAGCCGGAGTTCGTGGTCGCAGCGGTGAGCGCAGGGGCATCTACCGAGGTCGTCCAAGAGCTGACGGGCGAAGGCCACGCCGTTCTCACGGAGACCCCCGTCGCGCCCGACGTCCCGTCCTGCCTTGCGCTGCTGCATGCCGTGCGCGAGGGTGCGCGCATCCAGGTGGCGGAGCAGTACCACCTGGAGCCGTTGATCTCGGCCCAGCTGGAACTCGTGAGGCGAGGGATTCTCGGGGAGGTGTCCGAGGCATCCGTCTCGATTGCGCACGACTATCACGGGATGAGCGTGCTGCGCCGGTTCCTGGGTGTCGAGTTCCAGAACGCACGCATCACCGCGAGAAGATTCACCGAGCGACTGCAGGACGGACCGAGCCGCCAGGGCGACCCGGACGAGGATCGGGTCGTCGACGGCATCCGCACGACCGCATGGCTCGAGTTCGACGGCGGGAGGCACGGAACGTACGAATTCCACGATCAGCAGTACCGGTCGTGGATCCGCACGCCCTCGCTGCTCGTGCGCGGCTCCCGTGGCGAGCTGAGAGACGAGACCGTGCGGCACCTGGCGGATGCCTTCACGCCGGTGAACAGCCGAATCGAGCGGATCGCGGCGGGTGGCGCGGGCAACCACGAGGGCGACTTTCTGCGGTCGTACTCGTTCGAGGGAGACATCCTCTACGACAATCCGTTCCGGCCGGCGCGACTAGCGGATGACGAGCTCTCGATCGCCGCGCTCCTCGAGCGGATGTCTGCCTACACTCGCGGCGGACCCGACGTGTACAGCGTGGCCGAGGCGTGCCAGGACCAGTACCTGCAACTTGAGATGCGGCGCGCGATCGAGAGGGCTTCCACGGTCACCACCGCGACCCAGCCATGGGCTCGCCCTTAGCCGACCAGGCGACGAAGGCCAACCCGGAACGCGGCATCCACTCGATCGCGTTCCCCGGTGGCCAGCAGGTCGAGCATGCTTCCGCGAAGCAGTGCGAGCACGGCGGTCGCGCGTTCAGGACCGGAGTCGGAAGCGGTATCCGCTGCTTCGAGCATCTCGAGCCAATCGCGCACCGTCTCGGCCGCGAAACCGGCCAAGGGGCCCTCCTGCGTGATCAATGAGCGCCCGTACGCTTCCACCCACAGGTTGAGAAGGCGCACATGCTCCGGTGCGGCGAGCCAGTTCCACACGTTGTCGGCGACGGCTGCGAGATCGGCATCGAGGGTGGCCTGCCGCACCGCCTCGAGCATCGCGAGCTCGTCCGCCCGTGCCTCGGCGAGGATCGCGCGCACCACGCCGTCCTTGCTCCCGAACAGAAACATCAGAACGCCTGCGCTCGTACCGATCGCTTCGGCGAGCGGCCGCAGCGACAGATCGGCCAGCCCGTGCTCGGAGACGTACTCGTAGGCGCGGCGAGCGAGTTCGCGGCGTCGGGGCGAGGCATCCGTTTCGTCATCGGGCATGACGCGATAGTATCGCGACTGGAACAACTGTTTCAGTGACTTCAGTGGAGGACGACATGGACGTCACAGTGCGCATCGCGGACCAGCCGGGCGACCTCGGGTGGATCGTCATGGCCAACGCCGAGGTGTACGCGCAGCAGTTCGGGTGGAGCACCGACTACGAGGCGCTCGTGGCGCGTATCGTCGCCGACTTCGCTGAAGGGGCAGCTTCCGAGCGACAGCGGGCCTGGATCGCCGAGTTCGACGGCCGCCGCATCGGCTGCGTGATGTGTGTCGATGCGGGGGAGGACGTGGCCCGCCTCCGCCTGCTTCTCGTCACACCGGACGGGCGCGGCCACGGAGCAGGCAGCGCGCTCGTGGATGCCTGCCTCGACTTCGCCCGCCGCTCCGGCTACCGCACGATGGTGCTCTGGACCAACTCGGTGCTCGAGTCCGCGCGGCACCTCTACCAGCGCGCCGGCTTCGAGCTCATCGCCGAGAACCCGCACCACAGCTTCGGCGCCGACCTCGTCGGACAGGACTGGGAGCTCGTTCTCTAGCGCTCAGTACTCGCCCTTGATGACGAAGAACGACCCGCGGATGACCCCGGCGAGTCGTGACTTCTGGCGCGCGAATTTGAACTTCGCAGCAAGCTCCTCCGGCACCTCCATGCCTTCGGACAGCTTGAATCCGACGGCACGCTTGCCGCCATCCTCGAGCGTGTACATCACGTTGATGGACAGCCCGGACTCGTAGAAGACGTACGCGATGCGGATGCCCTCGACCTGGAATTCGGTGACCTCGAGCGGGCGCGATGCGATCACGATGTCGCGCTCCTCGGCGAGGATGCGACTCACCCACTCGAGTATCTCGGGCGCCTCCTCGACGGGCACCACGGTGAAGTCGTGGTCGTACTTGTTCTTGAAGTAGCGCGCGTCGTTCGCGCGGAGGCCCGCGAGCGCGTCCGCAACCGGTGACGACTCGAGCCCGACGGTGGACACGTTCACGAAGTCGACGGTGTAGCCCACGAGACCTCCAAGCGGTGACGGTACGCGAGCAACCGTATCCGATCGATCTCCATTCCTTTCGTGACGCCGTGTTGCGTTCGGTTCCCCTCTGTTACCGGCCAGTCCGGGAGCGAAGACCCTCACCCATAGTGTGGCGCTACCGCCACCCGACACGAAGAGGAAGTCCCATGAAGAAGCTCCTTCAACGCGCAGCCGTCGTCTCCGTCGCCGGGTTCATGGCGCTCGGTCTCGCCGCGTGCAGTGGTGCCGCGGATGCGTCGTCGACGAGCGGCTCGGGCAAGAAGAGCACCGTCTACTTCGGGGTCTCCGCCGCCGAGACCGGCCAGTACGCGCAGTACGGACAGCAGTTCAAGGAGGCGTTCGACCTCGCCGTCGAGCAGGTGAACGCGAAGGGCGGCATCAACGGCCACCCGGTTGCGCTGAAGTACGAGGACTCGCAGTCCGACCCCAAGCAGTCGGTGCCGGTCGCCCAGAAGTTCGTGGGCGACAGCAGCGTGGTGCTGGTGTTCGGCGACTACTCGTCGGCGGCATCCATACCCGCCTCTCCGATCTACACGGCGGGCAAGCTGCTGCAGTACGGCTTCAACAACTCGAACCCCGACTTCACCGCGAAGGGCTCGGAGTACCAGTGGTCCACGTCGATCACGACGAGTGACACCTACAAGTGGACCGCCGACTACATCAAGAAGCGTGGCATCAAGTCGGTCGGCGTGAGCTACCTGAACACCGCGGACTGGGGCATCCCCGCCTTCCAGGCCTTCAAATCGGAGGCCGACAAGGTCGGTCTGAAGATCACGGACTCCGAGGCCGTGCTCGACACCGCTGACGACTACAAGCCGTCGCTCATCAAGGCCGTCAAGGGCAACCCGCAGGCCTTCGTGCACATCGGCTACGGTCCGGATGCCTCCAAGATCGTCACGCAGCTGCGCGCGATCGGATACAAGGGCACCTTCTTCGGCGGCCAGGACGAGGAGTCCTTCGACGGCACACCGGCTGCCGAAGGCGCCATCAACGGGGCCCAGTTCGTGGAGACGAGCACCGACCCAGCGGTGAAGAGCTTCGTGACGGCGTTCAAGAAGAAGTATCCGAACGAGACCGACGTCACAAGCTTCGAGGCAGGCGCATACGACGCGCTCAACGTCGCGGTGGCTGCGGCCAAGAAGGGCGGCATCACGCGGGCGGGCATCCTCAAGGGCTTCAAAGAGGTCAAGGATGTTCCGAGCGTCGTCTACGGAAAGATCACGTTCGACCCGACCACCCGCCGGGTGCAGTCGCCGCAGCTCACGCCCACGATTCTCAAGGGCGGCAAATGGGTCGTCTACAACGGCTGAGCCGTTAGACCTGCGCACCCATGCTTGACACACTGATCGCCGGCGTGCTCCGAGGGAACGTCTACGCCCTCGGAGCGGTCGGCATCTCCCTCGTCTTCGGCGTCATGAACGTCGTCAACTTCGCCCAGTTCTCGTTCTTCGGTCTGGGCGCCATGCTCACGTGGTTCTTCGTCGCCCGCCTCGGGCTGTCGTTCTGGCTGGCGCTCCCGCTCGTGCTGGTTGTGTGCGCGGCGCTCGGGCTGATCATCAACGCCGCCGTCGTGCGTCCGCTGGCGAAGTTCCTGCCACTGGCGGCGATGCTCTCGACGTACGCGGTCTCGCTGATCCTCGACAACACGTCGCAGGCCGCGTTCGGCGCGAACTCGCGCGTCTTCCCGCAGGTGCTGCAGACATCCAACCTGCACGTCGGCAACATGCGGTTCGGCACCGCGGATGTCGTGATGCTCGGCATCACGGCCGGCGTCATGATCGTGATGTCGCTGTTCCTCAAGTACGGCAAGGTCGGCAGGGCCATCAGGGCGACCGCGCAGGATCAAGAGGCGGCCCTGCAGATGGGCATCCCCGTCGCGCTGGTGCAGAACCTCTCGTTCGTGATCGCGTCGGCGCTCGGTGGGCTCGCGGGCATCTTCATCGCGCTCTACGTGGGAGTCGCGGATCCGACATCCGGGCTCGAGACCGGCATGACGGCGTTCGTCGCCGCGACGCTCGGCGGTCTCGGGTCGCTGGTCGGCGCCGTGATCGGCGGATTCGTGCTCGGCATCCTCGAGTCGTTCGGCATCTACTTCTTCGGCGGAAGCGCCGACCAGATCATCGTGTTCGTCATCCTGATCGCAGTGCTGATCATCCGGCCGGGCGGGCTGCTCGGCAAGGTGCCGCTGATCTCCAGCGAACCGCTGACCGGCACGTTCCTGGGGAAGGGCAGGCCGTTCAGGATTCCGCGCTGGGTCTGGCCGGCGGCGCTCGCGGTCGCCGCTGTCATCGTTCCGCTGATCGGGAACGATTACGTGCTCAGCACCGGCACCCAGGTGCTCGTCTACGCGATCATCGCCTCCGGCTTCACGATCACCGCCGGGCAGGCCGGGGTGATGGCACTCGGCCAGGCAGGACCGATCGCCATCGGCGCATACACCTCGGCGTTGATCACCCTCTACCTGCACGTGTCGTTCTGGGTGGCACTGCCACTGGCGGGCCTTGCCGCCGCCCTCATCGCGTCGATACTCGCCTCGCCCATCTGGGGCGTGAAGGGGCACTACATCTCGATCGCGACACTCGGCATCGGCATCGTGATCGTGGCGGTCATCCAGCTGATCGTGCCCCTCGGCGTGCAGGGCATCCCATGGCCCAAGATCGGCGACACCGTGCTGTTCACCGCGCAGGACTTCTACTTCATCGACCTCGGCGTGCTGGTGCTGACACTGCTGGTGATGTGGCGCATCCGTCGTTCCCACCTCGGACGGGTGATCTCGTCGGTCGGAGCGGATGAGGTCGCGGCGCTCGCCTCGGGCGTGCGGGTGCGCGACTACAAGGCGCTGGCGTTCGCGATCTCCGCGTTCTTCGCCGGCATCGGCGGGTCGCTCCTGGCGCACCAGTACACGTACATCGACACGTCGATCTTCTCGATGCTGATGTCGCTCGTCGTGGTCACGATCGTGATCCTGGGCGGCGTGAACCTGCCGTACGGGGCCGTGGTGGGCTCGCTCATCCTGATCGGCGGGCTCGAGGCACTGCGCTTCACGGACGAGCTGCGCATCGTCGTGTACGGGCTGGTGCTGATCCTCGTGGTGAGGTTCCGGCCTGGCGGAATCCTGGTGAGGAACTCGTGAGCCCAGGAGGAGTGCGGCCAGAAGGAGTGCGGCCGGAAGGAGTGCGCACAGAAGGAGTGCGCCGAGAACGAGTGAGCACAGAGGCGGAGGAGCTGCTGCAGGTGGTCGGCCTGGAGCGGCATTTCGACGGGCTGAAGGCGGTCGACGGCGTCTCGTTCACGGTCGCGCCGCACGAGGTGGTCTCGATCATCGGCCCCAACGGATCGGGCAAGACCACCACGCTCAACCTCGTCACCGGAACGATCCGGGCGAACGCGGGCACGATCATCCTGGATGGCCGTGACATCGGTCATGCGGACACCGCACGGATCGCGGAGGACGGCATCGGCCGCACCTTCCAGAACGGACGCGTGTTCGCGACGCTCTCCGTGGCGGACAACATCGAGGTGGGCATCCACTCGACGCTGACGGCCAGCAGGCCGTTCCGCAGGCTCTCGCACGTGTTCCTGCTGCGCTGGATCCCGCTGCTGGCCGAGCTGTTCATCGCGATCGTGGGAACACCTGCATCGCGGAGGGAGCGCACGGCGATCGACGCGACGATCGATGAGGAGATCCAGTGGTTCCAGGCGCGGCTGGGGCCCAGGCGCGACGATCAGGCGTACACGCTCAGCTACGCCAACCGGCGCCGCACCGAGATCGCGCGGGCGCTGGCCCTGAAGCCGAAGCTGCTCGTGCTCGACGAGCCGACCGCGGGGATGAACCAGTCGGAGACCGCGGAGGTGCTGGAGCAGCTGCTCGAGCTGAAGGAATCCGGTCAGGCGATGCTGCTGGTCGAGCACAAGCTCGACCTCGTCATGACCGTCTCCGACCGCATCATCGTGATGGACGGCGGCCGCATCATCGCGCAGGGCAGACCGGAGGAGGTGCGCAGCGATCCCGCGGTGATCGAAGCCTACCTGGGGCGGCGTCGCGGGCTCGGCGGGGAGGTGCTGGCATGACCGCGCTGCTCGAACTCGATGACGTGCACGTCTACTACGGCCCGTTCCACGCGCTGCGCGGCAACACGATCACGGTCGGCGAGGGCGAGATCGTCTCCCTGCTCGGCGGCAATGCCAGCGGCAAGTCGACGACGATGAAGACGATTCTCGGGCTGACGCCGGTGAAGAAGGGATCCGTGCACTTCGCCGGCCGCGACATCACGCGTTCGTCCACCAGGCAGCGCATCAAAGCGGGAATCGCCTCAGTGCCGGAGGCGCGCCGCGTCTTCCCGCAGCTCACGGTCGACGAGAACCTGCTCACCGGTGCGTACACGAGATCGGACCGCGCGGGAATCGCCGAAGATCTGGAACGGATGCGCGAGCACTTCCCGCGACTCGCCGAGCGTCGCAGACAGGAGGCGGGAACCCTCTCCGGCGGAGAACAGCAGATGCTGGCGTTCGCGCGCGCCCTGATGAGCCGGCCCAGGCTGATCTGCATGGACGAGCCCACGATGGGGCTTTCGCCCAAACTCGTCGACCAGGTGCTGGACGAGATCGCCCGCATCAACAGGGAGCTCGGCGTGGCGGTGCTCTTCGTCGAACAGCAGGCGGAGCTCGCGCTCTCCATCGCGTCGCGCGGCTACGTGCTGGCCACCGGTGCGATCGTGCTGGAGGGCGAAGCGCGCGATCTGCTCGATGACCCGCAGATCCAAGAGGCCTACCTCGGAAAGGGACGACAGTCATGACCACCACCCCCAGGCTCGGCTACTTCACGCGGCTGCTCGACGATGTGGAACCGGTGGAGCGCTACCGCAACGCACTGGCGCAGATCGTGCGCGCCGAGGAGCTCGGGTTCGACACGGCGTGGGTCGCGCAGCACCACTTTCACCGCGACGAGGGCGGGCTGCCGTCGCCGTTCGTGCTGCTCGCGCAGGCGGCGGCGCAGACCTCTCGCATCGTGCTCGCGACCGGCATCGTCACGCTCCCGCTGGAGGCGCCGCTACGCGTGGCCGAGGACGCCGCCGTGCTGTGGCTGCTCTCCGACGGCCGGTTCGAGCTCGGCATCGGCTCCGGCGGCACGGCGTCGTCGTTCCCACCGTTCGGGCATGCTCCCGAGGACCGGCCGGCGATCTACGCCGACCACAAGCAGACCCTGCTACGCGCTCTGTCCGGCGAGGTGCTGACCAGCGACGGCGGCGCCCTGTATCCGCCTGCGCCGCAACTCGCCGACACGCTGTGGGAGGCGACGTTCTCCGCCACGGGCGCCGAGCGGCTCGGCGGGGCCGGGCACGGACTCATGCTCTCGCGCACCCAGCCGCGACGCGAGTACACGGGCCGCGGGTCGG
>Ga0164242_10003157_pt1 | contig 18871 bp, 16 predicted proteins | sample OricomgcompostMG_FD_108783 | JGI IMG/M metagenome (GOLD analysis project Ga0164242, IMG submission 108783) | Miracle-Growth compost microbial communities from Emeryville, California, USA - Original compost - Miracle growth compost (MG) ... | reverse complement strand
CCGCTACCGCCATGCCGGCAAACCAAGCATGGCGGCACTGGGTGAGTACCCCGCCGTGTCACTGGCCGAAGCACGGGCCGAACGCGACAAGGCCCGGGCCCTGGTAAAGAGTGGCGCGAACCCTGCCCACGTCGCCAAGGCCGAGCGGGCCATCCGGCTCGAGAAGGCCAACAACACCTTCAGCTCCGTTGCCCTGGAATTCATCGCCAAACGCGAGAAGGAAGGCATGGGAGCGGGCAGCGTGGAGCGCGGCCGTCGCCTGATCGAGAAGGACCTGGCAAGTATCGGTCAGCTTCCGATAGCCGAGGTATCAGCTCCTATATTGCTGGCCGCCCTTCGCAAGATGGAGCAACGCGGGATTGTGGAATCCGCCCACCGCGCGCGAGGGCTGGCAGGCCAGATTTTCCGATATGCCATCGCCACAGGTCGTGCCGAGCGCAACCCAGCAGCAGACTTGATTGGCGCGCTCGAACGAACGCAGACCCGCCACTTCGCCAGCATCATCCTTCCGTCGAAGATCGGGGAACTGTTGCGCGGTATCTATGCGTATCAGGGATCGCCGATGACGGTCGCTGCGCTCAAGCTGGCGCCGCTGGTATTTGTCCGACCCGGCGAGTTGCGATGCGCCGAATGGTCGGAGATCGACCTGGGCAATGCCATATGGGACATCCCGGCCGAAAAAATGAAGATGAAGCAACCGCATCTTGTTCCGCTATCCGATCAGGCTGTCGAGATCCTGCAAGAGCTGCATCTGCTTACAGGTCATGGAAAATACCTGTTCCCCGGCGTGCGAAGCGCACGCCGCCCCATGAGTGAGAACACGGTGAATGCCGCCTTGCGCTATATGGGATTCGACGGCGACACGATGACTGGTCATGGCTTCCGCGCAATGGCGCGGACGGTACTTGATGAGGAACTCGGGTTTCCGGTGGATCATATCGAGCACCAACTGGCTCACGCCGTCAAGGACGCCAACGGGCGGGCCTACAACCGGACCACGCATTTGCCCGCGCGTCGCAAGATGATGCAGGCTTGGGCCAACTATCTGGACAGTCTACGCATGATTGGAAACGTGGTTGCACTGAAAAGGGCCCGATCAAAATGACTGCAAGCGATTTCAATAGATGTTTAGCTGCTTTGGTTAACAAGATCCCTGAAATTCCCGCCACGTACGAGCACGATCGTGTAGGTACCTTCTTTCGTACACAGCGTTACGAGGAAGCTATAGAGCAGTTGAACACTGCCGTTGCTGAGAACAAGGCCGGCAACGCCAAAGAGGCATGGCCGAGTCTCGTGAAGGCGGCGGAAGCCGTTGGCTACTTGTGTGGATTTGATGATGCCAGTAAGCAAAACACGCCTGAGCAGGCAGTCAAGAAGTTGCTTCGAAGGAACGCCGGGAAAGGTGGTAAGGCCAAGGGACGGAATGCTAAACCAAAGCGAGACGCGGTCATCAAGGCGCTGATCGCAGCTGCGCCTGGTGGCAAGTGGCCGTCCAAGGCGGCATTTGAGTTGCAGTACCACAATATCGTGAAGAAGGTGCCGGAATTTCACGATACGGAATACGCGCGACGCATGATCATGTCTCACCCTGACATGCAAGTGGTGCTGCCGCCGGCCGAGAAGCGCCGGCGTTGGTAGCGAAGCAGAAAAGAACGCATATCAACCTAAGGAAACTCTGATTTTTACCCAGCGGTCGAAGCAGCGACCTGTAACCGGATCGTACTCGATGACCCCCTAGCAGATGAGCCTGTCAATGGAGCAGGACGCCGGATTCGAGAAGCACCGCAAGCCGACCCGGCGCGACGTATTTCTGGCGGAGATGGATCAGGTGGTGCCGTGGGCCGATGTTGTGCGCAGTCATCGCGCCGCACTACCCGAAGGATCCGGAGCACGGTGACGGTGGGCGTTGCACCGTGGGGCTGGAGCGGATGCTGCGCATCCACTTTCTGCAACAGTGGTACGCGCTCTCCGACCCAGGCGTGAAAGAAGCGCTATACGACTCGGTCGCGATGCGCCGGTTCGTAGGTATCGACTTGGGTCAGGAAGGCGCGCCGGACGAGACGACGGTGTGCAAGTTCCGGCACCTGCTGGAGAAGCACGGCCTGGCCGGCCAACTGTTCGCTGCCGTAAGCGATCACCTGAAGCGGCACGGCGTGAAGCTATCGCAAGGGGCTGCCTGCGGCACCAATGAAGTGGCACTTGGCCGTCGAGCCAGGCGCTTTTCGCACGGGCCGGGTTCAATCGCACGCGTAAGTGAATGGGGGCAGTTGATCAGACCAAACACATCGATCATTCAGATTGAGTGGATGCCATAGGCTTGTCGTTTGTTCGCCTAAGTCGTCGATACGTTACAGGTGCGACTGATTGTGGACGCAACAGCGCAGCCAGTGGCAGCTTCTATGGCGGCGATCGTAATCAGTAACACATTGATTCCAAATGGCTGTTCAGGTGATTAGCCGCTATAAAAGTTTATAGCAAGTAACACATCTCGGCATCTCCGCACGGGATCCTTAGCTTTCGCATCCAGGTCACCACCTGTTGATGCCATGAAAGCCAAGAGCCAAAAATCACCACGTATCACCCCATTCGCCAATGTCGCAGAGTTGCGCCTTGATGCCACTGCACTGGTCGATCAGAAGCGGCTGCGGATCGACTCGGTGCGTGAGACCGCTTCTCGACTGAACATCGGGCGCAGCACGCTTTATGACTGGCTCGACGAGAAATCGCCAAACTACAAGCCTGCCCTGCCCAAACCGATACACCTAGGCAAGAACACCGGCTTCATCGAACATGAAATCGACGACTTCATTCGCGGCCTCATGCAGGCGCGAGGAGGTGGTGTCGGGAATTGACCGTGTGACCAACGCGCGCCTTCTTCGGAAGGCTGCGCGCAGGTCGCGGGTTGACCCGACATCCGCGACTTGCACGCGTTGCGCCCGAATGTTCCGTGGCGCACTCAACCATACAGGCAAGGAAAGAGTCATGAGCAATACCAACCAAGACGTGCAGGCGCACGCCGCCGACATCGCCGCAGCCCTGCGCAGTCTCAAACCCAATGAACAGCACCGCAAGAATCAGCTTTTCTCGCTTCTGTATCCGGTGATTGTCGAAATGCTGGAACAAAACGTCACCCAGAAAGCGATCCTGAAGAAACTCGAAGAAAAGGGCCTGAAACTGCATCCAGTTCGCTTTAAGGATCTGATGGCCGAAGCCAAAGCGAGTTCTGGCGAAGCCGGTGCCGAGGAGGGCGCAGCATGAGCCGTAACTACTACAAAGCGTTTCCGACCCACGCGCTTTACAACAGTGTGCGCAAGGCGCTGGAGGAAGTGCGTACCAACCTGCAAGCACCCGATGGCCTCATCGCGGGCGCGTTCTTTACTGGCCTGTCGATCTGCGGCGAAGGCGATATCAACGTCCTGCTGCCAACCGGGCAAGAAAGTCCGTGCGCACTTTACATCGGCACCATTGCCGATTCGGGCGAACGGAAGACGGCAACCGACAAGATCGTGCTGGCCACGATCTATGCGCGTGATGCAAAGCAGGCAACCGAGTACAAGCAGGCATTGATCGACTATCAAGCGGATCTCCGTTACTGGGAGGCGAAAGATACGGCGATTCAGCGCAAACTGGTGAAGGCCATCAGCAACGACGAGGACACCGAGCACCTGCGACGTGAACTGAAGGCACATGCGGATGCAAAACCGAATCGCCCGGAGCGCAACCGCATCGTGTACCAGGGCGTTACCGAGCGTCCGCTGATGGAAGCATTGCAGGGTACAGGCAAGTGCATCGCGATCCTGAGCGACGAAGGCAGCATCGTGTTGAATGGCGGTGCCACCAACAAGCTGGCGACGTTGAACAAGGCATGGGATGGCCCCAGTCTGCTGACGTTCGACCGCGCCGACGACAGCATCGAGGTGCGTGATCCGCGCGTGACGGTAAGCTTCATGATCCAGGAGAAGCTGTTCCAGAACTTCATGGAAAAGCGTGGCGTGATGGCGCGCGAATCCGGCTTCCTCGCACGCTTCCTTGTCTGCTGGCCTGCATCGACGCAAGGGTTTCGGTACATGTCGCTGGACGAGCCGGTGTGGGAGCACCTGCCCAAGTTTCATCGACGCATGAACGAACTCCTTGAAGCGACTGCAACCCGTCGCAAGGCAGGCGACATGTCGCGCAAGCTGCTGTCGTTCTCGTCAGAGGCCAAGGAACTGTGGGTGCGCGTTCAAAACAGCGTTGAGCCGGAAGTGCAGAAGGGCGGGGAACTGGAAAGCGTGCGCGACTATGTCTCGAAGTCAATGGAGATCGTTGGTCGTTTGGCGGCGTGCATGCACCACTTCGAAGGCCTGGCTGGCGAGGTCGTCAGTATGGAGACTTTGCAACGCGCACTGGATATCTTTCAGTACTACTTCGACGAGTATGTTGATCTGTTCGGCAACCACAACGATGTGCCGCAGGATCAGAAAGATGCGCACACGTTGGTCATGTACCTGCACACGCGCTACTGGCTGAAAAACTATGACGCGGTACCCCGCAACGATGTCCGCAAAAACGGCCCCCTACGCCACCAAGGCCGTTTCGAGGCAGCCATCCGGCGCCTGGGCCGGGATGATGCAATTTGGGTGGGGCACGAGCAGCAGAAGGTGGGTAAGAGGAAGCTGTTGATTTACCTGAACCCCAATGTGTTCAGCCAAATTGGTCGCCTGTAATTTCGGCCAAACCTTCCACCCAACAAGCCGCCCGCAAGGGCGGCTTTTCTCTTGTCCTTTGCACGGCATGCGACTTTGCCCCATTTGGGGCAAAGTCGCATCGTGCGCAAGCCACCCAAAGCCCGGTAGGCCCGTTAGCTGTGCGGGAGGGATGGCTAGTCGAGCACGCGGCAAACCAGTTTGAATCAAGTCGTCTCGTCGCTGTTGCCACGCGCTGCAACGTACTCAGCTTTCTCTTGTGCCGACATGCACCTGATACGTGCCGGCCCTAGGTGACGCTCCGGCTCTCGATCTACGCCTTGCTCCTTCAAGGATCGATGATCCACCCGTGCTTCGTGACCATAGCGAGCCAGCGCCTCGTTCTGGGCCATGGCTGTCTGCTTTTTCAGTCCAAGCACCGAATCTCGCAACTCCATCCGGTTCATGCCACCGCTGTCCTTCCGGCAACCGCCCCGTTCCGGGTGCTTCGGGTTGTATCGCCGGAACGTTTGCTCGGGCGAGCGTTCGATTCCATCCGGCGTGCGATCCGAAACCAACAGGTGAAGATGGGTGTTGATGATGCCTTCCAGCGATGAAAGCTTCTCGTGGATGGCGTACTGGAACGGCTTGCTCCCGGCAATGTCGGCGATGTGCCGTGATGCCAGTTCGATCTGTTGATGCGGGGTCAGTTCACTAGGTAGCGTGATCTCGTGTTCCCGATAGACCGAGCCGTTCCTGCGTTCGTACTCGTCCGCCGCCTTCCAGAACCACCATGGGTCATCTCCCACCCAGCTCGGCATGTTCCCATGCCCTGTCTTGACGACATCCTCCCGGCTGCTGTGTCGCCCCTCACCGGCGATGTAGTCCGATTGTTGCGCACCCTTTCCCTTCCCGCCCGACTTCAGTTGGTGATGGAAACTTGCCATGGCGTACTACCCTTTTCCCGAAGACAATAAAAAAGGCCAGCGAAGGTAACTTCGCTGGCCTGCCTATGAGTTGATTTCGTCCTATCTCAAACCATCAAAATGCAGAAACGGTATGTGCGCTTACCAAGCCCTTTAAGCACAACCACTACTGCACTATTTGCCATCAACGATCTATGCATGAACGCTCCGAAGGACGGTCTCCTCATACTGTAGTCGCCAAGGACGTGAACTTTTACTAATAGACAAGGCAAAAGATGCAACCGGTCTTCGATATCAGGAACACATTACCCTTCTGGAGACTCCATCCTCTACGCATACCGTAACGTAATATCAATCCGGAGACCGGTTACAGGAACCCTGCATCAACAGCTCTTTTCCATGCTTCTTTGAGCTTTACAAGACGGAAACCCCGGACACCGAAGTTCGTGAGTGCTGTCACACGTTCGACCAGATCACGTTCATCCGGGGTGAGTACATCCGCCGACTTGTTCCACTCGTGTAGCCGTTGCCAAGTACCTTCCCGCCAGAGAGATGCAGCGCGATGGTCCCATCGCTCCGGGCTCGAACGGTGGATACGGGTACTCTTGAGTGTCGCCCTGAATTCAGGTGAGAGTGCAATCCCTGAATGTCTGACCCGCAACCAGCATGCCTCACGCTTGGCCCATTCGGTAACTAGGCGGTTGCGGGTCTGCTCTGCCGGAATTTCCTGGAGGAGCGGCAGGATGGCCTTGGCGATTTGCATCGCTTCCTTTACGAATGCCGCCGGCGCCACTTGGGATTTCCAGACGGCTTCGTAGTCGAGCTGCAGATTGGATTCCACCAACAGTTCGCCCATCAAGGACAACGTGTACGTACACAGCTGGCGGAGAATTGAACCCGGATACCAATCTTGGGCTGGAATCTCGGCGTCGAGTTTGCGTGTGAGGATCGCCTTTACGACAAGGTTCCTGAAATACTCGTTCCCGAACTGCTCGGGCTCTTCGCCCCACGCTCTTGTTATCAACTTGGCGAAGGCCGCTACGTTCTTCTGGGCCCCGGAGCACACACTGTGCGGAATACCTGCCCAAGTCACCTCGTAACGTGCCACATCCGTCTTGGTGAGCTTCTGGCTCTTGGGATGGAGAACCGACCAGGCTTTGGCTGCAGCCCCCTTCATGCGTTTCAACTCGACGTTGTAACTTCCCTGTGTCCGCTCGAAGAACCAGTAGGTGACCACGCCAGTGGCACTCGACGCCGGCGCCAGCGTCTGCCGCGAAAGTCCTTCCAGCCGCTTGAAGTAGGGGTGGCCGGCAAAGAGGTCTGATGCGGATACCGCGTTCTGGGCGTTGGCATATCTGGCAATATCGTGGACCGCGTCCTCAAATCCATCGGAAGGCAACCTGGAAAGCTTCATCTGTACAGACACATCCGAGAGATCCAGCCCCGACTTCCATGCCCAGTAGAGGGATGCCGTTGTCTGCCCCCCATTCACCACCTGGAAGTCGGTGGCTGTGGTGATCACTGTGGCCCCACCGGAACTTATACCGAGCTCGAGGTCCGAAACGGTCGCGGTAAGGCCATTGTTGAATGCGAAGAACATGGAGGGCCTTTCGCGCAACGTGTCACGGATGCCACGGTTCACCTTGCGGCCCTCGCCAAGGAACGCACGCACATTCTGCTCGAGGATCCGTCCACCATATCGGTCATAAAGCTTGGCCAGTACCTCGCCAGGCATGACACAGAGGTACGACTTGTAGGTGCTCTGCCTGCCCATGCCCGCAGGAAGCGTCGCTATGCCATGACCATAGTCGTGGATGAAATCAATCCGGATCTCTTCGCGGCCCCGGGTGGACATCTCGACACGGGCCAGGCGCTCGATATCCCACAACTGGACTTCAACAGGCTGCTGTCCGAGCTGCAGATCCAGCAGCTTGCCAAGCTGCAAGCCCTTGGGCCTGTCCGATACGAGGTAGATCCGGGCCTTGACCATGCCATTGTTGGCGAACTCGAAAACCTCCTTCGCCAATGCATGCGCTTCGCTGCCCTCATCCCAGCAATCAGCAACATTGTCGTAGACACTTCCCTCCAGGAAGCGGAATGCCGAGCCAAACAGCTCCCTCACCCCCTCCGTCCTGAGTGGCTGCGGGTCGTCTGCGCCGGAATAGTCGAAAACTAGAAGGTTCAGGATGCCATCGCCCTCGGAGATACTGAAGGCATCCACCTGCACGGGCTTGCCTTTCTTCCACGGTGCGTGTGCACGGCATATCTGGTACTCCGTAAATTCCTCGGCACTCTCAAGAATCTGGCATGCCCTGTCGATGAACCTTGTCCGTTCGTAATCCCCTCCCACCTGTGCCTCGGCGCGAACTTCGCCAAGCAGCTCCTGGCGGTACCTGGCAATTTCCTCGTCCATCAGATTTCCCCTGTTTCTGAATCTTGTCTCAGCAGGATGGCAGGATTGCCTCCAGGTCCCGGGCGTACTCGCCGAGTGAGTCCAGATTCAACATGTACTTCGCGGCCCCGATCCTATGGTCAATCGCGGACCTGGCGAGGCGCGGGAAGTCGCCCTCCACGGCAAAGACAGACTTGCCAACAACCGCGTAGCGAAGAGCGTCGTACCGTGGAGACGCTACATATCCCCAAGCCAGGAGCGCAGCACTCGCCTGCTGCTCCAACTCATGTGCAACCACCCTTGCCCGGGACAGCAGGCTCTCGACCATCTCATTGAGAGAGAAATGCGGCTCATCTGTCCCAACAGGACTGAGCTCGAGCACGAGCAGGTGCAGTGGCAGTTGTCCAGCATCAAGCTGCTCGAGAGAAGAGATGGTGATCTCGTGCCTTGCTCCAGCCAGCCTGGTTTTCACTTCCAGCAACCCACCAGCCAGGGCGAAATCCTGCGGATGGTGATCGGCGGCCACCCAAGTGTCCACAGCCCTCGCCAGACCCATGATTGGCTCGAGCAACTGCGTCAGCACCCAGAGCTCTCCGATGAGGCCCCGCACCTCCTCGTCCGAAAGGGCCTTGCCACGGACAAAACCAAGCAACGACTGCCAACGCCCCAGGCGTTCGAACAATTTCCTTGTTGCTGCAGAGGGAGAATCGGCCTCTGCCGAGAAGATGAGTATGTCTTCACAAAGCTGCCGGAAGATGTCCCGATCCTCTGCTGCCTCAAGGAACATCGTCAACATGGTTCCTCCGCCGGACTCGGGACTGCGCTCGGTCTCCACACGTATACCCCTTGGTGTTGGAAGCTGTGGAGGCAGCGCATCCGAAGGAACACCCCGGATGACCAGCCCAGGTGACCGGTTTGGGTGTACTGCCCAGAACGGTGAAAGCGGGTGCCCGATCTCAACACGCCGCCCCCGCCAGTGGCCATCGCTGGGCCTGATGCCATCCCAGGGGTTGTCAGTCGTTGACGTCATCATCATCCCCTTCGGCATCCATGCTTCCGAACAGTTCCCTGTAGGCAATTACGTTGGCGGTGTACACAACCTTCTTTTCGCTCTCGCCGCGGCGGAGAGCGGGGAAACTGATGCCATACGCGGCATGCCGCGTTCTGTCCGTCCCGTTCTCATCATCCTTTACGTCCAGCAGATGGATCATTAGCAGGGGACGTGATCGCTGGGCTCGATAGTAGGAATCTGCAATGTTCCTTGTATGCGACTGGTGTCCCCGCTCCCACTCGTTTTCGGCGGCAACCACCTCGTCCTCCGACAAACCTGCTTTTTCCAGCCCACGGGATGCAACGCGGCGCCCCTTCCCGGAGATCATGATGGCCCTGCTTCCCTCACGTCCATATGAACCGGAAGAGCGTTCCTGAAGACCGATGACCACATTGGCGATTGGTTCGATCTCCGCCTTTTCACTGGTATTGGATACAACTACAACGTCCCAGCTCTCGAAACCACGTTGTTTCGTGTACTGGATGAGTGGCGTCTTTGCCATCTCTATGTTGCCCGGGTGGAGCACGAAGGCACTGATGAACTCCAGGACTGCCTGTGTGGGCACTCCCCTGAACAGTAGCGAGGGATGTTTCCTGCTGGTCGAATCCGGGAAAGTTGTGCGCTCGAACCCCTCATCCAGAAGACGCCTTACAAAGGCTGTCGCTGTATCCCAGTTTGCCTGCCTGATGTTGCTGGATGCGTGGAGGACAGCCGACTCGACCAGCTTCCTTGCAAGACCGACCTCACGCACGATCTCATTTGCGGTGCGCATCTTGTTGCGCGCAGTCACCAGAAGCGCCCCGGGATGGGCCCGCACGGCAAGTCCAAAGTCCATCGGGGTCAGACCAACAGACTCCATTTCCCTGATCTCGTCACGAAGCTCCTCGGTCGCCTCGGCAATGTAGGAATACCAGTCGAACGCCTCCGGCTTGATGAATAGTCGGCACAGGTCTGCATAGTGTGGCCTGTAGCCAAACCACCGCCCCATCTGAAGGAGCGTGTCGTACATCTGGGTATTCCGTAGGAAGTAGCTCACCGTCAGGCCTTCGAGCGTAAACCCGCGCGACAGTGAATTGCCGCCGACAGCAATCACGTTGAGTCCCGTATCACTGTAGGCTCGATAGTTAAGGGCCCCAGCGCCCGAACGTGCATTCACTTCGGTCACCATGACACTCGCCGATGCCCTGTGCAGATGTGGCTGCACCGCCTCCCAGGATTCAGGCAGAAGGTCTGCGTAATGCCTTTTCCAGGAGTCGTGCAATGACTGCATGTATGGGTCGCGCAACGCCGTTTCGCTGGGCATGGCGTACCGGTTCTCGACAGCACTCTTCACCAGGTCAACGTATTGGTAGATCCTCTCTGCGACCTGGGATTGCACGTCTGTAAATCGTGACACATTCACAAGCATCGAGTGATGCGCATTGGCCTGCCCCCGGACGATCCGGACAGCCTTGGAAAGGATAAACAGGTTGATCGCGTCCACGAGCGTGTGGTGCAGATCATCCACCTGCCATGTCATCCTGTGGATGACCGGAAGCCACTCCTCGGTATCGTCGATTTGCACGGACATGGGAGCTGCGTTCTCGTCTCCCAGGAAGAACTCCCGCGCACCAACGTAGCTTGATGGAGCATCGAGACCCACGATGAAATCGCGCGGGAAGAGATCTTCCCCACGCAATTCGTCCTCTGTCTCAGGATCGATGAAGATGTTGGCGAAGGGGGTCGCCGTGTAACCGATGTAGGTGTTCCTGGTGGATGTCTTCAGCAGTTCACGGATCAGGCGGTTGATGGTGTTGGGCTTATCTGGGTCGGCGGCGGTGTTGATCGATGCATTGTCGGCCTCGTCATCGATGACAAGCATCGGCATCGTCAGACGGTCACCGGTGGCACTGGTGCCATGGAGCCACTCGATCAGATTCGTGAGAAGGGAACGGTTCTTCTTGATGACGAAGATGGCCGGATCCGACAGGTTGTTGATCGAGATGCCAAGCCCATCCGCTCTTGCCTTGCCGAAGTCATGGGCCCGGCTTGTGTAGGACACAGGCTTGAAGGTGCGGTTGATGTTCCCCACTCCAAGCACGTTTGCGTTTGCGCGCCCACCCAGGATCTGGTCACTGTCCCTGCCAACAAACCCTTCGTCGATGCGCTCTTGGGTCTGCGAGCGCAGATTGCTGTGGATACCTGCAATCAGGATGATCAGCTTGTAGCCGGCATCTGCCGCCTTGTTGATGAGGCCGATGTAATTGGCTGTCTTTCCGCTCTGGACATGGCCGACGACCAGACCACGGCGTCTCCATTCGCCTGCCATCGTTGGATCACCAGCGAGATCCAGGATATTGTCGGTGATCCTGTCCAGTTGCGACACAACCCGTACGCCAAAACCCTTCTGCTCGAGCAGGTCCCTGTATCGACGCCAGTAACGGAAGTCGATCTCATGACGCTTGGCCTGAAGCCAGGGCCGGTGGTCACGGGAAGCGAGCAGATGCGCCGGCCCGAGATCCACCACAAACTCGCTCTCGAGTTGCCTGGCAATCTGCTCCTTGTCCTCTGCCGTGGGCGGTGGGAGCACCACGGGAGCCAGACGTTCTACCGCTGCCCGTATACCTTCAGGCGTCGGCGGTTCGTTGGCAGAGGACAGATATGTCCGGGATAGAGCAAGCAGTTGGTCCTTCGACATTTGTGGCACTCCTTCCGTTTCGATCAATTGCCTGTGATCGGTCGCATGCGGGCCAGTACATCGCGGGCGCGCTTGTCTCCCGAAAAGGGCGGAGTCTGCAGGATACGTTCCGCCTGTTCCGGGTTGAGGGCCTCCGAGTCCGGTGCGACAGCGTCAATGAAGATGGCCAACAGGTTCCGCAGTTGCTCATCGGACATGTCGCATTGCTCCATCTGCCGCGGGTTGTCGCTCATGTCGCTGAAGATGACATCCAACGGCAGGGTCGCCTCGATGCCCCTGAGCATGGCTTCCAGTGCATCGTCCGGGCCATCCAGCAATGCGCGGACAGCGCGGACAAGGAGATGGTCACGGGAGATCTCGTATCTGACTTGCCCACGTTCCAGCGTCCGCAGCCATACCGGCATGCCTCGCGTTGCAGCCTGGGACCGCCCCCGATATTCATACGGTCGCCTTGCAGTGGATGTCATTCGCTCCACCAGAGGCCTCAACCGGTTCCTGACCGCTGCGGGCGGACGGATGCGTGACTTCCTGACGTCGATGGACCAGTCGTTATCGAGAGCCGTCGGCACATCCACCCGCACCCTGAGCAGACGTGATATCTCGGATCGCCTCGCCAACCCCAACCACGTGCCGCCCGCAATCAGCCGGCGCGCCCGATAGATGTAGAAACCCTGGGTCTGTGAAAGACTGGAGCCCAGCGATAGCGCATTGAGCTGGGAAGTGGTAAGGCGCTGGTGATGCGGCAGGGTAAATGCCTGAACAATCACATCACCTTCGGGCACCCTGATGATTTCCACCTCGTGTGCTTCGGAACGCGGGGTCATGTGCAAGGCGAAGGGATCTGGCGCCTCCAGGGCCATGCCATTTACCCGCAACGAGAGTGGATTACTTCTTTCACCCGGTTCTGGCTGGATGAAGCGATGAAAGGTAAGTGCAAGGTGGGCGCGCGCCAGGGAAAAAAGAATATTCATCGCCGCACGAAGCCGGTCTGGGCTGCTGCCCTCGGCGTCAAGCCGATCCAGCTTCTGCCACACGACGAGGGTGCCAGTCTCGGGCAGGTTTTCAATGCCTGGCAATTGTGCGATTGCTGTGGAAGCAGGTATCTGCAGGAACCAGTCGTCACGGCTAACAACATGATCCAGGTCCCAGCATCTGGCGGACGTCTGCCCATCCTTGCGACTGACCACCGTCAGACGCCTGCACTGGGAGAACGAAGCTGTCTTCAGCCCCAGCCCAAAGCGACCGAGATCGCCCTGTCCCCGAGACTCCCTTGGGCTTCGGCTCCCGTGGCGCATTGCTGCGGTAAGCTCATCGCCCGACATGCCCCTGCCATTGTCGATGATGGCAACAAAGGGAAGGTCCTGTGGATCCAGGTCGTTTATAACCTCTATCCACGTGGCGTCCGCAGAAACACTATTGTCGACGATGTCCGCAAGCGCACTCTCGAACGAATAGCCGATGTCACGCATCGACTCCAGCAGTTTGGCCGCGCTGGGCCTCAGCTCGATCTCCTGCAGACAGTCCATCTCCATCCCCTGTAGCCTTTCTAGTTTCCACCCAGGATCGACCAGACCACCTCCGCAATCTGCCTGGCCAGCAGCGGGGGAACCGCGTTGCCAACCTGGACATACTGCTGTGTGCGGTTGCCCAGGAAAATATAGTCGTCGGGAAAGGTCTGGAGACGCGCAGCTTCCCGCGGTGAGAGGCTCCTGCACTGGGCTGGATCCCAATGGATGAAGGCATGCCCATCCTTTGAAAGATGGCTGGTCACCGTGCTGGCAGGGCTGTCCGCGATCTGCGCACGGAACCGGTCGGCAAAATCACCGGTGAACCAGTTGACGTGATCGGGGGCAAGAGCAGTCGGAAACTCAGCGCTGGTTGGAGAGCGGCCATGCAACTGTGTGAACGCGGCAACGAACAGGTACCGCCCCAGGTCGGCGGCCATATGACTGCGCGTCTCATGCCCTGTGACGAATCGTTGATTGGATCTCCGGAGCCTGCTGCTGAAACCGCTCGCCCTTCCGTTGTATTCCACCGATTTTCGTGGCAGGGAATCTGAGAACCGGACATTCTTCAGGACTGCAATCAGTTGCCGGTCCTCGACACGGTCCAGCAACCGGATGACGAGCCGGCGCTGATGTTCGACTTCCTTGGCCCAGGCCTCACCATCATCCAGCGTACGACTGATACCACTGCGAAGCGCGGGCAGGCCTGCAACCGCCTCCCGGGCGCTGACGGCCCTTGAGCACCGCAGGCCGCAGGCGACCTTCGAATTGGTCAGCAGGTTCGCCTGGACGCGAATACCCATCACGATCACCCTGTGCCTGGCCTGTGGGATTCCATGCTGCTCACACCGGATCAGAAAACCACCTGGATCACACTCCACAAGTGCTGCGTCCCTGACAACACCATCCGGCACATGTATCGGCAGGAGCATGTATTCCGGATCTGAGGATCCGGTCGCCGATCGCCCCACCGCCGCGCTTGGGCGCGCCAGGTCGCGGCGGATATGCTCAAACATGTTCCGTCCACCAACGGACGACGACAGGATGCCCTTCACGTTCTCCATGATGAAAACATCCGGCGAGAACCTGGCAAGGATCTGGAGGTACTGGCGGTAAAGAAAATGCTTCTTGTCCCCCTTGGTGTGGAACCCTGGGACATTCGTCTGCCGGGCACGTCCCACAAGTGAGTAAGCCTGGCAAGGTGGACCACCGATGAGTACGAGCGTGTCGTATTTGCGACGGGCCGCTGCAATGCGCTCGTGGAGCAGCTCGTTGTGTCCGGCCTCGCCAAGGGTCAGGTTTAGGGCTTCCCCGGCAGCCTGTTCCCATCGGCTTGCATACACTCCATGACCAAAGTAGTCCTCGGGGGGCGGCGCTGTTCCCCTTGCCACCTTCTCCAGATAGTCTGCGTAGACCCTGGGAAGAACACCCGGCTCCCCGTCAAGCAGACGGAAGAAGGCCCGGAGCCTGAGCGTGGCATGCGCGGAACGCTCCATCTCCGCCGATACTGCAATCTGGAATGGCCGGATGCCGGCTTCCGTTTCAAACGTGCTGAAGCCCTCGCCGAGTCCGCCTGGACCGGCAAAGACGTCAATAACACCTATATTGCTGCTCATTGAAACCGAATGATCTTCCCCTGAAAGGGAAATATTGACTTATGGCGGACGTAATGTCACCGGAAAAGCGCTCGGCGCTCATGTCCCGCATCCGGAGACGCGACACCAAGCCAGAACTCCAGATCCGCAAGGCTCTCTGGCATGCGGGCCTTCGGTTCCGGCTGGACGTGCGCGGCCTTCCAGGGCGGCCGGACATCGTCCTGCCAAGATGGAACGCGGCGATCTTCATACACGGGTGTTTCTGGCACCGCCATGAAGGTTGCCCACTGTTTCGTCTGCCATCGACCCGGACCAGCTTCTGGGATACCAAGCTCGCGGCAAACCGTGAGCGCGATGACCTGGCAGCAAGGAGTCTTGAAGCAACCGGCTGGCGGATACTGACCATCTGGGAGTGCGCCTTGAGGATATCGGAGGCTGATACCGGAAGCTGCTGCATCCGCTGGGTCAGGGCTGGCCTCCCCAAGGCGGAGATTGCTGGCGAAGATGGCAGGGTCACACTCCGATGATCGGACGGCCGGGAATCCAGCACCGGCGAGACAACAACCATGGCGATTACCGGCCGACTCAGAATCCACACGTACCGTGTCAGCCTTCTGTCAAGGTCCTGTATCAAGCCACGAGATCGCCATTGCCTATATTCCTCAGGCGTCCTCTGACAGCACCTGTCAGAGCCTGCGCATAGGCTGGTCGCACGTACATGTTTGGTTGATGGCCTACGCCAAGCATGCCCCCTTCCCAGATGAGGAGAATCGCAATGTTCAAGGTAATCGGTGCCGCTGTGGTGTACGGCTTCGCTCTGTTCGGCCTGTCGAAGTTCCTCGACAGCGTGACCGTCAACGAGGGGTGATGCCACGGACCTGTATCGCCGGGGAGACGTACTTCTCCGCCAGATTCGCGCGCTGCAGGAAGGAGCTACCAAGACTCTTACGACCAGATGCATCGTACTCGCGCATGGCGAAGTCACCGGCCACGCGCATGCCATTGAAGCGGGATAGGCCGAGGAATATCGGACGGATAACAAGGACAGCATACAGAGGTTCCTGCTGGTGAAGGAATTCACCCACGTGACACTAGAGGAACACGCAACCATGCCACTTCCTGCCGGGATCTACGAGATCGTGTAGCAACGTGAATACACGTCCCGAGTGGTCGGGGACGATGTCGACTGAAGCTGTCCCACAGGCACCCACCAATGAAAAGGCCTACGAGGCCGTGACATGGATATCCGGACTCATAGCCGAGGGCTATCACCCAGCCCTTGAAACCTGAGGCCGCGGTCTCGCTGATAGGAAAGAACGCCGGCCATTGCAACGTCAGGGGTGCACCAATCGGTGCACCCCTGACGTTAAGCCTGATTTGCCTCAATTGATACTGAATTATACCGAGGACAGCGATCAACTCACTCCTGCTTCAATACAGCCCTCAACCGCACCTCGGCCAGTTTGTGGCAGTCATCCAGATAACTGTTTCCTGCCTTCAGCGTAATGCCGAAACCAACACTTGCTGCGATTGCCGACCCCACAAACGGGATGGCACTTGCTGCCGTCTTCACAGCCTCTTGGGTGGCGAACCGCTTGAGAAGGAGCAATAGCCCCTCCTTCGTGGCCCAGCTCATTACTTGGTTAGCAATAGGCGCTATCGCGCCAACTCCTGCTGATGTTGTGTTCAAACTCGTGAGATAGTCATCGTCCAAGCCATAGTCATCCTTAATCTGCTTGAAGAGCGTAAGCAAGACGCCAACATCAACCGCAACATTGGCACCCGGAATTGGATTCAATCCGTTCAACGCAGAAGTGCCAGCGGCCATATACACCCGTTTCTTGCAGGCCTCGTGCTTTTTATCAAGAAAGTCCAGCGAATACGCCGCAGCCTTTCGCTCCCAACGCTCACGCTTTGCATCGGAAAGCTTCATGGATATTGCATCTTGCAACTCCCCAAGACCTTCCTTTGTTCTTGTGCTTACGAACTTGATCTCAACACGCTTGCCAACGTGTTTGCAGATATCTTCGATCTTATATTCCTTGAGCTTTTCAACTGCAACGCCATCCTCCCAAATCTGATCGCTCTTGGTTACAACAAAGATGCATGTCTTACCAAGTTCATCCAGCTTCTTGAAGAAGTTCACATCCCCATCAGTCAGCTTCCCGGCGATTGCGCAGAGGAAGAGATCCTTGCCTGTGATATCGAACCTCTCGAAATACTTATCGTCAGCCGGGAATCCCTTAGTCCCATACCCCGGCAAATCGATAAATTTCAACCCACCATGTTCATATTCGCCTGCTTCCGTCGTGACATCCGTGCCAATACCTACCTCGGCAACTTTTCGACCAAGAAGGCTGTTAATAAGAGAGGATTTCCCAGCACCAGGCTGTCCGAACAATGCGACGGAGACGCCAACCTGATCATCTTTGGAAATCTTTTCCCGCAGGGTTTTGCCTTCGCTTTCAATTGACATCTTGAGACTTCCTTCATGATTGAACTTGGAAACAGCTACAAGAACGCCAACTCTTAAGAGAGAAAAGCGTTATGCACACAACCCCACATGCCAGCAGATCAGCCAAGTGCCGGGGCTATTTCTTGACAATCTTCTCAGCCCCCCAGTCGTAATCCCGGTGGAGCGGATACATGCCCTTGCCCTTGATCTCCGCCAACTTGATGGCCTCACGCTCAGATCTGCATTCCACCGTTATCTGATGGTGGCCCACTTGGCTTCCCTTGCGGGCCGTAAAAAAGACGGTGTACTTACTCATGGCTTGCTCCTCGCATCCGTTGTTGTCGATAGCACACGCTTCCACACACGAGGGGCGCTATGCCAAGAATGTCCGCAAGCCGCTTTCCAACCGGTCCCTCAACCACCCCGGCTCCAGAATCCGTACATGCGGAACCCAGTACCGCACAAGCGGGAGGATCTGGTTCTCATCGCTGACACGGCTGCTGACGATCAGGCCACCGCTTTCCAATTCCTTGTCGATGGTCTGCTGCGGCAGCAGCTTGCGCCGCTTGAAGTAGTAGGCAACTTGGGGCGCGACGGTCAGAAGGACTTCCGTCTTCTCCTCACTGAACCAGACGTCATCCTCTTCCTCGATTTGCCGATGGATGTGGGCCCGGGGCTCGAAGGTATCGTCGCCGACCAGCAGCTGGCTGATGCGGCTCAATGAGAAGGATTTGAGTTGCCCTCCGTCCACGGCCACCAGGTACCAGATGCCCTTGTTGTTGACGAGTCGGTAGGGCTCCAGCGTGCGGCGCTTGTCTGCGTAGGTCAGGAGGCAGCGCCTCCGGTCGCGGATGGCCTCGTCAAGTTGCTGGAATTGTGCATCGTGTGACTTCAGCTTCTCGTAGCGCTGCCCTCTGACGAGAAAGCTGCCCTGGCTGAGGGTGTCGAGCAATGCGATCAGAAACCGTGGGCCGCTTTGGGGAAACAGTTCATCCACGCCCACGAGCTTGGCGAAGGTTTCCAGATCTTTGGGCCGCAGCTTGCCCCGGTACTCAGAAACGATCCGGTACTTTCCTTCCGGCGATCGCTCGACGATGCCCGCCAGGCGGATCAGGTCACGGTAAACCGTGCGCTCATGAACACCGAACTCATCTGCCAGCTCCTGTGGACTGAAGGACTCGTCCTGATTCAGCTTCAACAGGATGGTGGCCAACCGAAAGGCCAATGTGTCGTGCTCGGGCTTCTTCATTCCAGTCCCACTCTGATCTCGCGTGGGACTGAGTCTGGTGCGATGGCCTGACAGGTGGTGTCACAGCGCCCTGCGACCCTGTCCGGCCAGTTCGAGATATGCGTTGCCGAAGCTGCCACGCCTGACCGAGGCTGGCATGCAACACCGAACGCTGAGAAACGTACCCGACGTCTGGCATCGATGCCATCCCGGGCCAAGCCTGACGCTACCCCTGTCACGATCATCCCCTGTTGCCAGATCTATACTGATCCAGTATAGACTACTACGCACAGGGTAGATGGGCGATGCTGTCCGAAGTCCAGTCGCCAATGCCCCTGTTTGTCCCAGTCTATCACTGCCATCTTCGCAAAACGCTTG
>Ga0164242_10003156_pt1 | contig 18878 bp, 20 predicted proteins | sample OricomgcompostMG_FD_108783 | JGI IMG/M metagenome (GOLD analysis project Ga0164242, IMG submission 108783) | Miracle-Growth compost microbial communities from Emeryville, California, USA - Original compost - Miracle growth compost (MG) ... | reverse complement strand
TTGAGAGCCACCGTGATCTGCTGCTTTTCTAGTTGTTATGTCTGGGCGAGATACCGACTCTATCAATCCTCTACCCTAACGAACCCCATCTTCGCGAAACACCGCCTGCCGCCCAGCTTCCACGGTTGATCTTGATCCCAAGCATTGCGATTCGCGAACGCCTCCAAGGGCAGCAGCAGCGGACAAGAGCAGACCCACGATGGCGATGACCGATCCCGATGAGTGGTACTTTGTGTACGAAAACCGACTGGCCTCTTTCCAAGCACCTCAACCCGTCGCTAAACGACGAGGGTCAAACGCCAATTCCCGCGCTCCAAAGGCGCTGACGTGGCCGCACAAATCCCTAGCCCCAGCCGATGTGAGTCTCCGGTGTTGTTTATATGGGAGCTGGGACGTTACTAATTCATTTCCCACACTGCAGCTGGCAAAAGCCGGATTCGTGTTCCAACCGCAACCGAGTGGCCCCGACAACGTCGCCTGTTTTCTCTGCCATAAAGCCCTCGACGGTTGGGAGGAGGACGACGATCCGCTAGCCGAGCACCTAAAACATGCGCCCAACTGCGGCTGGGCGATTGTCGCGGCTGTGGAGGCGGAGGTGGGAGACTTTGCGACGCTGCACCCTCTCGACCCCAAGATGATCGAGGCGCGGAAGGCGACTTTCGCTGGGAAGTGGCCGTACGAATCTAAGAAGGGGTTTAAATGCAAAACCAAGCAGGTAGGCGGTCTACCATATTCTCACTGCCGTCGTAGATTCGTCTACTAACACTCCTCAGCTGGTGGAAGCAGGATGGAAGTACACCCCGAGTCTCGAATCCGATGATATGACGACCTGTGCCTATTGCCAACTTTCTCTCGACGGCTGGGAGTCTGGCGACAAGCCAATGTGAGCAGAATTTATCATGCTAGTCTCGTGTGATTTCTGCTAATTTCCGACCAGGGAGGAACACCGCCGACGCGTTCCAGATTGCCTCTTCTTCCAGCTCATCAGCCAGAACCCTGCACCTAAGAAAAGCCGGGCCACCAAGGCTTCGAGGGCTTCCAAAGCATCCCGGCTCTCGATGCAATCAGTTGCCACTGCTACGTCTGAGATGCAATCAGTTGCAGATGTCACCGCGGACCACGAGGACAGCGTTATGACAACGACCTCCGTGGCGACACAGGGTGGTAGGAAAGCAGCCAAAGCTAGGAAGCCTGCAGCGGCAAAGGGGCGGAAAACAAGAGCAAAGAAGGATGATGCCGTCGAGGTCCTCGAGCATGAGGAGGGTCTAGATGCACCTCCGCCACCAGCAAAGCCTGCAAGAGGACGCAAGAGAGCAAGCGATGCTATGGAGGACTCAGTCATCACCAATGCCGAAGCCCCGGCACCCAAAAAACGGGCGACGAGAGGGAGAGTTAGTAACAATATGGATGCCTCAGTCCTTACGACTGTTTCGCAGGACACCGAAATGGCCGATGCGCCTCCTGCGAAACGGCCAACTGGCCGCAAGAAGGGCCGTACTTCGAATGCCAAAACGGCCCGCAAAGCATCTTCGTCCTCCCTTAGGTCGCAGGCTTCGACTGCATCCCTGCGCGCACATGTGCCGGATGACGACGAGCTTGACCGTCAGCTTCAGGCCGACCTCGAACGGCCCTTGACCGATGATGAAGGTGTCGCCGCTGATTCCGATTCCGAGAAGAGGCAGGCGGCCCCTGCGCCGGCAAAAGGACGACCCCGGAAAGGCACTACTTCCAAGAAGGCCGCCTCTCAGAGCCAAGAAGAACAAAAGGACGATTACGCCATGTTCAACCCCGCCCCGGCCGAACCCGACGAGAAAGATGTTGACGCTGAGCTAAAAGCCCTAGAAGCCGAGATGAATGCTGCTGAGCAAGTCGAGGTGCTTGAAGTCCCCAAGAAGGGACGAAAAGCAGGCACAAGGAAGGCTTCTAAGCAAACAAAAAAGGTCCAGGAGCCCGCGCCGCCGCCTCCTGAGCCTGTTGAGGAGCCAGCCGAGGAGGAAGAAGTAGCGCTCATTGAACCTGTTCCTGCTCCCGCTGCCGTTCCCGTTCCCGTTCCCGTTCCCGCTCCTGCTCCTGAGCCAGAGGTTGCGGAGGAGCTTGATACAAGCAGCGGGACCGTCGTGACCAAGACTACCGGTGCCCGTACAAGCGCTGGGACGAAGGCCAGGGGCCGTCCTCCTAAGAAGCCGAGAGTTTCTCAGCCCGTCGATGACGAGCCAGAAGAACGGCCGCCCCCTCCTGTCCCGGCGCACGCTCGGACTACTACTAAGCCCGCCCCGGTCCCAGATTCTTCACCCCCTCTAAAAGAGACACCTGCGAAAGTAGTCTCCCACACCCCCTCTGGACCAACCCCAGTTCGGACAGGCAAGGCGCTCCCCCCTCCTCCCCCACCCTTCTCAATCACGCGAAAGCCCACCGCACAGCCCCAGACGCCCCGCTCCAACCGCATTACGACTACCCCCTCGGCGAAGCAGGCGACGTTGTCCCCTTCGCAGTCACCACAGTCGTCCGACGCCGAGAACCAGCCCCCGTCGTCGAAGCCGGCGACGAGCGCGGTTGCACCTGCGAAGCGGGTGGTCCTTGCACCTGTAGCGGCAACGCCCGTGCGCTGCGGCTCACCGTCGCGGCGCAACGTCGTGGCCGGGCTGCGGAGCACGGCGAGGTGGACGGCCGCGGACCTAGACGCGGTGTTCGCATCGCCCGATGATGGGGGTATAGGTGCTCTGCTCCGCCGAGATGCTGCCGAACTCGACAGCCCTGAGAAGAGAATGACGGTTGAGGAGTGGGTGTACCACAACGCCGGGTTGGCGGAGCAGAAGCTGAGGCACGAGTGCGAGGCGATGGTGTCAAGCTTCGAGAAGGAGGGGACGAAGGCGATGGGGGTTTTGGAGGGGTTAGTTGTCGATTAAATACGGGTAGAGGGCCAGAGGTTGGAAAGCTGGGTCATGGGAGTTTGCATAATATGTGGGTTCTGGCTATCGAGAAGGTAGAACACGCGGCGTTAGGTTCATTCATCTGGGTATGTGGTCTGCTGAGCGTTTGCTTATAATAATGGTCATACTACTCGTTGTGCATTAGTGATCTCCTCCGTGTTCCCTTGTGCTCCTTATTAGATAACTCGTAGCAAGCCCAGTCAGCGGTATCTACAGGTAAATCCTAGGCGACGTCAAGGCGTGTAATAGTGTGGGCTATGACGCCACAACGACAGCAGGATAGCAATTGATAACAAGAGGAACGATCAGGATGGGGATAATTCTGTCAGCTCCGTTATACATCTTGGGGGAATCCAAACTCTCAGATATCCCGCTACCCCCTGATGTGATCTGTGTTCTAGCGACGATATCTAGTTAAATGATATCACAGGGTTACCATTAGCAAGGCGAATGGGCGCGTGGAACATTGAAAACAAGGTCAAACACTGTAAAATGTTGCGGTCTATTTTTAACATGATCCTAGTTTTTGCCAACAGACGAAAACCTCCCCCTAAACTCCTGTGATATCGGATCTAACAGCTCCCCTTACCGGATGCCATGCCCATGCCATCCATGCCAGGCCACCCACCCTCCCCATGAGATAGTTGTACATGAAAAAAAAAAAAAAAATCGGGTTAGATATACAAAAAAAAAAAGCTTGTGCATATGTCATATGTCAGCGGTCAGGGGAAATGGCCACGCCTACGAAGATTTCTCGTCGGACTTTAGCTCTCCGGGCTTGTTCTCACTAGGGCTATTACTGGCGCTTCCAGTCTGTTCCTTGGGCGCAGCAGGTTGCGCACTACCTTGACGGTACTTGGCTATCTTCTCGCCAAGATACCTAGCGGTGCGGCCGACGCCGGCGGTCAGGCCGCTCTTGAGGCTCTGTGTCGTGGACGGCCAGTTGACGGTTTGTTTAATGACGCCCCGGACATGCTCGCGCAGTAGGTTCGGCTCGTCCTGGGCAATGCGTTGCTCGAATCCGCCCCCCTGGCGCTTCTTGAACGAGGTCGCGTCCCCCTCCTTAGACTCGGTCATCATGCGGTCAAACTCGTCCTGGGGAATGGCAAACTTTTTCTGATACTGGAAGTATAGGCGCTGGCGGAACGCCTTGGGCAGGCGGCTGACCATATTCCCGCGCTTTACCGGGTCCATGTCTTGGCGCAGGCGGAGGTTGGCGTCGCCGTCGGCGATCCAGCCTTCGGAGCGGTAGCCTGGGTCATCAAACTCAACATTGGGGAGAGTCTCGACGAGGGGTGCATAGAGGCGGCGGAAGTTGGGGAGGTTGTGTCCAACGATGTTGGAGACCTTGCGGGGGTTCTCGGTCGGGAGAGACATGCGCAAGTCACCGAGGTACGAGATGCTCGCGATGGTGTTGTAGAGCTCCACCTCCGTGAATGTCGGCGGGAGGAGGAGGAGGGCGGTGCGGAGAGCGGAGAGGAGGTTCATCTGGTTCGCTAGGCGGACGCGGGCGTCGTCGCGGAGGATCTTAACGGGTTTGTGCAGTCGGCCGGCCAAGTAGAGAGTATCCCACTCGGAAAGGTCTTTGCACAAGGTATCGAGGTTCACAACACCATACTTGACGAGGATGCCGTTGACAACGACATAAGGGTTGAAGTAGACGCCCGCGCCCCAGCGGTCTTGGACCGTCGATACGGCACCCGACCCCAGGCTCCCGAGGAAGGAGTAGTGGTCCCTGTGCTGGTTGAGGTTCAGGCTATGCCAGTGCTGGGTGAAGGTCACGCCGAAGATGAAGTCGATCATCTTGGGAGTGCCATCTTGTGCTCGCTGAACTGCCGCCGGGGCCTTTGGGTGGATGGCTCGGATCTCGGCTTCGGTTGGAACGTGGCCGTCGCTCTTGGACTGAGGGAAAACGCCGGAGCCGTAGGCAAAGGCATATCTGATGGGGGCCCTGAACTGCCAGAGAACCTGCCGCAGGGCCTCCTTGAACTCGGCGTTGATCAGGATGTGTTGGTTGACGCCGAAGTTAGCATGGGGGAGCTCATTGAACCCTTCGATGTTGAAGTTGGGATGCTCCTCCCAGTCATGTTCACCGCCGGTAACTGTAGACTGGGCCGAACCGCCCGATGCTTGGCTTATCGCATCCTCGGAGGATCTGGAGTCGCTCGATGAGGCTGTCGGTGTAGAAGACGCTGTTGAATCTCGCACTGCGTGTTTCTTGTCATTCTCGGGGGTGTTGTCGCTGGGAGCTATGTTCGTCTTCGTCGCAAATGTTTGGATGTGGGAATAGCGACCTCGTCGCACTGCGCTGGCTGCGAAGGAGGCCCGCAGAGGAAAGGAAGATGATGGTGTGGGTTTGATCATGGAGAGCCTTCGCATGGCCGTCGCACCCTGAATTCGCATTGCGATTAGCTATGACGTGCGGGCCTGCGGGACGGATACAAGCTTACCACGGGTGATGCGACGATGCGGGAAGCCATTGCGAAGGCTTGAGAAGGCGCGAGGATTGCCAGATTGCTGGAGCAAAGATGTCCGAAAAAGCGGGGAGTGTGTAGATGTAAAGGGGAGGGAAGCACAGCAGCTAGAGCTGCGGTGGGATTAGCTTTCGTGACGCCCCATGCACGCGTGAAGATGGGGTGACGATGTGGAAAGGGAGGCACGGGAGCTGCACAGCTCCCACCCTGCAAGGCAAAATTGCAAGCCCATATTAACGACATGACGGGGGCCGGACAGGGGTGGTGGTCGCACAGACCTTGGAGCTCCGCCGAAGCTCGAGTCCCCGCCTCGTCCAATCAATGCCCAGCATCCACTTCTCTGAGCAGCCTCGGATCGTGCAAGCTTACCTAAACCCGGCTCCGCTAGAGATCTAGTGCAGAGCGGCTTTCATGTTCGTCTATTATCCGTAGTCGTACTACTAATTCGCCAATGCCTCCAATGCCATCTCATGTAAACCTGTAAGAAGAGATATCCCGCAGACCATACCTAGGTACATACCCATACAGGGACGTAGGTAGGTAAAGGTAGCTCCCCAGGTGGTAGGTGCCACGGTAGGTACCTACCTAGGTGAGGTAACTAGGTCTGGGAGATACCCGACAAAGAACCCGAGCAAAGGGGCGGCCAGGCCCAGTAACGCTGGGTCCCAACGCCTACCCAGATTATTTAACCAACGCGAAGGTTACAACCATATTGCCTTTCCCCTCAAAAGATCCTTCCATCGGATCAACCGTTTGTTGGTTTGCCCGGCCTCATGCCGTTTTGGCTGTTCGTCCATCCGCATTCGCTACGGCCTGCCAACCCACGTGACCTTCTTGGCAACTGGCAGCCTTGGCGGAGCTCCATTGATCCATCGCGACGGCGTCGCGATTTCCCACTTACAACTACGCGTTTCGAGCTACCACCTGCCCAACATGCGGGCTCACACGCCCCAGGGCGATCCACCAGGAAGCGCCAGAAGAGGTTCCGTAACTGGGAACAATAACTTCCGAGCCAGTACCGGGAGTGGCCTGCCTCGCCCGCAGACCTCACTTCGAGAGTCGAGGGTGAGTTGAATCAGACAAAAACATTCCCCTTCCAATCGGCGAGCCTACGGGATTGCACGTCAATCCAGGAACCCCTGTCCGTGGCGTATTTTTATTGTTCCTGGCTGACCCTAAGGTGCCTAGATAAGTAGCAGGCGCACGACTAGCACCCAACCGTCCTACAACCTATTCACAGGCGAGACCCGAACAACTCCCCAGATGGCACCGCCTACATCACGACGTCCTAGCCTCACCAGCGGTTCCTCACCACCCCGCGGCCGCGCCGGTACCGTCGGCACCAACTTCTCCCGCGAGAGTAGTAAGGAGAACCTCGCGCCCCCGGATGCCGAGGAGTACGAGACGCAGCGGCGGCAGATCGAGGAGCTCAAAGCCGAACTCGGCACCCTGCGATACTCGATCCGAAGCCATGAGCAGGAGAAGGAGATGGCGGGCTTGGAACGGGAGAATGAACTGCGCGAGGCCCGACGACGGGCCGACGAGGACTTCAAAGGCAGGCAGGCCGCCGAGGCCGAGGTGGCCCGGGCCTTGCGGCAGGTCGAAACCCTGAGCACAGAGTTAGAAACACTCCGGACTGAGCAGGATGGCAACAAAAGGAGTCTGGAGAAGCGGACCCGGGATGCCGAGGACGAGGCACGTCTGCTCCAGGAGCAGCTGGACGACCTTAGCGCCGCGAAGGAGGAAATTGCGCGTTTGGCTGATAGGGAGGTCAAGGAGCTGAAGGCCCAGCTCGCATCTGTGCAGAGGACAGTTCAGGAGCTGGAGCAGGATGCCAGTTCTCGAGAAGCGGTGCTCCAAAGGACCCAGGAACAACTGGTGGCGAGAGACGAGACCGTGGCACACCTCGAGGCCGATGTCCTCCGTCTGAAGGCGCAAACCGGCGACGCTGAGACTATCGCTGTCATCCGAAGGGAGCTAACCGACCAAGTCACGCATATTCGGACATTAGAAGCGACAACTCGTGAGCAGCTGGTGGAGTTGAAACATCTGCGCCAAGTACATAAAGCCGTCGAGATTGTCGAGGAGGAGAAGCTGTCGTTACAGCGGAGGCTGCAGGTTGCCGAAACCGTACAGACCGAGCTGGCCGAGGAACGACGGCAACGCCAGAGACTTGAGGACGAGAGGCGCGAGTGGGCTGCTTACCTGCAAAGCGAGTCTAACCCCAGCGGACCCATCGAATTCGATTCTCCCGAGGCTATGGCAAGAGCACTAGTCCAAGAACGCCTGAACAGCGCGTCTCTCGTCGAGAAGCTAGGCGAGTTACAGCCCGAGATCTCAGATCGCGACAACATCATCAACACACTGGAGCGGGAGAAGGCCGACTTAGGCGAACAGATCGAGAAACTAAAAACCATATCCAGTTCCGCCGCTACTGACAAGGCGAGGATTCGCTTGGATAGGCAGAGGGCCCTTGCCGTCAAGGAGGTCGAATATTTACGTGCACAACTCAAGACATTCGACACCGAGGATATCACCCACCAGCCGGATACCTTCGATCAGGGCAAAGCCGACCGGATTCAAGAGCTCGAGAACCTCGTCGACAACTACAAAGAAGAGGTCCAGAACTTACACTCGGAACTCTCCTCCATCGAGTTATCGGCGCAGCCGCCCCTCGCAGCATCAACAGTCGGCGGTAAACGTCCTAGGCCAGACGACGAGCCAGCGGAGCACGAACAGCTCGGCCAGCTGGCGCGGAAGAACCGCAAGCTGCAGGACGAATTTTCGGCCCTGCAGCAGGCCCACCGACTACTGGAGAGGGAACACTCTGTCGCCGCCGAGCAGCTCGCCGCCGCGCGGGAGCAGAACCGGACGCGAGTGCTCTCCCTGAGGTCCAACCCGACGTCCGACTTCGAAGCCGTGAAGACAGCCACCCTGGAGGCCCTACGGCGCGAGAACGCTGAACTGTTAGCTCAAATGCAGCAACGACCGAGCCGGTTCGCGACGGTACCCGCCTCGCAACTCGCAGCAGCTCAGCGGGAGGTGGAGGCGGCGCGCGCGGAGACGGCGTCGGCCCACAAGTCGGCCCGGCGCCTAAAGGAGGTTTGGGCATCTAAGAGCGGGGAGTTCAAGGAAGCGATATTCAGCACGCTCGGCTGGACGGTCACCTTCATCCCGAACGGCAAGATGCGAGTCGAGTCGGTTTACCACCCGTCGGCGACGGACGAGCACGAGAATAGCATCGTCTTCGACGGCGAGAGGGGTACGATGAAGGTCGGCGGCGGTCCGCGGAGTGCCTTCGCGCAGCGCATCGCCGACAATATCAAGTTCTGGGTCCGCGAGAGGGGTTGTGTGCCGTGCTTCTTGGCGGCGCTGACGCTGGAGTTCTACGAGGAGCACACGAGGGCCGCGAGGCTGAGTTGAAGTGCTGGGTACTAGACCGCGTTGGAGACGCCCTTGGTGAGATTGGCTCACACATAAAGTCGTAACTATTTAGCTCCAAGGTTAGGATCATGGTGGTTGGCTTTTTTCCCTCTATTCTTGTCCGAAATGTACTGTACCTCCTACCACCCATATTGGCGTTTACAGTGGTGAACTGTGTGGGTTTTGCTGTCATATTCAGGCGAAGCGTCATATATCCAGTACATATCGACATCGCAGTTAAACGGAATGGCGAACGGGTTTGCTTATTTTCTCATAAAGTTGCCGGGGAGGAGGGTGGGTTGAGGTAAAAGCCTTGGCTTTGCTCAGAATAATCATCAACCCCCTCATAATGCTAAATTCGACAAAAGACAAAACTTTCCAGCGCCAGTCTGCTATACAAAAGGCAGTGGGGGATATCTGCTAACGTAGGATCGAATCGAAACTGAAGCCCCCCCCACAATGCGAAACGGATAAACAATCAAGGTAGGTACAAACAAGTTAGGTACAAGTATCCATATCATTATCTCCAAGCCACAACCGTCTACCCGCCCTTCTCTCGGCGAGGCGATCCCCGGTCCTCACCTCGCCTCGTACTTCCCTGATGCCAACTTCCGCAGCGTTAGCACATCAGCCCATGTCCTAGAGTCTTCTTTCAGGGCCGGCGATGTGGGGCCCTTCTCGTCGGCGAAGGGGTCGTCTTCCTCCTCGTCCTCGTCGATAGCCTTCCCCTTGCCCTTGCCCTCGACGACTCTGGAGACCGAGATACCACTGCCGACAACGTCTCCATCGGCAGCCGCCGACGCGGCGTACTCCCACCTCGCCTCGATGTGTCCTGGTTTGGGCTCGCCGTTCTGCTCGCCAATGATGCGGCACACAATCTTGGACCAGTCGTCAGATAGCGTGACGTCGCCTAGGCGCCAGTAGACAACGTGCTTGTCCTTGAGATGCGTGCTGGCAGGCTTGCTCTGGGCACCACTAGCGCGCGCGCCTTCGTAGGTCGCGAAGATGATGACATTATTGAGAGTCGCGGGCCTCGGCAATTTGCTCTCCGGGTTGAGGCGGTATTGGATTAGCAGACCCAGCTTGTCGCCTGTTGGTTTCCATGTCGGCTTTAGGATTAGCGGGCATTGCGACCCGAGGGAGCTTGCCGCATCTTCGGCGTGGACGCGGTAGGTGAACGATGGGGACGGCTTAGCGAGGTGGTTCACGTCTAGTATGAACTCATCTGGGGAGGCGGTATTATTGACAACGATGCGGTTTGGCCCAATAGCGGCGAGTGCTGGGAAGTTGTTGATCCGAATGGTTTCATGATCTTGAAAATGCGGGGGTCAGAATATGTTACTAAGAGACCATGACAGACGGAAGACTCACCAGGGTTGCTAGAGGATGGATCCGCATTAAAAGAGAAGGCAATCTCGCCGTTAATCCTAGCGGACTTCACTTCTCCATCCTCAAACGTTGCCGATACGTATTCAATGACCGAGGCATTTAGTCCTGGCCCATGCATCTCCGGATGCTTGTGTTGCGTGAGGCTGCCAAGAGACATGCCGGATCGTACCGACTGCGTATCGGATGTTCCGGCGATGCTAGCTTCCGAGGCCAAGACAGAAACGGCCGAGGGTCGCGAGGTGGAACCGGGCAAAGCCGGTGATGGAGGGAAGGGATTCTCCGGAGTCGGCTCGGAGGCAGGCAAGCTAGGCATGTATACCGTGTTGCGAACGTCTCTTCGACCCCTTATTGTGCCACTGCGCGCTGGCATACCCATTTGAGTCAGCGTGTTCGCGACGTTAGATAGCGCGGCCTTCTTGGCATCTGGGTCTTCGTCGGGCACGGGCTCCTTCTGGATGTTCAGCTTGAAGAATTGGTCAGTCTCCTCCCCCGTAGCCGCGGCATCGCGCTGGGCCTGTGAAATGGGGTCGTTCAGCGGGGCCGGAACGGTGTAACCATCCGCGTCTTTGACAGCCTCTTGATTGCTCTGTTGAGGTGCAGCAGACCCGGTCGGGGGCGGTGCATCGAATATGTCCTCAGCAGTGCCATTGAGGATGCTAGAGGAAGACTGAACAGGGGTTAGGGTCAGCGCCCCTTCCCCACCTGCCACGCCATTAGTGCCTTCGTGCGAAGGCTTCGTCTTGCTATCAGTCGTCTCGGGGCGTTTCCCCGATGTCGGGCTTTCGGCGAGGGACGAAAGTCGGTGGTTCGAGTCGGCAAGGTTATGCGAGGATGCGCGTGGGGATATTGTTCTGCCGTGGCTGCTACCAATGTTCCTCGTGAAGGGGCCGATGTTCTTCTGCGGTGATATCGGTCCGAAGCCGCCGTGGACGCTCTGCCGCCTCCGCCCAAACATTGTCCCAATTCGGCTACGCAACCTGAACTCTATATCATCTGCCGTTAGTTCGCGCCCGCAGTAGGAGGTAGGAAAGAAGCCTGTCGTGCCGTACCTGGGTGCGCCCCTTCCTTCGTGCCTGAATGGTCGCTCACGTCGTCCTCGTGGCCAGCTGTGGTCGGGGGCGAAAGGGCAGAACCAGCTACAATGCTAGACTGCCTTGTCGCGGGCGCGGTCGTGGTCGTTCTTTTCTCGAGTTTAGGCTTTCCCGCAACAGCCCTCTGAGCAAAGTTTTGTATTTCCTGGGTCGTATTGACCTCTAGCAGCGAGTTCAACACTTCCTCGGCGGAAGCCTGTGTTCGCGCGGCCTGGTCCACTTCGTGGGTTTCCAATTGGGTCAAGACGTCGCGCAGATGGTTGATTCGCTGTTCGTCGACGGCCTGCAAGGTCTCAAGGATGAAGGGTGCCTGTGATTCCCACTGTTGGTTCGCAGACTCGAGCCTCGAGGTCGCCTGGTCGACTTTCTGAGCGTTCGCCTTGCCTCCCTTCCTGGTCAGCTTGTCCGACCTATCCTGAGCTTCGTCGAGCTCCTTTGCCATCGTCTGAAGATTCGCGGAGATTGTCTGCATGTTATTCATCTCCCTCTTGTTTTGGAAACTCCGCAGAGAGAATTCGACGTCCTTCTCGACCCTCTGGGCGAAAAGCTGGTGGGAAGCGGCGATGGCATCGGTAGAGTGGAGGATTTTGTCCCATGGCGATTGCAACACGCTGGAACGAAACAACGGGGGAAGATTAGCAGCCGTGATCTGATCGGACGCTAGACTGTCAAGTCTGAAGGGACATACCCGAGGTCGGACTGCGCGTTGGGCGCCTTGAAGAGCAGCAGCTTGCGAAGCCCGCTGACGTAGAGTTCCTCGACCCTCCGGCGCTCCTAGATGCATCGCTCAGTCCGCATGCTCCCAGCTGCACGGCTGCATGCCCGAACACCATATCTCACCTGTAACCAATCTGCGATTTCTTGATTCACCCGGGAGATCCGCTTCACTCGCTCGGAGACTACTTGAACCGCCTGGCCTGGTTGGAGGTTTGCCTGCATTCGGGAAAGGACAAGCTCCAGTCAGCCGGGACTACCTGGATAGAGGGAGGACCAGGAGAGTCCAATGGACATCCCCCTTTGGAATTGGGCGGAAGGGATGCAAGCTTACCAGCAAAGCTGGGTATTCGGACCGCGAGAGGTCATCCATGGTGGCCGGAAATAGCAAAAGCGCAACTATGCAGCAATGGAATAAGACTGAAGATTACACATGAGTAGTATGGATACAGGAGAAGCCGGATGGCTAGGAAATGGTAGGGGTGGTGAATACAGGCGGGCTAGAGAACGTTTATGCAGAGGGGAAATAATTGATGCTCTTGAGAACTCGCGGTCGCATCCAAAATCCCACAATCCAAGCCCGGCCGATGTCACGGGAGTTTCGCACGGTCGCCCAGCCTCCTCCCGTCCAATCCGTCGAGTCCAAAAACGGCACCTACCCCGGTCTTTGCATAACCCCGTAATTATTTAATCCATGACGCGGAACCTTATCGGATTTCCAACGCGGCCGCTACAAACCGATCGTTCACTTTCCCTCATTTACTAGGAGAGTCGTATTTTACTGCGGTAACCGAGTAGCTGCTCCCAGCCCTTACAAACTCGTCCGAAGAATATCGGGGAGGAGGCGAGGTTGACTAGGTAGCTGCCCCCGAGATACGGGTGATGGGCGGGCAGTCCTATGTCGCTGCAAGATGGACGGCGAAACTGATTGGAGGAATTCACTCACAGCTTCGCAGCGATATGACAATGTCCAGAGAATGTCGGTAATTTTCTGCACTCGAACCGTCCAACGTGGCCCCGCGTGTTTCTCATGATAGTCCGACTGACTGGCCCTCCCCTAGACAACAAGCATTGTCCGGTTTAGGTTTGAGCAAAAGCGCGTTCGCAGTCGAGAACGACGCATATAAGTCCTCTCAAGACCGTGTAAGCCGTAGTTGGGGCGGAGCTTCTTGTCGCTAGCTGACCGGTCGTACTGGGCCAGGACCATTACGACGCAGCTTGCAACACCGCTGATATTGCCACTGCTTCTGAGTCTGCGCCTCCGAGTTCCGCTCTCGCGGCCGATGATGCTACCCAAGCTGGCGGCGGGATGCGCATTGGCGCTTATCAGGATTGCCAATATGTTGCCAGCGGCGTCACCGCCGAGGTATACAGGTCCCAAGACAGAGCCTTGAAGGTCGTTGTCGAGACTCGAAACATCGAACCGCACAATCCGGCCCGTGAGGCCAAGATCCTCCGGCTCCTGAAGCGACCGTGCATTTCTCTGATCGAGACCTTCAGGGATCACGAGCAACGCTTCGTCCTTGTCTTCCCATATATGCCCCTCAGCCTCGCTACGCTTATTGAGCAAGGTCCGCTCTCTATCACACAGGTTCGAAGCATATTCACCGACCTCTTCAACGCCCTAACACATATCCACGATCTGGGCATCATCCACCGCGATATTAAACCGTCCGCTCTACTCCTCGCTTCCTCCAGCGGCCCAGCCTACCTCGCCGACTTTGGCACGGCTTGGCACCATTCCCTATCTGCCTCCACCGAGCCGGCCGACCAGAAGATACTTGATATCGGCACGGGCCCGTACCGGGCGCCCGAAGTGCTCTTCGGCAACAAGGCCTACGGCCCGGCGGTCGACATGTGGGGCGCCGGCGCAATGCTAGCTGAGTGCTGCCGCCGACCCCCGGAGCCGCTGTTCGAGTCGCGCGGCGCCCACGAGGACGGCAACCAGCTAGGACTGATCCTAAGCATCTTCAAGACTATCGGGTCGCCTACGCGTGAGAGCTGGCCAGAGGCCGCCGGCTTCAGGACGCCGCCCTTTGATATGTATCGGGTGTTTGAGTCGAGGACCTGGGACGAGGTTTTGCCTGACCTGGAACCTGACTGGAGGGAGCTAGTGGCGGCGTTGGTGAGATACGACAGTGGCAGGGCATCGGCCCAACAGGTTCGTTATTCCTAAATACGTGTTAGTGCCATGTCTCTAACACAATATAGGCGCGTGGCTTCAAATGCATGCAAAAGGACCTATGCACGGAGGAAATGACCAGTCAAGCGAGAACGCGTGGCTGATTTGCATACGTAGGTATAGTATATAAGTCTCTCAGGCAAGGGACCACCGCGTGGGCTCCAATGACTTGTGGTCGGTGGACGGACGGGATTTAGTCTATACACCACAGGCTGTTATTGTTCATTGGTATGTGGGTAGGCAAATAAGACGAACTGCCAAACATCGCAAAAGGGGTGCCCAGAACACATCTCGGAGCAATGTTAAGACAGAATGAGTATTAAGGAATACAAAGAGGTTGCCGTCGTATGGCCGGGTATCGTCGTGAATTATACGAATCAACAATTTCCAACATTTGAGCTTGCTGAGCCACCACTTAAAGGATCCAGAAATAAAAAATAACGGCGCAAATAGCGTGCGACTCGGCTGATGCAGTATTGAAAAGCCCGTCTCGAAATGTAAGGCGCCGCGATCGTCATCCACGCCGAAAGCTTGCCGCTCAACCCCTTTGCGCGCTATGAACTCGGTCATCGTTCGGCCCCCTCAACCAATGTGTTACAAGAAAAACTCCGTAACAGATAACCAAACTGCCGCTGAAGCACGCCCCGACCGTAGGAAGGATAGGTCCAGTTTACGCGCTAATTCATGTTCGTTGGTAATCACTATTCGTGCCCGGGCTGACGCTGCGGGGAATTTGCTGGCCCGGTGGCGGAGACGATGTGGAGATGGTCGAACCCCTCGGCTGATCTCGAAGTTGGTTAGACGGGACTTCGACGGCGCCTGGGGCTGGGGGGGCGTAGTAGCCGTAGTGGTGGATCTGATCGGGCATCTGGGGCTGCGGGGGAACCATTTGTTGCTGAGGCACTGGCTGCATACCGTAGGGGTACTGTTGCATGGGCGGGCCCGGGGGGTAGTAGCCGTACTGGCCCATGGGCATGGGGACAAAGACGGTGCGGGAGGCGCGGTTGTACTGGTGTGTTTCGACACAGGCGCGGACGAAGAGGGGGAAGTGGATGAGGAACAGGAGGACGGTGAAGGAGAGCATGGCCTCCTCGACGGCGAGGATCGTTTTGATCCACCTCAGGGAGTCACTGTAGTAGTCGTCGTCGTAGTAGTAGAAGGAGTCGTAGTCGTAGCCGTCATCGATGTCGTACTGATCTATCGCAACGTACACAGCCAGGAAGCTTAACGCGCAGGCAGCTATGAGCCATATGATGAGATGCAGGGCAACGTTTGCGCCAGGGTGGATGCCCCGGTGCCTGCTCGAGGCACAAACAGTGATGAACTCGGCGGTCTGCCAGACGAGTGCCAGGCCGGCCTAGAGGATAAAGGGTCATCATTAGCCATAACGGACAGTAGGCGATAGGATGAGGAAGCTTACCGCAGCTGCGACCATGCCAAATTCAAATGCCGTCCTAAAGGTATAAGCGGTTGTGTAGAAGTAGATGCCGGTGCCGAAGATGACAATAGAACATATTATAGATGCGGTCCCCAGCACCAGTTTGGCGATGTGCCATGGTTTGCTGAACGGTACCAAGTCTTCCCTCTGAACGTTGGCTAGCGGGTGAGGATACTGGGCTATCTGCTGCTGCGACTGCGGGAGAGGAGCTTGCATATTGGCTTTCTGTTGCACCGGCGCTGGCTGGACGGGCGATCCCGTAGAGACGCTGTGATCCATGGCGTCTCGCGGGTCGATCGTAGGAAGGGGAAAAAAGGGGGAGAATGTCGATAAAAAAGAAGCTTGGCGCAGGAGAACAGAGGGAAGTGGACTCAGTCGTAGAACTCGACGCGCAACGAGCGAACTAGCCCGTCTCCCTACTGAACGCACACAAAAAAAAAAAGAGGAAGGAAAATGGTGGAAGGAAAATGGTTACAAGGCTGGCGAACGAGCGTGGTGAGATAATAAACGAGAGAATACCGCCAACACGAAAGAACACGAAAAGAGAAGAGAGGATGGGTGATGGGTGGCAGATCACTTGATTGGGGAAAACGATCGCCTGTGCCGCTGCAAAAAGAAGTTTGTCGTTGCTGCCTAGCCTAGACTAGTCTAGTGGAAGCTTGGCCCCTGGCGCAGTCGACCAGCTCGCGAATCAGGGTCGCTCAGCTTTCAAACAAAGTTCGTGACCCTTGTTATAATTTAATGTAATTTTAGCTGACAGCAGCGGGGCTGTTTACGATGATGACAAGACGGCACGTGGAGAGGAGGGCAACGGTGTGAGCAGGCAGGTCGGTCTGAAAGACCCAAGATCGATGTCGCTTGGTAGACAGAGCAGTTTTGTCAATTGCCTCCTGGGACAAGAACGCAAACCCGCAAGAGTCAAACGGCAAAGTACCCGCGATTGCAACGAACCACCAGTCAGTAAATTGGGTACTTACGCAGACAAGGTTTATAGGGAGAGATAGAAGAAGTGGGTAGGTAGGTAGGTTAGGAAGGTAGGTATTGATAGCTTCGGTCTGCGCTGAACCTGCGACTGAATATGCGATATGCAGTTGAAATGGGGCTAAGGGTGCTCTGTCGGAGGAGGTATAGCGACCAACAGGGCAGACATGCACACGCTTGGAAGTCCCCCACAGTCGCAACCCTTCCCAGCTTCGCCGTTTCGCCCCCACCCCCGGTACTGGAAACTGTTTTGCCTTCAGGGAACGGCCAAGCTTGGTAGTTTTGTTGACCAAGTATTCATCATGCGAAAACCCGAACGCCGAGAGGAGAGGGGGCAATGGAGGGGCCGTGAGGATGGTATCTTATTCTCGCCTTGGGAGGGCAACGCCGCAGCAGTTTACTCCCTTTGCATGACCACGACCAAACCCATCAACCCCAGCATGACCGTCTTGAGCCACGGGTGCTCCGAGAGCATGATGGTCACGTACCCAACCCACGGGATGTATGCCACGACGCTACCGATGACATCCTCCCTGGTCAAGTAATCCTGACCTTTCGCAAATAAGTCGGTATCGTCTGCGCCGTTATTGTCTCCTTTAGTGAGCAGTTTGGCCGTTGGTCTGGTGGTTGGGAGTGGTCAGCCAGAGGCATAGAGTTCGGGGAGTAGAACGGTGCTTTACCCTTTGCCAAACTTGCGCACTACCCGATGCACGATCGGGATATCCTTTCCCTTCACGTTGTATACGACAATATCGCCAACGGCAGTTTCACGTAGCCATCCGCGATTGAAGAGGAACAGGAGATCGCCTCGCTGGAATGCCGGTTCCATGCTGCCGGAGAGCACGACAACGATGGGAGACGGCGAGTCGGAGACTACGGAGAGACCCTTCCACATCTGCGCGAGGGGAGAGGGCGTTAGCAGGAAACAAAAACACCAAGTAGCGGCAACAGAATGCCCTCGAGACGGCACGACAATCTTACCATGAAGGCTGTTGAGAGGATGAGGGCAAAGTTGAGCAGCTGCGAGGCCGCTTGCCGTGGATTCGCTAGACCGGAGAGCATGGCGAAAGGAAGCACGAGGAACAATCGCGAAAGGGCCGATGCTTGTACGTTTGGCTGGAGTTGAGGCAGGGAGCCGGGAGTCGGGTCGCCCGCCTAGTCGTTGGATGTTGATAATTAATGACACGAATATTTTGGCGTTGAAGGCAGTGACCGGATCGTGTCAGTATATGCGGAGGGACACGGTGACAACCTAAATCAGGAACTAGGCGAATTGGCGGGTTATGATTGGCCAAAGCTTGGTGCCCGCTCACCGCGGTCAATCCCCCTCACCTTGGACTTTGACCAGACCACAATTTGCACCTACCTGCCTAATTGCTTCCAAGTCTTGCTTTTCTGTTTTCTTTCGCCGGGTCTACGACCCATTGCCGCCCAATGCTCTTCGGGGTTTGATAACCCTTCAAGCAGATCAGATGACTGCTCTGTTTCATAGCGGCTCATGTGAGCAGCGTTGGGCTCTATTTTGCGCTACTCGCCTCTTGAGGCAGCCGGTTTGTTATCAGAGAATCGGAGACCGGCCCAGCCCCATCCCTTCCTTGTATCTTACCTCACCTATCTACTGGAGCATTCTATCGCTTGGTGCCAGCCTAGCTAGCCCAACTCCGAGTCTCTTTCTCAGACCGATGTTGCGAGTTGCTGTCCGACACGTTTCTACAGACTCCCATGAGTTCCCAGCAACTCCGGTTTACTCTAGGGAAAATCAGCGCCAGGCAAAGAGCCGACTGGCTGGGATACTAGTCGGGAGTTCCGGATGGCGATTAACTGTTGATAGTCCTGGATAACCCCGTCGATGGCCGTCTGCTCCCCCTTCACCACCCACCACGCCTTCGGCGTCGGGCCGTGTAAAGTTGCGTCGGTGAGGAGTCGCGTTGAGCGTAATTATGACCCTGCTTCATGTGGTTTCGACCCACTGACATTGGGGCTCGGCAACGGTTAACAAGGCGAAAAGCGAAACGGGACAGCAGGTCTTCGAGTCCGGGCTTCTAGGATCAGAGAGAGTCGCTGTTACACGCGGCAATGGGCCACCTTACGAAATCCCTGGGAGGACTCTCAAAACTCCCGCCCAACCCTGCAGCCCTGTCTTGGCCCACACTGCGGCCCACACCGCAGCCACGTCAACGGGACTGTGAGTGGCGCGCCCTCGGGCACAGCCCGATCGATGGCCATGGTGCTTCCTGGCATGCCAGCCAGGTCACG
>Ga0164242_10003155_pt1 | contig 18879 bp, 17 predicted proteins | sample OricomgcompostMG_FD_108783 | JGI IMG/M metagenome (GOLD analysis project Ga0164242, IMG submission 108783) | Miracle-Growth compost microbial communities from Emeryville, California, USA - Original compost - Miracle growth compost (MG) ... | reverse complement strand
CAGCCATGTCTATCAAACGCTTGTGACTGCTCAACCTAGGGAGAGAATGGGAAGGGGAGGAAGAAATGAGATGACAGCGACGGGCCACATGCCCATGCCGGCATCAAGCGCTTTAGCCGCGCCACCAGTAAAGAAAGTCACGCCTACGTCGAGCACGAACCTCAAAGATGACATGAGGATATAGCATCCGATCTAGTATGAACTAGGTAGCACGTTGTATACACGCTGAAGCCGAACTGGCCCCGGGTATATGGCATAACCTGTGCAATTATCGGCATTGCCTCGATAACAGTGTCGGCAAGTTCATTAACCAGAAAATTGCCGCATACGCATTTTGCGGGCGAAACGAGATGCTTTGTTGATGGGTATCTATATCATGGGATCGGTTCGTTAAGCGGGCGTCGGGTCGCAACCGCAACAATACAAGATCCAGGGGATATTTCGCTCAATCTTCCGAGCCTGTTCCTTGTTTTTATCAGGCCGAGCCATATCTCTTCGAGCTATTGATGTGCTTTTATTAAACTAAATAGGTGATGTTTGAACGTAGGGCAACGCCGATTAGAAGTATGGCGTAGTCACGGTAGGGTAAATTCCTTCGTAGTACGGACATCTCGCATCCACCACTCCGTCATCGATAATTGTCGCCTGTGTGCCGCTATCACATCCCCAGCAGGCTAGGTTGGTATGAGTGCCATTAACCTTTTCCCAACCCGGCCCAGCCCCCCAAGGATCCTTCACAAATCCTGCCCAAGCTGCCTGTATTGATTTGCTCAGCTCCACCTCGCGCTCGGTAGCACCTTCAGTTGGGTATATGCCCCAGATAAGGGAGAGATCAGACGTGTGATATGAACCTAAATCCGGATAGCCTTCCATGAAGATATTTGGGAAGGAGTCGTTGTAATAGTACCGCCAGGTCGGCATACCGCTTTCGGCGGAGGCATGGGAAAGTAACCTTGCGGGCTGCATGAGAATACATTAGCTCCTAATTCTCACCTAAGGAATAAATGTATGGGCATGTCACAACGGCTAGTCACATACACACTGGTAGACAAGTTCTGTGTACGCCTGCGCGGCAGCATAGAACAGCGATAGCCCGTCGGTCTGCATGATCAGATGCACAAGATCAGTAAACTGTTCAATCAAGGCTTCGTTGCCTCCAGTGCTTGCAACAAGGAAGTCCTGCAGATCAGCCTCCGCGAATGTTGAAATATTGACTTGGTAGATGAATGCGAGAAGATTGCCCTCCTGGGCGTCCGATCCGATCAGTAACGGCACCCGAGCCGCGTCACCAGCGGTACGGTTGCTTAGATAAGGCAGATCAATCTGGGTGACCCCGTCGTTCATGGGACTGAAGTCAAGGTTGTTATCATTGACGATCGCGCGGATGGCTTTGGCGTCGGCGGCTTGCACGCAGGATAGCTCCTCTTTCGTAGACTTGTCTATGCAGTTCAGTGCATCTACCAGCGCGGCCCAGGAGGCAGCACCGCTGTTTCGGGGAAAGGCACTCAGCGTGGCCTGTCCGCTTGACTCTCCGGCGGCGCGAAATGGCGCCTTCAGAGGAGGCACGAAAGTGTTGACCAGCCGATCAACCGACGAAGCACCGGACGACTCGCCGGCAATGGTAACCTTTTCTGGATCACCACCAAATGCGTGAATGTTTGTCTGGGCCCATTGCAAGGCCAGTCGTTGGTCAAGAAAGCCCAGGTTGTTCTCAGCGACGGCGAGCTCCGGAGACCCTGGGAATCCGAATGCTAGACACATCCATTAGATATAAGAATTAAATTAATGGCTTAAAATCGATGGTAGAGGCATACCGTTGAGGCGATAGTTTGTAGTCACAACCACGATGTCGTGGTTAGTGGCGAAACTGGTGCCGTCGAAATCTGGTGGGCCAGCGAATCCATTCTGTAAGTTACCCCCATGGATCCAGAACAACACTGGCCGTCCGGTCTTGGAACACCCGGCAGGAGCGTACACGTTAAGGATGAGGCAGTCCTCGTTTTCATTCGCGACATCATGATCTGGGTTGCCTATTCTAAGTTAGTCGGTTGGCCTGGGTAGATTGGGGTGGCGGACACACTGCCACCCTGCTGATAACAGCTGTGCACTGATTGAGTAGCATTGAATGGTTCCGTCCCAAAGGTGGCTAGCGGTGCTGGGGGCATGAAACGCTTAGAACCGACGGGAGGCTCGGCGTAAGGGATGCCAACGAACTTGTTGACGGCTACTGTCGATGATGGAAGCGAAGTGCGCACCCCCACGATCGTCCCGGCCGCTACGACGGCAGTCGGCCGTATGGTACTGCTCGCTACAGCGACGCAGGAGAAAGCGCCGGCGAAGTAAGTTTCCAATCTCATCCTGGCAATTCGAACTAGGACTCAAGACGAAATAGGGCCGCGAGAAAATGATGGTCGATAGACGACGGGACAAACTTCTCTATTTCTCTGAAGACACGATCATATTTATATGGATCTCCAGTATTGCCCAACTCCTTCCGCATGTTCTCGCCGTTCAGCTCCAGACAGAGCCGTGCAGGGGGTCTTGACGTTTTCGGTTCTAAACCCCGAGCAGTTATTTATATCCGTTCATTGATTTCCCGTCTTCGAATCCTTCTTGATATGTCATTCGTTACTTTCGGCCTAGCAATGGTGCCGTTTCCTACCCCTGCATCCCGCGGTCGGGTTTTCAACCCGATAGCTTTTCAACATCTGTTACGATATAAATGAGTTGTGCCCTACGAACATCCGGTATAGTTGCTCGCAGCAACGCCACGTTTTGGCCATCACCCGTTCCTTTTCGCATCACTGCCAATTAGTTACAATCCATTAAGTATGCTCGAATAGTGGCGGTTGTTCACATGGCGTGGTAATTTCGTCAACAGAACTCGACACCGAAATTCATGCCAAGCTCACCCTGCGCTACTAGTCGAACAGCATTCAGGCTATATTACCCGCAGCAGCAGGCAACCCCGATATCCCGGACATTTCGCCATATCATGCCCGTTTCGGAATCGTATGGCAGGGTATACACAGCATTTCTCGGAATGCGCGGGTGTATCATGCTCCAAGCAAGGAGCGAGGTCACATTTGCGACAATTCTTCCCATGTCGGAATAGCTTGTACTTCCTTGGGTCCTAAGTCAGCTAAATGGGCCGATTGCTTTGGTACTTAACCCTTGGTCCTTACCATCGCCCTTTCGTTAGATAATTACCGCGCCCCGACGCCGCGGTCCACCCGAGTGACTGGTAATTAATGCAGGGTTCTCGAAGTCAAAGTCGTGGAGAGAGATTTAATTTACCCTCAGTCACATATGCCCATTTAACTAGAAGCTAGGAGGCCATTTTATAGACTTCACCTACCTTTTTTGATATTTAGCTATTATCGAATTCATCCTCAAACAAATACCTGGTACCCAAGGAGACGGGCGTAGGAGCCGTCCTTAGCTCAATATATCTCCAGTCTAGTTCCAAAATGTTGTAACTGGTGATTGCCTACGGAGTATATCTAAGTTGAATAATTGCAAAAATCGGTTTCTTTTCCCACCCCCCGTCTAGGTACCGTGCCACGTGGAACTCCTGCTCCTTTCTCCACAAATCTCTCTAGCTTACACCCGAATTTCACTGCGGCGTAATATCTCATATCTCTAGAGAGTGAAAGTAAACCTGAAGCTCGATGAAGAAGGCTACTTATTCTAATACCTGTGCTTTTTCGCAATGAAACAAGTCGCATACAAAGCCGGCTCTACTAGGCCCTTGCTATCGAGCACGAACCATACATAGCCACCAGTGCAGTATGTCCTCAAGGCGTTCAACCAGTCCGGCCGTTGGATTCTCTGCCGTCATGTTTGCGCATCATGGGGACGTATCCGACAGTATTGCCTGCCTCTCATTCGAAGGGAGATATCTCGAGAGTGCCCATTAACTAGCATCGACGTCGTCCTCATTCATTGCTAAATTGCTATCTCTTAATAATTTCACTCCTAGTTGGCTGGTGCAGGGCTGTACAGCTGCTCCCCATTCTTCTTAAAACCCACTATAACGTCCTGACCCCTCTTGCTAACCAGCCACGTGGCGAAGTCCTTCGCCTTGTCGGGATTTGGCGCCTTCACTCCGACCAGAAGATGGGCTGGATTTAGCAGGAGGTCATCAGCGTCGTCAGTGGCAGCCTTGTATATAACGGTCTTGCTCGCGAGGTCGGTAGGTAGGGATAGGAATGTGCCCCTGTCCGTAAGGGTGTACTCGTCGAGTAAGATCGCCGCTGTCAGGGCCTGGATTGGGAAGGCGATATACTGGTGGTACCAGGTCGAGTACGCTGTTGCCCACGGGACCTGCTCAGGAGACACGGGTTAATTGTGTAAATCATAGTAGGAACAAAGGGAGACACAAACCTGCCCAATACCGATCCAGAGATCTGATTCCTTGATGTTTGTCGCCGACTTGTCATACCGACTTAGGAATCTCACAGGCGGAGTCGAAGTCGCTGCTTCGGCAGCCTCATGCAGTGCTGAGAAAATCGTCAAGATATCCGACGAGTTGGACACGTTTGCCGGGTTGGATGGCGGTCCGACAACAATGAAGTGGTCACGGAATGCGTAGTAGCTCGGAGACACCGCAATCTTCTGAGCGATGGCGATATCCTCCGCCACTGGGCTATATGTGATGCCCACGTCGACAATCCCGGATTTGAGATACTGGATGCTGACTGTGGTGTCGCTCTTATACCACGCTACATTAAAAGGAGCGCTGCCGTTTGCCACGCTGTCTTTGATGAATGCGTCGGCGAGCGCTGTAGTTTGATATCACCTGTTAGAGAAAGTGGACAAGTACATCTTCACGCCCGTTTCGCACCTTTGACCAGTCCACTCTGTCCTGCGCCTCCATTGCCGATATTCAGGAGAACATCAGCCTTCCCCAAACCGCCGTCGTAAACCTCCTCAGGGTCTACGGCAGAGCCGAAGCCTGAAAGAAGGCCAACAGTGAGCAGTGCAAGCCGAAGAAGGTTGGCCATCGCAGAAATGAGTTGACTTGATCTGATACGCGACGCCAGACAGTGGGCCAGCATCACGAGATTATATAGGTACGGAGTACATAAACGACCCGCTAACCGCACCTACATTCCATGCCACGATCATGTTCACAAACAGAGGCTTATATCGGCGACATGGGTTAAGCTTGCAGGAAGTTCAGCTCAGATTCGCGGTTTGGGCTGCCGATCCTTTCTCGGAGTGGTTAGGGGCTACCACGGCACTCCCCGAAGTCAGGGTCAGTAATGTAGATCACTACGGGATTGAGAACTGACTTGCAAATGGTGATCTTTCCCAGTGCCGATCAGTAACCTTCTCTGGCTATATTGCTGCAGGCGCTGAAAATAATCCACGCCACTGGGGTGTTTCTCATTATCGCCGTCTAATCTAGTGTGGCTCTAGCAACCGGGTTGGTTCCAGCCTCGCACTTTGACATGTGGGAAATTGAAGGTGGGACGTGGCGTGCAACTGGATGGCCACGTTGACAGTGCGGTGGAAGAAACTGCCCAAAAACCACTCTCCCTCGTCGGCAATGTACTGCGTATTCGTATTGTGCATTTCCAGTACACCAAAAAAAAAATGCGGTACATTCCGTCTAACCTTCAACATAACACAGGGCAAAGGCAACACCCACGGAGGAAGATAGCAGGGCCACGGGCGCGAACTGTCAGAGGGTCTACCAGACGCCTAGAGAGATAGGCGAAAAGGGCATGTTTCAGTACAGCCAATGGCCCGAGGAATTTAGGCCTTAGACTAGAATTTAGAGGGCAGATCTCAATCTCCGGAAAGTTAGCCAGAGTTTGTTTATCACACCCTAGTTCACGACACTCCATGGCACCCAACCTGTACGGATATAAATTATTGAGATGTCATGGAAGAGGAATATCCATTCAGCTAAAACAACCACGATGCATCGCGGTCGACCTGGCAATCCGATATAGTCCGAATGTCGCACCTCCCGTCGAAAGTGGAGCGATGGCGCCATTGTTGGTTGCTACGGTGTGAGTCTTACGGCGCAGGTAGTCCAGGTTGATTGGCCAATATCTTTGCCAGACAAACAGAGCGACCTCCTATCGTCACCCGTACAACCCTCCTCTAAGCCTAACTCAATCCAACCAAAGCCGAGTAAGGTGCTCTTTACAGATGATACTATCTACATGAAACTCCTGCAACTGTAACCATAGCCTCGAAACTAGTATTCCTTCTTCTAAGACTCTTATCACATTGCCCAACCTTGAGATTGGACTTCCTGAAAGACTTTAGTATCCCTCAGTAGAGAGACAGGCATAGCAAGCACATCAATAGTGTCGTAGATGGACCCGTCGTACGAATCCGTGCGGATATCTACAAACGGCACGCCATACTCAGTATTTATGGACAGTTACTTAGTGTGGATGTCGTAGGTTATGTGGATAATGTAATCAACAAACTAAGTCACTGACCTTAAGAGCCTCTGAGATACCAAAACGAAGCGGGTGTGGCGAAAGACACTGTCTTTTTCTGAACACAGTGACTTTTTAACGACAGTCAAGAACTTCGGGTAATTTATACTGTCATCTGGCGGGGACGGACCCGTCGATATCTGTAGCTCCAGTGTATTCCTAGCCAAAGTCGACTCTGTGCAGACTGTTCCTGTTAACTGACTCGACGACGCTGGAGGCAAGGTTCTGTCCTGTTCACTGGTTTCGTGCCGTCATGTATAATATGACTGTCGGAACTCTCATTGGAGAAGGCCCAACCGCCAAAGGCTACGACACGCTTGATGTCTTCCAGTCTCAGGAACTTATCCAACTATTCTCAGACCCCGCAAGCAATTTTCGTACTAGCAGATGGCTTCAGAAGTGGGAATGGGCTTTCTTTTCGCGTATGTACTTGAGATCTGAAAGCCATGGCTGATGTTGGCAAAGGCAGAGTGGGGGTGTGTGTAGCCTCCTGTGGTCTTGAGCAGGTCGGTCACATCCATCTATCGACGGAGAACTCTGGACTTGTCCTGGAGAAACCCATGTACGGCAGCAAGTGTCAAGCTGGCATGGGTTTAAGTTCGCGACGCTGGTACCATGAATTGGTGCGTTTGTCCAGGGTTTTGAGGCCCGCCGTCTGTGCCAGACCTTTCCGTGGTGGGGGGGGGGTTTCCATCGCTGAGACAAATATGTTACTCTGGCAAGACTTGGCCGCAGCCCGCGAGGCCCCACGTCTTGCCGATATTGAATTTCTTGATATCTTCGGTGGTGAGGAACTTGGTACCGGAGATGGTGCTGCATACTTCGTTATCGGCCACAGAGTGTGCGACAAATGAACCATTTGCATTATTCTTCGGTTTAACGTCGGGTAAGTTGCCCTTTGGGCAACATAGAGGTTGCTTTTCGACCAGCGTGTTGCAAAAGGAATCAGAGCTACCATTGAACTTGTACAGCTGCCTTAGCTCAAGTGGACGACGGCCCTTGGTGGCGATGCTGTAGCAGATGTCTTCTTGATTTGCTTGGATATATTTGCAGGCCCGTCAGGGTTGCTGGGAGGATCCATGTCAGACATGGTCCTCTGCGAGCAACACACATAATTCCCACCCTAGGTAACGTTTGTGGTTAGAATCCACTAAATTCGACGATGATCTCATGAACGGGTATGTAGGGGTATGGAACGCCCATCAAAGAGCAGGACGTAGACCTCGAATTTCTACTCACCTTCCGGCTCTTAGACGTCTCCCTCACTTCCGCGTTATAGCGGTACAAATCATCTAGTTTCATACTATGACAAAGTTTTGATGATATTTTGGAGCAGTTGTCGCCCCAGAGAATCATATATGGGTTGCACTCGGCTCGGGGTTTGGGGTTGCTCGTCGTGTTATCACCGTTGGGAAGTGCAAACACACCTGCACACCAAATAAGGGTAAATGTGGCTCTAGCCGCAACTTGGTTCGGCCTCATGGTTGTGTAGACCTTGTAAAATTGCAACAGCAAGAGAACGAACGAAAGGGAATGTGGGGAGAAGAGGTTGGTCATCTTTCCAGCTTGGAACACACACCCAGCCATCCCCGCCGCGTCGGGACTGTCGTGCATCCGCTTCTTCACTAGCCTCGTGCCAAACACCCACTCCCAGGGCTCAAATGGCGTACATCGTCAAGGTGGTCCGCCGTGTCAATAGCGCGGTCCGCGGGACCCTGGAGTGCTGAACGCCGAAGAAGGACTGTCACGCTCGGCGCAACCTTTCCCGCGACAGCAAAAACGTTCGTTGTTTCCAAGACGCTCTGATCAATCTTAACATGCCGAACCACAGCAACTGGCCGTTTCTTTTCTTCTTTCGTACACAATACTTGTTGAAGCTCACCCTGCTTTGATCGTTACATTCATAGAATGTAGCCTGTGTTTAGAGTTAATGTACGTCCGGTATGGAAGACCGGAAGAGTAGCCAAGTAGTTACGTGCGTAAGGCAGTCAACTATTTCCTACCTTCCAAAGTTAAGTAGGTTTGCAAATGTATGTACTTCAGCGAGTGAAGTTGATATTCTTAGATAACCTGGAAGGGTAAGGGGACCTAGCTACCGGGCCTCACAAAACGACTCGTAGTCACATGATTGAGACTTTTGGAGGGGTAGGTGGGCTGCAGCTGTTGCCTCCTTCTCACCCAAGAGGCCAAGGAATCAATTCCTGCCGGAGAGAAATCCCATCACCTTAACAGCTAAGGAGGCAACTCCACCAAATGCAAAAAGAGAGAGCGACCTGAATACAGATAGTGGAGTCACACGCACGTTGGTAAGTATTATTCAGGTGCTGGTTTTGAGAAGAGCTAACAGTGGTTAGGTTTCTGCAAGCGCAAGTCTTTGCGCTACGGCGGGGACAATGGATCTGGCACAGGACGGTGTCCGACGGTTGAGCATCCTCGACCTTCCAGAGGATGTTCTCCGCAACATATTTGGCCACTTCAGAAACGATGGCCTCTATTTCAGTAAAGGTGAAGTCGACTACAGCTACAATGTCGCCCACGAGGACGAGAACTTCAGGACCGTCCAAAACGCACGTTTGGTCTGTCGCCTCTTTTGCGAATTTGCGTCGCCGCTGTTGGTCCCCGTGCTCCGTGCGCGTATAAGCTCTGAATCCCTCGATCGCGTCGATAAAATTACAAGGAATCCCCAAATCGCCGCTGGCGTGCGCCTAGTTCAGGTGGTGCTCGAATACCGGCCGAGAGAAATTGCACAGAACGTACTTCACTACAGGAATCTGCAATATCATAAGGTGGAACAAATCTGTGACCGCTGCGAACACTACACCGATTACATTTCCGGCGCCAAGGCGAATGCTGACGACATGCTGAAAATACGAAATGCTATAGCGGTATATAGCGAGATGATGGTCGCATGGGATGCATGTTCTGATCCAGGGGATTTGAATTTCGGCCTCCAATCTGATGACGAGGGGTCGAAATCCAGGGAGCTTCTCTACCAGTGCTACAAGGAATACCGACATAAGCATGAGGACCAATACCGATTGCTTACGGACGGATCTTTCGTGGGATCTCTAGCTGCTTCAATCAGTCGCATGGCGTCACTGCGAGCACTCACCTTTTTTGATCATTTCAAACTCCCTCTTGACGATCTTTTCGATATGTCCGTAACCGTCTTGGCAACCGATCCCGGAAAGCTACACGAGATATTGGTGATGCCACAGGATTGGATATCCATCGAAGATATGGCTCCAATACCCGAGCTCCTGCCCGCCAAATTGCTATGGGAACTGCCAATCGCAATATATGAGAGTGGGAAGCAGCTGCGAGAACTAGGCATCGCCGCCTTCCCCACTAAGAGCAACTTCGACATGCTATGCCCAAACAACCTGAATGGGAGCCAGCCAGCATGGGATCGCCTCCAAGAAGCGCTCCGGTACCTTGAACGAGTGGATGTTGGGGGTGGGGGGAACATGAGGTGGCTGTACCAACGATTGAAACACGTCCCACCCGATGACCAGGCCCACATCGACAAGTATCTCAGCGCGCTTCTATCCAGCCGGTGCCTGGAAAGGATAGACCTCGGCCTTCGCCCCCTGAGGATTAACTTCGGCAGGCCCCAAACGATCAGTGCCGAGGGCAGGATGTACCCCATCGGCTCGGTATTATCCTCGATGTGCAGCCCGGGCCTGAGGTGCCTACATCTAAGTGAGGTCTCAGTACCCCAGGAAGAGCTCGAGAAGCTTTTTAGCGGGCTGGGTGACAAGCTGCAATCAATCGTCTTCTACAACGTCGGCGTGCTAGACGGGGGCTGGGGCCGCCCGCTAGACGTGCTGCGCGAAAGACTCTTGTCCCGACGCTCGCACATAAAATGCTCTGTGAGCTTCATTTGGCTGCGTGGAGGCGGATTTGACTTGGTGCCTGGTAATGATACCGACAGCGACAGTGAGGTATCCGATGATGATGACAACGAAACAAGGCTCCTTCGGTATAACGCAGAGAAGTATGTGTCTGGAGTAGAGGGCATGGTTAACCCCCTTGCAAAGCTAGAGGCTAGGTTAAGATATTAATATAGGTGAGATCACTTCCTCCTTCTGACATCTATGCCGTCGGCACCATAAATAAAATCGTCAAAGAAAAAAAAAACCGTAAGTCAAAGGAAGGGAATTATTTCGCGGCTGGCCAAAACTTCCATCACCCACAGCACGTGCCTTAGCGCCTGGGCAGGTGTTACAGGCGCTAAACTTCGGGCTCCAGGATGCCCCGCGAATATGGTTTAGTCAATTTAGCCAGTGCTCCCCCCCCCCGCGCTGTCACTCAGGGCTTGCCGAGGCTGGAGGAACCCCTTTTTCCTTGCCAAGTCACACGTGCATCGTCCTTGCTGAGGAGTCGGCAGCATTGATTACCCGCACCTAATTAAATATTGATAACCTCATGCCCTCATGCCCTTTTTAAGTTGCCAATCTTCTTGAAAAGCAACCATATCCTCCCGAGGGCAGAAGGTCGGAAATAGGAAAGGGAAGGGAGGAAAGCCGCCCAACATGCCGTACGCCTTGAAAAATGGCACTCTTGCCCCTGTTATCGCCCTGAACCTCTGGACGCTGATCATGGAGGGTTGGATGTACGCGACGCGACTTCCAGCCATACGCCAACACAACATCCCGATGAACCCGGATGCCACACCGAACGAATTCGGTGCCAAATTCCCTCCCTCTGTCCGTTGGAAAGCCGACAACTATAATCACCTTCATGAACAGCCAACCGCATTTTACGCGGTGGCTCTCAGCCTGGCCCACATCGGCGCTGACGACAAGGTGTCGGTGGGACTCGCATGGACATATGTCGGATTGCGGGTTATACACAGCTTGGTGCAGTCCCTCAGTAACAGAATACCATTGCGGTTCTCGGTGTTCGCGACGTCTTCATGCGTGCTGGCTGCATTGACTATCAAGGCGGCAACATTGGTTTTCTGAGGTTATTTGTAAGAGGGGTCTAGGTCTGGCATAAAGAGGGAAGATGCGGGAAGCGCGTGTAGGGGTTTGCTGGCACGAGCTGGCGTATTTGGACGCCGACCAAGAATTTTTATACAACCAGAAGCACCTCCTCGACCTCAACAGTCAACAAAACCGTGAAATACATTGGCATCGCTAGTGCGGTCAGGATCTGAGGCATTTGGTGAGTGGGAAATGCCCGGGCCGGCGATGAGGTGCTGGGTCTTAATGGCCCACCAATCGAGGGCGAATGTTGAAAAGCTGGTTCTTTTGAAATATTCTGAATTTTTGGCCTATACGTCTACCTATTTACTATTAGACCATAGAAATCTGAACGGGTTTCACCCGCCTGTCTACCTAGGCTGGGAAAACGCGAGCTTGGGTTAGGCTTGGGAAGGGGTTATATATGTGACGAAGGGTATACAGGAACTGAGGAGCAGGTATCCTTAAGCTCTTAATCAAGTTCATCATCCATCACGATGTCTCACCTAGCTCACCTATGTTGGCACCCTGAACGCGGCGAGTTTAGGTGAGCCCTGGGCAAGCCCACAATGTACATCTCATAGAATGAGACACTATTCTACAGGACACGTTGAGGAGCTTGAGAAACTGCATTGCCCGCCCCTGCTTTCCTTATAAATTACGCGCAGTCCACCAATTATCATAGTATCATAGGGGCATCTGATTTCACAAGCTTAATATTGTGCAATGCACGCCGGGATTTATTCCCTTCCATCAGCCTGTTCACCGGTGGCTCGGCCTCCCCCAAAGATCTCCACCGCCAGGCCTTCACCAACGGCCGATCCAAACCCACACCCTCCATGATATCGACTACCCATTTACCGACGTTGGGCAGATACTTGAACGCGTGTCCGCTTCCAGCCGTGGCGACCATCAACCCCTCCCGTCCGGGCACCTTGTCAACGACGAAGTGGTTGTCAAAAGAGTCGGTGTACCAGCACAGCCGCGTCCTATAGATGCCAATCCCGGCGACCCCGATCTCCGGCAGGTACTCGTCTAGGAACTTGCGGATCACCGTGAGCGCCTGCTCCGGGATCTCGTCCAGACTCTCGCCTTTGCTCCACCGTGTAACAGGCACGCTGCGCTCTCGGCCGTCGGCCTGCAGGCGGGGGTTTGTGTACTTGGTGCCCCGGTAACCTATCTTTAGGTGCCCCATTTCGTCAACGGGGAAGCCATATAGGCCGCCCTCTGCCCCATCGCGGATCTTGAACGCCCAGGAGGGAAAGCGTGAAGGATCGAAGCGCTGGCGTAAGGGGGATCCCTCAGGGATTTTAAGGATTACGACAGAGCCCGCAGTTGTCTCGGCAAGGTTGTCGAGCAACGGAACAAGGGCTGGTGTCCAGCCGCCGCACGCAACAATGGTCATGGCTGCAGCATGGGTCCGGCCATCCGCGGTTTTGATGCCAGTTACCTTGCCCGAGTTGTCTGTTGCCGTGGACTTCATGTCCCCGGCCTTATCGTCTAGCACCAGTTTAACTCCGAGAGATTTCGCTTTGTGCAAAGCGAACCGGCAAGCTTTATCTGCGACAGCGATTCCTCCTGTCGTATCGAGCACGCCAAGAGCTTTCTTGCTAAATGGGTTCATGGCCTCCCCCATGCCCTTGGCCGCAGCTATACGTAAATGATCGGGGTCATTGTTAATGAGTTGTGTGCCGTGGTGCCCCGATGCTTCCATGTTGTCAAAAGTGGCTTTCTCAAAGTCAGGCAAGACCTCGGCGTCGGTACATGAAAGTTGGCCATTGTTGACCCAAACGGCGTCTTGGAGAGTCATTCCTGGTGGAACTGCCGCGCCACCGCGCCGAAGTTCGGCGTTCCAGGAATCCCATTCTCGTATGGCTTCGATAGAAAGCTCCTGGTATTCGGTTCGATCGCCATATCCCGAGCGAATAATCTTATTGATATCTTCACAGTCCATTTGTTAGCCACAACTTCAGGGGAAGTATCTCTGCTCAGTAGGCATTTTGACGTACCAGCGGAGGCGGCGTCGCAGCCATCAAGGTAGTTGTATAGCGTCTGCTCGTACGGCTGTCTGTCGAATACCGTAACGTTGCTGTATCCCCTTAGAGCCAGATAAATTGCCGTGCTGAGACCAAAGATGCCGGCCCCAACGACAGCGATTGGATCAGTCTTGGCGGGAGGTGGGGAGGCCATTCTCGCGATGCATGCAGCTCTGACGATGTTGGAAGCCACAAAGGGCTTCACAATTCACGGTAAGATTGGGTTCAGGACCTACTTCCCCGCAGTGTCCACATATCCTCTATCCAATTGGTTCTCTTTTAGTCACCAGGACGGGGACGGTTTGGTCTAGTCTGCAGCTTCCTTTTCTTCCCTTTCCGAGGTCGGCTGGAGCCTTAATTACCCAGCCAAAAATTGGACTCTTGTCTAAACTTAGCATTCTGTGGTTGTATCTCGGCAGACAAGTCAGTAACATCACTCAACTGCTCTGCGGCCAACTGTTTTGTCGACCTCTCAAGCATCGAGAAGGTAATCATGGAAATCCCGAACTCATCCACATTCATCAAATAGCTAGCACCTGGAGCTACCTACTGACCGCCGGGTTCAAGTATCAGGCGGTTGAAATTTTGCGAGAGCGTATATAGTAAGGACCAGTCCAAGGCATTGAATTCTCGATATGGTTACTGAAACTTGATCGGGGGTGTATTCAACAACATTATACAGCGAAGGCTAGTTCTATCATCTATAATCCCATCTGTCGCCTCAGTTCCAGGTCCTGACTCGGCGGCACCCCCTTCGATACCACCATAAAGAGCACAGGATCATCCTTACTCGTATCCGGGTGTACCTCAAACCCGCTCCGACGGTTACCCGGCTGTTCCTTCGCCTCATCTATCGCCCGCACGACATCAAACTCCCCAGCCTCACCCGCGCCGACGTCCGGCGACTGACCTGTCGCGGAGCGCTGCTTCTGCTTCTCCATGTTGAAGCCTGCCGACGCCAGGCTCGCGGCGACCAGGCCCGCGAGGGCGGTTCCGCGGCGGCGCGGGGGCGCGATGGGGAAGGAGAAAGCCGGCCTGCTCTTCCGGGCCGGCCTGAGCCACTTCCAACGGAACCGCCTGATCCGCCTCTCCTCGTCCGGCTCCTCCTCATCCTCCGGGATGATGGCGTGGGCGACTTTTGCTTCGACGCCGGTGAGGCCCTTGTTCTTCCTCTTGCGGAAGTAACGGACGATGAATCGTACCGGTAGGGATAGCGGCTTGAGCTTGTGGCCAATGCTAAGGACAAAGCTGTCGGGAACGGTTCGGATTGCGGCCCCGATTGGAATGGTTATGGCACCGAAGAAGATTGTCCATCCCCACTGGGCTCCCGACAGCGGCTCGGTCTGGAATGCATCGTGGCCCTTGAAGGTAATCGCGATCTGGCCGGCGAGGGTGATAGCCTGAACGCCAATGAACCACGGGTTACGCCATGCCCCTTCGAACACGTTGTATCGATTATCAACTCGGCGGCAGCTGTTCACTAGTTAGAAGACTTAACAGAAAAGACCACGGGGAGAGAAGGCGGACGAACTTTGTCTGGTTAAATAGCTGCATGAACATGTAAGTATTAAATACGAAGGTTTGAAGTTGCCTTTCTTGGATAGCCGTGTCGGTGGGGAAGAAATTGTTTGCGGCGTAATGTAATGTGAACACGACAGCAAGCTGGTAGATTGCCTGACCCAGGATCATCTTCCACATTGTCACGTTAATAATCGGTGCGTTCCGGGGCTCCGGACGTCGCTCGAGAAGATCCTTGGAGGGGAAGTCTGTTGCAAGGGCGAGCGCTGCAAAGATATCCATGATCAAGTTGAGCCAGAGCAGCTGAATGACCTCGAAGATAGCCGTGTCGGTTGAACCGACCAGGGTTGAGACGATGGTTAGGATACCGGCAGTCATATTGATCGTAAGTTGGAACTAGAATTGTAATTAGATATGCCCACTTGTGGTAGCAAGTCTGCAGAGAGGCAGTTGGCCATACCTGTATGAACTTCTTCGCCGCGTCATTAACCGCTCGCCCCCATGAAAGCGCCTTGACGATGCTGGCAAAGTTGTCATCCATGAGAATAATAGAGCTCGCCTCCTTCGCAATCTCTGTTCCCGACAACCCCATCGCAAACCCGACGTCGGCCGACTTCAACGCAAACGCATCATTCGTCCCATCGCCCGTCACGGCAACAGTCTCGCCCATCTTCTTGAGATGGAGGACTAGCATCTGCTTATCATCCGGCGTCGAGCGCGCAAGCACCTGCAGCCTAGGCACGACGAGGTCTAGCTGTTCTGGAGTCAGGCGCCGGAAGGTCGGTCCGTCGAGCGCGATCCCCCCGGCCGTGTAGATGCCGCACTCTGAGGATATTGCTTTAGCGGTGAGGAAGTTGTCGCCCGTGACCATCCGCACGAAGACACCAGCCGCTTGACATTGGCGGACGGATTGGATGACCTCCTTCCGGAGCGGGTCGCGGATGCCGAACATGCCTGCAAATGTCAACCGGCCACGGAAGAGCTTGACGAATTCGATCGGGGCGGGTGTCGTGCCGGTATCGATGGCTCCGCTAGCGGGAAGACTCGCATCCTGTGGGGGCCAGACGTCAAAGTCTCGGTAGGCTAACGCAATAGGGCGTAGGAGCCCCATGGCAAAGTCGCTCGTGATCGCTGCGAGGTCATTCCTCATGGTTACGTCGAGCGGAACTGTTTTTAGGCCGTCACGGGGGTCCCGGATAGTGTGGCTGCAGTTTGCAAGAATTACCTCAGCTGCACCCTTCGCTAGCATCCGATACTTCCCGTTGGTCTTGACGATGACGGCCATCCATTTCCGGTCGGCATTGAAGGGGAACAGTTCGACGATTTCGGAATTGCATCTAACTTCGGTCAACGGGCCCATACCGAGGTGGTCCCGCCCAAATTTGAGGAGCGCCGTTTCGGTGCTGGATCCCACGAAGTCGGCGGTCCCAGCGCCATCCCGCTCAAATGCGGTGGCATTTAGAGCCACGCTATCGCGGAAGAGAGCTTTCGTTTCCGGCGTGAGAGATGCGGTGAAAACCTGTGTAGTGATGACGGTTGTGTCCACTCTTGGTTTCTCGTCTTCACTTGATTCGGTCGCAACCGTCTGACCGGGTGGTGCCACTGTCGGGTCCGCAAATCGGCAATTACCAACAACTCCACAGACTACAGACATCTTGTTCTGCGTCAGTGTCCCTGTCTTGTCGGAACATACCGTGGTTGCGTTTCCCATGATCTCGCAGGATCTCAGCAGCCGCACGAGATTGTTGTCCTTCAGCATTCGAGTCGTTGCAAAAGCCAGCGCCACAGCTACGGCCAACGATAAGCCTTCCGGCACGCCAATCACGACGACCGTTACTGCGACCATGAATATGTCCAGGAACGCCTCTCCTTTCTGCTGGGGTGTCGCCTTGAACGTCTTCAGCTGAACCAACCACCGGACCATCATAACGAAGAAGAAAAGAATGCCTATGGTGAACCCAAGGACGATAATGTACTTGGCGAGTCTGCCTAGCTTCACCTGCAGGGGGGTCTCCTCAACGTCCCCACGAAGCGACATCTGGATTCGCCCGAAAATCGAGTTCGTTCCAACAGCAGTGGCTAGGTAGGATCCGATTCCGTGCGCCACTCTCGTGCCGCTGAATATGAACGGATCTGCGTCCAAGATCGACTTCTGCTGCTCTGCGGAGCTCGCTGGCGTTTTCAAAACCAGCTCAGCCTCGCCAGAGACGGGAGACTCATCACACTGGATACCGAACCCCTCTACTAGGATTCCATCAGTGGGGACCAGGTCTCCCGCCTCAAGGCGGACGAGATCTCCGACGAGGATATCAAAGATGGAAATCGTCTTGTTCTTGCCGGATCGCATCACGTTGACCCACCTCTCGTCCTTCTTCTGGTTGAGCTTCTGGAACTTGTAGTTTTTGTGGTAGTCGTTGGCGGCGCTAGCGATCACGATGATGGCAATGGCAGCCATGATAGTAACGCTCTCAACCCACTCGAGGTTAGCGCCTCCACCTTCCGAGCCGTGAACCACAGCCTCGTAGATACCGAGGGCCAGGGAGACGGTGGCGGACGCGGACAGCAGGAAGATAAGCTTGTCGTTAAAGGCGAGCCATGCGAGCTGCAGGAAAGATTTGTGCTTCGGCTTCGGCAGCCGGTTCTCCCCAAAAACGCGGCGACGATCGGAAAATCCCTTCTCGCGTCCGGCATCGGCGCGCGACTCGGGGGCGGGTGCTGGTTCGACCGACGCCACCGCCGGGGAAACTCCGGCCGGCTTCGCGGAGCGGGCTGCATCTAATGCTGCCTGCGCCGTAACGACGCCGTCAAGAGCATCTTCGTCGACGCCAAGACCACTAGAACAGTCGGTCCGAAGACCGTAGGACAAGCCATTCACTCCGCCGAACGCGCGAAGAGCCGTAAGGGTTCTGGCGGTGGTGAGCCGATGGAGCTGGTCGGGCGAGAAGGCGAATTTGCTGTCTGCGGCCTTGTCGCCCTCCTCGTTCAGCTCGAACTTTGTTTCTCCATCGCTGATAGGCTCGTCGCTGCCGGCGACGTGGCCGTTGGGAACAGACCACGCAGGTGGCGCCGCAGTGATCTCGTCGCCATCCATCGGTGGTCGGCGGGACATTCAGAAAAAGGAAAGGATTAGAAAAGTTAAGGCATTGACCGCAGAGGCATTGTAATTACGATGCGACTGTCCAGAATGTTGACATTCGCAAGATTACTAATGACCTTGGGATGATGAATGTACGTGGGTGTGGCTCAAAAGTGTGAGGTGGACGGGAAGCGAGATCCTTTTACGAAAGTTTCAAGGAAAAAAAGATGCGTGCACATCTCCTCGCCAACAGGGCCAAGCTTCCAAGCATCCATCGTTCGGGCCCGATTTCCAATGTTGGCACATGACCCCTGGCCCTGTTTCTGCGGCGGCACCCACTGTCCACGTCGTCGCTTTTCAAGGCTTCAGCAATTCGACATCTATTGAACCAATCCGGAGCGGTCAGGGGAGACCGCCAAGCGCATGCCGAGCTCAGAGGGGTCCACAATCGCGGTGCCGATCGCCGACCGCCAAGCCTACAACGGACTTCACCGAGAGTTTGGGGCTGTGCGATGGGGCGGTGCTGGGGGTGATGGTCACTTGGGCAGTTGGCGACGACAATCTCCGCGCTCGCTGCAGCTGGTGAGCCGCGATGTTCACAGGCACAAACGGCGTATTTATCCGAGTCTTCCCCAGATTGACCATCATAATTAATGGCGCTCGTCTTGCTCGTCGTGTTCTCAAGGATTAAGTGCGACCTTATTTGTGGCTTAGCAACCCCCGACCCCGCGGGGATTTCGCGATGGTATTTCGCGCATCCGAGCTTCTTATCTCCCAGCCACACGCGTGACCTTCCGGGTCCGCATTTAACGGGGGCT
>Ga0164242_10003154_pt1 | contig 18879 bp, 16 predicted proteins | sample OricomgcompostMG_FD_108783 | JGI IMG/M metagenome (GOLD analysis project Ga0164242, IMG submission 108783) | Miracle-Growth compost microbial communities from Emeryville, California, USA - Original compost - Miracle growth compost (MG) ... | reverse complement strand
GCCGATCACCTGCTCCTTCCGCACGGCGACGCATGGTGGCTGGTGCCCGCCGACCGGGCATCGGTCGCGCCTGCGGAGGGCCCGGATCTGACCCGGAGGGCGGCAGCCGTGTCCTGGGACGGGGTCGGCGGTGCGGTGGTGGAGGGTCTCGGCGCGGCGGAGGTACGCCGGACGGCGCTCACCTTCGCCGCCGCCGAGTGCGCCGGTGTGGCGTCGTGGTGCCTGGCGACAGCGGTGACCTATGCGAAGGAGCGCGAGCAGTTCGGGCAGCCGATCGGTCGCTTCCAGGCGGTCAAGCACCTGTGCGCGGCGATGCTGGAGACGAGCGAGGCGGTGGCCGCTGCTGCCTGGGACGCCGCCTCGGCCGCAGGCGGTGACAGCGGGGGAGCGGCCGCCGAGCAGTGGGCCTATGCCGCCGATGTGGCCGGCGCGGTCTGCCTCGACGGGGCGGTCAAGGTGGCACAGGACTGCATCCAGGTGCTCGGCGGGATCGGGTTCACCTTCGAGCATGATGCGCACCTCTACCTGCGGCGGGTCCTCGCGCTGCGGGCGATGCTCGGTGGCGGCGACGGCTATGCCGCTGCGCTCGCGGGTCGCGCGGTCGACGGCACTCGGCGCCGACTGCAGCTCAGCTTCGACGGTCGCGACGAGCCGATCCGAGCCCAGGTGCGGGAGCAGGTCGCGGCGATAGCGGCGCTGACCGCTCCGTCCGACCGCCGGGCGGCACTGGTGGAGAGCGGGCTCCTGACGCCGCACTGGCCGGCGCCCTACGGGCGCGACGCAGCACCGGTCGAGCAGCTCGTCATCGACGAGGAGTTGGCGGCGGCCGGCGTCGAGCGGCCCGACCTGAAGATCGCCGGCTGGGCGGTGCCCACGATCCTGCGGCACGGTACCGACGCGCAGCGCGAGCAGTTCGTCAGGCCGTCGCTGCTGGGCGAGATCGCGTGGTGCCAGCTCTTCAGCGAGCCCGGAGCCGGCTCGGACCTGGCCTCGCTCAGCACCCGCGCGGAGCGCGTCGAGGACGGCCCGGGCGGCCCGGGCTGGCGGCTCACCGGCCAGAAGGTGTGGACCTCGCTGGCCCGGCAGGCCGACTGGGCGATCTGCCTGGCCCGCACCGGTACCGACCCGGCCGCGAAGCGACACCGCGGTATCACCTACTTCCTCGTCGACATGCGCAGCGAGGGCCTCGACGTACGTCCCCTGCGGGAGATGACCGGCGACGCGATGTTCAACGAGGTCTTCCTCGACGGGGTGTTCGTGCCCGACGAGTACGTCGTCGGCGAGGTCGATGGTGGCTGGGCCCTCGCCCGGACCACCCTCGCCAACGAGCGGGTGGCGATGGCCTCGGCGCGGCTGGGGGCGAGCGTCGAGCGGTGCGTCGAGCTGGTCGGGAGATCCGAGTCGCCGAGCGACCTGGTGCAGGTCGGTCACCAGGTCGCGCTGGCGACGGTGTGTGCGCTCCTCGGCGCCCGGGTCACGCTGCGCACTCTGGCCGGCGCCGGGCCGGGTGCGGAGTCGAGCGTGGCCAAGCTGCTCGGTGTTCGCAGTCGTCAACAGGCGTCCGAGCTGGCGGTCTCGCTGCTCGGCGCCGGTGCGTTGCTGCTCGGGGCAGGGGAGAGCGACGACGTCCACGAGATGCTGCTGACGCGCTGCTTGTCGATCGCAGGCGGTACGACGCAGGTGCTGCGGAATGTTGCTGCCGAGCAGATCCTGGGCTTGCCGCGCTGATCCGGGTATGAGCGTGCGTGGCTTGTCAGGCTTCGGAGATGCGGCTGTCGCCTTCGGCGTCGCGCAGCTTCTCGCCGGCCTTATCGGCGCCCTGCTGGTGGTGCCACTCCAGCCATTGCGCCACTGCGTTGATGGCGGCGTGGGCGCGGATGGAGCCGAAGATCTCGAAGGCGTGCTGGGCGCCGGGGAGCTCGGCGTAGGTGACGCTGCCCTCGGACACTTCGCGGAGCCGCTCCACGAAGGCGCGGGCCTGGCGGACCGAGACCAGGGTGTCGGAGGCGCCGTGGACGACGAGGAAGTCGGGCGCGTCGGGAGTGATGTGCTCGATCGGCGAGGCGTCCCGGAAGTCCTCGATCGTGGCATCGGGCGTGAAGACCCGGCGCGCGAGGAACCGCCGGATGAAGACCGCATAGGGATCGTCGCCGGCCAGGTCGTAGACGCCGTAGAACGGCACGCACGCCGCCACCGGCGGCTCGGCCGTGAGTGCGGCGAGAGCGGCCAGATGGCCACCGGCGGAGCCGCCGGTGAGGACGATGTGGCCAGGGTCGCCGCCGTACTCGCCGATGTGGTCACGCACCCAGGCGAGCGCGTTGCGGACGTCGCCGATCTGGGTCGGCCAGCGGTACTTGGGTGCGAGCCGGTAGTTGACCGAGATGCAGACCCAGCCGTGCGAGGCCATCCGGTTCATCAGGAGCAGCCCCTGTTGCTCCTTGTTCCCGATCGTCCAGGCGCCGCCGTGGATCTGCACCAGGACGGGTGCGTTCTCGAGCCGGTCGGCGCCGTCGTGCGGTCGATAGATGTCGAGCCGGGCCTTCACGCCGCCGCGGGTGTAGGCGATGTCGCGGACCACCTCGACCCGCGGGTCTGCCATCGCGAACGGCCGGGCCAGTGTGCGCAACGAGGTCCGCTCGGTCTGCGCGGTCGGGTCTGCCGCCGCGACGGTCTCGGAGAGCACCTCCTTGAACGTCGTGCCGGTGCCGCTGGCCCGCCACGCCAGGTAGCCGAGCCCCGCCGTGGCGGCGGCCGCAAGTGCCACGCCGACGGGAGACGCCTTCCGGCGGGCCACTGCGACGGCGGCGTCGGCCAGGCCGGCGAGCAGCAGCTGCGGGGCGAGCTCCCCGGTGAGCCAGCCCGCGGCGAACGCCGGGATCGCTGTCGTCTCGGGCCGCACGAACGGAACGGTGAGGGGTCGCACCGCGTTCGCTGTCAGTACGGCGAGGGCAGCCGCCCGCTTGGTGTGTCCGCGCATGGCGGCCAATCTAGCCATCGGCCACCGGTTGAGGTAGAACAGGTTCTAGAAATATCTGCGGAGCGACCGCCGAGGAGGCACTGTGAGTGACGACGTGCAGGCCAGCGAGATCGCCGGTGTGCTGGCCGACGTCCTGGCGCACGTCGCGGCCGCGCAGGACCCTGACCGGGCCTGGGCGGCGCTCGCGGAAGCCGGTCTGCTGGCGCTGCCCGCGCCGGCGGAGTACGGCGGCGAGGGCCTCGGCTTCTCGGCCGCAGCGGTGCTGACCCGGGAGACGGCGCGCCGTGCCGTCGGGCTGCCGGTAGGGGAGTCGCTGGCCGTGCTGGCCGCGGCTGGTACGTCGTTGGGGCCCGACGTCGTTGGCCGGGTGATCGCGGGCGAACTGCTGCTCCTGCCGGCCCTCGCCGAGCCGGGTGACGCGCTTCCGGTGGTGCCGAGCACGCGCCTCGCGGACGGCCGGGTGACGGGTCGCAAGGTGGGCGTCGCGATCCCGGGGCCGGCCTCCCCGATGCTGCTCGCCGTCTCGGTCTCCGCTGCTGACGGAAGCGGGGACGGACCCCGGGTCGCGCTGGTCGACCCGGCCGGGCCCGGCGTGGTCGCAGGGCCGGCGTACACCCTCGACGAGGCGCCTGCCGTGGCAGTCCTCGACGTCCACGACACGTTGCGCGACCACGTGGCCGCGGCCGAGCTGGTCCGGATCGACGGTCTCCTGGCCGGCGCCCTTGCGATGACCGCCGGCTATATCGGGGAGAGACAGCAGTTCGGGCGGCGGTTGGCGGAGTTCCAGGCGGTGGCCCAGCAGATCGCTGACGTCTACGTCACAGCGCGGATGACGGCGTTGATCGTCGCGGAGGTGGTGCGGCGCCTCGACGCGGCCGAGCCGGTTGCCGACGACCTGGGCATCGCTCGGTTGTGGTGCACCGACCGGGCCGTTGCCGCGCTCCAGACCTGCCACCACCTGCACGGTGGCGTCGGTGTGGACGAGACCTACCCGCTCGCGGCGTACACCTCGGGCGTGCTCGACGCGACCCGACGCCTCGGCGGTCGGCTCGCGGCGGTCCGCTCAGCGCCGACCGCTGAGCGGGCAGGCAAGAATGCGGAGCTGACGGCTGAGCAGCGTGCCTTCAAGGAGACGGTGCGCGACTACTTCGCCGGGCTGATGACGCGTGCTGACCGGGAGGAGCTGCTCGTCGACCGGCACGGACCGGCCTACCACCGGATCATCAAGCAGATGGGCGCCGACGGCTATCTCGGGGTCGGCTGGCCGGTCGAGTACGGCGGCAAGGGGCTCGACGGGATCCACCAGGCGGCGTTCGCCAACGAGGCAGCGCGGGCCGACGTGCACCTGCCGGCGGTGACGCTGCAGACGGTCGGTCCGACGCTGCAGGAGTTCGGGACCGAACGACAGAAGGAGATGTTCCTGCCGCGGATCCTGGCCGGTGACGTGCACTTCGCGATCGGCTACTCCGAGCCCGACGCCGGCACCGACCTGGCGTCGTTGCGCACCACCGCGCGGCTGGTCGAGGACGATGGCGACCCGTACTACCTGGTCAACGGCCAGAAGCTGTGGACCACCGGCGGGCACGTCGCCGACTACATCTGGCTGGCGGCGCGCACCGATCCCGACGCGCCCAAGCACCAGGGCATCTCGATCCTCATCGTCGACACCCGGGACCCGGGCTTCTCCTGGAGCCCGATCCGGACGATCGACGGCTCTCATCACGTCAACGCGACCTCCTTCGACGACGTGCGCGTGCCTGCCGACATGCTCGTCGGCGAGGAGAACGGCGGTTGGCGGTTGATCACCACCCAGCTCAACCACGAGCGGGTGATGCTCGGTCCGGCCGGCCGGCTGGAGGGGTTGCGTGACCTGGTCGTGGAGTGGGCGCGCCCGCGTGGGCTGCTCGACGCCGGCTTCCCCGGGGCGGCCGGCATCCGCGAGGTGCTCGCCGAGACCACGGCGGCGTTCCGGGTCAACGAGCTGCTCAACTGGCAGGTCGCCTCGCGTCCGGCGGTCGGGCGCGAGGCCGTGGCGGACGCCTCGGCGTGCAAGGTCTTCGCGTCCGACGAGGTGCAGCGACTGGGGCGGGAGCTGCTCGGGATCGTCACGACCTACGGCGACCCGAGCGACCCCGACACGGCCTGGCTGACGCACCTGCTCGACGCGACCCTCAAGCGCAACCTCGTGCTCACCTTCGGCGGTGGGGTCAACGAGGTACAGCGGGAGCTGATCGCCCACTTCGGGCTCGGACTGCCGCGGGTGCCGCGATGAGCGAGCTGGTCGACCGCGCCGTACACGAGCGCGTGATGGCCGCCGCCGAGGAGATCAAGGGCTGGGGCGAGGCCGCCGAACGGCTGGCGCGCGACCCGGTCAACCAGCCGACGATCAACACCTGGCTGGAGGCGATGGGGCTGGACTCGCCGCGCTTCCAGGAGGGCGAGGCGCCGCCGTCGATGGCGCAGGTCTGGACGATGTACGGGCTGGGCGGCAAGCACGCCGAGCGCGATCCGCTGCATGCGATGATGGGCGTGCTGACCGACGCCGGCTTCACCGCCGTGCTCGGGACCAACAGCGAGCAGACCTACGACCGCTACCTCCGAGTGGGGGAGCAGCTGCGGATCACCACGGCGCTCGAGTCGGTGGTGGGGCCGAAGGCGACCGGGATGGGCGTCGGCTACTTCGTGACCTCACGCTCGACCTGGTACGTCGACACCATGACGCCCGAGGGCGTGGACAGCGAGCAGGTCGCCTCGATGCTGTTCCGAGTGCTGAAGTTCGTGCCGGAAGGTCGCCCATGATCCGGCCGATGGTCAACCGCGACAGCGCCTACTTCTGGAACGGTACGGCGGCCGGGGAGCTGCGGATCCAATCCTGCAACGCGTGTGGCGAGCTGCGGCACCCGCCCGGCCCCGCGTGCCCGACCTGCGGAGCGCTCGATCGCGGGCACGTGGTCGCGTCGGGGCTCGGGACCGTGTTCTCCTACGTCGTCCATCGCCACCCGCCACTCCCCGGGAAGGAGCTGCCGCTCGTGATCGCCCTGATCGACCTGGACGAGGGCGTGCGGATGGTCGGTGAGGTCGCCGGCGTGGATCCCGAGGAGATGGCGATCGGGATGCGGCTGCAGGTCGGCTTCAACCGCGTCGCCCCGTCCGACGGGCACGGTGAGTTGACCATGCCGATCTGGAGGCGGGCATGAGCCGTGAGCTGACTGCCGGCGACGTACTTCCCTCGTGGGAGCTGCCGATCACGCCGACCTTGGTCGTCTCCACCGCGCTGGCCACGCGCGACTTCCAGGACGTGCACCATGACCGCGATCGCGCACAGGCCGCGGGCAGCAAGGACATCTTCCTCAACATCCTCACCTCGACGGCGCTGTGCGAGCGCTACGTCACCGACTGGGCCGGCCCCGACGTGCAGATCCGGGCGATCGCGATCCGGCTGGGGGCTCCGGCGTACCCCTATGACACGCTCACCTTCTCGGGGACCGTGGCGTCCATCGAGGACGGGATCGCGGCGATCGAGGTCCGGGGCGCCGTCTCGCTCGGGGCGCACGTGACCGGAACCGTGAAGGTGGTGGCCGGGTGAGCGGGGCGTTGAGTGGTGCGGCCGCGATCGCGGGGATCGGCGCGACCGAGTTCTCCAAGGAATCGGGCCGCTCGGAGCTGCAGCTCTCCGTCGAGGCGATCCAGGCGGCGCTGGCGGACTGCGGGTTGCGGGCCTCGGACGTGGACGGCCTGACGACATTCACGATGGACACGTCCTCGGAGATCGCCGTCGCGCGGGAGCTGGGCATCGAGGAGCTGCGGTTCTTCAGCCGGATCAACTACGGCGGTGGCGCGGCGTGCGCGACGGTGCAGCAGGCGGCGATGGCGGTGGCCTGTGGGGTGGCCGAGGTCGTGGTCGCCTACCGCGGCTTCAACGAGCGGTCCGGGCGCCGCTTCGGCCAGCTGGACGCGTCGGTGGCGCAGCAGGTGAACACCAACGGTCTCGACAACGCTTGGACCTATCCCTTCGGGCTCGGCACGCCGGCGGCGACGGTGGCCATGCAGGCGCGGAGATATATGGAGGAGTACGGCGCGAGGTCGGAGGACTTCGGTCGCGTCGCGGTGGCGGATCGGCGTCACGCGGCCACCAACCCCAACGCGTTCTTCTACCAACGGCCGATCACGCTCGAGGACCATCAGGCCTCGCGGATGATCGTGGACCCACTCCACCTGCTGGACTGCTGCCAGGAGTCCGACGGAGCGGTGGCGATCGTGGTGGTGTCGGCCGAGCGTGCCCGCGATCTGGCCCAGCGCCCGGCGGTGATCGCGGCGGCGGCGCAGGGGAGTGGCCGGGACCAGTTCGTGATGACGTCCTACTACCGCGACGACATCGGCATCCCCGAGATGGGCGTCGTCGGGCGTGAGCTGTGGCGGCAGTCCGGGCTCGGGCCTTCGGACGTGCAGACGGCGGTCCTCTATGACCACTTCACGCCCTACGTCCTGATGCAATTGGAGGAGCTCGGCTTCTGCGGTCGCGGTGAGGCCGCTGGCTTCGTCACGGACGGTGCGATCGAGCTGGGCGGCCGGTTGCCGATCAACACCCATGGCGGCCAGCTCGGTGAGGCCTACATCCACGGCATGAACGGCATCGCCGAGGCGGTCCGCCAGATCCGGGGTACGTCGGTCAACCCGGTCCCTGCCGTGTCGAACGTGCTGGTGACCGCCGGCACGGGCGTGCCGACGAGCGGACTCGTCCTCACCCAGGGTTGAGAGGGCTGAACGGAGGCCGCCGGACCGGGACGAGATGATGGTCGCGCCATGACCGTCCTACCGCCGCCAGTGCATGCAGACCGCAGGCTCGTCGTACGCCAGGGCCTGTCCGTCGCCGTGGCGACCAGTCTGTACGGCGTCAGCTTCGGTGCGCTCTCCGTCACCAGCGGGTTGAGTGTGCTCCAGACGTGCCTGTTGTCGCTGTTGCTCTTCAGCGGCGGGTCACAGTTCGCCCTCGTGGGCATCCTCGGCGGCGGCGGTACTGCCGCGGCGGCCGTCGCCGCCTCTTCGCTGCTCGGCATGCGCAACTCGCTGTACGGCCTCCAACTGGCGTCCACGATGCGCGCCACGGGTTGGCGCCGTCTGATGACCGCCCAGCTCACCATCGACGAGTCGACTGCTGTTGCCACCTCACGCGCGGACAGGTCGCTGCGACGGCTCGGCTTCTGGGCGACCGGCGTAGGCATCTACGTCGGCTGGAACTTGATGACACTTGTGGGTGCCCTCGCCGGAAATGCTCTCGGTGACCCCAAGCAGTTCGGCTTGGACGCCGCTGCGTCGGCCGCCTTCATGGGTCTGCTGTGGCCGCGCTTGCGGGCTCGGGAGCCGGTCGCGATCGCGGTTGTCGCTGCCCTGATCACCACGGTGCTGGTTCCCGCCGTACCGCAAGGGATCCCCGTGCTCGCTGCGGCGGCGGTGGGGGCGGCCATTGCCTGGTGCCGTCCGGGGACGGGAGCGAGGCGATGAGTACCTGGATCGCCGTGGTCGGTGCCTCGGTGATCGCGTTCGTCTTCAAGGTCGCGGGCTACGTCGTTCCGTCGTGGTGGCTAGAGCACCCGCGCATCGTGCGGGTGACGGCGATGCTGCCAGCCGCCCTGCTGGCCTCTCTTGTGGTTCTGCAGACCTTCTCCACCGGCACGCGATTGACGCTGGATGCCCGGGCCGTCGGCCTTCTGGTGGCCGTCCTCGCGCTCCTCGCCCGGGCGCCCTTCATCGTCGTGGTGGTGCTCGCCGCCGTTACGGCCGGTGCGCTGCGCGCGGCGGGATGGCGCTGAGCCATGCGGACTGTGGGCTGCTGACGTCGCGGGTGCCGTCGGGGTCGGTGACGAACGCGTAGCCGTGTGGGCTGCGCCAGAGGTATTCGCCGTCGGAGAGCCGGGTGTAGGTCCAGGAAGTGTGGGTCTTCGCCCGATGGTGGCGGCGGCACAGTGGTGCCAGGTTGTCGCTGCTAGTGGGGCCGCCGCGGTTGTGCTCGATGATGTGGTCCAGGTCGAGGTTGTCGGCAGCCCGAGTGCAGTGCGGGAAGACGCAGCGGGGGTTGAGCGCTACGACCAGGTCGCGGAGCCGCGATGACGGCTGGTAGCAGGCCGACTCGATCGGCACGTTGGTGTCGAGGGTCGGGCGGACGGTGATCTGGGCGCCGTCGGCGGCGCACCAGCCCTGGACCTGCTCGACGGTCACGATGCCGAGCTGGCGGCCGGTGTGGGTCTTCAACGTCGCCAGGCCATCGCCGGCATTGTGTAGGGCCAACTCTGACAGGTGGACGTGGAGGACGAGCCGACGGCGGCGGCGCCGCGTCGTTCCTGCATCCACCCCCGGCTCGCCCTGGTCGCGCGCGTTGGAGTGGACGGGGGCGCCCTCGCCGCGGGCGAGCAGCCCGAGCGCCTTGGCGCGGCGTACGTCCACGGGGTCGGTGTCGCCGGCGTCGGCGAGTGCGGCTGCGACGTCCGTGAGGGTCGCATCGAGCTCCAACGCATCGGCCACGTCGAGGACCGCGTCCAGCCGGCCGGTGGACAACGCGCCGTCGAGGATGTGGTCGATGGTGACCGTGGCGTGCCGCTCTTCGAGCGCCTCGAACGCTGCGATGGCGGCCTGCTCGGGATCGAACCGGAGCACCGCCTCCTCGACGAGGCGGTCGAGCACGACCGGGCCGACCTTGCCGGCCACCGGTGCGACCTCTGCATCGATCCATTCGGCGCCGTCACGCGGCAGCGACATGGTGTGGTCTGAGATCCGCCGGGCCCGCCAGGCCGGGACCTCGCCCGACAGCGTCCGCGCCCATACACGGGGGAGCCGGTGGGCGAGCTCGAGCGCCTGGCTCAGCAGGTGGCGCCCGGAGTCGGGAGATAGGCCGAGCGCGGCGGCGAACTCGATGACTGCGAACTCCGCCACCGCCGGCGTACCGTCGCCGGCGAGAGGTGCGGCGCACTCGCCGCCCGGCGGGGTCGAGAGGGAGATGGAGTCGCTCGCGTTGAAGGCGGCGTAGTCGACGGCGATCTGCAACTGGCGCACCTGCTCGGCCGCCTCACGCCGGCGTGACGCGCGGGCCTCAGCCAGCAGAGCGGCACTCGAGTCGAGTGTCGCTCCTGTGGTGAGGTCCGAGATCGTCATGAGCCCATTGGATCAGGGACCACCGACAGTTTTGGACGCGCTCCCGACCGACCCCATGGAGGTCGCGGTACGTAGGATCGCCGCCGTAGATACCAGCACCGTCGCGTCTCCTGTGCAGATCGTTCTGAACGCGGAGCCGGCCCTCGGGCGAGGCATGCGCGGTCATGCACGATGCCTTCGCCCAGTTCGCCGAACAGGGCCAGGCATCCGGCGCGCTTCTCGAGACGGCCGAGTCGATGCGGGCGGAGATCCTTCACGGCACGCAGCTGGCAGTGGCTCTCGTCGATGGTCAGGTGGTGGCCGTGGTCAAGTACGAGGAGCTGCCCGATCGGACCCTTTACTTCAGCCGACTGGCCGTCGCCACATCCGCGCGCGGCCGCGGGCTTGCCGGTCTGCTCCTGCGGGCACTGCGGCGAGAGGCGGAGCAGCGCGGGCTGCGGGGCTCTCGTGCAGTGTGCGGGAGGCGGAGGCCGACAACATCGCCATCTACCGGCACCTGGGAATGGAGATCACCGGCCGGGAGCAGCGCGCCAGTCTGACGGGCGCCATGATCCCCGTGGTTCTCATGTCTGACGTCTAAGGGCTCTCCCAAACCGCGCGGCGATCGCGGCGGAACAGAACCCACCCACCCATCGTTCGGCGAGACATGAGCCACCTACCCGAGCTGACCTCGTTCGCGCGGGAGCGGTTCAGCCCGCTGGCGTTCGACGTACATCATGTGGTCAGCGATGACGAGATCGAGGTTCTGCTCGAGGCGGCGCGGCGCGCGCCGTCGGCGGGCAACTCCCAGCCTTGGGCCTTCCTGATCGGACGCAGGGGCGATGCCGTCCACGAGCGGATGACGCGACACCTGGCCCGCAGCTCGTCGCGGTGGGCGCCGACCGCGAGCCTGCTGGTGGCCAACCTGACCCGGCGGTACGTCGACGACAGCGACCTCGAGTACTCCGAGTTCGCCCACTACGACCTCGGGCAGGCCGTCGCGCACCTGAGCTTCCAGGCCCATGCGCTCGGGCTCGCGGTGCACCAGTTCCGCGCCTTCGACCGCGACGGGCTCGCTGTCGAGTTCGACGTGCCGGCGGCGTGGGAGGTCACCACCCTCGCGGCGATCGGCGTCCCGGCCGACGGCGCCGACCAGCTGTCCGGCGCAGGCACCACCCGGGACCGGCTGCCGGTCGACGACATCCTCTGGCCGGCGCCGGACGTCCGATGATGGTCCGATGACCGGCTCCTGACCTCGGCGTACGCTCGCCAGCATGGCCGTCCTCGAGCGGGTGCGCAGCGGTGTCGGAGCGGTGATCTTCGCGCGGGTCGCCGGGCCGGAGGGCGCCCACCATCGCGACCGGATCCACGGCCGCCCCGGACCGCGACTGGCTGAGCCGGGGACACCGATCTGGCGGGTGCACGGTGATGCCTCGATGTTCGTCGGCGGCGTGCGTGCACTGCTCCTGCAGGCGCTCCACCCGGCAGCGATGCGGGCGGTCTCCGAGCACAGCGGCTACCGGTCGGACATGCTCGGCCGGCTGGCGCGGACCAGCACGTTCATCGCCACCACCACCTTCGGCCACGTGGAGGACGCCGAAGAGGCCATCGCGATGGTCCGGCGCATCCACCGCTACGTGAAGGGCAGCATGCCGGACGGGACGCCGTACCGTGCCGACGACCCGCACCTGCTCGAGTGGGTGCACGTCGCCGAGATCGACAGCTTCCTGACCGCCTACCAGGCCTACGGCGTGCGCCCGCTCACGGCGCAGGAGCGGGACGAGTACGTCGCTCAGACCGCCGAGGTGGCCCGGCGTCTGGGCGTGCTCGACCCACCGCTGACCGAACGTGACCTCAAGCAGCGCCTCGAGGCGTTCCGACCTGAGCTGCGCTCCACGCCGGAGGCGCGTGAGGCGGTCCGCTACGTCCTGTTCCGCCCGCCTCTCGGCCTGGCCGAACGTCTGCCGTACGCCGTCCTCGTGGCGGCCGCCGTCGGGCTGATGCCGCGCTGGACCCGGTGGCCGCTGCGTCTCCCGTGGCTCCCCGTCACGGAGCGGACCGTCGTGCGGGTGCTGGGGACGGTTGCCACCGGCACCATCCGGTGGGCGATGACGCCTCCACCACGGCCGGAAATGACCTCTCAAGCCGCAGAAAGTGACCTCTCGGCGCGCGAAAACTGACTTCTCAACGTCGTGCGGCGTGCCGTCCGGCGCGGCGGCCGAAGTAGGAGCCCTCTCCGAGCTGTGTGCCGGACGCGTAGCCCTTCGCGTCCTGGGCGATGTTGGCGGCGCAGGCGCCGGCGGCGTACAGGCCGGGCACGGTGGTGCCGTCATCACGGCGCACCTCGCCGTCGGCCGTCACCCCCAGCCCGCCCATGGTGAAGCCGGCGTAGGTCGCCTTGCCCAACGACAGGTCGAACGCGCCCCAGGGACCGGTCGACTGCGGCGCCAGCCACTCCGTCGCCTTGTGGAAGTCCGGGTCCTCGCCGCGTGCAGCGCCCTCGTTGTAGCGCGACAGCGTCGCCGACAAAGCGTCGACGGGTACGCCCAGCCCCTCGGCCATCTCCGGCACGGTCTCCCAGCCGTCGATGAACGGCGTCAGGGGCATCGTGGGGTGCTCGATGTGCTCGGAGTCGACGATGAGGAAGGCGGCCGAGCCCGGCTGCTCCATCACGAAGGCCGAGGTGCGGGCGTGGTAGGAATCCTCGGCCACGAACCGCTTCCCGTCGCGGTTGACGATCAGCCCGGTGACGAGGACCGACGGGGGATAGAAGGGCGCGGTGAGAAACGCCTGGTCCATGAACTGCCACACGCCGCCCATCGACGCGCCCAGGCGCAGGCCCAGCCCGTCGTCGTACGTCGAGGCCAGCGGGAAGAGCTTCTCCCGCATCTGCGGGACCCACTGCGCGACCATCTCGTCGTTGCCGACGAACCCGCCCGCGGCGATCACCACGCCGCGGGCCCTGATGTGACCGCGCTCTTCGAAGCGCCGCCACGCAACGCCAGCGACGCCCGGGCGATCTGGCCCGGTGTTGTCCTGGACGAGCGCGGTCACACCGGTCTCGTAGCGCACCTCGACGCCGGCGTCGGCCAGCTGCTTGGCCAGGCAGTCGAGGACCAGCTTCGCGCCGCCGGTATCACCGGGCACCGGGACCTTGTGGCCGCGCGGTGCCGGCACGGCCCGGTCGCGGAACGGCCAGACCTTCTCGTTGCCGGTGTACATCAGCCCCTCGGTGCCGGGCTGGATCACCGCCTTGCCGGGGAAGAGCGAGCGCTCGAACTCGAAGCCGAGCGCCTCGAGCCAGTCGAAGTGCTCGACGGAGTCGGCCGCATAGTGGTGGATCTTGGCGCGCGTCTCCTCGTCGGCCTCGCGGACGACCGCGAGGAGGTACTTCTCCATCTCCTCCGCGGAGTCCTCGACGCCGACCGCCTGCTGCACCGCGGTGCCACCGCCGAGATAGAAGTGACCGCCGGCCATCGCGCTGGTGCCGCCGTAGGTCGCGGCCCGCTCCAGCAGCAGCACCTTGGCGCCGGTGCGCGCCGCCTCGAGCGCAGCGCAGCCACCGGCGATGCCGAAGCCGATCACGACCACGTCGACCTCGTCGGACCAGCTCGTCACCGACCGGGCATCGACGGGCTCGGGGATAGCGGTTCCGTTTCCTACGCTCATGCTCGTACCTCCACGAGTCCATCGGCCAAGGCTGGTGCGCCGTCACGAGTCCCGCCGGCGACCGTGGCCTCGAGCGCGATCCCGGCGTCGGTCCGCCAGGCGCTCACCCGCAGTGTCTCGCCGGGGAAGACCACGCCGGCGAACCGGGCCCGATAGCCCGCCACCCGGCTTGCGTCGCCGTCGAGCAGGCCGTCGGCGATCTCCCGCAGCGCGATGCCCCAGGTGCACAGGCCGTGCAGGATCGGGGCGGGGAAGCCCGCGCGTTCGGCGAAGGCCGGGTCGGCGTGCAGCGGATTGCGGTCGCCGCACAGCCGGTAGAGGAGCGCCTGCTGGGGCGTCACCCGGTAGGTCGTGGCCAGGTCCGCAGGGCGCTCCGGGACCGGCACGGCCGTGGCGGCTCCGCGCGAGCCGCCGAAGCCGCCCTCGCCCCGCACGAAGATCGATGAGCGCACGGTCCACAGCTTGGCGCCCTCGTCGGAGACCGCGACGCCCTCCTGCCAGATCACCGCCGCCTTGCCCTTGTCCCACACGTCGTTGATCCGGGTGCTGAGGGTCGCGCTCCCGGCCGTCGGCAGCGGTGCGTGCACCTGGATCTCCTGGGCGCCGTGCACCACCTGGGCCAGGTCGATCTCGCAGCCCGGCAGGTCGAGCGGCGGCGGATCGGTCGCGTGGAAGGTCGGTGCGACCACGCCGAAGCTCGGCAGCACCTGCAGCTCGGGGGAGTCGTAGGTGTAGCGCAGTGCCGCCGCCGACACGTTGTCCCCGTCGCGGGACCCCGCGCCGAGGGCCAGGTGATAGAGCAGTACGTCGGAGGCGGTCCAGGCGAACGCGCGATCGGGTAGAGCCGCCCCGATCGCGACGGACGGATCGATCGGCATCAGTGCTGTCCTTCCCGGGCGATGTCCTCGGCCGCCAGGTAGCCGAACACCATCGCCGGACCGATCGTGGCACCGGGCCCGGCATAGGTGCGTCCCATCACCGCAGCAGACGTGTTGCCCGCGGCGTACAGGCCCGCGATCGCCGACCCGTCGGGCCGCAGTACCCGGGCGTGCTCGTCGGTGACCAGGCCGCCCTTGGTGCCGAGATCGCCAGGCAGGATCTGCACGGCGTAGAAGGGCGCCTCGTCGACGGTGTGGAGCGAGCAGTTCGGTGTCACCGTGGGATCCGAGTAGTACTTGTCGTATCCCGACTCGCCGCGATGGAAGTCCTCGTCGACGCCGGAGCGCGCGAAGCCGTTGAACCGCTCGGTGGTCTCCTTCAGCGCATCCGGCGGCACGTCGATCTTCTCGGCGAGCGACTCGATCGAGCTCGCCGAGACCACGAAGCCCTCCTTGTACCAGCGCCCCGGGAACGGCTGGCGCGGACCGAGCCCGGCGAAGATGTAGCGGTTGCGATAGCGCTGGTCGAAGATCATCCAGCTCGGCACGTGGGGGACGCCGCCGGCCTCACCCTTCTGCATCTCGTGGACGGCCTCGACGTAGGGGAGCGCCTCGTTCATGTAGCGCTTGCCAGCGGCGTTCACGATGAACGAGCCCGGCAGGTTGCGTTCGGCGAGGAGGAACCAGGACCGGCCCGGCAGCAGGATCGTCGGACCCCACCACGCCTCGTCGAGGAGGTCGGTCGCGGCGCCGGCGGCGATGCCGGCCAGGATGCCGGCGCCGGTGTTGTTGGCGGAGCCGGTGCTCCACGCGATGTTCTGCGGGGCGGCCTGCCACTTCTCGCGGAGCTCCTGGTTCTGCTCGAAGCCGCCCGCGCCGAGGATGACGCCTCTGCGGGCGCGCAGCTCCTGGGGCCCGTCCGGAGTGCTCACCCGGACGCCGACCACCCGGTCGTTCTCGACGATCAGGTCGGTGAGGTCGTGCTCGTACAGGATCGGGACGTCGGCATCGACCAGCCCCTTGCGCAGGCCGATCGCCAGCGCCGCGCCCATGGCGTACATCTTCTTGCCCAGCAAGGTGGAGAGGAGCTTGGCGAGCGCGACCTTGACCATCGTGATCGGCCCACGGACGGTCCGCATGCCCAGGCTGATCTTCCGGAAGTCGGCCTGGGTGACGATCATGTTCGCGGGCGCCTTGGTGTACGGCGGATGCAGCCGCTCGAGCTCATCGCCGAGGTAGCGCGCGTCGGTGGGGACGGGCTCCACGCTGCGGCCCGCGAGCCGTCCGCCGGGCGCCTCGGGGTGGTAGTCGGCATAGTCCGGCACCCACTTCAGTCGCAGCGGCGTCCTCTCCTTGAGGAAGTCGAGCACCTCGGCGCCCCGGTCGACATAGGTGTCGCGCCGGGCGCTCGGGACGACATCCCCGACGATCGACTCCAGGTAGAGCCTGGCGGCGTCCGCATCGCCGGGATCGACCTGCCCGGCAGCGCGCAGCGCGTAGTTGCCGGGGACCCACACCCCGCCGCCGGACCGTGAGGTCGAGCCACCGAAGTAGGAGCTCTTCTCGATGACCACGGCGTCCAGCCCGTGGCGTGCCTTCGCCGCCAGCGCAGCCGTCATGCCCGCACCACCGGCACCCACGACGACGACGTCGTACTCGCGATCGAGCTCGCGATCCTGGTTGGCGTGATCCATAAAGAAGGTTCTAGCAGAAAAGTAGAACCTGTTCTAGTCTGGCGACATGACGGAGTCACAGGGTGCCCAGCAGGTGTTGGACGGTGTCCGCGATCTGCTCCCGACCTTCCGGGAGCGGGCCGACGAGGCGGAGCGCCTGCGGGCAGTGCCGGAGGCGTCGGTCAAGGAGCTGGAGGAGACCGGGTTCTTCCGGCTGCTGCAGCCGCGCAGGTACGGCGGGATGGAGGCGGACCCGGTCGACTTCTACACCGCCGTGCGCGACATCGCGTCGGCGTGCGGCTCGACCGGCTGGGTCTCCAGCGTCCTCGGCGTCCATCCATGGCAGATCGCGCTCTTCGACGACGAGGCGCAGCAGGCGGTCTGGGGCGACGACAGCACGACGCGGGTCTCCTCGTCGTACGCGCCGATGGGGAAGGCGGTGGTGACCGACGGTGGCTTCACGCTGTCGGGTCGCTGGAGCTTCTCCTCAGGCTGTGCGCACGCGTCCTGGGTCCTGCTCGGAGGTCTCGTGCACAACGCCGAGGGCCAGATCATCGACTTCCGCACCTTCCTGGTGCCACGCGACAGCTACGAGATCGTCGACGTCTGGAACGTCGTCGGCCTGGCCGGCACCGGCTCCAACGACATCGTGGTGGACGAGGTCTTCGTCCCGGAGACGTGCACCCTGTCGATGGGGGAGACCGGCCGCTGCAAGGGGCCCGGGCAGGCGGTCAACACCGGTGATCTCTACAAACTGCAGTTCCACTCGCTGTTCACCACCACCATCACCACGCCGATCATCGGGATCGCCCGCGGCGCCTATGCCGAGCATGTCGAGATGCAGCGCGGCCGGGTGCGTGCGTCGTACGGCGAGAAGGCCTCGCTCGACCCCTTCGCCGCGGTCCGGGTGGCCTCGGCGTCCTCGGAGATCGACGCGGCCTGGGCGCTCTTGATGGCCAACATCCGCGAGCAACAGTCCTATGTGGCTCGGGGTGAGAAGATCCCGATCTCCCAGCGGCTGAAGATCCGCCGCGACCAGGTGCTCGGCACTCAGCGCGCCATCGACGCCATCGACTCCCTGTTCGAGGCCTCGGGTGGCCGCGCTCTGGCGACCGGGACCCCCCTGCAGCGGGCCTGGCGGGATGCGCACGCCGGCCGGGTGCACGCCGCCAACGACCCGGAGCGGGCGTTGCAGATGTACGGCGCCAGCGAGTTCGGGCACAGCGTCGATCCTGGGATGTACTGATGGCTGGGTCGAATCTCGCGGGCTTGTCTCGGGAGGCGTGCCGACGGTCCGCGAAGGCTCTGGACATCACGCTGAGCTACTACGACGCGGGCACGGCCACGGAGGTCGGCGCCGGACTGCCGCTGGTGATGCTGCACGGCGGCGGCCCGGGCGCCTCCGCCTGGTCCAACTTCGGGCGCGCGTTGCCGCACTTCGCCTCGTCGTTCCGGACGATCCTGATCGACCAGCCCGGCTTCGGGCAGTCGGACAAGCCGCCGGTGGTGGGCAACTACTACCGGTTCGCGGCCGACCATGTCGTCGCGCTGCTCGACGAGCTCGGCATCGAACGGATCCACCTGCTCGGCAACTCCCTCGGCGGTGGCACCGCGATGCGGCTCGCGCTGACCTACCCCGACCGGGTGGGCCGGCTGGTGCTGATGGGCCCGGGCGGTCTGTCGCTGAACCTCTTCCACGCCGACCCGACCGAGGGCGTGCAGCGGCTGATGGACTTCTCCATGAACCCGTCCCGTGAGGCGCTGCGCGCGTTCATCTCGACCATGGTGGTCGACCAGTCGCTGGTCACCGACGAGCTGGTCGAGGAACGCTTCGCGGACGCCACCGCCCCGGGCTCGCTGGAGGCGATGCGGTCGATGGGGATGTCGTTCTACGACCCGAAGACCGCCGAGGACGGCATGCTCTGGCGTGAGGCGCACCGGCTGCGGAAGCACACCCTGCTCACGTGGGGTCGCGAGGACCGGGTCAACCCGCTCGACGGCGCGATCGCAGCGCTCAAGCTGATCCCGAAGGCCCAACTGCATGTCTTCCCACGCTGCGGCCACTGGGCCCAGATCGAGGCGGCCGAGGAGTTCGCCGAGATCACCACCGCCTTTCTGGCTCGACACGAGGAGCGTTCATGATCGAGGTGAAGTCGCTCGGCTACGTCCGGGTCTCCGCCACCGATCCCGAGGCCTGGCGAACCTTCGCCGGCAAGGTGCTCGGCCTGGCCGAGACCCGCGGGCCGGTCGCGGACCAGCTCTGCTTCCGGATGGACCAGGTGTGGGCGCGGCTGGTCGTCGTACCCGGCGAGACCGACCGGCTCGCCAGCTCCGGCTGGGAGGTTGCCGAGCCACAGGCCCTGCAGGACGCCCGGGAGCACCTGACCAAGGCCGGGGTGATCTTCGAGGAGGGCACCGACGCCGAGCTCGGCGAGCGCCGGGTGCAGGAGCTGATCCGGTTCCGCGACCCGTGGGACAACGTCTTCGAGCTCTTCCATGGGATCGCCTACGAGCGCCGCCCGGTCGTCACGCCGTACGCCGCCCGCTTCGTCACCGG